>Ga0209281_1000333_pt1 | contig 81477 bp, 63 predicted proteins | sample MedtruBG_FD_187514 | JGI IMG/M metagenome (GOLD analysis project Ga0209281, IMG submission 187514) | Root nodule microbial communities of legume samples collected from California, USA - Medicago truncatula BG (SPAdes) (version 2) | ecosystem: Host-associated > Plants > Roots > Nodule | place... | reverse complement strand
ATTTTCATAGATTATTAAGTCCGTTTGAAGGTGATGAAGCAGCATGGATGAGTATATCCAAAGACAAGTCAGAAATAATAGTAAGCTATGTAAAACAATATGCAGAACCTAATAAAGAAGACAAACCATTAAAATTAGTAGAACTGGAGCCTGATGCAAAGTATGAAATAGTTGGAGAAGATACAGTCTTAGGTGGAGATGAATTAATGTATGTTGGTTTATATATACCAACACTAAAAGGTGATTACGCATCAAAGCAATGGATATTAAAAAAAATAGACACATATGAAAAAAGTGCTAAGCGCAATTAAGAACTAAGATGAAAAAGGTACTAAGATTAATTAAAGAAGCGGATTGAAAAAGGTGTAAGCATATAAAGTAGCACTAAGTTAAATTAAAAAAATTTTAAGCATATTAGAAAAACGTATTATTTAGATAAAACTAACATTAGTTTTAGGTTGCTATAAAAGGATATGTTTAGAATCAAGCAAAAGATTCTAAATATATCCTTTATACTGTTCAGAATTTATATTTTATAAATAATTCATAGATAAACTAAACAGTCAAACGAATTACTTAAAAAGTAGTAGTGTCGAAGAAATGTAAAAGGTTAAAGTATACTGTCTAAGAAGAGTCGGATATATTTTTTTATAATATATATTATATTACCAAGTGTATTACGCAGAGAGGAAGAATTCAGGTATTCTATGTTTTATTGCACATTTTATAATAGTGTCTAAAATATTTGGTACTCAAATTGCTATATAAAAATATAGATGTGTGTAAAAATACAAAGGAGGAATTAATAATGCTAAAAAATATAAAAATATCACAAAAATTGATTGCATCAAGTATAATAAGTTCAATATTCTTAGTTATTGTTGGGATTATTGGGTTAATTAATATGAGTACTATTAATAATAATGGAACTTATATTTATAAGAATAATTTAATTAGATTAGAAAAAATATATGGAATTCAATATTATGCGGCTATAGTAAAAATAGATATTGAGCATATAGTAAATAAAAATTTTTATAATGATATGGCTAATATTGAAAAAGATTTATCTAATATTTCTGCAAAAAGTGATGAGCTTTACGCAGAATATGAAAATACGTCATTTGTAAGCGATAAAGAAAAAGAAGCTTATAATAAAATAAAGGCATCAATGCCTAGATATAATGAAGTAATTAATGAAATATTAAAATTGATCAAGAGTGGAAACTATGAGCAAGCAGAAAAAGAATTTACCGGTGAGTTTAATGATTTGAGAGTAACAATAAGAGTAGGATTAGAAACGATAATACAAGAAAATACTAATATGGCTGAAAGTAAGTCGAATTCAAATGAGGCCATTTTTAAAAGTACTTTTATTAGCTTAATAGTAATTATCATATTAGCATTAATAATTAACTTTTTCATAGGTATAAAAATGACAATATGGTTAAGGAAGAAAATTAATGGTATTGTAGAATTTTCAAATAATTTAAAAAATGGTGACTTAACACAAGAAATAATCATTACTCAAAACGATGAACTAGGAAATATGGCCAGATCTTTAAATAAAGCGAAGGAAAATATAAAGGAATTAATCCAGGAAATAGTACTTAGTGCGTCTGATTTAAGTTCTAATAGTGAAGAATTGTCAGAATCAACAAAAGAAATTTCTAATAAGATTGAAATAGTGAAAGAGTCTATAAATCAAGTATCAATAGGATCTGAGAAGTTAAGTTCTACGACAGAAGAAATAAATGCGACAACTGAAAGTATTGTAGAAAATGTTGCAGAGGTAGCGGAAAAGTCAAGTGAAGGAAATAGATCAGCAAAGGAAATTGAGAGAAAAGCTATAGAGATTAAAGATAGTGCAAATACAAGTTATAACACTACTAATCAAATATATGATATTAAACAGCAAAATATAGTTAATGCAATTGAAGAAGCTAAAGTTGTCCGAGAAGTAAAGATAATAGCAGAAGCAATAGGAAATATTGCAACTGAAACTAATTTACTTGCTTTAAACGCAGCAATAGAGGCTGCAAGGGCAGGAGAACAAGGAAGAGGATTTGCTATTGTTGCAGATGAAGTTAGGAAATTAGCAGAGCAATCAAGTGAAAACGTTAGGAATATCAAACAGGTAACTGAACGGGTAGAAAAAGCCTTCGAAAATCTATGCTCTAATACAAGTGAAATTTTAGAATTTATTGAAACACAAGTAAAACCAGACTATGAATTATTAATAAATGTTGGAGATGGCTATAGAGAAGATTCAGCTTTTTATAGTAATTTATCCACAGAAATTATGACTTCTATGAACGAGGTGACACAAACCATTTTTCAAATAAAAAATGCAATTGAGAATGTTTCTGTAGTAGCAGAAGAATCCTCAGCTAGCTCTCAGGAGATTTTAAGCAGTGTTGAAGAAGCAAATTCAGCAATTTATGGGGTTGTACAAGTGACTCAAAACCAAGCAAAATTAGCTGAAAACCTTAATGGAATTATTAGAAGATTTAAAATGTAAGTTGTGAACCAACTTGTAACAAGCTAACATATTTTTCGTCGTAAAGTTCTAGTGGAAAGATACGGAATTTAGATGTTGTATATAAAATGAACTGTTTTGATTAAGAGAATTATCTTAGTTTGAAACAGTTCGTTAATTTATGATAATATGTAACTGTATACAACTAATGACTAATTTCAATGAATGGAGGGGAAAGTGCATGTTGAATTCTGTTAAAACTAAGCAATTAATTCTTGAGTTTATAGAGAACAATACGGCAGAATTATTACCAGAAGAAGAATTGCAAGAAAGAGTCAACAAGTTTTCGGCACAAGATGTAGCGTTAAGATTTAATGTAAGCAGAAATTTAGCAAGTCAATATTTGAATGAATGGGCAAAAGATGGTGTCATAGAAAAGACGAATTCTCGTCCAGTATTTTTTTTCTCTAGAAAAATCTTAGAAGGAAGAAATGAGGAAACAGGTCATAGTATAATCGAAGAATATTATGAATCGAAGGAACTAAGTGGTGATATATTCGAAAGTGTTATTGGATATAATGGAAGCCTTCGGAATGTTATAGATCAATGTAAGGCTGCAACAAAATACCCTCCAAATGGATTACCTATACTTTTAACCGGAACAAGTGGTGCAGGAAAAAGCTATCTTGCAAACATGATTTATAACTATGCTGCTCAGCAAAATATAATTGAAGAAGATAAACAATTTGTAATAGTAAATTGTTCAGAATTTGCAAATAATCCTGAGCTACTTACAGCAAATTTATTTGGATATAAAAAAGGAGCATTTACTGGTGCTGATTCTGAAAATATGGGATTAATTCAAGCTGCTAATGGAGGAGTATTATTTTTAGACGAGGTTCATAGTCTTAATCCTTCATGTCAGGAAAAATTATTTCTATTTATGGATAAAGGAATATACCATCTTATGGGGGATAACAAGAATTGGAAAGAATCTTCGGCAAGATTAATTTTTGCGACTACAAAAGACCCAGAGCAGGCACTTCTAAGAACATTGCTTCGACGTATTCCAGTAACAATAAATGTTCCGGCTTTAGAAGATAGACCAGTTGATGAAAAAGAGCAATTGATATTTTCTTTTATTCAAAATGAAGCAAAACAAATAAACAAAAAAATTAAAGTTACACAATCCTATTTCCAAACTTTAATGTCTTATAGATTTAGAGCAAATGTTGGAGAATTAAAAAGTGCAATAAAAAGAAGTTGTGCAAATGCATTTTTACATCAAGAACAAGACGGTGAAACATTAATACTTAAGATGTTTCATTTGCCAGAAAGCATAATAGCATATTCATCTTTCTTTATAACAATAGATGAAGATGAAGGTGATAAATTATTATTAGACCCATTAAAAACTAAGATAGAAGATGGGGCAGAAAAAATAGTATTTTTGTTTAATAGTTTGCTAAAAGAACATGATTTATATATGGAATACAAAAGTGATAGTAAAGCTTTTATGGAACATGCTCAAAAAATTATTACAAAATATTATGATTATCTTATGTTTGATAAGAAAAATAAGAACCTAAGATTAGAAGCTTATGAAACTGCCATGGAAAAAGTCACAGAGGAAATTTGTTCAAGGTATAAGATTCAATTTCAAAACAATGGATTAATACCTTTAATAAGATATTTGGTTGAAAGAGTAAGTTACAAATCCAAAATCATTGAGTGGGAAAGAAATGAAAAGGAAAGAATAAATCAACTTTATAATATGTTAAAAAGCAAATATGAGTATGAATTTTCAATAGCAGAAGACTTTTCAGAAAAAGTTGAAATGATCTTTGATATGAAAGTTAGCAAAATGAATAGAATTATTTTGTTACTAAATATAAAATTTTTTAATCCAGAAATAGGGGTACAGCAGATAATGGGAGTTGTACTTAGTCATGGATATAGTACAGCCAGCAGTATTGCAGATGCAGTAAACAAATTGTTAGATGATTATATATTTGAAGCAATTGATATGCCTTTAGATGTTACTGCTTCGGAAATAGGTGAACGTCTTCAAAGCTTAGTTAGAAGAAGGCATCTATCTCAGGATATAATTTTATTAGTTGATATGGGATCTCTTGAAGAGATATATAAAGAAATAAGCATAATTCCTAATCTTAATATAGGAATCATAAATAATATCACTACAAAAATGGCATTAGAAGTTGGAGCAAAAATTCAAAACAATGAACCAATGTTGCAAATTTTGGAGAGTGCTAGTAGTAATACTGTATGCAGTTTTAAAATTATCGAGAACAGAGTTAGGGAAAAGGCAATTATTTTTGTAAGTGAAACTGGAATAGAGGCAGCAAGAAATATGTCAGAGTTATTCTTAGAGAGTTTACCGCGATCAATTAATGTTAATATAATTCCGTATGATTATTATAAATTAGTGAGAAATGGGATAAATGATGAAGTTTTCTTAGAAAATGAAGTGATATTTATTGCAGGAACATTAAATCCTAACATAAAAGAAATACCTTATATTGCAGTAGAAGATATTATAGGAGGAAATCAATTAGATGTTCTTCATGAAGCTTTTAGTACAATATTCACAGTTGAGGAAATGCAAAAACTTCAAAATACTATGTTAATGAATTTTTCGCTTCAAAATGTAGTTGGATATTTAACAATACTTAATGCAGATAAAGTTTTAGAATTGGTTAATAATGCACTTAATAAATTACAAGAGAGATTCCAAATTCAATTAAAATATAAATCTATTATAGGATTAAATGTTCATTTAAGCTGTCTTGTGGAAAGATTGGTTAAGAAAATACCTATAGAAACGTATTATGAACTTGATGTATTTGAAAACGAACATCCAAGGTTTATAGAGGCCTGTAAGGATAGTTTTATAAATATAGAAAGGCATTATGGTGTTGAACTTCCAATAAGTGAAATAGCTTATATATATGATTATTTTAGAGCTTATTTATAAAATGAAATTTTTTTGGTAGAATTTTATATTACGGATAAATTTAGTTAAATTTATACCCTCAGAGGGCACAATGTAACAGAAAGAGTTACAACAAACCCTCAAGTGGTATAGCGTTCAGGATAGTGCCACTGTTAGCTCCCACTTAAGCAGATAAGTGAAAGTCCAAATCTATGATTCGATGATAGTCGCTTACTTTTTGAGTACTCATCTTACTTTAGTATAGTAAGATGAGTTTCATCTATTAAAGTGTAACGTAATTTATTTATGTGTCGAGGTTAGTGTCTAAAAAGGCTAGGGGATCAATTGTTGCATAAATTATATGAAAGGAGTAAGAAAGATAGATGACAAAAATTATATTAGTTTCTCATGGTGATTTAGCAAAAGGAATGGCCCAGTCAGCCCAAATGATTACAGGAAAAAATGATAATTTATCTTATTATGGGTTTTATCCTGGAGAGCATCCTTCTGAAATGATAAGCGAAATTAGAAATAAAGTAATAAATAATGAGGAAGATAATTTTATTGTTATTGCAGATATATTAGGAGGCAGTGTTTTTAATACAGCAATGGAATTGCTTGAATTAGAAAATGTGAAAATATTAAGTGGAATGAACCTTTCATTAATCGTTGATTTATTGTTAAGCACAAAGATATCAGATAAAGATTTAGAAGAAAAGGTTAGTAAGGCTAAAGCTGATATAAAATTATTTTCTAATATTGAAGTTATAAAAAAGTATGAAGATGAAAATGAATTTTTTAAGAATTGATGTTTATATTTTTTTATATTATGGCAGAGGATATATTAGAAAAGTAAAATATTCTTATATAGATATATCTAATTAAGGAGGTGTCAGGAAATGATTTCTATGGTTAGAATTGATGAAAGATTGATTCATGGACAAGTGGCATTTGTTTGGTCAAAATATTTAGGAGTAAATCGAATAATAGTCGCAAATGATAATGTTGCTAAAAATGATATCCAAAAGATGTCATTAAAAATGGCGGTACCAGATACAACTAAGTGTAGTATTTTAGCTGTGGATGAGGCAGTAAATGTATTAAATGATCCAAGAGCCAAGACTTTGAAAATTTTAATAGTAGTAAATAATCCGGCAGATGCAAGAAAAATAGTAGAGAAAGTTGAGGAAGTGCCATTTGTAAATATCTCTAATTATGGACTCTTATCAAAAGACCTATCAGCTAAGAGAAAAATTACGGATACAATTTATGTAACAGATGATGACATAGAAGAATTTAATAAAATTTTGAAATATGGAAAGCCGATAGAATATCAGGTGGTACCAACAAGTCCAGTAAAATCCTTAGAAGGATTATTGAGATAAAACTAGGAGGTAATGTAGATGGTTATTCAAGGTTTGTTAGTTGCTTTGGTTATCTTCATAGTAAAATTTTTTGATTGGGCATTTTGTTTGCAATTGAATCGTCCAATAGTAACAGGTGCACTAGTTGGCATAGTGCTAGGCCAACCTATTGAAGGAATAACTTTAGGAGCAGCTATAGAATTAGTCTTTCTAGGTGCAATTACAATTGGAGGTTCTGTTCCACAAGAAATTGCAATTGGAGGAATTTTAGCAACAGCATATGCCATATTGTTAAATCAAGATGTTCAGGTTGCAATAGCATTAGCAGTTCCAATAAGTATATTAGGAGCATTTTTTTATAATATCTTAAAGTTATTTTTTACCGCCTTAGTTGAGAAACTTGATAAGTATTTAGATAATAATGATGAAAAAAACTTCAGCAGATTATTCTTATCTCAGTTAATTATTTTACCGTCGGTTTATGCATTAGTTGTATTTATAGGAATAGTGGTGGGAACAAATACAATTCAATTCGTGGTAAATGCAATTCCACCTGTAATAATGAATGGATTAACAACAGCAGCAGGAATTTTGCCTGCATTGGGATTTGGGTTATTACTTAAAATGCTATGGCAAAAAAATATTGCATTATTTTTCTTTGTGGGATTCGCTATGGCAGCTTACTTAAAATTATCAAGTATGGGAGTAGCAATTTTTGCAGCATGTATATCGGTTTACATATGTTTATCTGATTATTCTAATAAAAAGAGTGTGATGGTAAATAATGATTCACAAGCAAATAAAACATCTGAAGAGGAGGACTTTTTCAATGATTAAGAATGAGCTTAACTTATCTAAAGATGAAAAGAAAATGATGAGAACTTTATTTTGGCGCCAAAACTTTTTAATGACAGGAATAAATTATACACGAATGCAAGGTATGGGATATGCATGGACAATTAAGCCATTATTAAAGAAAATCTATAAAAATAAAGATGAATATTATGATGCATTAAAGAGGAATTCAATGTTTTTTAATACAACTCCTCAGATGGCACCATTTATTATGGGACTTGGATTATCCATGGAAGAAGAAAATGTAAAAAGTGATGGAGAATTTGAGGCTGACTCTATTAATGCAATAAAAGTTGGACTTATGGGACCTTTTGCAGGACTCGGAGATTCATTTTTTTCAGGAACATTACGAATTATTGCTACAGGAATGGGGTTGGGTTTAGCTCAAGCTGGTAATATATTAGGACCAATATTATTTTTATTAGTTTACAATATTCCAGGATTTATTATTCGTTATTATGGTGGTGTATTAGGATATAAATTGGGTTCAAAGTATATAAAAGAGGCAATTCAATCAGGATTATTACAGTCCATAACAAAAGCTGCATCAATTATGGGACTAATGATGGTTGGAGCTATGTCATATCAAATGGTTAAGTTTTCGACAACATTTCAAGCTACTATAGGTGGAGCAAATTTTGATCTTCAATATGTGTTAGATTCAATAATGATTGGTATATTACCACTCAGTGCAGTATTAATATGTTTTGTACTTCTTAATAAAAAGGTTAAACCTATGTATATATTATTGGGGATTATCATTTTAGGATTTGCATTAACTTTACTAGGAATATGTGGCGGTAATGCTGCAAAATAAGATCAAGTGAAACTTGATTCAGGTGGAGTTTGATCTCCATCCGAATCTTAGTTGAACTTATCTAGGGTCGTGCCGCTGTAACCCCCCACTTAAAGAAGTGGGGGGTTACAGTGGCTAGACATCAGATAAAAAAGATTAGTATGGCTTATACTAGTCTTTTTCGCGTCTAAGAGCATATTATTGTGTATTTAGAAAATTTATTTATGTGAAATATAAGCAATATAAATTAGCGTCGAAATATATTGGCATGAATATTGCTAAGAATATTTATATTGAAAAGCTTTAACACTAAGCAGTAAATATGATTATGCTATTTAGATTGATATAGCTATAGCGATATAGTTATTCGCGGTTATGCATTAGAGTAGAGATGGTTTAAACTCAATTGTTTGGATAGGGGGGATATGAAAAATAAAAGTGCTTTCTTTACAAAATTAGTAACAATTTATTTAATAATTAGTATGATTTCTTAATGCTATCGAGTGTAATAAAAGCAACAATGTTTACATTAGATTTGCGGATAGCGAATCGCTCAATATGTAAACGTTGAAGAAGTATCCCGAGAATAAACTTACATTAAGGCAAAAGAAAGTAATATTAAAGATACTACTTATAGAAGTTTATGTGAAATCGAGATTTTCTTATTAAGTAACAAGGAGATGAAGATATGAAGAAAAGAATTGAAAACATTTCTATATGGTTTATGTGTAGTTTAATGCTCTTGTCGCAAGTATTTGGTTTTGGATATTCTACAAAAGTCTATGCAGCAACAAACAAAGTATCCATTATAGATGATGCATTTGTTTCAAATTTTAGTGGACAAGGTAATACAGTAATGAATACTACTACTCCAACAAAGTTAATTGTTGGGAAAGGACGTCACACATTTATAAAATTTGATTTATCATCAATAAACATAGGAAATGTTGAAAGTGTAATACTAAAGCTTCAAAAGCTTACTACTGGAAGTAATACATTAGTTTATAATGAGTGTGGTGATTATTTAAGAGACAAAACAACTGGAACAGAAACCACTGTTTTATGGACAAAAGACAACATAACTTACAATACTAGACCACTAGACTTAACTGGAGCGCAACAATACAATTTAGCTATGGCTAATGCTGCTGGCAGTATTAGTATAGATTTAATGAATTTATTTACAGATGCTATAAATAGAGGTAAAGCTTCCGTTAGTATTCATTTTACAACTACAGCTGTAGATGACTCTACAGTTGCTGCTAATGATATAGCTTCAACGAGATATGGCAGCAATATACCATATGTGGTAGTTACTGAAAAGAATGCAGAGATACCGGTTCAACCAACTGGGAATAATTTAGAAAATTGCAGTTACCTTGAAAATGCATCTATAGCAACTAAAATATTTAAAATTAAAAATTTTGATGGTGATGCTAATTCGTATGTTAAAGTTCAAGGGGATGGAAGTCTAAAAGCAAACGTTGATGTAAATAGTGCATCCACATTTGCCTTATATGCATATCAATATAATGGCGTAACTACCGATACTATTTATGGAGCTACTATTAATAATTATGCAATTAAGTGCTTGGAGAATAATAAATTCTTATCTATTCAAAATTATTTTTCAGCAACAGATGCAACAAAGCCTTATTATAACATGGCTGATGCTAGTACTTTTGAAATAAAGGCAGTGGCTGATGATGTTAACTACAATGAAAGATTTTATTTAGATCAATATGTAACAGGTGGATATTATAATATGTATTCACATCTTGATACTCTAAGAGATGATCCGAGTTTTTCTAAAGTAATTGTTAGATTAGATGCAAATAAAATGACTTCTAATAAGACTAATATGAATGGTTTTAGATTTGAGTTTGATGACGTAGCAAATCAAGAGCAGTTGGAAGTTGTACAAAAGGTTTCAGGAAGTAGTGCAACCCTTACTTGGAGAGCTATAAATGGCGATACTAATACAGGGAATTATTCAGTAAGTGAAAGTGCTACAATAACACTAAGTAATGGAATTTTTAAAGCACAAATAGGTGGCTTAACAACAGGGAAAAAAAGTATAACTGTCGCATATTCAAATGGCAGCATTTCAAAAAGCGATACAGTAGAGATCAGGGTATTTAACCATCCAGGATTAATTCATAGTGAAGAAGAACTTGACGCAATGAAACAGCATGTAGCCAATAAAGAAGAGCCGTGGTACTCTGATTATATGAAATTAAATAGTACAGTACCAAATAATCTTTCTTCGTCTACCTTTGTTCCAACTACGCATGTTGGTGTAGGTAGAGGAACTCCAGAAGGTTCAGGTAATATTATTGATTTTGAACAATCAGCTAGTGCAGCTTATTTTAACGCATTACAATGGGTGATTACTGGAGATAATAAATATGCAGATACTGCAGTTAATATATTTAATGCTTGGGCTAATAATTTACAGGTAGTTGATGGAAGAGACAGAATACTTGGAGCTGGAATGAACAGTTATAAATTAGCTAATGCAGCCGAAATAATCAAATATTACAACGGTGGTTATTCTGGATATAGTCAATCTGATTTTATTAAATTTCAAGATATGATGAGGAATGTGATATATCCCGTAATACAAGATTTAGCGAGTCCTATGATAGCTAATGGGAATTGGGATACTAACGCAATGATTTCTATGATAGCTATTGGTGTATTATGTGATGATTCAGTAATTTTTGATAGAGCAGTCAGCTTATATCAAGATATACACGTAAATGGCTCAATTGCAGTATATGTTAGTGATACAGGTCAATCAGTTGAAAGTGCAAGAGATCAGGGGCATGCCCAATTAGGAATAGGATATATGGCGGAAGTATGTGAAGTTGCCAATAAGCAAGGAATAGATTTGTATAGTTTGTATGATGATCGTTTAGCCAAAGCATTTGAATGGGCAGCTAAATATAATTTGTATGGAGAAGTGACCTTTACACCTTTACCGAATGTTTTTGGTAATACAACAAAAAGTTATTGGACTCATTTAGATAGTGAAAAGCTTAATCGTGGAGAATTAAGACCAGTTTATGAATTGCCATTATCACATTACAGAAATATAGCTGGTGTCGATGTAACATGGATGAACAAGGCGGCAGAGTCTATGAGACCTCAAGGGTATGTTCATAATGATGAGCTGAATTTTGGAACTCTTACAACCTATAATGGAGAAGTGACTGATGTCAGCGAACCATATTTCTTGATTAGAACTCGTTTAGAACCATGGTATGAGAGAAATTTAACTAAAGATTCAAGCGGCAATTATGCTGAAGAAACGTTAACTTCTTATTTTGTGCCTAAAGAAGATGGTACTTTGACTGCTAGTTCACAAAGAAAAGATGCTCCATTTTATCAATTAGAAAACAATGGAGATGGAACTTACTCAATACGCTGTGTTACAACTGATACCTATTTATCAGTTAAAGATGAAAAAGTAGGTGATTACAATGTAATTAAAGCTGATGCTAAAACTAAAGGAGACAATGAGAAATTCACCTTATATTCTAATGGAGCAGCTTTTTATTATCTAAGATCTCCTTCACATGATAATAGGATTGTATATATTAATATAACTGATGCTAACAACAATTCTATAACCAGTTATACAAATAATACAAGTACCTCAACTAATGGTACTTTTACTACTAGGACAAATGACACTATCACTTATAGTAGCAATGGCACTACTTATAGCAATGTAGATGATGGCAACTTCACATTAACTATGTATTTAGGTACAGATGTATCAAATGATATATCAACACTAACTAATAATGAGAAGCTTATTTTAGTATATAACACTGAAGAAGAAGCCTTGAAAAATGTATCATCATCTGTAACAGTAACAAATATAGATTCAATAGATGATATAAATGTAGAAAATGGAACAGATAAAGATAAAATAGGATTACCAGAAAAAGTAGATATAACATTAAGTGATGGAGCAACAACAAGTGCAGCAATAACATGGGATAGTGGAACTCCAGATTATAATGGATATATTGCTGGAAAGTATATATTTACAGGAACATTAAAGTTACCAGATGGAGTAACAAATTCAGGTGGTTATAAAGCAAGTGCAGATGTTATTGTAAAAGCATCTCAAAATCAAGGGACATCCTTAGCAGTAACAAATGTAGATTCAATAGATGATATAAATGTAGAAAATGGAACAGATAAAGACGAAATAGAATTAGCAGAAACAGTAGATGTAACATTAAGTGATGGATCAACAACAAGTGCAGCAGTAACATGGGACAATGGAAATCCAGATTATAATGGAGATATTGATGGAAAATATGCATTTACAGGAACATTAAAATTGCCAGATGGAATAATAAATCCGGATGGTTATAAAGCAAATGTAGATGTAATAGTAGGAAATGCAGATTCAGAAACATCAATTCCAAAGGCAGTAAGAATTGAAGGTATAGAAAGAGTAGGAAAACTTCTAGAAGCTCAGTTATTAACAGGAAGTGGCACAAAATTCACTACATCTTCAGGTGTAACTTATGAATGGTATAGATTATCAAGTAAAAATGATAGTGAAGGTGATTTAGTTGGAGAGGATGAAACTTATAGGTTAGTTGGAAATGATAAAGGAAAATATATTAAGTTAATAGCAACTTATGATGGTGATACTTTTGAAGATATTACTGGAATAATTTCTAGAAAATCATCAAGTAGCAGTAGTTCAAGTTCATCTTCAAGTAGTGACAGTACAAGTTCAACATCGAACAGTGGTTCAACAACAAATACAACTGCTACACCAGCATTAACAAAGATACCAACAGTAACATTAAGTACAAATTCTGATGGTACTGTTAAATTAACAGACATCAATGGACAACCTTTAACAGGCTGGCAAAAAATAGATGGTAATTGGTATTTAATCGATGCAACTGGTATAGCAAAAACTGGATGGCAATTAGTAAATGATGAATGGTATCTAATGGCTCCAACTGGAGTTATGCAAACTGGATGGCAAAAAATAAGTGAAAAATGGTACTTGCTAAGTAATGAAGGAGATATGCTGATTGGTTGGCAACAAGTAAGTGGCCAATGGTACTATTTATATACTAACGGAGAAATGGCGAGCAACACAACTATCGGAGAGTATACGTTAGGTAGTGATGGAGCTTGGATTCAATAACATTAAAAGCTAAATATAATTAATATTCATAAAAACCTAGTCATGCAAGTAACAATAGCATGACTAGGTTTTTTTAATGTCTAGAAAATTATATTATAGGTAGTATTTTATTAATACGATATTTAGTGCCGAAGAAATTGGCGTGATAATTGCTATGTGATTAATCTCAAAATAGATTTGGAGGATTATTAGTGAAAGATAAAACGCAAAAAAAGGTTATTTAGATGAAATTCATCGTCTTTCATATGAGAATCAAGAAAAATTATTTGTATTTATGGACAGCGAAAAATATTTATGATTAGGTGAAAGTGAAAATTGGAAATCCTCAAATGTTAGATTAATATTTGCAACTACAGAAAATGTTAAGGGAGTTTTATAGGAAACCTTTGGAAGAAGAATTAGTGTAAAAATTTCAATTAGTAACTTAAATGAGCGGTTTTATTATGAAAAAATTAATATTAATAGGAATCATTATGATGGAAAAATACTAGAGGGCATTTAATAGAGTTTAGGGAAAAGCTGCAAGAGATGAAAGAAGATGATAATAATATTGATTGGCTTATTTCTTTCAAAAAATTAGTAAAAACTATTCAGGGAAAAAATAAGAGTTGGATTGTATGAATTCAAAAGAAATTTTAGATATTCTTAAAAAGTTATATCCGAAGTGCTCGTATATAACAAATGTGTGGAAAAAACTAATGTTATATTTTGTATTTAAATTTCTGATGATAGATATAAAACATTGGCATTCAAAACGAGGTTAATGATTGATGTGATTTTGTTTATAATCTGAATAATATTATAGTGTCGAAAACATATGGCACAAAAATTGCTTGTAGAATAACATATAAACACACAGTTTAGGAATCTATATGAAATTAATGAAGATAATAATGTCAATCATTTATGAAAATGATTCCAATATGCTTCAGATAGAATCTAAAAGCACCAGTTATGTTTTGAAAATACTAAGAATAGGTCATATTAGTCATTTATATTTGGTGAGAAAGTTTAATAGCAATAATTTTGATTATATTATAGACAAGATAAATAGAGAGAATTACATAAACAACGCAGATAATATAAAAGATTTTAAACTGGAGCTAATACCGAAAGAATACCAGAATTATGGAAATACAGATTTAAAGGTGCCGAATTTTCAATTACAATTTACAGATGAATCAATTACTAAAGATTAAGGCAGTCATGGAACCAATATATCTAATGCCGAGCATAATTTGGATATTTCTATGAATTATTAAGTCCATTTGAAAGTAATGAAGTTGCATGGATGAACATTTCTAAAGATAAACCAGAAATTATAGTAAAACTATCTAAAACATTACGGAGAGTCTAACAATAAAATTAGTTGGTTCAAAATGTGATGTTAAATATTATATGAAGATACTGCCATGAAGATGAATTGACGTATGTCGTTTTATATAGATATACACAAATACTTAATGATAATTAGGCTTCAGGGCAATTGGTATTGAAAAAAATTACTGAAAGTTAAAGTATTTAAAATAGGTGAGAGGAGGTGATTATTCAATTCTGGCAAGTATTATATGATAAAGACATCTATGAAATGCTAGAAGTTTTGAAGAATAATCTTTCAATTAGATTTCAAATTATACAGTGAATGAGTAATTATATTCAGAATTTTAGGAAAAGGGGGAAATTTGATAAAATGATAAAGAAAGTATTTTCTTTTATATTAGCTACTACTCTTATTGCATCTGTTTTAGCAAAACCTATACAAAGCGTGCAGGCAGCTGAAACAACAGAGATAGATGAAGAGATAGTAGTATCCAATGAGGATTTGACACAGAACAATGAGGAAAATAATCAGGAATCGCTAAATCCAGAAAAGGATAGAGTGTTATTACAGTTAATAGGTGTTAATCCAGCACCAGAAATTATATCTTCAAATACAGGAAGTGGATTGTCACATCCAGGTGTTGGTTTAACAAAAGAGGTTATTACAAATTTGCAAAAACAAATACGAGCGGGGGCAGAACCTTGGAAAAGTTATTTCTTAGGTATGGCAAAGTCAAAATATGCTGACCCTAAGTATTTATCAACAGTTGATAAAGATGGCGATGGATTACCTTCAATTACGTCAATTACACTAGGAAATCAGTGGGAAAACTATGCAGAACCTGATGCCAAAGCAGCATATACACTAGCGCTTATGTATGTAATTACAGGTGATGAGTCATATAGGGCAAAATCACTGAAGCTTTTGCGTGAATGGCAAAACGTATCGGCTGTTTCTACATTTAGAGATTGGATTAAAAGTTCACTCCCAGTGTACTTTTTTGCATCAGCAGCAGAATTGTTAAAGTATAGTAGCTGTGATAACCAATCACTAAAATGGACAGAAGAAGATGATAATGGATTTAAGGCATTTCTTTATAAATGTCTTGTTTATAATATTATGGATCAACAATATATGGATAGTGAAACAGGCAAATTCTCGAAGTTAGAACTTAATAAAACAATTTGGATGAATCAACATGGATTTGCTATGTTAGAAGCTATGAGCATTTATCTTTTTATGGATGATGCAAAAGGTTATGCGGATGTTGTTGAAAAAGTAACTAAAAATGCTGATACTACTAGACCATGGTTATCAGGAAGTATCGATATGATGGCGCGAGATGTGGGAGATGAAAAGTATCAATTAACAGAAATGGGGCGTGATCAGATTCATGCTCATGATAATATTGAAGTCCTATCAATAATGTGTCAAATGATGTATGAACAGGGTACTAGGGTCGATCCAACAGCTGGAACAATATCAAAAAAAGCAAATTCTGTGAATGCGTATGAATTTATGGGAAGCAAACTTCTATTTGCAACAGATTACTGGTGTCAATATAATCTTGGATATAATCCAGTTTGGAAGCCAATTAGGGTAGATTTGCATGACATGACAAAGGATAGGAAAATTAATCTTCATTATGATCAATGGTATACTTATATTAGCAATCAATGTCGTGGAGCTATACAAAACATTGGATATTTGTATTATTTTTATAAGTATATGGCAGATAATAAGATAGACCTTAATATAAAAGCTCCGTATTTAGTTGAATATTTTAAACATAGATATGATCCAACAGATTCTACTTTTTGGAATAGTCAAGGAAGCGATTATTGGCTTCATATACCAGCAAATGCGGCAAATGATGAAAATAATAAAAAATATACAGTAAAGAAAAATGAGCAGGATGTTATAGCTGATGAAGTACGAGAAATTGAAGCTGCATATACAGCAATAGATAAGAGCAAAGCAAGTATCATTACTAATGGAAATGATAAATATGTTCAAATGAATGCAGACAATGTAGGAACAACTATTGCAATGTTGGACAATAACTTTAGGCTTTATCGTTTAAAAGAAGGAAAATGTTTAGTTTCAATTAAATTTAAATCAAATGGAGAAGCTAAACTTAACCTAAAACAAGATTCATATCGTGATCCTTTTGCATCAATACAATTACCTAATACTAATGGTGAATGGAAATATGTAGATGTAGATTTGAATACAGATTCAGTACCTTTTGGTTTATTACGTGAAGATATTCCAATTTTATATTTGCAAGTCATAGGTAACGGAGCAGTTGTAGATTTAGATAATCTTGCAATTAATCGTAAACAAGGTATTGCACCTTCTTTTGGAATAAAAGATAAAAACATTTATTCTTATGTAGGAGGAAATGTTGGAATATCACTTTCAGCAAAGAATGATGAAAATTTAAAATATTTACTTCTTGATGCACCAGCAGGAGCCGATATTGATTCAAGTGGAAATTTAACTTGGATACCGGACAAAGCGGGTACTTATAAATTCTACGTTGAAGCACAAAATAATACTAGCGTAGCAACCCTTCCAGTCACAATTATAGTAAAAGATAGTTCATTAGCAGCAGCAAATGCAATTTTAGAGGAGTATGATAATATTCAAGGTGATTATACCTCTAGTTCATTTGATGCTTTTAAACAAAAGAAAGATGAAGCAATGGCAGTAATAAATAATAACTTAAGTACTCCTTTAAAGATTGGAGAAGCTCTAATGAATGTTAAGGATGGAGCTGATTCATTACAATTGCTTACACCGCTAATGTCAGAGACATTAAAAGATGGGACAAAATTAACAAGTGTTAATTATCCAAGTATTGCAACAAGTAATCTTCAAAAAGCTTGGTTTAATAATTTGATAGATGGAGATCCTGATACATTCAATGGTAGTTTTAGTACTACAACTGGTGATGTTACAATCGATTTTGGAAAAGATTATAAGTTAAAGGTATCTGCTTTTTGGATGCAAAACAGAATTTATTTCCCAGAAAGAACAGATGCTATAATAGTTTATGCTTCAAATAATGGTATTAATTGGGATGTGATTACAGATAAAGATTCAATTCGCTATAATGATGATTTACAAGCTACAGGAAATTTAGAAGGCCTTCATAAAGTACCAGTTCTAGAAAAATATAAGAATAATTACTATCGTTACTTTAAAGTTGCAAATGGTCAGAGTGCAGGTATGTTTTCTGTTAGTGAATTGAGAATAGAAGGAGAAAGAGTAGAAGCTACTAGTACAATTAATAATACTAATGATTCAATTAATTCTATCACAGCTAATAGTTAAATAGGATTGAAAAAATAACTAAAAAAATTAAAGACCACTGATTCTAATGAGAAGTTGTTAAAAACCATTAATTATTAGAAGAAGTGGTTTTTTATATAAAATAATGAATTTTGTGTCTAAAACACATAAAACTAAGTTTTATAGTGTCTAACAGTTAATTAACTTGCAGCATGGAATATAAAATATTCGACATAAAAATGAAAAATAGTGATGTTTTCACAATATATGCAATATAAATTTAAAACAAATAGTGTCTAAAATAAGTTGGCATATAAATTGCTTACATTATTTAATATACGAGTAGCATTATTGGTAATATAGTTATAAATTTATTTATATTTAGCTGACAATACGAGCAAAAAAATATGTCAAGAAATAATATTTAGATTAGGAATACTAAAAAGTATAATACAAGCAATGAAATATTATGAGATACGTTTAAGTCAAAATACATTCGTATGGAATAAATTCTAGAAAATGAAAGGGGAAATAATTATGTTAAAAAGGACTGGTAAAATAACGGCTTTATTAGTAGCAGCAGTAACTGTTATTTCAACAGTGCCGGTAATGGCAGCAGATGCAAATCCGATTAACTTAGCAGATGAAAAAGGTGAAATGGAAGGAGTAGCAGTCTTTTCTAATGGAAAGTACGTTTATAAAGGATATAAGGGTAATAATGAGTCTAAAATTTACTATTATGATGGCAGAAATGATACTGCTTTAGATGGTTATGATGACTATGACATTATAAGAAAATTTGATAATAGTTATGTATCAGTCAAAGATGGTGATAGTGATGATGAATTAATAGATTTATCATCTGGAGAGGTAACTGGTGATACAATAAATGGATTAAGAGATAGTGCAAAAAAAAAGTTATTAAAAAAATTATCTAAGACTAGTAAATACGATACAGATGTCCCTATTGATTCTGGAAATTTTAACGAAATAGAAGATGGGTTTGAAGATAGATGGTATTCATATGAGGCTAATGGATCAGATGGAAAATTTTATAATGGCTATGTAAACGATTCTGGATATTATATTGATTGCACGGATGCAGCAAATATATATGTGTATAATGAGGATCAACGTATGGTTAAACTAGATAAGTTTGATGAAGAAAAAGGTGGAGTTACAGCTACTTTAGATACTGATTATACACCTAGAACAATTGGGCAAGATAGCGGATATATATACAGGATAATTCATGTAAATTTAACAGGTGCATATAAAACTAAACCTTCATCAGCAACGACAGATAATAATGATTCAGCTCACCAATTAAGCTCAACTTATTACATTCAAAAAATATCAAAAGTTCAAGGGGAGAAAGAAGATGGAGCGTATATGCCTTTGTCTGTAAGTTCTTATCAGCTTGAGATTTCTTTAGACGGTGATTGTGATGAAGCATATTCATCTTTGATAAGTGACTACACTAATATTCATGATGCTGGTTATTTTTATAAAACAACTGTTATAGGTGGAGAAATCTATATTTATAGTTATGATGTTGAGGCTAATTATGGTAGGTTAAATGTTGATAAGGTAGATTTAGTAGATGATTATAAAGTTTATAAATATGAAACAACAACGGGTAGAGATGGAAAAACTTTAAAAGTTTTAAGAACCGCTACAACAGTTGATGGACATGTCGCAGCGTTAAAAGCAAAACAAGATCTTGATGGAATTGGCCAAGATAATAATGATGGTATAGCAGTAGATGCTAATAGAGATGTATGGGTTGTATATGAAGGGCAAATTAGAAAATCACATCAAGCAGGTGCATTCAAAACTATTTATATCTGCAAAGATAGCATAAACTCTCTCGATGTATATGATGATAATAATTTAGTAGCTTGGGAAAAAGATGGGGAAGTTTATACAAGTGTTGTAGAAGGAAGGCAAAAGGGTATAGATGAGGCTAATGAAATACTTGGAATTAATACAAGCGCTACAACAAGTGAAGCAGTCACAGAAAAATTCGGATGGGACGCATTACCAGATGGACAAAAAAACTTTTATGATATTACAAGTACAAAAGTTTCAAATAGATGGATTAATATTGATGGGAGTGCTTATTTCCTAAAAAGTGACGGTATCATGGCTATAGAATGGTTAAATTATCATGGAAAATGGTACTATTTAAATTCAGATGGGTCCATGAAAATTGGTTGGCTAAATGATAATGGTGTTTGGTACTTCTTAGAGGCAAATGGAACTATGAAAACGGGATGGTTAAACTATGGTGGAAAATGGTATTATTTCAACGAGTCAGGCGTTATGATGTCAAATACAACTATTAATGGATATATTTTAGGTGAGTCAGGTGCCTTAGTGAATTAGTTATATTGATTTAAAGGTCGTCATATTATTTGAAAAGTAATTTAGGAAAAAATAATTTTAATATAAATAAGTTTGTTTATGAAAATTTAGAGTTCGAATTTGAAAAACAAAAAGAGGGGAAGAAGAATATGTTTAGAAGGAATAAAGTTATATCATTACTTGTTGTAGTTGCATCTGTTATATCAATGGTACCGACAAGGGCTGCAGATAAATTAGGAGATAAAAAAGGCGTTATTAAGAGTGCATACGCATTAAAAAATGGAGGGTACTTGTATGATGGATATAAGGGAAGTAATGCAGAAGGAATTTACTATAGTACAAGCAGTAATAGTGATAAGCAGTTAGAAGATATCGATGGGGCATGGCTCAAAGGAATATATGGGAGTAATTATGCTATTGCTAGTGATTATGATAATGAGTATTTAATAAATTTATCATCAGTAGATATTGAGGAAGAAGAGCCAGGGGATAAATATAATAATACTGCTAATAAATTAAAAAAAGCGTTAAAAAAGACTGAAAGATATAGCGAAGATATAGATATCAATTCAGATTACAAAAATGAAAGCTCAAGTGATTTAGTTAAACTCAGTGGAGCTAAATATAGTGATAATTGGTATAGGTATTCAGCTACAATTCCGGATACAACAACGGGAGCAGCAGTAGCTGAAACACAGGCAAATGTAGTAAGTGGTAATAAACTATATGGATATACTGATGAAAATGGTAAATATATAGATGTTTGTAGTTCGGCAAATATATATGCATATAGTAGTGAATTAGACAAAATGGTAAAAATCAATAAGTTTAGCTCTATTGATAACGATTATGATGAAGATACTAAATTGCAAGCAAAATTAACTAGTCAACCAACTTTTCTAGCTCAAGATAAAGATTATATATATCATTTAGTAAATGTTGATGTATACGATAATTCTTCTAAAGCAAAAGAGGTATCTGGAAATACTACTGTTACCGTAAACTTTCAGAATGCTGGGACAGATCCAGAAGGTACTCAGGCAGTTAATAAGGTTTCAAATACATCCTATGGTACACTCAATTGGCCATCAACAGCTTTAGTTGAAGGAAAAACCTATACTATTGTTAGTCATCAGTATACTTATAGCACAAAAAATACAGGATACCCTTACTTTAATGATTTAGCAAGTTTAAAAGAATGTATTGTTCATGATCTAGATTCCAATAATAGAATATATAATAACAATGGGAAGACTTCAGGAGATAATAATGGCTCAACATATTTTACTTATTATCCTGATACTAATATATTCCTATATTGCAAAACGGGAAGTGTTACAAGAACTGGAACAATATTTGAAAATGCAGGAGCAGTGGGGGTTAACAATAGGAATGACCTTGGTACTTGTGCTGAATTTAGAACAGGCACTTTTTACGTTGCCGGCTCCTCAACTGGTTCTGTAACAATACAAAATCCAATAGGATCGAAATTTAACTTTTATGGTGTAACGTTCACGTATAGTTCAGCAGCAATATCAGGAGATGCATTTTTATATTCAAGTATAGATGATCTAAAAGCCAAGTTTAATGCATATATGGCTGAAAATCAAATGTCTAAATTTACATCTGTTGAGGGAGGTAGTTATAGTAATGGGGTATTTACATTTACAGGTACTGATGAGAATACTAAGATATTAAATAATGACTTTTATGATGATACTTTAACTACAGTAAGACAAGAACAGCCAATAGATGGCGGTGTTTTACCAACTCACCACACTTATATTCAGAAGATTTCTAAAGCTCAGGGGAAAGAAGTAAATGAAGCATATATACCTAAAACTGTAGATTCTTATGAAATTAGTAAAGGAATATACAATTCTGAAGATGCAGATGATGCCTATGATGCATTCCAAAATGCAAATCAGTATACAGTAGTAAATGGAAAGCTGCAGCTTATTGATAATGAGAATAGTTCTATAAAAGTGACGACACTAAATTTAAAAAGAGAAAAAGAGGCAAAATTTGTTGAAGGACAAGCACCCAGCGAAGGACATGATGAAAATAAATCTATAGAAGCATATTTAGTTGAAAGAGGTGACGATGATGAAATAGAGATAGATACTGATAAAGGTACAGCAGCTTTAGATATTGATTCTGATGGGAATGTTTGGGTGATAAATTATGGAAAAATTTATGAATTCGATACAAATAAATTTGAAGAAAAATATACTTGTAATAGTTCGTTAAATAGGTTAAGTGTATACGATACAAACTCACTAATTGTTTGGAAAGATAGTGGAAATGTATATACAACTATATATGAAGGAGAAGAACAAATTAAAAGTGATGCAGCTAAATCTATTGCAGCCTCAAGTTCCGGTGGAGGTACAGTAACTGGTGCTAGCTCAGATGATTATACTAAAGCAATTATTACAACAAATAGTGGTTGGAAAAAAGCAAGCAATGGAACATGGAATTTTTATGATGCAACTGGTAATAAAGTCGTTAATAAGTGGTGTAATGATGCAGGAAAATGGTATTTTCTAAAAGAAGATGGAACTATGGTAACAGGTTGGTTAAATAATAATGGAAAGTGGTATTATTTAGGTAGTGATGGAGTCATGAAAACTGGTTGGATTAATGATGGAGGTAATTGGTACTATTTAAATTCATTAGGTGATATGGTTAGTGGGTGGATCTATGATGGTATAAATTGGTATTGCTTAAATAAATCAGGGGAAATGCTTTCTAATATGACTGTCGATGGGTATAAATTGAATGTATCAGGAGCTTGGATTGGCTAACTCTAATAATAAGGGGATATTAATCGGATCAAGGAGGAATCTGTCGTGTTTAGCAAAAAAACAAAAATAAAAATTTCATTAGCATTGGGATTATCTATGACTATGATTAGTACGGGTGTCTCAACTAGTATACCTAGAGTTGCATATGCAGATACAACAACTAGTGCAAGTAGTGGAGGCGATGTAACAGTAACCACTACATCAGGAATAGTAACATATCATTCAGCAGATATTGATGATGCAGCAATGCAATTAACAGATGATTATACTACTTATAGGCCAGCTAATAAAGCATATTCTTATCAGTTTACAATGTTTCCACAAAATTTTGGAAATGGCAGCACGTATGTTAAATTTAATGGAACAACATTTAATCTTAGTGACTATGATAGTGTTGATTCGTTGATAAATGCAGCGTTAGCAACAACTGGCATAACTAATATTACATCATCAGATTTGCCAACTGGGAATAAAACAAACAATACAGATCTTTGTACTTATGCTGATAAAGTATTAAAGTATATTAATGGTTCTACTACTGAATATTATGCATATTTCAAAAAATTAAATGTTAATGTAACTGGTACATTTGAACGTCCACAAGAAACAAGTTCAAGTAAAAAGGAAACTGTTTCACAAAGTATAAATTATGATGCCTCAAAAGCAAATGTATTTACTACTTCGGATACAGGTGCTAGAAATGATTGTAATGGATATATAGACAGTGTAGATGAAAGTCAATGGAGAACACTTACTAATGTATTGGTAAAGTTGGAGACAAGTGCTACTGCTACGTGTACAAGATCTGGTGTTAATTCTAGTACGGCAACAAGTTTAGTAGGGAGTACTCTTAGTCCGTGGAGTAATTTGAAAAGGAGTGATAATAGAACTCCGGATTTTGATAATACTAATAATAACAATAAGATGTATGCGGCCGAAAATTCTGTTGTAGGAGTAACGAATCTTTATTCAGGCGGAGCTGCTACTATGACTCCAGCTGCAGGTAATCTTATAGCATTAGATTCAAGTAAATTTAATGATTCAACTTTTACGGTAGGTAACACAACATTCGTGTATAATCCGTTAGCTGCAAGTAATGATTCGCTGAAATATAAAAGTACAGTGGATTTAATTGTAAAAGTTAAAGCTTATTATAGTAATAGTAATAATTTAATTGAAGGAGTACAATTTAGATTAGATGATAGCACTAATAAAGCTACATTTATAGATAAGACTAAATTGAATAATTTAATAAAAAAGTGTAATGATCTTAAAATAGCTATAGGTACAGATATAAGTAAATACAACAATTATACAGCTTTTATTAATAAGTTAGACAAAGCAAATTCAGCATATAGCAGTACAACTAACACACAAATTGAAGTGGATTCTGAAGTAAACGCTTTACAAAGTGCATATGAAGCTTGCACCAAAAAATCTGATAATCAATTAGCGTTAGAGGCAGTTTGTGATGGACTCATTTATACAACATATGATACAGACGCAGCACATATAGAAAGTAAATTAGTAGGCACTCCGTTTGCAGGGAGTACAGTAAGTAATGTTAATAATGATGGTAAAGGAAATATAACTTTTACAGTAGAAGCTAACGGAGAAATTATTGAAATTTCAGAAACATATGAGATTATAAAAGTAGGTAATATAACAATAACAGGGACTGATAGCATAGATACTAGAGGTGGGAGTATAACATTAGGTGCAAATATCGAACCAAAAGATGCAGCAGTAAAAACTGTAACTTGGAGTATAGTAGGTGGAAATGATAATAATATAGCAGAGATCGATTCAGATGGAACAGTAGCAGCAACAAAAGTGGCAGATGGAACAATAGTAGTTAAGGCAACAGCTAACGATGGAAGCAATATATATGGAGAAAAAGAAATAATTATAAATAATCAAACTATAATTGTATCAAGTGATATAGAAAATGCTTTTGAGCACTATGACTTCACAGTATTCACAGATGAATCAGAAGTAAAGGATACTTTAAGCGAGGCATTCTCTAATTCAAATGTATCAATATCAAATTTCAAAAATGACAGAACAAATGGTAAAGTAACATTTATTGCGACTGTCGGAACTGTAACTGCTGACATTTCTGGAGAATATGAGATTGCTGGAGATGTTAGTGAAGCAAAACAAAGTTTATTGGATACAATAGATGCTGCTAGTACAACTATGGCAGCAGTAACAGTATCAGAAAATGGTAGTGATATTGACCCAGAAGATGAGTGGGCTACACAAGAAAACTTTAATGCTTTAGAAAGTGTAAATAACAAAGCAAAAAAAGTATATTTAAATAGTAATTCAAGTGATGCTGATTGTAATGATATACAAGCAAAATTAGAAGAGGCAATAATAGAGTTTAACGATAGTAAAAAATATGGTACAAGAGATTATACAGAAATAAAACAACTAAAAATTACAGGTAGTGCATTAGTTCTTAAAACTTTAAATGTTGAGGCCTATGACCCAAATAATAATAAAATTAATTCAGGTTTATCTTATCAATGGTATAGATTAAAAAATAATAATATAGCAGATGAACGAGTAGAAATAGGTTCAGACAGTAAAAGCTATACGCTTGAGGGTACTGATAGAGATGCATATATTATGGTAGAGGTAACTTATAAAGATAATGAGGGTATAGATTCAGATATTGTAGGGCCAATAGCTAAAAGAATATCGAGCAATAGTTCTGGTGGTTCTGGGAGTTCAAGTAGTAGTTCAAGAAGTAGTTCAACTACTGAATCATCAGATAGTTTAAGAGGTAATTCAAACAGCCTTCCAGCTGGTAATGGAAGCAACTCAATAAGTGGATCAAACAATAATATTTTAGATATAACAAATAATCAAAATAATTTTCAATGGAAAAAGAATGCTGATGGAACCATGATATTAAGCAATAAAGATGGACAAGCTTTGGTGGGCTGGCAAGAGATTGACAATAAGTGGTATTTAACAAATCCAGGAGGCATTATATTGATCGGATGGCAAAGAAATAATGAAAACTGGTACTACTTAAATCAGAGTGGAGAAATGATGACAGGATGGCTTAAAGATATAGATGGCAACTGGTATTATTTAAATCGAAGCGGAGAAATGAAAACAGGGTGGCTCAAAGATACAGATGGTAACTGGTATTACCTAAAGGGAAATGGAGCAATGGCAGTTAATGAATATATTGATGGATATTATTTAGGTGCTAGTGGTGCTTGGGAGATATAATTCATTCAATGTATTAGAGGTAACAAAATATCATCGCATAAAATTTATAATATTAAGAGTGTAAAATAGTCTGTGTAAACTTCATGAAGAGATTTAATAATTATCAGAATGAAGGAATCACAGACTATACTTCTATTTAAGAGGAACTTGTGAAAAGCATCTTAATAACAATTTGTGAAGAGTAGCATTAATATAGATAAAATAAAGGAAGAAGTAATTAAATTAATTTAAGGAAATAGTTGTACTAAAAGTAAGCTATAAAATTAATTCATACTAAAAGTAGAATATTTCTTAGGAGATACCCCTACAGCTTTCTTAAAGGATTTTAAAAAGTTAGTATAGTCATTAAATCCACATTGAGCATATACATCATTAATATTAGAACCGTTTGAAAGCATGGATTTAGCCATTGATATTCTTCTTGCAATAATATACTTATTTATTGTAGTTCCAGTTGCTAATTTGAAAATTCTACAAATATAGGATTCGCTTAAGAAAAAGTGATCAGCTAAGTGTTTAACAGTAATATTTTCAGTGACATTATCATTTATGTAAGCGATAATATCTTGAATTTGATTATTATATTTATAAGATGATAATAGTGAATCCTCATTATCAACAAATGCTTTAGTTAAATATGTCATTAATTCTATAAAACTTGAATATTCAATTCTATCAGAACCAAAACCTTCTGTACTTATAATTTTATTTATGAAATATATGAATCTACTTTGCTGTTCCTTATTTAATTCAATCTTATGACTGAAGTTTTCATCACGATGCGTAAAGCAGTAGCTTAGATCAGTTTTATCAGTAGAAATAGATTTTAAAAAATCGGGATGAATAGAAATTACTATGCGTTCATGAATCGTTTCATTTATTTGAGAGACATAGTGGCTTTCAAACTGATTTATAACGAATAAATCTCCTGAGTTAATATCATATAACTTATTATCAATTAGAAACTGTTTTCCGCCAGAAATTGAGTAATAAACTTCATAACTATCATGTATATGAATAGACATAGTTTCTTCTTCTGTATGTAAATGAGCAATTGAAAAATATTTGTTTGCTATACAATTTTTAATAGATTCCTTACATGATGTGAACTCTTTCATGCGATTTACCTCCTAAATCAATTGTTACTAACTCTATTATACTTACTACTTCAAGATTTGCAACATTTTGAAAAGAATATAACAAGAAATGGCGAAAATATAATAGTATAATTAAATTATCAGATAAGCAATATAAATTTAAGGAGGAATATTTCAATGGATATAAAGATTTTTTCATTAGAAGGTAAAATCGCATTAATAACAGGAGCAGCATATGGTATTGGATTCGAACTTGCAAAATCTTATGCAGAAGCAGGGGCAACAATAGTATTTAATGATATAAACCAAGAATTAGTTAATAAAGGGTTAAAAGCTTATGAAGAATTAGGAATAAAGGCTCATGGTTATGTATGTGATGTTACAGATGAAGAAGCTGTAACTGAATTAGTTGCAAAGATTGAAAAAGAAGTTGGAGTAATTGATATTTTAGTAAATAATGCTGGGATAATTAAGAGAATTCCAATGCTTGAAATGAAAGCTGAAGATTTTAGAAAAGTTATAGATGTAGATTTGAATGCTCCATTTATTGTATCTAAGGCAGTAATACCTGGAATGATCAAAAAAGGGCATGGAAAAATAATCAACATTTGTTCTATGATGAGTGAACTCGGAAGAGAAACAGTTGCAGCTTATGCAGCAGCTAAGGGTGGACTTAAAATGTTAACAAAAAATATTGCATCTGAATATGGTGAATTTAATATCCAATGTAATGGTATCGGACCTGGGTACATAGCTACACCACAAACTGCACCACTTAGAGAAGTTCAACCAGATGGTTCAAAACATCCATTTGACCAATTTATAGTAGCAAAAACTCCAGCTGCACGTTGGGGAACACCAGAAGATTTAGCAGGACCAGCTGTATTCTTAGCATCTGATGCATCAGATTTCGTAAATGGTCACATTTTATATGTAGATGGCGGAATCTTAGCTTATATTGGAAAACAACCACAATAATTAGGAGGAAAAGAGAAATGAAAATAGCTTTAATAAATGAAAACAGCCAAGCGGCTAAAAATGAAATGATATGTGCATCATTAAAAAAAGTAGTAGAACCAATGGGGCATGAAGTATTCAATTATGGAATGTATAGTGCAGAAGATCCAGCAGTATTAACATATGTTCAAAATGGTATCTTAGCAGCAATTCTTTTAAATTCAGGAGCAGCTGATTATGTAATAACTGGATGCGGAACTGGCGAAGGTGCAATGCTTGCAGCTAACTCATTCCCAGGCGTATTATGTGGTCATATAGTAGATCCTTCAGATGCATATATGTTTGCACAAATTAACGATGGAAATGCAATATCATTACCATTTGCAAAAGGATTTGGATGGGGAGCAGAGTTAAACTTAGAATATATCTTCGAAAAGTTATTCCTAGGTGAAAGCGGGCAAGGATATCCAAAAGATAGAGTTATACCAGAACAAAGAAATAAAAAGATCTTAGATGAAGTTAAAAAAGTAACTCATAAAGATATGGTAACAATTTTAAAAGAAATAGATCAAGATCTATTAAAAGGCGCTGTAAGCGGAGAAAAATTCAAAGAATATTTCTTTAATAACTGTAAATGCAAAGAAATTGAAGCTTATATTAAAAGCATAGTAGAATAATTTTGAGAAATATCTAAAGTGAGACGTGAACAACCGAAATAGAATACATATATGTTCCGCAGGACTGTGAAAAATTTCGCTGGGAATATCTAAATAGAAAGTTGCACCACTTCTGCATGCTCCTGTGACAAGCACAGGACAAGCAAAAGTGGAACAACTTCACATTAAGATATTCAGCAGCTTATTTTTCAATGCCTGACTCCACATATATGTATTTCATTTCTTTGTATCTAATTCACTTAAAGTATTACACAAATACATAGCACAAAGAATTGGAAATATAAATTGATGAATAGGCATTGCTGATTGAAGAAATATAAAAATACTTGCTTAAACATGCTTTGCTTTAAATGTGACTTCAAATTGTTCTCATACTGCAAGTATTTTCATATTACGGTGCTAAACAAAAATTTACTTAGAGGTATTTTAGATATATGATAACAACAACGATATATAATTTTCCTTAATTATATATAATGTAAACTATAAATATTAATCATAGCCTTATCAAGCACAAGTTTTAAACCTATCTCTAAGCGCTTGATAAGGCTAAAATAATTGAAGTTTCCAATTTTTACTTTAAGAATGAACATATCCCATAAGTCTACTTATTTTATTAGCAACATTCATAAACTCATTTTTGTAATTTAGCAGGTCTTCCATAGTATTAAATATGGTAACTGATGAAAGGCTAATCGAAGCAATGATTTTATTAGTTCTATCAAAGATAGGGACAGCTATACATATAACACCTGTATCATATTCAATATTATCTAACGAATATAAATTTTTTCTTATATCGCGTATTTCTTCCAGAAGAATATTCACATCAGTTATTGTATTTTCTGCATACTTTATAAACTCTGTGTCTTTTAAGAATTCTCTTATTTTATCATCAGAAAATTGAGACAGTAATAACTTACCAGAGGCAGTACAATAAATAGGTGCCTTTTTACCTATACTAGAGGACATTATTATATTTCTACTAGTATTTTCAGAGGATACCTTATCTACATAAATTATGTTAGAAAATGATTCATCTGGAATACAAAGATGTATAACTTCGTCAACTTTATTTGCAAAATCATATATATGAGGTCTAGCAACATTTATTAAGTCCATACTGTTTGTTATGGAAGATGATAAGTTGAGAATTTTAATTCCAAGTTGATATTTATCATTTTCTTTATTTTGGGTAACATATTCTTTATATTTTAATGTTGTAATTATTCTATGTATAGTGCTTTTACTCAAACCTAAGTTTTTTGATAGTTCACCAATTCCACATCCTTTTGGATATTCTGCTAAACAATCCAGTATATCTAGAGCACGTTCTACTGATTGAACTAAATTAGAATTATTTAAATCCTCAGACATATTAAATCCTCCTGAATAATTTTTTTCTTTATATTACATTGTAATGTCTAAAGCAATTTTTAACAAACAGAAAATTTAAAGTTTTTATACTAGTATGATTGACAATTACATATGATGATATTAAAATTAAGATATAAATGAAACGGTGTTCCATAATACGGAACACAATTAAGGCGAATATAGTATTGGTCTTATAAAAAATTATAATAGTGAGATATATAATATTTTTATTTATATATAATATTAATTTCAAAATTAATCATAGCCTTATCAAGTATAAATACATAAACCTATCTCTACGTACTTGATAAGGCTAAAAATAAATATATAAGTTGAAAGTGGTGTATTAATTTATGGACGTAATTACTATAGGAGATGCAATGATTGCAATGTGTCCTCAAGAAAAGGGACCAATAATATTTTGTGATACATTTAAAAGAAAATTAGGTGGAGCGGAATTAAATGTTGCAATAGGATGTGCAAGATTAGGATTAAAATCAGGGTGGATAAGCAGACTTGGTAATGATGATTTTGGAAAACATATATTAAAAACTGCAAGAGGAGAAGGTATAGATACCTCAGAAGTTCAACTTGTAGATGGATATCCAACTTCAGTATATTTTAGAGAAGTTTTGGCAGATGGATCAAGCAGATCATTTTATTATAGAGAAAAATCTCCTACAAGTACAATGAAGTGTGAAGATTTAAATGAGGAATATTTTAAGAACGCAAAAGTACTTCACATTACAGGAGTATTTCCTTCAATAACTAAGAATAATCAAGAAATAATATTAGAAGCAGTAAAACTCGCAAAGAAGAATAATCTAACTGTATCTTTTGATCCTAACATTAGATTAAAGATGTGGACAAAAGAAGAAGCAAAAGATTATATAGAAAAATTATTACCAGACGTGGACATTCTTTTAATAGGTGATGAAGAAATTGAAATATTATTAGGGGATGTAACTATAGAAGATGCAATCAAAACTTTCCATGGTTATGGAATTGGTAAGGTTGTAGTAAAAAAAGGAGCTAAGGGTGCTTTAGGTTCAGATGGAGAAAATATCTATGAAGTAGATGCTATTAAGCCAAAAGCATTAGTAGATACAGTAGGTGCTGGAGATGGATTTGCAGCAGGATTTTTAAATGCATTAATTAAAGGTGAAAACTTAGAAGGCTGCGTTAGATATGCAAATGCAGTTGGATCTTTAGTAGTTGGTGTTGAAGGTGATAATGAAGGATTGCCTTATCATGAGGATGTTTTAGTACATTTAGGGCAAGCTAAGAAAATAGAAAGATAGAATTAAGATTAAAAATAATATTAAAATAATTAGATGAGGTGTTAAAATGTTCGAAAAAATTTATAATACATTAAAAGAAGAAAAAGCAGTTGCTGTTATTAGAACTAAGACATACGAAGAAGCAAAAGAAATAAGTATAGCAGCAATTAAAGGTGGAATGAACATCATAGAAGTAACTATGAGTGTACCAAATGCACCTAAGTTAATAAAAGAATTAAAAGAAGAATACAAAAATGCTTGTGTTGGAGCTGGAACTGTATTAACTAAAGATGCTGTAGATGCATGTATTGAAAACAATGCTGATTTTATTGTTTCTCCTTGCATAGATGAAGAAGTAATAAGTTATGCAAATCAAAGAAAAGCATTAATAATACCAGGGTTAATGACAATGTCAGAATTAAATAAAGCTTATAAGTTAGGATTAAGATTTATAAAAGTATTCCCAGGTAATGTTGTTGGAAAAGCGTTTATAGGAGCAGCAAAATCAATATTCCCAGACCTTAGCATAATGCCAACAGGTGGAGTAAACAAGGATAACATAGATGAATGGATACAAATTGGAGCTGACTGCAGCGGTATTGGTAGTGATTTAAATAAAGTATATAAAAGTAACGGAGCAGCAGGTGTTACAGAATATTGTGCTGAAGTTATAAGTAAAGTAAAAAGTCTATAAGAAAAAACATATAATTATTAATTAGCTTCTTAAATAATAACCATAATATATAGAATAATCCACATAGATATTAGTATTAACTATATTCTCTGTGGATTATTTATTTAATAGATCTGTTTATAAAGTTCTTTTGGATTTAAGCCATTTTTCTTGGCCATAGATTTCCAACCTGAATTTCCGGCAATTTTAAATATAAATTTAGGGATCTTTGCATTAACAAGTATATCTTCCTTAGCAGGAGCAGAAGTTGAACTTTCTATATCTTCTTTTAATGCTAAATAGGCATTGTATACAGGTTTTTTCATTCGAGAATTAAGAGGCATATCTTTAGAGCCTTTCATAAATTCTCCCCCGCCTATTCCAACTCCAAAGCGCCAATTGAAATTAAGTCTATCACAGAAGTGTTTCATAATATTAATAGCTGTTTTATTCTGAGTACCTTCTATAAAACCACAATTTACAATACAATACATATCAAGTTTTATAGTACCTTTTTCTTTAATAAAATCTTCAAAAGCAGCCATAAATTCTAGCATAGTACTGGGAAAGCAATCAGCGTATAAAGGGGATACAAAAATGACTTTATCAAAAGATGTAATTTCCTCGAGTAATGATTTATCTTTCATAAAGGCGCTTATATAGTGTTCTTTTGCTGTAACATTTTTATCTAGTAATTTCATTAATTCATTTATAAGATGGCTGGAAGTGCCTTGTCCTTTTCTTGGACTGCCATTTATAATACACAATTTAGTCATTAATTTAACCTCCTACAAATTTTTTATTATTGTTTTTATATCTGATGGTTTTTTTACTACATAAGCGTTATAATCGGAAAAACATAAATTTGTAGCATTCCCCTTAATTAAATCTTTAAAGGTTTGCTCTTCTTCAGGAGTAACATCATCACCATATCCAATAACAATAAATTTAAGAGAGTCATTATTATAACGAGGAAGATGATGAAGTTCATTATTAACTGTTTGAAAGAAAGGTAATAAAAATCCTATGGATCTATCAATAACATTTTTAACATAGGAAGTATAACATCCATACTTTATTTGAGTAATGATTACGAAAGTACCACCTTCTAAGATGTATTTAGGCATTTCAGTATAAGAATCTTCAATAATACATCTTCCGGGAGTTTTAATCCAACAATTAAAACAACCTATACAACCTTTTATATTGTTTATTTCCTTTGAGAGAATTTTAGATTCAGGTGGCAGCAGTGGGATAATCTCCTTTGAGTCTTCGTCATTTAAATCATGAACTAATAACATTATAAGTCCTCCTTTTATTAATGTTAATTTATATGCAATGTATAATTTATTTATGTTTACACTGTCAACTTAATAATATCATAACATCTCAAGTTTACAGTGTCAACATGTCGTGGTATTATATAGATAGCTAAAAGTCGTTAATATAGATATCCAAATCAAGTACTCCATTTAGTACTTTCAGCGATATTTTCATAGTTTTTCGGAATTAAGTGAAACTTGATTTAGGTGGAGTTTGATCTCCGTCTAAATCTTTAGTTGAACTTATACCCTCAAGGGGTACCTCGTCCAGTAGCAAGCTATCGGATAAAAATGTTTATAATTTTGGTAAGTTATCACATAAGCCTAAGCTACATGTTGTATATCTATAAATGAATTTAGAAAAGAGGGTTTTTACATGCAAAATGATAAATATCACCATGGTGATTTGAGAGAGAGTTTAATTAAAATGGGATTAAAGTTATATAATGAGGACGGCGCAGATAAATTTTCTCTTAGGAAAGTGGCAGCATTATGTAATGTAAGCCATGCAGCTCCTTATAAACATTTTAAAAGCAAAGAAGATTTAATTAATGCTATATCAGATTATGTGTTTAGCAATTTTGAGTATTCATTAAGTGAAATAGTAGAGAGATATAAAACTGATCCATATGAAAGAATTATTGAATTAGGAAAAAAGTATGTAAAATTCATGGTGGAAAATCCAGATTATTTAAAGTTTGCTTTTTCACAAAATAATGAGTGTGGGATAACTATAGAGAATAATAAATTAAAAAGCTCTGATTATGGAACATTCAATGTTTTTAAAAACTGTGCACTTGATTTTTTGAAAAGTAAAAATGTAAAAGAAGAACAATATATACAAGACATAATTGCTATGTGGGCTATAGTTCATGGTCTTGCCACTATGTTATCAAATAAGATGTTTATATATAAAGGAGACTACATTGAATTAGTTGAAAAAATATTAAGACAAAATATCACTTATTAATATAAATTATATCATTGAAATTGATAAGTGAAAAAAATTAATCATAGTGACTTTGTCAGAAAAAAATGATATATTAATAAAAAATGAGATTATTTAAAGTTAAATTGTTATTAGAAGGAAGGTATATATTCATGTATGAAATGAAACAAGAATATAAAATTGGTATAGAACAGATTGATGAACAACATAAGAAACTTTTTGAATTAGCAGATAGGGCATATGTGCTATTAAAAGATGAGTTTGCAATTGATAAATATGATAAAATAGTGGAAATATTAGACGAGCTAAAGGATTATACTATTTTTCACTTTAAATCAGAAGAAGAATATATGGAGAGTATAGGCTATAAAAGGCTATTTACTCAAAAAATAGAACATGCAAAATTTATTGAATCTCTTGAAAATGTAGATTATAAGCATATCGACGTAGATCAAGATGAAAGTTTAGTTAAAATTTTAAACTTTTTAAATGATTGGTTAACAGAACATATATTAAAAACAGATAAATTAATAGGACAATAATGTACTTTTATTAAAATGAATGCAAAAAATATAGATTTAATATCTAAAAAATATTGCATAATTTATCATATAGTTATATAATAAAAATAAATTAAATATTATATCTTCAGGGCAGGGTGTGAATCCCTACCGGCGGTATAGCCCGCGAGCTTTATGAAAGCAGATTCGGTGTAACTCCGAAGCCGACAGTATAGTCTGGATGAAAGAAGGTAACCTATTAGGAATCAAGATTTTCTTTATTCTTACTTGTTTGAGTATATGCCCTGATGTGTTTTGCATCAGGTTTTTTTATTTACTTTTATAAATAATACAATTAAGTTATATAAAGTGAGAAGATTTTGAAAAGATTAAGCCTAATAAGCTACCCCAAGAAGATAAACTTTTGGGAGGCGTTAAAATGAACGAGAAAACAAGTAAATTAATCAAAATTTCTTTATTATCAGCAATTGCAATTATTCTTATGTATTTAGATTTTCCAATAATACCTGCATTTTCATGGCTGAAAATCGATTTAAGCGATGTACCAGCATTAGTAGGGGCATTCGGTTTTGGACCAATAGCTGGAGTTATAATAGAATTAATAAAAAATCTTTTAATTCCATTAATTAGAGGAAGCCAAACAGGATTCGTTGGAGAAACTGCAAACTTTTTATTTGGTGTTTCATTAATTTTACCTGCATCATTTATCTATTATAGAAATAAAAGCAAAAAGAATGCTATATTAGGAATGATCATTGGTGGAGTTATCATGGAGATAATGGGAATAGTGGGTAACATATATTTATTACTACCTGCTTATGGAATGAAGATGTCATCAGATATGTTACAAAGCTATATTTGGGCATTACTAGCTTTTAATGGTGTAAAGGCTATTATGGTATCAGTATTAACATATATATTGTACAAAAAAGTATCTGTATCAATTTTTAAGGCTGAGCCAAACTTTGGTGGTTCAGGAAAGAAAACAAAAACTATATAAGGCAGTAAAATAAATGAAAGACTATGACAAGATTCTAATTATTTTGTTATAGTCTTTCATTTATTGTTATTTTATGTATAATATTGTTCGAATTAATCAACAAATTTATAGCAAAAATGATAATAAATAAAAAATACAAACAAAACGAAAGAAAACATTCATTGGTGAACAGAAAGAAACAATAAAAGGTACAGTTTCGAAAATAAAAATAAAAAACTATATTGACAGTAGGTTTCAAAGATGATAATATTTAATCATGAAAACGAAAACAAAGGAACAAAATAAAAACAAAACATTCAATAAGGGGATGGTATTAATATAATAAAATGATTTTTTATGAGAGCAATAGTAAGGAATTATTTATGAAATTAATTCTAGAGCATTTGTAAACGTTAACTAAATTTTTGATAAAAAGGATGTGTATAATTTTATGAAGATCAAGAAGTTGATATCTGCTTCAATACTTGCAGTTACATTATTCACAATGTCTTTCTCTCTTTTTTCTTGCCAAGCTGTAAATGATAAAAAGCTTATTGGAGTTTCAATGCCAACGAAATCGTCACAACGTTGGATTCAAGATGGCGATAATATGAAAAAGCTGCTTGAAGAGCAAGGATATACAGTGGACTTGCAGTACGGGGAGGACATGATTGATAACCAAGTTGCACAAATAGAGAATATGCTTTCTAAAGGTGCTAAGGTAATAGTAATAGCATGTATTGATGGAGATTCTTTAACAGATGTATTGAAAAAAGCTGCTGATGCTGGAGTAAAAGTAATTGCTTATGACAGGTTAATTAAGAACTCTGAAAATGTAAGTTATTATGCTACATTTGACAATTTTAAAGTTGGAGTTCAACAAGCAACATCTATAATTGAAGGTCTAGATTTAGAACATAAAGAAGGTCCTTTTAATATTGAAATATTTGGGGGATCTCCAGATGATAGTAATTCATATTACTTTTATGACGGTGCAATGTCTGTGTTAAAACCATATATAGATAGTGGTAAATTAGTTGTAAATAGTGGACAAGTTACAATGGATAAAGTAGCCACATTACGTTGGGATGGAGCAACTGCTCAAGCAAGAATGGATAATATATTAACAGCAAATTATGCGGATAAAAAATTAGATGCAATTTTATCACCATATGATGGTATTTCAATAGGCGTTATTTCATCTATAAAAGGTGTTGGATATGGAAGCGGAGATAAGAAGATGCCTGTAGTTTCTGGACAAGATGCTGAGCTTCCTTCAATTAAATCAATAATTGCAGGAGAACAATATTCAACAATATTTAAAGATACACGAACACTTGCAGCAAAATGTGTGAAGATGGTTGATGCAGTATTTAAAGGTTCTGAACCTGATGTAAACGATACTAAAACATATAATAACGGAAAGAAAATAGTACCATCATATTTATGTACTCCGATTGTAGTAAATAAAGGAAACTATAAAGAAGCATTAATTGACTCGGGATATTATAAAGAAGAAGATTTGAAATAACATCTAATGTAATAAGATAAGCACAGAAAGGAGAGCATATAAATGTCTGATTTTATACTAGAAATGACAGATATAGTTAAAACCTTTGGAAAAGTAAAAGCTCTAAATGGTATTAACTTAAAAGTAAGAAAGGGAGATATTCATGCTATTTGTGGAGAAAATGGAGCAGGAAAATCTACTCTTATGAATGTATTAAGTGGGGTTTATCCTAGTAATACATTCACAGGTACAATTTCATACGAAGGAAATGTATGTAATTTCACTAATGTTAAGGACAGTGAAAAATTAGGAATAGTAATTATACATCAAGAGTTAGCGCTTATACCATACCTATCAATAGCAGAAAATATATTCTTAGGCAATGAGCAAGCAACTAAGGGCGTAATAAACTGGGATCATACTATTTTAAAGGCACAAGAGTTATTGGAAAAAGTATCTCTTAATGAAGATCCAAATACATTAATCGCTAATATAGGAGTAGGTAAGCAACAGCTTGTAGAAATTGCAAAAGCACTCTCAAAAGATGTTAAGCTACTTATACTAGATGAGCCAACAGCAGCCCTAAATGAAGAAGACAGTGATCGTCTATTAGAGTTATTATTAGACTTAAAGAAGAATCATGGAGTGACATCTATTTTAATATCTCATAAACTTAACGAAATCTCAAAGGTTGCTGATGAAATAACAGTAATTAGAGACGGTAAAAGTATAGAGACAATGACAAAAGGTGTTGATGAAATAACAGAAGATAGAATTATTAAAGGAATGGTTGGCCGTGATATGGCTGATAGATTCCCACCAAGGAATCCTAAAATAGGTGATACATTATTTGAAGTTTCTAATTGGACAGTATATGATCCTTTCAATGATAGTAGAAAGGCTATAAATAATGTGAATTTTAATATTAAAAAAGGTGAAATTGTTGGGTTTGCAGGCCTTATGGGAGCAGGACGTACAGAAATTGCAATGAGTTTATTTGGGAAATCATATGGTAAAAAAATATCTGGTTCTGTAAAAATGAATAAAAAAGAAGTTAATTTAAGTAATGTTAGCAAGGCAATCGAAAATGGATTGGCTTATGTTACTGAAGATAGAAAAAATTATGGGCTTATTTTAATGGATGAAATATTAAAGAATACAACACTAGCAAATTTAAAAGGTGTTAGTAAAAATGGTATTATTGACAAAAATGCAGAGAATTCAGTTGCAGAGGATTTTAGGAAAAAGTTTAAAATTAAGTCATCAAGTGTATTGCAGCCAGTAGGAAACTTAAGTGGAGGTAATCAACAAAAAGTTGTATTAAGTAAATGTATTTTCACAGATCCTCAAGTTTTAATACTTGATGAACCAACAAGGGGAATTGATGTTGGAGCAAAATATGAAATTTATACAATCATAAATGAATTAGCGGCATCAGGACGAGGTGTATTAATAATATCATCTGAAATGCCAGAGTTGTTAGGACTTTGTGATAGAATATACGTAGTTAATGAAGGAAGAATTGTTGGAGAGCTTCCAAGAAAAGAAGCTACTCAAGAAAGTATTATGAAATGTATAATGAATAATAAAGAGGTGGGTAAATAATGGAAAATTTTAAATCTTTTCTAAGACAAAATATTAGACAATATGCTATGGCATTAGCACTTATAGTTATTATGGCATTTTTCCAAGTACTAACTGGTGGAGTTCTATTTAAACCAATGAATGTGACAAATTTAATTCTTCAAAATAGTTATGTTTTAATCCTAGCTGTAGGTATGTTAATAGTTATTTTAACTGGAAATGTTGACTTATCTGTTGGTTCGGTTGCAGCATTTATTGGAGCAATATCAGCGATTCTTATGGTTAGAATGAATATGCCAGTAGTATTAGCGGTTATAATCTGCTTAGTAATTGGAGCTCTAGTTGGAGCTTGGCAGGGCTTTTGGATTGCATATGTAAGAATACCAGCATTTATAGTAACTTTAGCAGGAATGCTTATCTTTAGAGGATTGACAATGGTTATATTAAAGGGACAAACAATTGCACCATTCCCAGATTCATTTGCAGTAGCTGCAAATGGATTCTTACCAGAATCCTTAAAAATTGGAGATTTGAATTTAATAGCAGTAGCTGTAGGAATAATACTATCACTTATATATGTGTTTATGACAGTAAAACAAGTTAATAATAGAAAAAAATATAATATAGAAGGAGAGCCATTAGGTTTCACAATTTTCATAACAGCAATTGTAGTCATAGCAATAAATATGTTTGCATTAAGCTTAGCTAATTATAAAGGCATCCCACTAGTATTAATTTTGATTGGAGTATTAATATTAATCTACACATTTATCACAGAAAAAACAATTGCAGGGCGTCATGTATATGCACTTGGAGGAAATGAAAAAGCAGCAAAACTTTCAGGTATTAAAACAAAGAGAGTAATGTTCTGGGTTTATACAAATATGGGATTACTTTCAGCAATAGCGGGTCTTATCGTGTCAGCCCGTTTAGGAGCAGCAACTCCAAAGGCTGGAACAAACTATGAACTTGATGCAATAGCAGCTTGTTTCATAGGTGGGGCATCTGCATCAGGAGGAATTGGAACAATAATAGGAGCCATAATAGGAGCTCTTGTAATGGGTGTTTTAAATAATGGTATGTCAATAATGGGCATAGGTATTGATTGGCAACAAGCTATTAAAGGGTTAGTTTTATTAGCAGCAGTAGCATTTGATGTTTATACAAAATCAAAATCTTCAGCTCAATAATTTAGGTAAACGGTGTTAGGAATAAATATATAGACATTTAATATAGGATATAAATTAGTAAAAATAGACTATCTATTTCAAAAATTATTAGAAATTTTTGATAAGTAGATAGTCTATTTTGTTTCTATAATTATTCATGAATAGCTTTTGATATTATTTTTTCTTTAGTAGCTTCATTTCTATAAAACTCAGAAATAATTTCTCCATGGGATAAAACTAAAGTACGATCACACATACCCAGTATTTCATCAATATCTGATGAGATTAGAATAACAGAAGCCCCTTTTCTTACTAAATCATTAATACAATTATAGACATCTATTTTAGAAGCTATGTCGATTCCTCGTGTAGGTTCATTTAAAATGAATATCTTTGATTTACTCATCATCCACTTAGCAAGTACAGTTTTCTGCTGATTACCGCTGCTATAGTGAGATATGATATCGTTCTGGTTTCCTGGCTTAATATTGAGCTTCTTTATATAGGAATTTGTAATGTTAAATATAATATCTTCATGAAGATATTTATGGCTTTCAAATCTTTTTAATGATGCAGAAGTTATATTTCTTTCTAAATTCAAACATTCAAATAAAGAGGTCAATGAGGATGAGTCGGGTAGGAAAGCAATCCCTAACCTAATTGCATCACTAGGGGAGGTAATCTTTTTTACTGTTCCATTAATTGAGATATGTCCCTTATAAGAATTTACATTTCCAAATAAACACTGACCTAATATAGAACGTCCAGAATCCATAAGACCTGTAATTCCGAGAATTTCAGATTTTTTCAACTTGAAAGATATATTCTTTAATGAATTAGAAACCTGCAAATTTTCGACAGATAAAACGTTTTCTCCGAGCTTGACATTAAGTTTAGGGTAAGGTTTTTTACTTAGTGGTACCGACAATAGGGATATAATATCATCATCTGTAAGATTAGACACATCTTTAGAACACACAATTTTACCTTTATATACAATACTTAATGAATCAGAAATCATTTTGATTTCTTCAATAATATGTGTAATATAAATTATAGCTACGCCTCGAGATTTTAATTTTGAAATAATTGAAAATAGTATGTTTTTTTCTACATAGGTAAAAGAGGAAGATACCTCATCTAATACAACTACCTTGGCAGAGGATACATATACTTTGAGAAGTTCTACTAACTGCTGTTGCGGATAGTTTAAGGTTGAAATTAGAGCGTCTATATCAAGATTTATATTAAATTCTTTAAATAAATCATGGCATTTTTTTCGGAGCTTTTCAAAATTTATTGTCTTGAAAATACTGCTTTTAGTACTTGTTGTATCTGAAAAAATGTTTTCGCATATTGATAAGTTAGGAAATAAAGATGTAGCATGAGAAATACAGTATATTCCAGCCTTTCTAGCATCAAATACTGATTTGAACGAAACCGTATCTCCGTCTAAAACTATTTCTCCAGAATCAAGAGAAAACATTCCGCTAATTATTTTTATTATTGAAGATTTACCTGAGCCATTTTCCCCAATTATTGAATGAACTTGCCCAGAATAAAAATCTAAATTAATATTTGTTAATGAAAAATCGTCAGTAATATACTTATTAACATTATGTAATGATAACTTAGAGATATTCATGTGAACCTCCATATTCAAAATAATTTAAAATTATATATGGTCTTCAAAAGCATTAACTGATGTAAATAGTTGTATGTTATTATCAAAAATTTCTCTTTTGCAATAATCACTTATATTAGAGCTTGTAATGATTTTATCAGTTATTTCACCCAATTTACCTATCTTATAGAAAGAATTCTTTTTAAATGCTTCCGATGAACATATGACAATTCTTTCGTTAGAATTTTTTATGGAAGCTTGAATAAGAGAAGACATATTTATGCTAGACACAGTTACATCTAAATTGTTTGATATTCCATTAACTTCAATAAATAATTTATTTACAAAGAAAAGATTTAGATTGTCAATTGTAAGTGTACCGAACACAGCTTTTGTAGAATAATCAATAACACCACCTAATAAAATTACTTTTACTGTTTGATAATTAGTAAGTTCTGTAGCAATCAAAATATCATTTGTTACCACAGTTAAATTTCTCTTATTAGTTAACTTTTTCGCTATGGAAAGATTAATTACTCCATTAGATAACATAATTACATCATCATCATTAATCATTTCAATAGCAATATCAGCAATATCGTTATATTCTGTACTTTCTTCATAATAAACATCTTCAGAAACGGTTTCGTTAGAGGTATTAGAAGTAGAATTTAAAACAGCACCACCGTGGGTACGAGTTATAAAGCCTTCTTTTTCTAATTTCTCCAAATCACGTCGTATAGTTACTTCAGATACATTTAACATCTTGCTCAAAATATTTACTTCAAGTTGTTTATTCTCAATTAAATAATTCTTTATGATTCTTATTCGTTCAATTGCAAACACTCAGTTATTTAACGGCCAATCAAAACTTAATAGTAATTATTAAGATTAAGATGAGCAGTTTCTCCTTTCAGTTTTTATTTTTTATGTTTAAATTAATATAGTCATTATAATAATATTGATTATATCATAATTTTAAATAACATAGTAACAGGTATATTAAAGAAAATGCTGTTTTAGGGAGACATTTTTATAGAATAGAATGAAAAATAATATAAAAAAACATTAATTTGATAATAAAAATTTAAATGCAGTATTATTATAGAAATGAATAAGTATATTAGGTTTTGTCTAAAATTCAGAAAAATAATACTAATTAATAATTAATATTGATTAATAATAGATTATTTGATATCATATTAATATAACAATAGTACAAATATTATCCGACTCACAGCTAGGAGGTTATACTAAAATTTATAAGAATATATAAAGCTTATAAATAATAACATAATGTATAGCAAAAGAAATAATAAGTAATAATAATGTCATATTATTAAATAATTAATTTAAGGGAGGTTTTTATTATGGAGAAATATGTATGTACAGTGTGTGGTTATATTTATGATGAGGCAGAAGGGGATCCAGATAATGGTGTAGCTCCTGGAACAAAATTTGATGATATTCCAGATGAATGGGTTTGTCCACTATGTGGAGTACCAAAATCAGATTTTGAAAAAGAACAATAATATATATTGTTTTTTATACAATAATAAGGATATAATTTTATAAGGAGAAATAAAACGGTAGATTTAAGAACCGTTTCATTTTTAGGGATGTAACCATAAGGGGCTATCAAAATAGTTATAAAAGTTTTGAAAGTCCCTTATTTATATAAATATTAATTAATAATGTGGTGCCACAATAACAAGCAGGAGAATGAGTAGTATGTTTACTGAAGAAAGACTTAACGAGATATTAAATATTCTAAATATACAAGGAAAAATAAAAGTTAAAGATTTGAGTCAAAAATTTAAAGTAACGGAAGATTGTATAAGAAAAGATTTGAAACAGTTAGAACATGCAGGAAAACTAAAAAGGACGTACGGAGGAGCTATTCAAATTAGGCAATCGTCTCAATTACATGATATTTCCGAAAGAGAAAAAATTGATATTTCAACTAAAACTGAAATTGCCAAGAAAGCATTAGCTTTAATAGAAGATAGGGAAACCATATTCTTAGATATATCTACAATTAATATTTTGATAGCAAAGGCTATCGTAAATACCGCTAAAAGAGTAACCGTAGTAACAAATATGCTAGAGATTGCAAATATCTTATCATCTTCAAATAATAATATAACAGTAGTAGTAGCCGCTGGAGTTTTAAATAAGTCCTTAAATGGATTTATAGGATCTGCAACAAATGATTTTATTAAAAAATATAAATTTGATAAATCATTTATAGGCAGTTGTGGAATAGATGCTTTTGATAGAAGTATAACTACTTTTGAGATTGAAGACGGAATAACAAAAGCAATGATAATACAATCTAGCAAAAAGACATTTTTAGTTATGGAAAATAAGAAATTCTTTGCAGATGGTAACTATAAGTTTGCGATGATTGATGATATAAATTCTATAATAACTGATGAAAAACCAAATGAGCAGATTATTGATATATTAGAAAACAATGAAATTGAATTAATTTGATAATAGTTACCTACATAATTAATATGGTTATAACCCTAAAAAGTTTTTTGAAAAATATTAATACCTTAATAATGGCTTTTAGCTAATAAAACATACACTTATGTATATAAGTGTATGTTTTATTTATTGGCCATTTATGTTTTAGTTTTATCTTAACCACATTATGACTGCGTCTTCTTTATTATCTTCGTAGTAGCCCTTTCTAATGCCATCCTGCTTAAAATTATGTTTTTCATAAAGAGCTTTTGCGGCTGTATTGCTGCTTCTTACTTCTAGGGTATAAGCTATACAGCCCTGCTTTTTACATTGATTAAGCAATTCTTTAAGCAGTTTAGATGCGATTCCTCGCTTTCTGTAGTCTGGATGTACTGCTATATTTGTTATATGCGATTCATCTAATACAATCCATGTTCCTGCAAAGCCAACAACTTTATCATCAATTTTAGCTACAAAGTACTTTGCAACAGGATTAGTTAATTCTTGAATATAGGAACTTTTGCTCCAACAAACAGCAAAGCTTAATGAGCTGATATCTAAAACGGCATCAATATCTTCCTCTTTCATTAAATTAATATTTACACACATTTTACTTCATCCTTTGCTCATATTCTCTTTCAGCTTGCGGTTTTTTAAGATAAAATGGGCTAGAATCTGAACTGTCAAAGATTCCATTTCTTAATAAAGAGCTGCCAATCTCTCCTAAAGAAGATGCACGAACTAAATTAAGGTGATTAGGAGGGAAGAAACAATTTGGACAATTTTCAATTAAATAGTCCTTATACTTATCTACACCATCACCTATAAAAATTACTTTTTCATTCTTTGATTTGATTATTTCTATTAATTCATCCATATCCAAAGCAGAGTAATCTAAAAGTTTCTCAAGAGAAACTTGCAGGTCAGTGTTTGTATCTAGATCTTTTGTTTTACTTGAACTAATTAAATTAGAATGTCCTCTATATAATGATGTGTAAACACTATTTCTTAAAGCATCCATTATTGGACATATAATACCGTCAAAATTAGCGACACTAAGTGCTAGGGCATCTAGACTAGATACACTTACATAAGGTTTTCCGCTTCCAAAACTAAGACCTTTTATTGTTGCCATACCAATTCTAAGTCCTGTAAAGGAACCAGGCCCTTTTGAAACTACATAACCATCTATGTCATTGATACTCAAATTATTTGTATTTAATAAATTTTCAATTATTGTCATTAAAATAACCGAATGTTCCTTTTTGTCATTTAGAGTAATCTCTCCAAGCAATTTTTCATCTTTCATTAAAGCAACAGTTGCAACCTTTGAAGATGAATCTACTGCAAGTATAATCATATTTTCAACTCCTTTATATAATTATATCTCTCCCCATAAGGAGTCAAAATTATTTTTCTGTAATCTTCACCTTTATTAAGATCTTTTGTTATCTTAATATGTAACAAATCTTCTGGCAGGATTTCTTCTATATAATTTGCCCATTCTATAATTGATACGGCATCTGAAAAAATATAATCATCAAATCCGATCGAGTGAATTTCATCGGGATCGCTTACTCTATATACATCAAAGTGATTAAGTTTTAATCTTCCACTTTCATACTCGTTAACAATTGTGAATGTTGGACTGGTGATATTATCATATATACCTAGACCTTGAGCAATTCCTTTTGTAATATGAGTTTTGCCGGTTCCTAAATCGCCGGTTAAACAAATTATATCGCCAGAATTTAACATCTTGCCAAGTTGTATTCCTAATTTTGTAGTATGATCTACATTATAAACTTCAAATTCCATGAAATGCCTCCTTTGGGTGAGAATTTAAATCTTACATTATAGGATTTTAAGTTATTATAGGTTCACATAATATAATTCTTATTATGAGATAATAAATGTAAAGATAATGAATTCTTATCTTCTTATTTTATAACAAAATTATATAAAATCAAATTATTAATAATATTTACTATTAAATATATTATTAACCTAAATTTTTATAAGGCAAACTTAATAATCAGAAAAAATGTAATAAATTTGTATATATTTATTTTAAATTAGTTGGTATAATAAGAACAAATGTATACTAAACTTAAATTGACAGATGAATTAGAAAGTAAATATGCATTATTACATATGGTACTAACATAAAATTCTATGTTTAAATTAATCAAATTATTGGGGAATAAACTTTAAAAAATTAATTAAGAATAAGTTAGAAAATTTATAAGTAAATGAATTGAATTCTGGAGGTGACTTATTTTGAAGAAGATTACCTTTGCGATGGTAATCATAACTATTGCATTGTCTTTTGGTATGAGTTTATTTTCAAGCCCGTTATTAGCAAATACAGAAAATAATAGAACTGAAAGTAGAGATAAGTATTTAAACATAATGACAGTTAACAAACCACAGTATGATATGGTTAAAAAAATTATAAAAGATAAGTATAATGTACAGTATATGTTTACTAATGAAAAGGACATTAGTGAATTCAAATATAGTGAAAGTGTTTTAAATAATATATCAAATATGGATTTATTTATATATTCAGGTACTTCTTTTGAACCCTGGAGTGCTTCGCTCATTGATGAACTAAAAAAGGGGAATCTAGGTATAATAAACCTAGCTAGAGGTGTTAGACTTTTAAATTATACTAGTGAAAGTAACAATAAAGAAAATCCGTATTATTTTGAAGGTATAGAAGAATATAAGATAGCATTATATAATGTAAAAGCAGCTATTCAAGATAGAGATCCTCAAAATAGAGATTATTATGAGGAAAATTATAACACAGCTATAAAAGAGTTTGATAAAAATATTAAATTATATGAAGATAAGTTAAAATCACTTAGTGAATATAAATTTATAACACTAAATAATGATTTTGATTATTTAACTAAATCATTAAACTTGAATACTGTTCAGCTTGATAATCATGAAATAGCTGAATTTATTAAGATAAATAATTTAGATCCTAAAAAAGTCATTATAATAGTGGATGGAGAAAATGGAACTAAATTAGATTTATCGGCATATAACACAATAAAATTATGGAAGTACTATGGTGATATGTCTTTTGATGATTTGATTTTATATAATGTAAAAGAATTATCAAAGTGGGCAAAAACTAAAGAAACAACAACAGTTACTACAACAAATGCAGCATAGTATAAATTATATTGAATTAATTTTATCTAAATTATGTGCTACCTTAAACAGTATATCTAATTGTTACTAGATGTACTTTTTAAGGTAGTTTTACTTTAGGTATATAAAGGTGAAATAAAAAAACTTGTTGATTTATTTATAGATGTGTTATATAATGAGTAATGTCTTAGGGGTATGGCTCAACGGTAGAGTAGTGGTCTCCAAAACCATTGGTTGTGGGTTCAAATCCTACTGCCCCTGCCATAATTGTCGTAGTACGTTGTACTACGGCTTTTTTATTTTGTTAAAAATACGTAATAATACAATTTGTAGAGTAATTTAAGAGAAATTGACTTAAATATGCAACATTCAAAAAAACTAAGAATATAATATATGGTATGAAATTGTATTATCAGATGAAGTTCATAATATTAAGTAAGTGAATGATATTTTGGAGGTTAATTTTTATGACAAAAGAATACTCTAATAAAGATAAAGATTCTATAGGTTTTGATTTTATTTTTGATAAAAATGGAGATTATATTTATACAGCTAGCGAATATGGATTTGGTAAAAAGGTAAATATTCGTGGAAAGATTACAACTCCGGAGGATGGCAGCTATTCAGTAAGTATTGTATCTTCAGATGGCGGTGGTGGCCAATGGCAAAGTATTAAAGCAAATGAAGAAATATCATGTATTATAAGTACTAGTTTCTTTCATAAAACCACTATAACAGTTAAAATAGGTTCAAATAAACCTGAATGTAATGGACATGCAGTTATAGATTATTCTCTAAGTTAATCTTTACTTTAAATTTAATAATTCACTAGAAATATAGCATTAACGATTGATTTGAGATAGAAAGCTCGAGTTGATTGGTTAATGCTATAATGTTTAAAATATTTAGATATCAAGTATTCTATCTTGATTTAATAACTTAATATAAGACTATAGTAAATTACACATACTAAATAAACTATGAAAATAATAATATGAGGAAGGAATGAGATAATTATGGCAAAACTTTTTTCTAAATTTAATCTTAAAAATTTGGAGTTTAAAAATAGAATTGTAATGGCTCCTATGTGTATGTACACTGCAGAGGATGATGGTATAGCAAAAGAGTGGCACAAGATCCACTATGCAACAAGAGCTATGGGTGGAGTAGGGCTTATAATACAAGAGGCGACTGGCGTAGAGAGTAGAGGAAGAATAAGTGATAAGGATTTAGGAATATGGGATGATTCACACATAGAAAATCTTAAAATGATTGTTAAGACTTGTAAGAGCTATGGAGCGATTATGGGAATTCAACTTGGCCATGCAGGAAGAAAGTGCGAAATTAATGATTTAGAAATTATAGCTCCAAGTGCTATACAATTTAGTGAAGAATATAAAGTTCCAAAAGAAATGACTAAAGATGATATTAAAGAAGTAGTAGAAGCTTTTAAAACAGCAGCTAGAAGATGTGTAGATATAGGATATGATATTATAGAAATACATGGTGCTCATGGATATTTAATAAATCAATTTTTATCACCACTTTCAAATAAAAGAACAGATGAATATGGTGGTAATTTAGAAAATAGAACAAGATTTTTAAAGGAAATTGTAAAAGCAGTCAGAGAAGTATGGGCTAAAGAGAAAGCTTTAATACTTAGAGTAAGTGCTGAAGATTATGTAGAGGAAGGAAATCACCCTGAGGATTTAGCTAATATAATAAACTTAGTTAAGGATGAAGGTATAGATATAATAGATGTAAGTTCAGGAGCAGTTGTTCCTGCAAGAATAAAACCATACCCAGGTTACCAAATAAAATTTGCTGAAATAATAAAAGAAAAAACTGGTCTTCCAGTAATAGCTGGAGGTCTTATAACTTCACCACAAATGGCAGAAGAAATACTGCAAAATGATAGAGCAGATATGATTTTTTTAGGAAGAATTCTTCTTAGAAAACCATATTGGGCACTGGAAGCAGATCATGAGTTAGATAATGAAATGGTTTGGCCAGGGCAATATACAAGAGGAAAATTCTAATTTAGATATGTTGACTATTTATATAAGCTAATAGATAATAATAGATACGCAGAAAAAAATTGTAAAGACCTGCTGACTGTGAGGAGAGATTTTATATGATTGGAGAAAAAATAAGAGAGAGAAGACAACAATTAGGATTGAGCCTAAAGGAATTAGCTGAAAAAACAGATTTGACATCTGGTTTTTTAAGTCAAATAGAAAGAGATTTATCAGAGCCATCAATTTCATCACTACGTAAAATTGCAGAAGTTTTGGGAGTGGCTGTGTTTTACTTCTTAATAGATAATAAGGTTAAAAACCCAGTAGTAAGACATAATGAAAGAAAGAAAATAAGATTTTCAGAATCTCATATGACATATGAACTACTATGCCCAGATATGGATAGGCAGCTTGAAATGTTTATGGCTAAGCTGGAGCCAGGCGCCATGACTTGTAGTGAACCATTAACTCACCCTGGAGAAGAAGTAACCTATGTTTTAAAGGGTAAGATGTGGATAAAAATAGGTGCAGATGAGTATACCCTTGAAGAAGGTGATACAATTTACTATTTTGGAACAATTCCACACCAAATTATTAATACCGGTTCAGAAGAACTAATATTTATTTCAACCATTACTCCTCCTCAATTCTAAAAAATAATACAATCATTATGAATTTATTGACAACCTCTCTAAGAAATGATATTATACAGACATTAAATAAATTTAGTCACATTAAACTTATATTTGACAATGGAGTCATCACATGATTATTTGTGGTGGCTTTTTTTTATTGGTACGGGATATTGAATAGTATTCTTTAATTATAATAAACATAGAGTAGGTGGTTTGTGCAAAGGGGTATATTATCATTAATCTATTGTTAAATAATTATTTAGAGTAAGATGTATCATAAAAATTAAGTATAGGTAAAAATAATAGCAACTGATTTTATGTATTAAGAGTAGAGAGGATAATCATAATGACTGAAAATTTTAAGAACGTTAATTTTAAGAGGAAAAATGAAAAGAAAACATCATTAGATTTTTTAAATATTGATGTTGCAAGAAAAGCACAAAAATTTCATAGTAGTTTTCATAATTATAGTATGACTCCGCTTACTGAGCTAAAGAATTTAGCTAGTACCTTAGGTGTGAGTAATATATATGTAAAAGATGAGTCATACAGATTTGGATTAAATGCATTTAAAGTGCTCGGAGGAAGTTATGCAATAGGTAATTATATTGCTGAAAAGCTAGGACAAGATATAGACAATCTACCATACGACAAAATAACTTCTGATGAAGTGAAAAAAGAACTTGGAGATATAACATTTATTACTGCAACAGATGGAAATCACGGGCGCGGAGTTGCATGGACAGCTAATAGATTGAGGCAAAAATCTGTAGTTTATATGCCAAAAGGCAGTTCTTCAGAGAGATTAAATAATATAAGAGCTGAAGGGGCAGATGCTTCTATAACTGATATGAACTATGACGAAGCTGTAAGATTTTCAAATGATTTGGCTGAGAAAAATGGATGGGTAATGGTTCAAGATACGGCATGGGAAGGATATGAAAAAATACCAACTTGGATTATGCAAGGATATACTACAATGGCATATGAAGCGTATATGCAGTTGCAAGAAATAAAAGCAGAGATGCCAACTCATATTTTTTTACAAGCAGGGGTTGGAGCTTTCGCAGGAGCTGTACAAGGTTTCTTTGCTAGTGTTTATGGTGAAAATAGGCCAATAACAACGATAGTAGAACCTAATAAGGCTGATTGTATTTATAAAACAGCAGAGAAAAATGATGGTAAACTTCATTTTGTCACAGGTGATATGGATACGATAATGGCAGGACTTGCTTGTGGGGAACCATGTAGAATAGGTTATGAAGTTCTACGCGATTATAGTGATAATTATGTATCTTGTCCAGATTATGTAACAGCAAAAGGTATGAGAGTTATGGGAAACCCTGTTGAAAGTGATGAAAAAATTATTTCAGGAGAAAGTGGAGCAGTTACAATTGGACTAGTTGCAGAAATTTTGGAGAATAAAGATTTACAATGGTTAAAAGAAGAATTAAAGCTTGATGAAAATTCAAGAATCCTTTGTTTCAGCACTGAAGGAAATACAGATAAAAAAAGCTATAGAGACATAGTATGGAATGGAAAGTATCCAAGCTATAGATAAACAACATATAACTTAGAATTATGCAATAAACTCAGCGAAATGAGTAGTATACTTTTGTTTCAGTTTCCAAGGAAATTTTATGGGTGATTCTAAGAACAAAAGTTGTACCCAAAACGCTAGCCTCAAAGGCAAAGCGCTCACAGAGAAAGTTCTGCTAACCAAACATAAAATTTGGAGCATCACTTTTTGAACTAGCATTTTGGAACAACTTTTATTCTAAGAATCACATCCATAAAAATTCCTTATGAAACATTCCACAAAAGTATTCTACACATTTCTGGTTTGGTTATATTTCAAAGTATATATCTAGTTTATGATCTATAAAATCTAGCAACGATAGAAATATATTTATACTTTCGATGGATTATCGCATAAGACTAAGTTACGCATTGGTTATTTAGTATGGGGTACACAGAAGTCTGATATATATGATATTTAAAAAATTATAAGAACAATTTATATATTTTTTTATCTATAAAACTAAGGAGGGTGGAATGAAATGAAAGGTTGCGAAAATGATATTAAAATTTTAAAAGGGAATATAGTATATACAGAAACAAGTGAATTGTTTAATATAGTCGAAAGTGGATATATAGTGGCTTGCGGGAATTTTGTTGAAGGAGTATATAAGGAGCTACCAGAAAGATATAAAAATATAAAGATTGATGATTATGGAAACAAACTCATAATTCCTGGTCTTGTAGATTTGCATACTCATGCTTCTCAATTTGCCATAAAAGGTATTGGATATGATAAAGAATTGTTGCCTTGGCTTAAAACATATACTTTTCCAGAAGAAGCAAAATTTAAAGACTTATCTTATGCTAAAAAGGTGTATAAGGAATTTACTGATGATCTATATGCTGAGGGAACTATAAGAGCTGTTATTTTTGCGACAATTCACCCTGAAGCTACAGAAGTTTTAATGAGTTTAATTGAAAAAAAAGGAATAATATCATATGTAGGAAAAGTGAATATGGACAGAAATTGTCCTGATATATTAAGAGAAGACAGTGAAGAGTCAATAAAAATGACTATAAAGTGGTTGGACAATTGTAGTGAAAAATATAAATTTGTAAGACCTATAATTACACCAAGATTTGTGCCAAGTTGTACAGGATACCTAATGAAAGCGTTAGGTAATATCGCAACAAACCGAAATGTGCCAATTCAATCACATCTATCAGAAAACTTATCAGAAATTAAATGGGTAAAGGAATTACACCCAGAATGTAAAAATTATGGTGATGTATATAATCAATTAAATCTCTTTGGACAAACCAAAACTATAATGGCTCATTGTGTTCACTTAACAGAAGAAGAAATAGACATGATTGTAAAAAATAATGTTATAGTAGCGCATTGCCCAACTTCTAATGCAAATTTATCAAGCGGAATATCTCCGATAAATAAACTATTAAAAAGAAAAGTTCAAATAGGACTTGGATCAGATATAGCTGGTGGAGAAAGTTTAAGTATGTTTTCTGTAATGGCATGTGCAATTAGAATATCAAAATTAAGAAAAGTATGCTTTATGGAAGATGAAAAATCTTTAACACTTCAAGAAGTTTTTTATTTAGCAACAAAAGGTGGAGGAAGTTTTTTCGGAAAGGTTGGAAGCTTTGAAAAAGGATATGAATTTGATGCCTTAGTAATAGATGATGATAACTTATGGAAAATTGATAAAGGAACAATTGAAGAAAGATTAGAAAGATTAGTATATCTAGGTGATAAGAAAAATATAACAAATAGGTACGTATGCGGAAATGAAATATAAGAAGGGTAGGTTATTTATGGATAAGGATAGAAAAGAAAAATTAATAAAACTTTGCCAAGACATTATTAGAATTCAGAGTTACTCAGGTAACGAAGGAGAGGTAGTTAGGTGCTTGGAAGAGAATATGAAAAGTATTGGCTTCGATGAAATTATTGTAGATAAGTATGGAAGTATAATTGGAAAAATAAAAGGGAACAGACCAGGTAAAAAAGTACTTTTTGATGCCCATATTGATACAGTTCCAGTAAATAATCCAGAAGAATGGAAACATGATCCCTTTGGAGCTGAAATAGATGAAGATAAGATTTATGGGAGAGGCACGTCTGATATGAAAGGTTCTTTAGCAGCTATGATAATTGCAGCAGAATATTTCGCTAAGGACAATAACAGGGATTTCCCAGGAGAAATATATATTGCGGGGGTAGTTCATGAAGAATGTTTCGAAGGAGTTGCAGCAAGAAATATAAGTGAATTTGTAAAACCAGATTATGTGGTAATAGGAGAAGCCTCTGAACTTAATCTTAAAATAGGGCAACGTGGACGTGCTGAAATTGTAGTTGAGACATTTGGAGTTCCAGCTCATTCAGCTAATCCTGAAAAAGGAGTAAATGCAGTTTATAGCATATCTAAAATAATAAATAAGCTTCAAGAAATTAAATATGAAGAAGATGAGTTTTTAGGAAAAGGAATTCTAGAACTTACAGATATTAAATCATCACCTTATCCAGGAGCATCTGTTGTACCAAGTTATTGTAAGGCAACCTATGATAGAAGGTTACTAGTTGGTGAAACTAAAGAAGGTGTTTTAGAGCCAATAATAAAATTAATAGATGAGTTGAAAAATGAATCATCTAATATTAATTACAAGGTCTCTTATGCTAAAGGAACAGAGAAATGTCACACAGGAGAAGTGATTGAAGGAGAAAGATTCTTTCCAGCATGGTGTTACAAAGAGGATGAAGGATTTGTACAAAAAACTTTCAAAGGTTTATGCGATATAGGATTGAATCCAAAGATAACTAATTATTCCTTCTGCACAAATGGAAGTCATTATGCTGGCGAAGCTAATATAAAAACTATAGGGTTTGGTCCATCGAAAGAAAATATAGCACATACTATTGACGAATATATTGAAATAGAGCAGTTAGCCAAGTCATGTGCAGGTTATTATAAGATAATGGAAACATTATTAGGATTAGAGGAATAAGAAAATGAAATGGATGATAAGTAATGGAACTATAGTTGATGGAACTAATAAACCGGCATACAGTGGAGATTTAATAATAAGTGACGATACAATTATAGAAATTGGTGATTTAGAAAGTAAAAAGGAAGCCATGGATTATGTATTGGATGCAAGTGGCTTGATTGTTGCTCCAGGGTTTATTGATACACATAGTCATTCAGATTTAGAAATCTTAAGTAATCAAAATATAAGGCCTAAGATTTACCAAGGGATAACAACTGAGGTTTTGGGACAAGATGGCATATCTATGGCCCCGCTGCCAAGTAAATTCATTAAGGATTGGAGGAAAAATCTAAGTGGTCTTGAGGGTGACAGTGATGAGATTTCATGGGATTATAAAACAGTAAAAGATTATTTTAATGCAATTGAAGATAGAGGATTAGTATCTAATGTATGTTATCTTGTGCCTCACGGCAATATCAGAATGGAGGCAATGGGGCTTTCTTCAAATAAAGCAGACAAAGAGGACATGGAAAGTATGAAATTAATTTTGCGAAGAGAGCTTGAGTCAGGTGCTATTGGACTATCTTCAGGACTTATATACATTCCATGCGCTTATGGTGATACAGAAGAATTAATTGAGCTTTGCAAAGTAGTTGCGGAATATAATAAGATTTTTGTAGTACACCAAAGAAGTGAGGCAAACGAAATTATTGATTCACTGAAAGAAATAATTAAGATTGGTAAAGAAAGCGGTGTTAAAATACATTTTTCTCATTTTAAAATTTGTGGGAAAAATAATTGGCATAAAATAGATGATATAGTTTCTCTCATAGAAGAAGCAGAAAAAGAAGGAGTAAAAATATCTTTTGATCAATACCCTTATGATGCTGGAAGCACGATGCTTAGTGTTATAATCCCACCATGGGTTCATAGTGGTGGAACAAATAAAATGCTGGAAAGAATAAAATCAAAAGATTTAAGACAAAAGATTATTAATGAAATATATGAAACAAATTGTAATTGGGATAATTTTGTTGAATTTGCAGGTATAGATGGAATATATATTACTTCAGTAAAAACATATAAGAATAAAGAGATAATAGGGAAAAACTTAAAAGAGCTAGGTGAAGTAAGGAATCAAGATCCGATAGAAGCAACGTTAGATTTATTAATAGAAGAAGAAAATGCAGTTGGCATGATTGATTATTACGGATCAGAAGAGCATATAATCCAATTTATGAAAAGGCCAGAACAAAATTTTTGCACTGATGGTTTGCTTGGAGGAAAACCTCATCCAAGGGTATATGGGGCCTTCCCAAGAGCATTAGGTCGATATGTCAGAGAGCTTAAGGCTTTAACATTGGAAGAAGCAATACATAAAATGACTAGTAAATCTGCGGTCACAATGGGGATAAAGGATAGAGGATGTCTTGATGTTGGATTTAAGGCAGATATAGTGATATTTGATAAAGATAAGATAATAGATAAAGGTACATTTATAGAACCTGAGCAATATCCAGAAGGAATATCATATGTAATTGTAAATGGAAATATTGTTGTAGAAAATGAAAATTACTCTCCTGGCAACTATGGATCTATCATAAAGTTAGAAACTTAAAATGAACTTTCATTATATTATTAAAGTGTTAAGAATGCTACATATTAGATGAAGAGGGTCGAAGAATGATGGATGTAGATGGAGTTATACTAGCAGCGGGATATTCAAGTAGAGCTAATGCTTTTAAAATGGAACTTGAAATTAATAATAAGGCAATCTTACAGAGATGCATAGAGGCTTTATATGATAACTGTAATAATATAATAGTAGTTAGCGGGTATAAGCATGAGAAGATAAATAGATTGGTAGAAAATTATACTAAGGCAAAAGTAGTATACAATGATGAATTTCATAAGGGAATGTTTAGTTCTATAAAAAAGGGAATACGAGATATTACAGCATCAAAATTCTTACTTACTCCTGGAGATTATCCGTTAATAAATAAAAATATAATAGAGAAATTACTAAGTGAAGAGAAGGAAATAGTTATACCAAGCTTTAATATGAGAGGGGGACATCCGATTTTATTAAGTAGAAATCTAATAAGAGAAATATTAGAAGAACCTGATGATTCTAATTTAAAAAAATATTTGAGTAAGAAGCAGTGCTCGTACCTTAATATAGATGATAAAGGAATATTGTTAGATGTTGATACTATGGAAGATTACGAAAATGTGAAAAATATTATTAAAAAATAATTATAATAATAAATTATTTTCAATATTATTGACTTATCAGAGAAGAACGATATATAATATTTAATAAAAATAAAAAAATTTAATAAAAGTTAAGTATAGACAAAGAGGTCTTATTTCAAAATCAGAAGTAAGGCCTCTTTTTGTTTTTATTACTCAAAAGATTCTAATAAGGATAAATTAAAAAGAATTTTAGATAAGTATAATATAAAAATTTAGAATTTAAATTTAAAAACTATATTAAAGATATATCAAATTTATAGGCTAATTATTACTTAAAAGGATAACAGATATGAAAAGATAATTTTAAACTTATCTAAAAGGGGGAGATTTTATTTTTGATTTAGGAATATTAAATGGAAGATTATATTTAGAAGGGAATTTCATATACAGCAATTTATATATAAAAAATGGAATTATAGATACAGTATCTACATCAATTTTAGATTGTAAAGAAAAATATGATGCTAAAGGAAAAATGGTTTTACCAGGTTTCATAGATGCACATGTACATTTTGATTTAGGTGTTGGAGAAAATGTTTCAATTGATGATTTTTTTGAAGGTTCAAAAAAGGCAGCTATGGGAGGTATAACAACATTTATAGATTTTTTAGATCCAATTAATAATGTTAGTCAGTTAGATGAAGCTTTTAATAAAAGATATGAACTGGCAAAAAAAAGTGTTGTTGATTATGGTTTTCATGTGACACTTGGAAATCCGGATGGAGATGTTAAAGAACTCCTAAACAAAAGTTCTTTACTTGGTATGCCAACTATAAAATTATTTACAACATATGCATCAACTAATAGACAAACAAAGGATTATTACATAGATGAATTACTAAAGTATTCAAAGAAAACGAAAACTAGAGTATTAGTTCATGCAGAAAATAATGACATGATAAGAGAAAAAAATATTTTGGTAAAAGATCACGAAAAAGCAAGACCAGCACTTTCAGAAATTACAGAAGTTTTAAAATTAACTGAAATGGCAAGATATAGAGATGGTCTTTTATATATTGTTCATACTAATTGTGGAACTACTCTTGAAAGATTAAAAGATATTTATTCAAATGAATTACATTCAACAGTAATATTAGAAAGCGCACCTCATTATTTTAGATTTAATTCTTCATTATATGAAAAAGAAGATGGATATTTATATACTATGACGCCACCTTTAAGAAGCGAAGAAGAAAGATTAAAGATGATTAATAATATAGATGCAATTGATGTAATAGGTACAGATCATTGTCCTTTTTCTAAAAGATTAAAAAATAAGAAGTATACAAGTGAAATTTCCATGGGAATAGATGGAGTAAAATATTCATTTTTAAATATGTTTACTCTTTTTGGAGAAAGTATAATTTCTAAATTTACAGTAGAACCTTCAAAGATTCATGGATTATATCCTAAAAAAGGAACGATAATGCCGGGAAGTGATGGAGATATAGTAATTTTTGACCCAAATAGGACAACTAAAATAACGGATGATAATTCTGTTTATCATGATGAAATCTTGAAAGGTGAAATAAGTGTAACTATATCTAAAGGAAAGATCGTAGTTAGTGAAGGTAAGTTTTTAGGTGGGCAAGGTGAGTATTTACCAAGGAGGTTAAAAGTATGATTAAAGCATTAATAAATGTTAATATATTTAATTTTGATTCATTAAGAGAAAAATCTTATGTATTATTTGATAAACAAATAATTGAAGTAGGCTTTATGGAAAACTTTAAGGGAGCAGATGAAGTATATGACTGTAATAATCAAATATTAATGCCTGGACTTGTAAATTGCCATAGTCATATATATTCAACTTTTGCTAGAGGATGGATTACTGAATTTGATCCCAAAAGTTTCGTGGATTTATTAGAGCAAATGTGGTGGAAATTAGATAAAGTTCTTGATGAAAAAGATATTTATTACAGTGCTCTTGTAAGTGGAATTGAATTCATAAAAAATGGAGTAACTACAGTAGTAGATCATCATGCTAGTGGGAGAAAAATAAAAGGCAGCTTAAATTTATTAAAAAGGGCATTATGTGATTATATAGGAATCAGAGGAGTATTTTGTTTCGAAAGTAGCGATAGATTCCCAATAGATGAATGTATCGAAGAAAACATAGAGTTTAGTAAAATTCATTCAACTATGACAAGTGGATTATTTGGAATGCATGCATGTTTGACATTAAGTGATGAGTCATTGAAGAAAATAGCTGATAAAAGTAAAGGAATACCAATACACATTCATGTCGGTGAAAGTGATGAGGATAATATAGAAAGTATTAAAAAATTTAACAAGACACCTATAGAAAGATTAGAAGAACATGGATTGCTTAGAGAAAACTCGATTTTATCGCATTGTATCTATTTAAGTGAAAATGATATGGATATTTTAAAGAAGTATAAGGTTTATGTAGCATTAAATCCTACTTCAAATTTCAATAATGCAGTTGGTTTAGCTGATGTTTTGGAACTTGAGAAGAGAGAAATAAAATGTCTTTTAGGTAATGATGGGCTTGGATTCAATTTAACTAGAGACATGATTAATTTAATGTTTGGAATGCATTTGAAGTATAAGAATCCCACAGCGTATTCTTTAGGGAATATTAAGAAGATTATAGAGAACAACTACAAGTATGCAAGTAACATTTTAGGCTGTAAGCTTGGAAGAATTGAAGAAGGATATGAAGCAGATTTTCTGACTTTAGAATATACTGCACCTACACCAATAACAGAAAATAATTTATTTGGTCATTTTTTTTATGGAATGTTAGATAATTTTAAACCTAAGAATGTTTGGTGCAATGGTGAGATTAGATTAAAAGATTATAAAGTATTGCAGGATGAAGAGAAAATATATAAAGAATCAACTCAAATAGCACATGAGATTTGGGAGAAGTGTAAGGAGAAATAATATAATATGAATTTAAATACAAGTTTAAGCGGAATAAATTTGGAAAATCCATTAATGCCGGCATCGGGCCCATTAGTTGGAGATAGCGAAAAAATGAAAATAATATCTGACTTTGGAGTTGGAGGAATTGTTACAAAAACAATATCCAGCAAAGGGGCAGAAGTAGTTAGACCATGCATATATGGTGGACAAGACTTTATTATGAATGCTGAGTTGTGGTCAGAATATGGGCCAGAAGTATGGTTAGATAAATTTCTACCTGAAATAAGGGCAGAGATAAATAAACCATTATTTATAAGTGTAGGGTATTCAAAAGAGGATATGGAAAACTTAATTCCAAAGTTAGATAAGTATGCTGATGCTTTTGAAATATCAACTCATTACGTAGGAAAAGATTTATCAGCAATACAAGAAACGTTAATGACTATAAGAAAGCATACAAAAAAGCCAGTTTATATGAAAATGAGTCCACACATACCTGATCCAGTAGGATTTGCGAAAATGGTTATAGAAAACGGTGGTAATGGAGTTGTAGCGATTAATTCTTTAGGACCAACTATGAAAATAGATGTAGCGTCAAGAAAAGTATTAATAGGGAATAAAGAAGGAGAAGTATGGACTTCAGGGCCAGCAATAAAACCAATAGCTTTAGCACTTATCAACAAAATTAAGAAAGCCCTTCCACAATGTGAAATAATTGGTGTGGGAGGAATAGCTTCAGCAGAAGACGTAATAGAATTTTTACTTGCTGGAGCAACTGCAGTTCAAATGCTGTCCGCTGCTATGCTTAAAGGAAAGAATTTATATAAAAAGATAGTTGATGATCTTCCAGGTGCTTTAGGAAAGTATGGATTTAACTCTATTGAAGAAGTATTAAATACTGAATTACAAACTGGCAATGTAAAGTATGATCCTGCTTATCCATCTATTGATTACGATAAATGTGTTAACTGCAAATTATGCGAAAATATATGTCCATACTTTGCAATTAGCAGTAAAAATGAAAAAGTGGAAATGAATAAGAGCAAATGTTTTGGATGTGGATTATGTGAATCTAAATGTCCAAAGAAAGCAATCAAAAACGTATTTTAATTTTAGCTCCTTATGAAATGGAGGAAAGATTATGGATAGTATAAGAAAATCAGTTATAAAAGCTGATCATAAAATTAAGGTAGACGGAAGTGCTAAATATATTGCAGATATTAAATTTAAAAATAGTTTATATGCTAAGAGTCTTCGTTCAGAAAAATCAAAGGCTGTTATAAAAAGAATTTTTATTCCTGAGTTAAAAGATGGCTATTATGTAGTTGAAGGAAAAGATGTTCCTGGCATAAACAAGGTGAAGATAATTCAAAATGACATGCCGGTTTTTTCGGATAAAGAAGTTAATTATATAGGAGAACCGATCCTTTTAGTGTTAGGGCCTGATCTTGAAGAAGTTATAAGTATTTTAAATGATATTAAGGTTGAATATGAAGAGGGCACTCCTGTTTTTGACATGAGAAATTCAACGGAATTATTTGATAAATATGAATACGAAAAAGGCAATATAGAGGATGCAATTAAAAAATCTATAAAGGTAATAGAAGAAGAATTTTATACAGGATATCAAGAACAGGCTTACTTAGAAACTCAAGGATTAGTTGGAGATTATGAAGATGACAAGGTCTCGGTATATGGAACTATGCAATGCCCATATTACGTCAAAGGTGCTGTTGTTCAAGCGTTAGGATTTAACGAAGATAAAGTAAGAATTGTACAAACTACAACTGGAGGTGGATTTGGTGGTAAAGAAGATTATCCTTCTCTACTAGGAGCACAGGTTGCAGTGGCAGCTTATAAAGCTAAGAAGCCAGTCAAGTTGATTTTAGATAGAGTTGAGGATATGGCATTTACAACTAAGAGGCATCCAGCTTTACTGAAATACAAAACACTTCTTGATAAAAATAACAAAATAATTGGGATGGATGTAGATATTATATTGAATGGTGGGGCATATGCGACTGTTTCTAGCGTAGTTCTCCAAAGGGCTTTGTTATGTGCTATAGGAGTTTATAACATACCTAATATCAGAGTTAAAGGGCGTGTAGTAAAAACAAATACTGTGCCTACTGGAGCATTTAGAGGTTTCGGTGGTCCACAAAGTATATTTGGAATTGAAACACATATGGCTCATATAGCTAAAGAAATAGGATGCTCTCCTTTAGAGTTAAAGAATAAGTATTTTGTAAAAACCGGTGATGATACTTGTACTGGCGGAAAGTTTACTTATGATGTAAAGCTTGAAGAAATGTTAGAAAAAGCTGAAAAAATAAGTGATTTTAGCAGAAAATATAGAAAGTATTCAAGTGAACAAGGGATTGTGAGAAAGGGAATAGGAATGTCAATATTTCTACATGGATGCGGGTTTACTGGAAGCGGAGAGAGAGATTTTATTAAAGCCAAGGTAAAGTTATTAAAATATGAAAGTGGAGTTATTGAGATTCTAGTATCTAACACAGATATGGGACAAGGTCTACAAACAACATTTAAGAAAATTGTAGCAAAGGCTCTTGATAAGAATTATCAAGATATAATTTATGAAAATCCAGATACAGATAGAGTTCCAGATTCAGGGCCAACTGTAGCTTCAAGATCAATTATGGTAGTTGGAAAATTGCTTGAAAGAGCTGCTTTAAGACTAAAAGAAAATTGGATTGATGGAAAAGAACAAATAATAGAAGAAAATTATAAACACCCAGATTTAATACCTTGGAATATAACGAAATTTAATGGAGATGCTTATCCAAGTTATTCATGGGGAATAAATGTTGTGGAAGTTGAGATTAATACGATAACAGCAGTTACTGAAGTAACTGGAATATATACAGTTTTTGATATTGGAATTCCAATTGATGAAACGATAATGGAAGGACAAATACAAGGGGGAGTTATACAAGGACTTGGATATGGCTCTTGCGAAAACATGGAATGTGATCAGACGGGAAAAGTTAGGCAGCATAGCATAACTGACTATATTATCCCAACTGCAAAGGATGTTGTAAATATTAAAAATGAATTAGTAGATAATCCATGTGATCTTGGTCCATTTGGAGCTAAGGGCGCTGGGGAGTTAACTTTAGTAGGAACTGCACCAGCTTATGCAAATGCAATAGAAAATGCACTAGAAGTAAAAGTGAATAGATTGCCTGTAACTCCAGAATGGATAATGGAGGCTATAGTAAATGAGTAATACAATCATATTAAAGATAAATAATAAAACAATAACTACAGAAGAGAGTTCTACAAAGAGGCTTTTAGACTTCCTTCGAGAAGATTTGGATATAACGGGTCCAAAGGAAGGCTGTGGTGAAGGGGAATGCGGTGCTTGCGCTGTAATTATAGATAAAGAATTGATTAATTCGTGTTTAGTAGCAATCGGCTCTGTACAAGGAAAAGAGATTATAACGGTTGAGGGATTAAAAGGGACAAAACAATTCGACGTTTTGGAAAAATGCTTTGCAGAAGCAGGAGCTGTACAATGTGGTTTTTGTACACCAGGAATGATAATGGCAGCACATGCACTTTTATCTAAAATTCCAAAGCCAACAGAAGATGATGTCAGAGATGGTATTTCAGGAAATTTATGCAGATGTACAGGATATAATATGATAATTAATGCAATACTTATGGCATCTAAAAGAGGTGATGGATTATGGTAGATGGATATTTACCAAAAAACTTGGATGAAGCATTAAAAATATTAAATGAAAAAGATGTAACTATTTATGCCGGAGGAACTGACCTAATGGTTAGGAATAAAAATGCTGCCTCACTTCTCCCTAAATTTAATAAAGACTTGTTATATATAGGAGATCTAAAAGAACTAAAAGGAATTAAAGAGTCGGATGACAGCTTAGAAATAGGAACAGCCTGCACCCTATCAGCACTTTTAAGAGCAAGAGGGGTTCCAGAAGTGTTAAAAGAGTCCATAAGACAAATAGCATCACCAGCTATAAGAAATATGGCAACTATTGGAGGAAACATATGTAATGCGTCTCCGGCTGGGGATACCTTGCCTATACTATATGCATTAGATACGAAACTGAAATTGGTTAGTGAAAATTCATCAAGAGAAGTTCATATAGAAGATTTTATATTAGGGCCAAGGAAAATTATCCTTGAAAGAACTGAAATTTTAAAAAGCATAATCATACCAAAAGCAGAATTCAATAAAGTATATTATGAAAAAGTTGGAGCCAGAAAAGCTTCTGCTATATCAAAACTTTCTTTTATTGGTCTTGCAGAAGTAAAAGATGGAAAAGTAAAAGACATAAGAATTGCAATAGGTTCAGTGGCTCCTAAGGTAGTCAGAGTAAGAGAGGCAGAAGATTTTATAAAAGAAAAAAATCCAGAGGATATAAAATCGGAGATGGAAGAAATATGTAACATTTATTCCAAAGAAATAGTTCCTATTGATGATCAAAGATCCACAGCTGTTTATAGAAAAACAGTAGCTTTAAGGCTTATTCAATATTTTTTAAATACAAGGATATAGAATAAATTAATTTTAAAGGGGGAAATAATTATGAATAAGAGTATCAAAAAGAAATTACTAACAGTAATTACTGCAGTAGCATGTTCTACTATGCTGCTAGTTGGATGTGGTTCAGCATCTACACAAACTTCAAAAGATGATGGAAAGGCAACAAAGACAGAGTCTTCAGGCGAAAAGCTTAAGGTAGGATTCATTTATATTGGATCAGCTTCGGATGGAGGATATAGCCAAGCACACGATAATGGTCGTAAATATTTAGAAGAAAAGCTTCCAAATGTTGAGACTATAGTTAAAGAATCTGTACCAGAAGGTCAAGAAGTAGAAAAAGTTGCTACAGATATGATCGATCAAGGTGCTAAGGTGATTTTTGCAACTTCTTTTGGATATATGGATTATATAGAAAAAGTATCAAAAGAATATCCGGATGTTAAGTTTTTTCACTGTTCAGGGTATAAGACAACTGATAATATGAGCACATATTTTGGTAGAGAATATCAAGCTAGATACCTTACAGGAATCGTAGCAGGAATGAAGAGTAAAAACGGTAAAATAGGTTATGTAGCGGCATTCCCTATTCCAGAAGTTATTAGAGCAACAAATGCATTTGCTTTAGGTGTAAGATCAGTAAATCCAAATGCAGTAGTAAAGGTAACTTGGACTAACACATGGTATGATCCAGCAAAAGAAAAAGAAGCAGCTATATCATTACTTGATCAAGGTGTAGACGTAATTGGACAATACCAAGATACTACAGCTGCGCAACAAGCCGCAGAAGAGAGAGGTGCTTTCTCTATTGGATCTGATTTGGATATGTCAGCATCAGCGCCAAAAGCTAATATGACAAGTGCTGTTTGGAATTGGGGTACTTATTATGTAGAAGCTGTTAAAACTGTTATGGATGGAAAATTTAAATCAGAAAGCTACTGGGGTGGTATAGATACAGGAATAGTTGACATAGCACCATTAACTAAGAATGCACCAGAAGGAGCACAAGCAAAAGTTGACGAAGCTAAAGCTAAAATGGTAAGCAAATCTTGGGATGTATTTACAGGACCAATCAAAGATCAAACAGGGGCTATAAAGGTTGCTGAAGGTCAAAAAATGACAGATAAGGAATTGCTAAGCTTTGACTGGCTTGTTGAAGGAGTAGAAGGTCAACTTAGTAAATAATAATGAGGAAAGAAGGTCTCTTTATGGAACAATGTGTGAGTGTTGAACTAAAAAAAATAACAAAGACTTTTGGATCTGTCATAGCTAATGAAGATGTAGATTTAAAGGTACAAAGTGGAGAAATTCATGCACTCCTCGGGGAAAATGGGGCTGGAAAGAGTACTCTAATGAACATGCTATCAGGAATTTACAATCCTGATAGTGGTTCAATTTATATAAGAGGAAAAAGAGTTCAGTTTAAATCTCCAAAGGAATCCATCGAATGTGGAATAGGTATGGTTCACCAACATTTTAAATTAGTTGAGAGATTTACGGCAAAAGAGAATATAATTGCTGGTAATAAGGGAAAATTTTTTACCAAAAATAAAGAAGTAGATCAAAACATACTAAGCTTATGCGAGAAATATGATCTACAAATAGATTTAAACAAAAGAGTAAGTGAAATGTCTATAGCTGAAAAACAAATGCTAGAAATAATTAAAGTATTGTATAAAGGTGCAAATATTTTAATACTAGATGAGCCAACAGCGGTATTAATGCCTCAAGAGGTAGGTAGATTATTTAATATAGTAAAACGAATGAAAGAACAAGGATGTGCAGTTATAATAATAACTCACAAGCTGCATGAAGTAATGGCTATCTGTGATAAAGTATCAGTTTTAAGAAAAGGAAAAAACATAAAGACTTTAAATATAACTGATACAAATGTGAATGAATTAACAGAGCTTATGGTAGGATATAAAAGCGATTTGAAGATAGATAAAGTATCATCAAATAAAAATGCTTTGATATATGATGTAAAAAATATTTCAGTTAGAAATAAACTAGGAGTACAAGCACTTAACAATATTAGCTTCAGTATAAATGAAGGCGAAATTTTAGGGGTAGCTGGAGTTGCCGGGAGTGGTCAAAAAGAGCTTTGCGAAGCTTTATTTGGATTACAAAAAGTAGAGAGTGGAAATCTTATATTTAAAGGAGAAGATATTACTAATAAATCTCCAAGGGAAGTTTATAAAAAGGGAATTAAAATGGGACTTATACCAGAAGATAGATTAGGTATGGGTTTAGTTGGAAGTATGGGTATTGTTGATAATTTATTACTTAGAAAATACTATGATCAAAAAGGATTGTTCTTAAAAAGAAGTGAATTAAAAGATATTGCTACAAGTATGGTTGAACAGCTAGAGATAAAAACACCAGACATAGATCATCCAGTAAAGCAATTATCAGGTGGGAATATACAAAAAATATTATTAGGCAGGGAAATAAGTTTAAGCCCAGATATACTTATTACTTCATATGCAGTAAGAGGATTAGATATTGGGGCTACATATCAGATATATGATCTATTAAATAAGGAAAAGGAAAAAGGAGTATCTATATTATTTGTAGGAGAAGACTTAGATGTTCTTTTGGAACTATGTGATAGAATAATGGTTTTATGCGGTGGAAAATTAATAGGTGTTGTAAATACAAAAGATGCAACAAAAGAACAAATTGGTATGATGATGGCAGGACATATGGAAGAAGCAGCTTTGGATATTAAAGAGAGTAAAATTGAAAAAGTAACGAGTGTGAAAGGAGGAGACTTATATGATTAGAATGAGAATAGTAAAAGCAAAGAAGCTAAGTAAGAAAAAGAAGATATTACTTCAAGTATTTGCAGTTTTGCTGGCTTTAGTACTAACTGGTATTTTCATTTTGTTTATGGGTCATGATCCTATTAAAGTTTATGTGTCAATGTTAGATGGATCCTTTGGAAGTGGGCATAGAATCAAGGAGACGATTGTAAAAACAATACCTCTCGTTATAGCTGGATTAGGTATCGGAATAGCATTTAAAATGAAGTTTTGGAATATTGGAGGAGAAGGACAAATGCTCATGGGAGGATTTGGCGCAACTTTTATAGCTTTAAATTTTAAGGATTCTCCTAAATTTCTGGTAATAATTTTAATGATAATAGTGGGAATGATCTGTGGAGGTTTATGGGCTTTATTTGCAGGAATTTTAAAGTCAAAATTCAACACAAATGAAATTATAATAACACTAATGATGAATTATATTGCTTTAAAATGGATTGTTTACCTTCAATATGAACTTTGGAAAGATCCAGCATCACTCGGGTTTCCAAAGATAGCTAATTTTAGTGATAATGCAACCTTGCCAAAGGTATTTGGGATTCATATAGGGTGGATAATAGCGCTTATTTTAGTAATAGTAGTACATGTATTCTTGAATTACACAAAGAAAGGATATGAAATTTCTGTACTCGGAGAAAGTGAAAATACTGCTAAATATTCTGGAATGAGTGTAAAAAAGATAATACTATTAACAACTTTTATAAGTGGTGCATTAGTTGGACTTGCAGGTGTTATCCAAGCTTCTGCTGTTACAAATACACTTAGTACTCAATTGACTTCTAATGTAGGTAACACTGCGATAATAATATCTTGGCTTTCAGGGCTTAATTCTATATGGACACTATTAGTTTCAGTAGCTTTTGCTGTTTTGATTCAGGGAGCATCTTATATACAAACAGCATTTCAAATACCTCAAGCTGCAGCAGATATCATACAAGCTATGATTTTGTTCTGTGTATTAGGATGTCAATTCTTTTTACAATATAAAGTTGTATTTGAAATTTCAACTAAATCTGAAAGTGAAGTAGATGTAACTAAGGGAGGTGAAACATATGGACATTAGTTTATTTTTATCATCAGCAGTTATAGCAGGAACACCTCTGCTTTTCGCTACGCTTGGATGTATTTTGGGAGAAAAGGTTGGAAACTTAAATTTAGGAATTGAAGGCATGATGTTAATGGGTGCTATTGGCGGATTTATATTAGGCTACACAACAGGAAATGTGTTTTTAGCGCTTCTATTTAGTATGTTACTTGGTGCTATTGGAGCACTAATATACTCTATTCTTACAGTATCTCTTAGAGCAAGCCAAGTTGTTACAGGTCTTGCATTAACGATATTCGGGAGTGGATTTTCAAGTTTTATTGGAAAAGATTATGTTGGACAAGTGCTATCAGATAATCTTAAAAATATTTTGGCACCTATAAAAATCCCTTTAATGAGTGATATACCAGTTGTAGGAGCAGCTTTATTTAATCAAAGTATATTTGTGTACTTAGGATATGTATGCGCTATATTAATCTACTTTTATCTTAATTTCACAAAATATGGGCTAAACATGAAAATGATTGGAGAAAATCCCTATGCAGCAGATGCAGCTGGAATAAATGTTTCACTATATAAATATATTAATTTATTAATTGGTGGGGCTTTATGTGGACTTGGTGGAAGCTTTTTATCTTTAGTTTACATACCTTCATGGCAGGAAAATGTAACAGCAGGTAGAGGGTGGATTGCTGTAGCATTAGTAATTTTCATCGGATGGAGTCCTGTAAAAGCTATTTTTGGAGCTATTTTGTTTGGTGGATTAGATATACTAGGACTAAGATTGCAAGGAACAGGAATAGAAGTAAACCAATATTTTATAACAATGCTTCCTTATGCAACTACGATAGTAGTATTAGTCTTAGGTGGATTAAAGAAGAATAATTTAAATTCATCACCGCAGGCTCTCGGAGAAGCATACTTTAGAGAAGACAGGTAAAAAATCAAGTTAGAATCTGATAATTAACAGTTAATAATAAATGAAGAAAAGCCTATATGGGCTTTTCTTTGAATATACATAATTAGAAGTTTCATTTAGAGTTTAATACAATTTGATATGTATGAATTTATAACTGTTGATTTATCTATGTTTTTATGAGAGAGGTGCTTTAAATGTTTAAAGTAAGTATAAATGGAAAAGAATATGAGTCACAAACGGATATGGCATTAATGGACTTTCTAAGAGATGTGCTTAAGATAACGTCAGTGAAAAACGGATGCAAAGAAGGTGCATGCGGAACCTGTACTGTTATTATTGATGGAAAGACAACACGTGCATGTATTCAAAAACTTTCTAAGCTTGAAGGGAAGATGGTACAGACTATAGAGGGCTTTACAGAAAGAGAAAGGGATGTGTTTTCATATGCTTTTGCAGCCGCAGGAGCTGTACAATGTGGGTTTTGTATTCCGGGAATGGTTATTAGCGGTAAATGTTTAATAGATCAAAATTCGGATCCATCGAGAGAAGATATAAAGCAAGCAATTCGTACTAATATTTGCCGTTGTACGGGTTATGCAAAGATTGAGGATGGCATTCTTTTAGCAGCAAAAATGCTAAGAGAAAACTTAGAAATACCTGAATTAAAGCAAACTGGCAGGGTTGGAGAGAGAACATGTAGAGTAGATGCTCGTGATAAAACACTAGGAACAGCAAAGTATGTAGATGATTATACTTTTGATGATATGCTATATGGAAAGAATGTATTTAGTAAATATGCACGTGCAAAAATACTATCTATTGATATAAATAAGGCTTTAACAATGTCAGGAGTTGTTGCCATATATACTGCGAAGGATATTCCAGGTCAGAGATATATTGGCCACTTAGCTCAAGATTGGCCTGGAATGATTGATGTAGGAGAAGAAACAAAGTGTTGTGGAGATACTCTTGCAATGGTTGTGGCGGAAACAAGAGAAGAAGCCATGGCTGCAGTAAAGGCTGTTGAAATTGAATATGAAGAATTAGAGCCTATTCGTAATCCGAAAGAAGCTGGAATTGATGGTGCACATCAGGTTCATGGAGAAGGTTTTATGCAATTCGGAAAGTTTAGAATTCCAGAAAACAATGTATTTGATCATGAGGAAGTAAAACGAGGTAATGCAGAAACTGCACTTGCAAATTCTAAATTTATAGTAGAAGGAATTTTCTACGTTCCGCCAACTGAACATGCTTTCATGGAACCTGAAACTGCTATTGGGCTACCCGATGGAGATGGAGTAATGGTTATTACAGGGGCTCAAGGTATATATGACGAATATCATGAGATTAGTAATTATCTAGGAATTCCGATGGAAAAGGTTAGAATACAAAGTGCAGTTGTTGGAGGTGGATTTGGAGGCAAGGAAGATATGAGTGTGCAGCATCAAGCAGCTCTTTGTGCATATCTAAGCAAACGACCAGTAAAAGTGTTTTTTAGTCGTCAAGAAAGCATTAATTATCATCCTAAACGCCATGCCATGGAGATTTATTGCAAAATAGGATGTGATGAAAATGGCATATTACAAGGGATGAAAGCTAGACTTACTTCTGATACTGGCGCCTATGCTTCCTTAGGAGGGCCTGTTCTCCAAAGGGCCTGTACGCATGCAGGAGGTCCTTATAATTATCAAAATGTAGATATTGAAGGAAACGCTTATTACACAAATAATCCACCAGCTGGTGCATTTCGAGGCTTCGGAGTAACACAATCCTGTGCTGTTGTGGAGCCTCTGATAAATAAATTGGCTGAAAAAGTCGGTATTTCAGGATGGGAAATTCGTTACCGTAATGCCATAAGAACTGGCCAATCACTACCAAATGGACAACTTGCAGATGATGGGACTGCCATGGTAGAAACCTTAGAAGCAGTTAAAGAAGAATTCGAAAAATATGAAGCAGATCCTAATTACTATGTGGGCATAGCATCTGCAATGAAAAATGCCGGTGTTGGTGTAGGGGTCCAAGATATAGGACGTTGTAATTTAAAGATAGTAAAAGGAAAAGTTCATGCTAGGTCCTCTGCGGGTGCAATAGGTCAAGGAATACAAACTGTACTGCTTCAGATAATTTGTGAAACAACTGGGTTAACTCCAGATAGGATAATTGTTGAGCATCCAGATACTAGATATACACCTGACTCAGGAACAACGACAGCATCTCGCCAAACAACATTCGCTGGGGAGGCTGCACATCAATCATCATTAAAATTAAAGGTTGATCTAGATAATGGACATACGTTAGAAGAATTAGAAGGAAAAGAGTATATTGGAGAATTTGAATTTAAGACAGATACAATTGGTTCGTCAAAACCAAATCCAGTGAGTCATATTGCGTATGGGTATGCAACACAACTAGTTATTATTGATAAGGATGGTAAATTAGTAAAAGTTGTTGCGGCTCACGATATTGGCAGGATAATTAACCCTCTTTCTGCTACAGGTCAAGTAGAGGGGGGAGTAGCAATGGGACTTGGATACGGGTTAACAGAAGATTTTCCGCTGAAAGATGGTATTCCACAAGCAAAGCTTGGTACTTTAGGCGTTTTCAGAGCAAATCAAATGCCGACAGTTGAAGTACACTTAATAGAAAAGAATAATCCTGATAGTGTTGCATTTGGAGCTAAAGGAATTGGTGAAATAGTATGCGTGATGGGTGCACCAGCATGCCAAAATGCATATTACAAAAAAGATGGTATATTCAGATATAGTTATCCTTTGGAAAATACGTATTACCGTAAACCCAAACCTGTTGCTTCGAAAGTAAAATAAAAATTGACTTTGAAAAGTATATTATGAAGCAAAGTTAAAATGTAGGCTTTGCTTCAAAAGTTGCTGAGGTTAATCTATGAAGATTTTTAAATATAGTAATGGAGAAATAGAGGAACAAAGATTATTAATAAAGGCGTTAAAAATAGACATTAATAAGAAGAATATAATTTCATTTGTTGGAGGAGGAGGTAAAACAAGTTCAATATATAAATTAGGTGAAGAATTAAAAGCGTTAGGTAGGAAAGTTATTATAACTACAACTACTCGCATGTTCATGCCCGAGAGCAATACGGTTATTACAGGAAAAAAAGAGGATATTATTAAATTATTAAATGATAAAAATATGATTACAGTTGGGTTGTTATGTGACGAGAAGAATGAAAAATTTGACTATAATAAATTGAAAGATAGGAGCAGTCTAGAGAGCTGCGAAGAACATATCCCACGAAAAATAAGTGGAGTGTCAAAAGAAATAGCTGAAAGTTTTATAGAAATAGCTGATTTCGTATTAGTCGAGGCTGACGGAGCGAAAGGATTACCATTAAAGGTTCCAGCTGAGCATGAGCCTGTAATTTTAACAGAAAGTAATTTAGTTATAGGAGTATGTGGCATTGATGCAGTAGGAAAGAAAATTAAAGAAATATGCCATAGATCAAATTTAGTTTCAAGATTTCTGAATACAGACGAAGAACATATCATTAGTGCTTGGGATGTCGCGAAAATATTAGCAAATACTAAGGGTCAAAGGAAAAATGTAAGATGTCCTTACAAAGTTATTATTAATAAAGCAGATACAATAATGGAGTTGGAGAAAGCCAAGGAAATATCTAAGGAATTATCTGAGTTAGGAATAAATGAAACAATAATAACAACATTTAAAGAGAAATTATAATATAAAGTCAATAATTACTTTAGACATATTGAAAAAATAAGTCATCATTGGAGTTATTTTATATGTCTTAAATAAGAAGGTGAGTAATAATGATTGTATTAATAAAAGGTGCTGGAGATTTAGCAACAGGGGTAGCTCATAGATTGAAAAGATGTGGATTAGACATAGTTATGACAGAGATTTCAGAACCTACTACAGTCAGAAGAACAGTAGCATTTTCACAAGCTGTATATGATAATACTGCAGAAGTTGAAGGCATAAAAGCAATACTTGTTTCTAAAATGGAAGAAATCAACAAGGTTATTAAAGAAGGAAATATTCCTGTAATAGTAGATGAAAAAGCAAAAATTATAAAAGATCTTAATCCAGATGTAGTAGTGGACGCTATAATTGCGAAAGAAAATTTAGGAACAAGGATTAACGATGCCCCAATTGTTATTGCTCTTGGACCAGGATTTACAGCTGGTTTTGATTGCCACTGTGTTGTTGAGACCCAAAGAGGTCATTATTTAGGAAAAGCAATATATACTGGAAGTGCTATTCCTAACACTGGAGTACCAGGTGACATTGGAGGATATACCAGCGAAAGAATAATTAGAGCTATAAGTGACGGAAAGATATTTCCGGTATCTAAAATAGGAGACTATATAGAAAAAGGTGATATTGTAGCTTATGTAGAAGGAATTCCAATTTTTGCAAAAATAAGCGGGATAGTACGTGGAATACTTCAAAACGATGTTAATGTATTTAAAGGAATGAAAAGTGGAGATATTGATCCTAGGTGTGAAAAAAATCATTGTTTTACAATTTCAGATAAAGCCAGATCCATTGGAGGAGGCGTACTAGAAGCAATTTTATATTTAAAATCCATCTTATAGATATACAATGTATATTTTGGTTTTATAGATAATTAGCTGAAATGACAGGATTCTGTTGTTTCTGGTAAAGATATAAGAAAGTATAGAATGTTTATCTATGAATATTAAAAAGACAATACTGAATTATCATAAATGATTAAGGAGAATGCTAGATGAATAAGGTGCTTGATGCAAAAGGAAAAGAATGCCCAATGCCAGTAATAATGGCAAAGAAAGAGATAGATAGTGGAAATAATAGTTTTGTAGTTGAGGTTGATAATGATATTGCTGTGCAAAATCTTAAAAAGTTAGCTAATAGTCAAGGTTTTACAGTATCAATTGAAGAAGAGAATACTATATTTAAAGTATATTTCTTAAAAGATTTAGATAAGTTGAGTGAAGCTGAGGAAGTTGAAGTGTTTAATGAAACATCTAACAAATTAGAAGAAAATAAAACGGAAATAGGCAACTGGTCAGTATTTATTGGAAAAGAAATTATTGGAGCAGGTAATGAAGAGCTTGGAAAGTCGCTAATAAAGATGTATTTTTACACAATTTTAGAGTCTGATAATTTACCAAAATCAATCTTGTTTATGAATGATGGCGTAAAGGTACCAACATTAAATCATCAAGCAGCAGAACACCTAAGAGATTTAGAAACCAAAGGTGTTGAAATACTAGTTTGTGGCGCATGTCTTAACTTTTACGGGCTCGAAGAAAAGTTAGAGGTCGGAAAAGTAAGCAACATGTATGATATAACAAACTGCATGAAAGAGGCTTCAAAGGTTATTACTCTTTAAAGGAATTAAAATATATAAAAACAACTCATTTTATAACTATTTAGTGTTAACTCTTAATTGTCAACTAATTAAGAAGGGAGGGATTTATTTGCATGGAAATGTAAAACTAACTAGTTTAACTAAAACATCAGGATGCGCGGCGAAAATAGGCCCAGGTATACTTCATGACGTTTTAAGTAGTCTACCTAAATTTCAAAATCCAAATTTACTTGTAGGATTTGACACTAAGGATGATGCCTGTGTGTACAAAATTAACGATAATACGGTAGCAATTCAAACCGTAGATTTTTTTCCACCTATGGTAGATGACCCGTATACTTTTGGTCAAATTGCAGCTGCAAACGCACTTAGTGATATTTACGCAATGGGAGGGGACCCTGCAACTGCTATGAATTTGCTTTGTTTTCCTTCATGCCTGGATATATCCGTAATGCATGATATTCTTGCTGGTGGATATAACAAAGTTAAGGAAGCTGGGGCCGTAGTAGCTGGAGGCCACACAATAGCAGACCCAACTCCTAAATATGGGCTTTGTGTAAGTGGATTTGCACATCCAAGTGAAATTTTAGCAAATAGCAGTGCAAAAACTGGAGATATACTTATACTAACAAAACCATTGGGTATAGGAATAATGAATACTGCTGCTAAAGCAGAGTTGCTAACTGAATATAAGATTAAAGAAGTGACATCTATAATGTCTACATTAAATAAGTATGCTAAAGAATGTGCATATGGTCTTAATGTACATGCATGCACTGATATAACTGGATTTAGTTTAATTGGTCATAGTTATGAAATGGCAAGTGGAAGCAATAAGACCATAGAGATTTTTAGTGATTCTGTACCTATTATAGATGGAGCACTAGATTATGCTAAAATTGGTATCATACCTGAAGGTATGTACAACAATTTAAATTACTTAAAAGATAAATTTACTTTAAAGTCAAATATTGCGCAGGAACTCCAAGATGTATTGTTAGATCCTCAGACTTCCGGTGGATTGTTAATTGCAATTTCAGAAAAAAATGTTAAAGAATTTATATCAAGAATTGAAGAATTTACACCATATGCGAGAGTTATTGGTCAAGTAATTGATAAAGGCGATAAATCTATAATGATTAAATAGGTACTTTATTTGATTTAAGATTTTTTAATAAAAATATAAAGGAAAAGTATTTATTCAGAAGCTATATAAAATAAATGGAGGCAATTATGGAATTACAAAAGAAATTACCTGAAATATTTGAAGAATTTGCTGAAGGAAGGAGAAATGCTTTTATTAAAGCTAAGGAGCTTAAGGATAAGAATATACCACTAATAGGTGTGTTTTGTACTTACTTTCCACAAGAAATAGCATTAGCCATGGGGGCTGCTACTGTTTCATTATGTGCAACATCAGATGAAACTATTGCGGATGCCGAACAAGATCTCCCACGTAATTTATGTCCTTTAATTAAATCAAGCTATGGTTTTGCTAAAACTGATAAATGTCCATTCTTTTTCTTTTCAGATTTGATTGTTGGGGAGACAACTTGTGATGGGAAAAAGAAAATGTATGAATATCTTTCGGATTTTAAACCAGTACATGTTATGGAACTTCCAAATTCCCAAAGTGAAGCAGGACTTCAATTGTGGAAGCATGAAATTATTAAATTAAAATCGACTTTAGAAGAAATGTTTGATGTGAAAATAAGTGAAGATGATATAAGAAAAGCTATTAGAATAAAAAATAACGAACGTAAAGCCTTAAAGAAGTTCTATGAATTAGGTAAAAAAGAACCGGTTGCAATGCTAGGTCAAGATTTGTTTAAGGTTATAAATGGGACGACTTTTAATTTTGATAAAGAACAAATTCCAGAACAAATTAATGAGCTGATTGAAAAGATTAACTCTGAATACGAAACGGAAAAGAAATATGAATCTAGGCCACGTATATTAATCACTGGCTGTCCCATTGGCGGCGCAGCAGAAAAAGTTATTAAAGCAATTGAAGATAATGGAGCGTATGTAGTTGCTTTTGAAAATTGCAGTGTTGCAAAAGCAGTTGATGAGTTAGTAGATGAAGAAAATGTTGATGTTTATGATGCTCTGTCACGTAAATATTTATCAATTGGATGTTCTTGTATGACTCCTAACCCTAATAGAATTAAACTTCTTAATAAAATGATTGATGATTATAAAGTAGATGCTGTAATTGATGTAATATTAACAGCTTGTCATACGTATAGTGTAGAAACTTTATCAATTAAGAGATTTGTAAACAATGAAAAAAATATACCATATATGAGTGTTGAAACAGATTTTTCTACTAATGATATAGGGCAATTAAATACAAGAATGGCTGCATTTATAGAGATGCTTTAAGTCTAACTATGAATATAAGGTGGTAGATTATGAGTAAATATACTTTAGGAATTGATTCTGGTTCCACAACCACAAAAGGTGTATTATTTGATGGCAAAACAATTGTTAAGACTATGATTATAAAGACATCTGCAAAACCAAAAGACAGCATTCGTAAAGTTTATGATGAACTCTATTCTAAGGATGTAAAATATACTATAACTACTGGGTATGGTAGAAATTTATTGGAGGAAGCAGATAAAAACGTCACTGAAATAACTTGCCATGCGCAAGGTGCAGTATTTCTTAATCCTACTATTAGAGGAGTTATAGATATAGGAGGGCAGGATTCTAAAGTTATTTTGTTAGATAGCTCATTAAATGTTGTGGATTTTTTAATGAATGATAAATGTGCTGCTGGAACGGGGAGATTTGTTGACGTTATGATGAGAATTTTAGAAGAAGATATGAAGAATATTGATGATTTTGTGAAAGATAGAAATCCAGTAAGTATATCTAGCATGTGTACTGTTTTTGCTGAAAGTGAAATTATTAGTCTTCTTGCAAGAGATATTCATAGAGGTGATATTGCCCTTGGAATAATTCATTCAATTTCCAAAAGAACAGCTAACTTTGCACAAAAATTAAATTTGCAAGGAGATATATTTTTTAGCGGAGGATTAGCATTATCGAAAACATTTAGAACAACGCTTGAAAGTTATCTTAATAGAAAAGTAATAACTAATGAGTTATGTCAATATGCAGGTGCAATTGGAGCAGCTGCAATTGGATATAAAAAAATTAAATGAAGTAATGAAAGGAAAGTTATGCAAAAAGAAATATAGGCATAACTGAGAATTCAAGTTATGAAGATAAATTTAATTTTACTAGCTGCAGGAAATAGTAGTAGATTTCAAGGAAATAAATTATTAGCTATAGTAAGCAATAAACCTATGTACATGAATGTGGTAGAAAAAATCTTAGAAATAAATTTTAATAAAATAATTTTAGTTACTCAATATGAAGAAATAGTGGAAGCTTTATTGGAACAAACAATTGAAGTTATTATGAATAAGAATAGTGAACTTGGCATATCTCATTCTATAAGACTTGGAATTGAAGGAGATACGGAAGCTGATGCTTATATGTTTATGGTATGTGATCAGCCGTTTATATCATTGCAGAGCATTGAAATGTTGATTAATAGATTTATAAAAAGTAGTAAGGGAATGGCTTGTTTAGAATATAAGGACAACCTTGGAAATCCAACTATATTCTCTAAGAAATATAAAAATGAGCTACTCGCTTTAAAAGGGGATGTTGGTGGTAAGTCCATTATGAAAAAACACCTTGATGATTTAGAGCGAGTTAAAATAATGAACGAAATAGAATTGATGGATATCGATACTAGAGAAGAGTTGAAGAATTTTTTATACAGATAAAAATATTAATAAAAGCATGCATTCAGTGTAAGTTGGACTTTTGTAGATAATTAACACAATCAACTAAGCATAGTTATTGTATATCAAAAATATCATTAGAAGGGAGGAGTATAGCAATGAAAATGATAAAAACAACTGATGCTATTGGTCATGTTCTATGTCATGATATTACACAGATAATAAAAGGTGTAACTAAAGATGTTGCTTTTAAAAAAGGGCATATTATTAGGGAAGAAGATGTACCAATATTACTTTCACTAGGTAAGGATAATATTTATATATGGGAAAAAAGTGAAGGAATGCTGCATGAAAATGAAGCAGCAGATATTTTATTTAATATCTGTAAAGGAAAGAACATAAGTGGAAGTGACGTCAAGGAAGGAAAAATTGATCTTTTAGCAGACGTTGATGGACTTCTACAAATCGATGTGAATAGATTAAATATGATTAATTCATTAGGAGAAATGATGATAGCCACACGCCATAATAATTTTTCGGTTAAAAAAGGAGATAAATTAGCGGGAACTAGAATTATTCCACTAATTATCGAAAAAGAAAAGATGAATGAAGCTATAAAAATAGGAAGAAATGAACCGCTACTTAATATTATAAAGTTTAAGCATAAGAAAGTCGGAATTGTTACTACGGGGAATGAAGTATATTATGGACGAATTAAGGATTCTTTTGGTCCTGTTATAATAGAAAAATTATCAGAGTATGATGTTGAGATTCTAGGACAAGAAATAGTTAATGATGACCTTAAGAACATAACTAATACTATCAACAAATTCTTAGAAGAAGGTGCAGATATGGTAGTTTGTACAGGAGGTATGAGTGTTGATCCTGATGATCTTACACCGAGTGCGATAAAAAGTACAGGTGCTAAAGTTATATCATATGGAGCACCCGTATTACCAGGGGCAATGTTCCTTCTATCATATTATAAAGATACTATCCCTATAATTGGACTGCCAGGATGTGTAATGTATTCTAAGCGAACTATATTTGATTTAGTACTACCAAGAATAATGGCAAATATAAAGTTAAGTGGCAAGGATTTAGCTCTAATGGGCCATGGTGGCTTGTGTTTATCATGTGATACATGCACTTATCCTAATTGCGGATTCGGAAAGGGTATGTAGAAAAGGAGGAGAATATTAATGGATTTAACTCACTTTGATAATAATGGAAATGCAATAATGGTTGATGTAACCAATAAAGAGGTGACAGAAAGAACAGCTATTGCAAAAGGAAGAATAAAAGTAAATAAAGAGGTATTTGAAGCAATAAAAAATGGGACATCCAAAAAAGGAGATGTTTTAGGTGTTGCAAGAGTTGCGGGAATAATGGCAACTAAAAGAACATCAGATTTAATACCAATGTGCCATGTTCTAATGATTACAAAAAGTAGTATTGATTTTGAGATTTTTGAAGAAAGATTTGAAGTTGAAGCTACATGTACTGTTAAAGTGAGTGGTAAAACAGGTGTTGAAATGGAAGCATTAACAGGAGTATCTGTAGCGCTTCTTACTATATATGATATGTGTAAGGCTATGGATAAAAATATGGAGATAAATCAAGTCTATTTACATAAAAAAACAGGCGGGAAAAGTGGAGATATAGAAAACGATAGATATAGCTTTAAAGATAATGAAGTTTAGGGTTAATTTAAGTATATAAGGAGGTATACCGATTTTGTTAGATTTATATGGACGTAATATAGATTATCTTAGGATATCTATAACTGATAAATGCAATTTTAGGTGTAAATATTGTATGCCAGAAGATAGAGTTGACGCTTTAATGAATAACGAGATTTTAACTTTTGATGAAGTTATTAAAATCTGCAAAAGTGCCTCCGAATTAGGAATTCAAAAGATTAAAGTAACTGGTGGAGAACCGTTGCTTAGAGATGATGTTACAGATTTAATAAAATCAATAAAGGAACTGCCACTTGTAAAAAATGTTACATTAACTACAAATGGAGTATTCCTTTATGATAAAATTCATGAATTAAAAAGTTCAGGAATTGATAGTATAAATGTTAGTATAGATACGTTAATAAAAGATAAATTCAACGATATAACTAGAAGAGATAAATTTGATGAAGTTATTAGAGGTGTAAGAGAAGCTATAAAAGTAGGAATAAAAATAAAAGTAAATAGTGTTCCAATTAAGAATTTTAATTTTGATGAAATAGCAAATATTGCAGCGATAAGTAAAGATAAAAATATAGATGTTAGATTCATAGAAATGATGCCTATTGGACTAGGAGAATCTTTTAAAGGAATATCAAGCAGAGAAATATTAGATGTACTTGAGAAGGAGTATGGAAAATTCTCTAAATTGGAAGGGTCTAATGGAAATGGACCAGCCTTATATTATAAGAATGAACAATTTAAGGGACACATAGGATTTATAAGTGCGGTAAGTAATGAGTTTTGTGAAAATTGTAATAGAATTAGAATTACCGCTGATGGGTTATTGAAACCATGCTTATGCTATGGTACCGGAATCGATCTGAAAAGTTTAATCAGAAATGGAATTAATGAAAAAGAATTAATGGATGAAATAAAAAAAGGTATATTGAGTAAACCAGAAAAGCATGAATTTAATA
>Ga0209281_1000332_pt1 | contig 81534 bp, 75 predicted proteins | sample MedtruBG_FD_187514 | JGI IMG/M metagenome (GOLD analysis project Ga0209281, IMG submission 187514) | Root nodule microbial communities of legume samples collected from California, USA - Medicago truncatula BG (SPAdes) (version 2) | ecosystem: Host-associated > Plants > Roots > Nodule | place... | reverse complement strand
CCAACGGGCAATCCATCCAACCGAAACCGCGGAAACCCAGGGCAGCAAGAGCTGCCGGACACCTGGCCGGAACGGTCGACTGCGCGCAGTCATGGCCCGATTAACACGGTTTATGCCTGCCGCAAAGGGCGAAAATGCCCGTTATTCCCTTGGTCAACATTGAATTTCAGGCATTTGGCACAAACAAACGAAGAGGCTGATCGGAGGTCGCGGCACAGGCCGAAGCCCAAGGAGCCGCGCACTCCATCGCCTCGTCAGATCATCGCCATGCCGCCGTTGACGTGGATCGTCTGACCGGTGACATATCCCGCTTCGTTAGAAGCGAGATAGGCCACGGCGGAGGCGACTTCCGCTCCGCTTCCCATCCGCCGCATCGGGATCGCAGACATGATCCCTTCCTTCTGCTTGTCGTTCAGCTTGCCCGTCATCGCGCTTTCGATGAAGCCCGGGGCGACGCAGTTGACCGTGACGTTGCGGGTGGCGATTTCCTGTGCAAGCGACTTGGAGAAGCCGATCATGCCCGCCTTCGAGGCGCAGTAATTCGCCTGCCCCGGATTGCCGGTGACACCGACGACCGAGGTTATGTTGACGATGCGGCCGAAGCGACGGCGCATCATCGGATGCGTGAGCTCGCGCGTCAGCCGGAAGACGGCCGTGAGATTGACTTCGATGACGTTGTCCCAGTCCTCGTCGCTCATGCGGACGAAGAGCCCGTCCTTGGTAATGCCGGCGTTGTTGACGAGGATATCGACGCCGCCGAGATCGGCTTCCGCCTTCTCTCCGAGCGCCTTGACTTCCGCGCGATCGGAGAGGTTTGCCGGGAATATCTGAACCCGCTCGCCGAGGGTGTTGGCAAGCGTTTCGAGCTTCTCGACGCGGGTACCATGGAGTCCGACGACGGCGCCCTGGGCATGCAGCATGCGGGCGATTTCCTCGCCGATACCACCGGAAGCGCCGGTAACGAGAGCCTTGCGGCCTGAAAGATCGAACATGGATTTCTCCTTATAGTAGGGCGCTCAGGCCAAGAGGACGGCAAGCGCCGCATCGATATCGGCGGGCGAATTGACGGCGATGCCCGTGACGGTCTTGTCGATCCTCCGGGCAAGTCCCGTCAGGACCTTGCCCGAGCCGATCTCGTAAAGCGTCGTAACTTCATGGGCCGCAAACCACTCGACCGTCTCGCGCCAGCGCACCTGCCCGGTCACCTGCTCGACAAGCAGGCGCGCGATCTCGCCCGCATCGCTTACCGGCGCAGCAAGCACGTTCGCGACGACCGGAACCACGGGATCGCGCTTCTCGACCGTCGCGAGCGCCTTGCGCATGGCCTCGGCGGCCGGCGTCATCAAGGCGGAATGGAAGGGGGCGGACACGGGCAGCATAAGCGCGCGCTTGGCACCCTTTTCCGAAGCGAGGGCCGCGGCCTTCTCCACAGCAGGCTTCTCGCCCGAGATCACCAGCTGGCCGCCGCCGTTGTCGTTGGCGATCTGGCACGAGCCGAACGATGATGCGTCACGGCAGACCGCTTCGACATCGTCATGCTCCAGACCGATGATCGCCGCCATCGCGCCCTTGCCGACGGGGACGGCCGCCTGCATCGCATTGCCGCGAATGCGCAGAAGACGCGCCGTGTCGGCGAGCGAGAACGTACCGGCGGCACAGAGCGCCGAATACTCCCCGAGCGAGTGGCCCGCGACGAAGGAAACCTTGCTCTTGAGGTCGAGGCCCTTGGCTTCTAGCACGCGGATTACCGCCATGGACACTGCCATCAGCGCCGGTTGCGCATTCGCCGTCAGCGTCAACGTCTCCTCAGGCCCGTTCCACATGATGTCGGAAAGCTTTTCGCTGAGCGCGTCGTCGACCTCGGCAAAGACAGCCGCGGCCTCCGGAAATGCTTCGGCCAGATCCTTGCCCATGCCCACGGCCTGGCTGCCCTGGCCGGGGAACGTGAATGCGATGCTCATCAAGAGTGCCCCTTCCCTGGATCGCGGCTGGCTCGGAGCAACCAAATAGCCGTGATCGTTTCAATTGCGCGAGCAGGTGCAGATGAACCGCCCGGACCCTGCTGCCGCCGCGTATTTTCCTCTCCATTCACATTCCTGAACAGCAAGTCAAGCGCGGAAGCCGCGCTTGACCGGTTGCTTGCGGTCTTTTGCCCTTGATCTTCGCCAATCAAGGCTTAAGTTTGCCCCGCTTTGCCGCCGCGTCGTTCCGGAACTTCCCGGGCTGCGGCCAACCGTCATTTCCAAGGCGGAGCGCCTTCCTCCCATGGCGCGAACCCGCTCCACAAGGAACGTCATGCGCTACAACAAACTCGGCCGCACCGGCATCAAGGTTTCGTCCATCTGCCTCGGAACGATGACGTGGGGCTCGCAGAACACGCCGGCCGAAGCCCACGAACAGCTTGATTATGCTTTCGACCGCGGCGTCAACTTCATCGATACCGCCGAACTCTATCCGACCACGCCGCTTTCAGCGGAGACCTACGGCAACACCGAACGCATCATCGGCGATTGGCTGGCCGCGCGCGGCCGACGCGACGACGTGGTGGTTGCAACCAAGGTCGCCGGCTCCGGCCGTGCCTACATCCGCAATGGCGGCCCGGTCACCCCGGAAGGAATCGGCGAGGCGGTCGATGCGAGCCTCGCGCGGCTCAGGACCGACTATATCGACCTTTATCAGCTGCACTGGCCCAACCGCGGTCATTACCACTTCAGAAACGCCTGGTCCTATGACCCCTCCCACCAGAACAAGGAGGAGGTTGCGGCTGATCTCAAGGCCATTCTGGACAAGCTCGGCGAACTCGTCAAAGCGGGCAAAATCCGCGCTGTCGGCCTTTCGAACGATACGGCCTGGGGCGCGATGAAGATGATCGACCTCGCCAACAGATACGGCTTCCCGCGCGTCGCGACGATTCAGAACGAGTACAATCTGCTCTACCGCAGCTACGATCTCGACCTCGCGGAAGTGTCGCACCACGAAGATATCGGCCTGCTCGCCTATTCGCCGTTGGCGGCCGGGCTCTTGAGCGGAAAATATCTGGACGGTGCCAGGCCGGCCGGATCCCGCCTGTCGATCAACGGCGACCTCGGCGGCCGCTACACGCCGCATCAGGAGCCCGCCGTGGCCGCCTATGCCGCACTCGCCCGCGAACACGGTCTTGACCCGGCCCAGATGGCAATCGCCTTCTGTCTCACGCGCCCCTTCATGGCCTCGGCCATCATCGGCGCCACGTCGATCGAGCAGCTGAAGAACGACCTCGGCGCCGCCGACGTCACTCTTTCCCAGGACGTGATGAACGGCATCCGGCGCCTGCATCGGCTCTATCCGGCGCCGATCTGAAACACTCTCGCGCCGGAGCGGCGGCTTCATGCCGCCATCTGGCGGCAGCTCTCGGCACACCGCCTGCAGGCGTCGACGCAATCGCCCATGTCGCCGATGCGCTCGCAATCGTCCGCGCATTCCGCGCAGATCTCGGCGCACTCGCCGCACAGGTGCTTGTGGTGCGGCGTGCCAAGCAGCATGAAATGCGCCGCGTCCCTGCAAATCTCCGCGCAGGCCATCATCAGCCGGAAGTGCGGCGGCTTGGTATGCTCGCCGCCGGCTTCGAGGCAATGAGTCATCGCCGTCGAAAGGCAGACGCGATAACAGGCAAGACAATTCTCGATGCATTCCTGCATCTTCGGATCGAAGGGGGCCATTTTCTTCTCCCGGATGGGTGGAAGCCCACTCAACAGCGCAAGGGCGCTTTTGTTCCGGCTGAGCGCAGCCCGGACACCAATCCGACGAGGCGGCTTGCATTTCGGCAGAAAACCCGTATAAGCGCGCTGTTCGAAACGCCCGGTCTTCTGGCTGGTGGCTGAACGGAGGGCCGGTTTCCATTCGGAAGCCGCGAGGAATGTAAAGGCATTCCGGCCTCCCGTGTCTCCGCTCTCGACCGTCTCGATACAACACTTTCTTGCCGGCTCTCATAGCCTTTAAGAACAGTCGTTGAGGCTTAGCCGCCGAGGTCCGGGCTGATTAACGCAAGAAAGGCAAGCCACAATGGCTCTTTATGAACACGTATTCCTCGCTCGGCAGGACATCACGCCGCAGCAGGTCGACGCTCTCGTCGAGCAGTACAAGGGTGTAATCGAAGCGAACGGCGGCAAGGTCGGTCGGGTCGAAAACTGGGGCCTGAAGTCCCTCACCTACCGCATCAAGAAGAACCGCAAGGCTCACTACGTCCTCATGGACATCGATGCCCCGGCACCGGCCGTGCACGAAGTCGAGCGTCAGATGCGCATCAACGAAGACGTCCTGCGCTACATGACGATCGCCGTCGGCAAGCACGAGGAAGGCCCGTCCGCGATGATGCAGAAGCGCGACCGCGACGATCGCCCGCGCCGCGACGGCGACCGTCCGGACCGTGGTGGGTTTGGCGACCGTGGTCCGCGTCCGGACCGTGGCGATCGCGATGACCGTCCGCGCCGCCCGCGCGAAGACCGCGCTTAACAAGAAGCTTTAGGAGATAAAGACAATGGCTGAAGTTTCTTCCGCTCCGGTACGCCGTCCGTTCCACCGTCGCCGCAAGACCTGCCCCTTCTCGGGTGCAAACGCTCCGCGGATCGACTACAAGGACGTCCGTCTCCTGCAGCGCTACATTTCCGAGCGCGGCAAGATCGTGCCCTCGCGCATCACGGCCGTTTCCCAGAAGAAGCAGCGCGAACTCGCCCAAGCGATCAAGCGCGCCCGCTTCCTCGGCCTGCTGCCCTACATCGTATCGTAAGGCGGCCGGCGCTCCGTCGATCGGCTGACTCGACGGAAACCAGCTTCGATCGAGGCGCTCTCTCAAGGGTGCCTCGATTCCTCCCTTCCGCGGTGGGCGCGGATCGGAAACGCGCCGGAACGGCGCACAAATCCCATGTTGGGGCAATGGCCGGATGGTCGCCCCTAACTGCCTCTCAAGCAGGACAGCGAACGTGAAGACCTGGAACAGGACATCGCTGCTGACCGGCGTTCTCGCCGGCATTACCGCCGCCCTCTTGTCGATGGGCGCGAATACGCAGTCGTCTCTTGCGATCGTTCTCTACGCCGCCTCCGCGCTGCCGATCCTGATTGCGGGTCTCGGTTGGGGAAACGCCGCCGCCATCGCTGCCATCGTGGTCGCGGGCGGGGCAGCAGTGGCGCTCGTGTCACCCTATTTCGCACTGCTGATCGTCGTCGTGACGCTCGTCCCGGCCGGCTGGCTCAGCCACCTCTCCAATCTTGCGCGCCCGGCTTCCGAACTCGGCGGTCCCGAGGGTTCACTCGCCTGGTATCCGCTCTCCGACATCCTCGTGCATCTTGCCGGACTGGTGACGGTCGGCATGGTCATCGTCGGCTACATTGTCGGGTACGACTCGAGCGTCTCCGACATCATGGTCGACATGGTGATCGAGGCGGTGAAGGCGCAGGAACCGCTCTACAATCCGGATGCCGCGGCGATCGCTCAGCTCAAGTCGATATTCACGCTGGCGCTGCCGCTCGTGCAGGGTGCGATCTGGGTATTGATGCTGTTCGCCGCCTACTACCTCGCGACCCGCATCGTACAGCTATCCGGCAAGGCGCTTCGGCCGCGGGAGGACGTTCCCTCGTCGCTCAGGATGCACCGCAACGCCATCTTCGTTTTTCTCGGCGGCCTGGCCCTCACCTTCTTCGGCGGTGCGCCGGCTGTGATAGGTGCGCTCGTCTGCGGCACCTTCGGCGCCGGCTTCCTGCTCTCGGGCTTCGCCTCCTTCCATTTTCGCACGCGCGGCAAGTCCTGGCGGCTTCCCGTGCTGTGGATCGCATACCTGTCGGTATTCGTCTTCACGATTCCGGCTTTCTTCTTCCTCCTGTCCGGCCTGATCGATACGCGCCGCGCCATCGCACTCACGCCCACGGGAAAAAACTGACCAACGAAACAAAACAAAACTGAAAGGAAATCAAAATGGAAGTCATTCTCCTCGAACGCATCGCCAAGCTCGGTCAGATGGGCGAAACCGTAAAGGTTCGCGACGGCTTCGCGCGCAACTACCTGCTGCCGCTCGGCAAGGCGCTCCGCGCCAATGCCGCCAACAAGGCGCGTTTCGAATCCGAGCGCTCGACGCTCGAAGCCCGTAACCTCGAGCGCAAGTCGGAAGCCCAGAAGGTCGCCGATTCGCTTGACGGCAAGTCCTTCATCATCGTCCGTTCCGCTGGCGAGACCGGTCAGCTTTACGGCTCGGTTGCCGCCCGCGACATCGTCGAGACGCTGGCTGCCGAAGGCTTCAACATCAACCGGAACCAGGTCGACCTCAACCAGCCGATCAAGGCTATCGGCCTGCACAAGGTCACGCTGCACCTGCACGGGGAAGTCGACGTGGCGATTGAAATCAACGTTGCCCGTTCGGCCGAAGAAGCCGAGCGCCAGGCCAAGGGCGAAAGCCTGACCTCGGCCGACGCCATCTACGGCGTGGACGAAGACGCGCTGAAGCCGGAAGACTTCTTCAACCCGGAAGCCGAGCTCGAGTCCGAAGAAGAATAAGACCCGAGCGGACTTCAAGGAAAGAAGCCCGGATCGGATCCGGGCTTTTTGTTTGCGGGCAAATCCTCGCGGATCCTACTGCATGTGTCCTTTAATCGGATCCGATTAAAGGACAAAAACATGCAGCAGATCAAAGTGCTACAGCGACCTTTGCGCGTCTGATAAGACGCGCGGCGCTGTAGAGCGGGATGAGGAAAAGTGTGCGCGGTTTTCCGCCCGCATCCCGCGTCTCAACTTCTTAGAGCTCTATCCGGCGGACGCGATTGCCGCCTGCGGTTCGCCCGCCTTGTCGACCCTCACCACGACAGAGAGCCCGGGAGCAAGGCGATCGGCCATCGGCTGTTCGGGGTCGACGGCGATGCGCACGCCGAGACGTTGCGCCACCTTGGTGAAATTGCCGGTGGCGTTATCCGGCCGGATGATGCTGAATTCCGATCCGGCAGCGGGAGAGAAGCGCTCGATGTGGCCTCTCAGCACCTGCCGGTTCAAGGCGTCTACCGAAATGGTGACGGGCTGACCAACCCTCATTCCGTCAAGCTGCGTCTCCTTGAAGTTGGCGACGATCCAGACCTCGTGCGGCACGACCGAAAGCAGCTGCGTGCCGGCGGTGACATATTGTCCGACACGGGCGCCGATCTCGCCGAGCCTGCCGGCACGCGGCGCAACGATCCTGGTGTTGTCGAGGTCGATCTCGGCGAGCTCCACGGCCGCCTCGGCGCCGGCTACCGAACCCTCGAGGCCGGCGCGGGCGCCGAGCGTCGTCGCAAGCGACTGGCGCGAAACCTCGAGATTGGCGATCGCCTGCTTGACGCCCGCGTCCGCCTGCTCGAAGGCCGCCCGGGCCTGGTCGGCGTCGCTCCGCGTCGCGACACCTTTGTCGGCGAGCGGACGAATGCGGTCCCAGGTGGCTCTCGCCGTTGCCAGAGCCGCTTTGGCCCCGTCGAGCTGGGCCTCGCTCGCAGCGATTCCGGCCTTTGCCGACAGCTCCTGTTCGAACGAGTTCGCCAATGCCGACCTTTGTGTCGCGAGTGTCGCTTTTGCCTGCGCAAGCTTCTGGACGTAAATCCGGTCATCGATCCTGACGAGGAGCTGACCAGCCCTTACCTCCTCGTAGTCGCGCACCGGCACCTCCGCGACATAGCCGGAAAGTTGCGGGCTGATGGTCGTGACATAGCCGCGGACATAGGCGTTCTCCGTGGTTTCGACGGAGCTCGCGAAGGGCGGCAGACGCCAGGCGTAGAGGACGAGCGAAAGACCGGCGAGGCCGGCAAGAAGAACGATAAGCGTGGTGGGAGAGCGGAAATTTTTCAGCATGATAACGACTTCATTGTTCAAGATGTGGCCGCCGGTACGATGTCGGGATCGTGCCTGGCGAGCTGTTTGACTGCGATTTGGATGAGCAGCACCGCGAGCGCGAAAAGCGCTATGATCGCCGCCAACAGGAAGGCATCGTTGTAGGCGAGGATGTTGGCCTCGCGGGTGATCGTCTGTCCGAGCAGGGCCACGCCCTCCCCGTTCAGCAACGCCCTGTCGACGATTGCCTTGGCGTAGGCGCCCGACAACTGCCCGATGCGCTGCGCGACCAGAGGATTGCTCAGAACGATCTGCTCGGCCAGAATGTTGGCGTGAAACTTTTCCCGCAGTGTCACGAAGGTTCCGAAGGCGGCCGAGCCCATCAGGCCGCCGATGCTTTGGGTGAAGAGAAAGACGACGATGAAGCTCAGGATGTAGCTGGGGCCTTTCGCGAGTGCCGCCGTGAAACCGCGGGCCATGGCCGGCGGCAGGAAAAGGGCCGTGCCGGCGGCGACCAGCGCCTGGCTCACATACATCTGCTCCGGACGCGTGAGGCTCGTCGCATGGCTGTCCATATAGGCGCCGGCGGCGAGCATGCCGAGGGCGAGCACGTGGACGGCGTCCGCGTGCCCCGGCTTCATCAGCGCCGCACAGAGCAGACCGCCCCCCAGCGATGAGGCCAGAATGATCCAGTAAAGTGTCGCGAGCTGATCGTACTGCAGCCCGAGCAATTGATAGAAGTTGGTGGCGATCGCCGACTGTTCCGAGGCGACGAGGCGGAAGATCAACAGCACGGCGGCAAAATGCACGATCTCGCGCGAGGCCAACCAGCGTATGTCGATCAAGGGCTGCTCGCGATTGAGCTCGATCAGTACGACGGCCGTGAGGGTCACGACCGACAGGGCGAGCAGCATGCCGAGCCAGGGTGCCTCGAACCACCAATAGAGCCTGCCCATCACGAGGACGACGGCAACGCAGCCGAAGCCGACGGCGAGCAGCAGGTAGCTGAGAATGTCGGCACGCTGAATGACCTTGGCATGAGGCACCGGCGTCAGGGGCAGCAGATAGATGATCGGCAACGCGATCAGCGCGAGCGCCATCTCGAGCGTGTACAGCCCGTGCCATTGTCCGATCTCGATGAGCTCAGGCGAGATCAGCCGCGTGATCGGAGCGGCCAAGGTCGTGCATGTCAGGGCGAGTGCGAGGGCCACCGTCAGCTTTCGCGCCGGTGGAAAGGCTTCCAGCATATAGAGAAAGCCGAGGGTCGACATCGGCGCGGCCGCAATGCCGCTGATGAAGCGGACGACGACCGCCGAATGAAGGTCCGAGACGAAGACGTTCATCAGTGAAGCGATGACGAATCCGACGATGCCGATCTCTGCGAAGCGGCGAAGACCATACTGGGCGCGGATCTTCACGAGAGCGGCCGAAAGGCTGACATTCGGCGCCATGTAGGCAGCGGCAAGCCAGGCCGCCTCCACCGACGTGGCCGAAAGCGACCCCTGGACCTGCGCAAGATTGGCCGACGCGAGATTCATACCGAGCCCCTGTGTCAGAAAGAGGAGAGCGGAGCCGGCGATATAGAGAGCCGATTTGCCGATACGCATCGAGCCGGGAGCGGCAACGGCATTCATCGGTCGCCACTCCGACCGATCGACTGGATGTTCGTCGCGATCTTGCAGACGACCTTCAGCGCGACGGCGATTTCCTGCGGCTGCAGCCCGCCCAGAACCTCTTCGCGGATGTCGCTCGCGAGCTTCTGGATCTCATCCGCCACGGAGCGGCCGACGTCCGTCATGTGGATCTGCTTCGCACGCCGGTCGGAAAGCTCGACCCGGCGCTCGATGAATCCCTGCTTTTCCATGCCGTCGAGAAGCCGAACGATCGTCGGCGTCTCGATATCGAGCTCTTCGGCCAACTCGCGTTGATTGAGACCTTCTTTCCTGGCGAGCGCGAACAGCATCCGCGCACGCGGCAGCGTCAGGCCGCGCTCCTTCACCCGCGCGTCGAACACCGAGCGCAGTTTGCGGTTGACGGTCGCAAGTGCGTCGAACAGTTCACGATTGTCGTTTGGCTTCGGCATTTAGTATCTTTTCCATATTACTAGCATGCTAACTATCTGGACACTATTTAATCCGGCCATGGGCATTTTTCAAGATGCCGATCGAGGACGCGGGGATGCGAATCAGGTAGTTTTACCCATGGCCGCGGCGTCAACCAGCATCGCGTGAGAATGTATTTTTTTACAACTTCTCCCTTGTCCCCCTGTGGATCAGTCGAACAACGGGCAAAGGCGACAGGCCGGGTTGTATGGCACGCCACTGTTGCGTGCCTGCACTAGACGCGGCGCGCAACAGTCAGCAAACCGGGTGCCTCACGGGATCATAAGCGGAAACGGAAAACGATGAACGACGCAGCGCGAAAGCTCGCCCCTTTGGCCAAGGATCAGGCGGAACAGCATTATCGCGAGGCGCCGAACAATCTGGAAGCGGAGCAGGCCCTGCTCGGCGCCATTCTCGTCAATAACGACGCCTTCTATCGCGTCTCGGATTTCCTGAAACCCGTACACCTTTATGAGCCGTTGCATCGCAGGATCTTCGAGATCGCCGGCGAAATCATCCGCATGGGCAAGACTGCCAACCCGGTGACGGTCAAGACCTTCCTCAAGGCCGACGAGAAGGTCGGCGACCTGACGGTTGCACAATATCTCGCGCGCCTTGCCGCCGAAGCCGTGTCCATCATCAATGCGGAGGATTACGGCCGCGCGATCTACGACCTGGCGCTCCGCCGGTCGCTGATCACCATCGGTGAAGACATGGTGAACATCGCCTACGACGCACCGCTCGACATGCCGCCGCAGAGCCAGATCGAGGACGCCGAACGGCGGCTGTTCGAACTCGCCGAAACAGGGCGCTACGATGGCGGCTTCCAATCGTTCAATGACGCGGTAGCGCTCGCGATCGACATGGCCGGACAGGCGTTCGAGCGGGACGGTCATCTCTCCGGCATTTCCACCGGCATCCATTCCCTTGACGGGAAGATGGGCGGACTCCAGCGATCGGACCTGATCATCCTCGCCGGCCGTCCGGGCATGGGCAAGACCTCGCTCGCGACGAACATCGCCTACAACATCGCCGCCGCCTACGAGCCGGAAGTACAGCCCGACGGCTCCTTCAAGGCCAAGAACGGCGGCGTGGTCGGCTTCTATTCGCTCGAAATGTCGTCCGAACAGCTCGCCACCCGTATCATCTCCGAGCAGACCGAGGTCTCCTCCTCGAAGATCCGCCGCGGTGATATTTCGGAGGCGGATTTCGAGAAGCTCGTCGCCTGCTCCCAGATGATGCAGAAAGTGCCGCTTTATATCGACCAGACCGGCGGTATCTCGATCGCCCAGCTTGCCGCGCGCGCTCGCCGATTGAAGCGGCAGCGCGGCCTCGACGTGCTCGTGGTCGACTACATCCAGCTCATGACCGGTTCGAAGAAGTCCGGCGAAAATCGAGTACAGGAAATCACCGAGATCACCACCGGCCTCAAGGCGCTCGGCAAGGAGCTGAACGTGCCGATCATCGCGCTTTCGCAGCTCTCGCGCGCGGTGGAAAGCCGCGAGGACAAGCGGCCGCAGCTCTCCGACCTGCGTGAATCGGGCTCGATCGAACAGGACGCCGACGTCGTCCTCTTCGTGTTCCGCGAGGAATATTACGTGAAGAACATGGAACCGCGCGACGAATTCGATCCGAAATACGAAGAGTGGAAGATGCAGATGGAGAAGGTGAAGGGCACGGCCGACGTGATCATCGCCAAGCAGCGCCACGGACCGACCGGCACCGTCAAGCTCGCCTTCCAGTCGGAATTCACGCGCTTCTCGGATCTCGCCGATCCGTCGTTCACGCAGTACGAGCATTGACAGGCTGATTGCGGCCCCTCATCCCGCTGCCGCGACCTTCTCCCCGCAGGCGGGGAGAAGGGGCAAGCCGCATGCAAACAGGTCCCCTCGCCCCGCTTGCGGGGAGAGGGTTAGGGTGAGGGGCATTTTCTCAAGGCGCAGCGACGCCTCTCTACCCCACGAACACCCTCGCAACCGCCACGACAATCACGCCGGCCGCCACGGCCGCGAGCAGCGGCAGCCTCGTGGCGACAAGCGCTGTGGCGAGGGCCGCGAGCGTTTCGGCCGGCCCGGTGACCAACGCCGTCGGCGCGATGACGGCCATCAATACGGCCGGCGGGATCGCCTCCAGCGCCCGCTTCTGCTTCGGACCTATCGTCACGAAACGGATGAGGACAAGACCGCCGAGCCGGGTCAGCACCGTCGCAACGGCCATCGCGGCGATCGCAAGAAACGTGTGCGGATCGAGCGTCATGCGCGGGCTTCCTGACGTTCACCGGTGAAAAGCGCCGCAACGACGCCCGCCGCCGAACCGGCTGCGATGTACCAGACGCCGGGGAGGAACTGGCGTGCGAGGACCGCGGCCGCGGCGCTCGCAGCGAGAATCGCGCCGGTTTCACGTCCCTTCCAGAAGCCCATGACCAGGACGATGAAGACCGCGGGAAACGCAAAATCGAGACCGAGCGCTTTCGGGTCTCCGAGGAATGCGCCGGCGAGCGAGCCGGCAAGACCGGCAAGCACCCAGGCCAGATAGAACGGCACCGCAAGGCCCGCATACCAGGCAGGCGTGAGACGCGACTCACCTGCCCGGACCTCGGCCATGGCCCAGATCTCGTCGGCAAGGAGAAGCATCGCGGCATATCTCGCCGGCCCCGAGAAGGCCGGCATCTTCGTGCCGATCGATGCGCTCATCAGAAGATGACGGATATTGACGAGCAGCGCCGAAAATCCGAGAGCGGCCCAGGAGGCGGGATGAGTCCAGATGTCGAGCGCAACGAATTGCGAACCGCCGGCGAAGACCAGCGCGCTCATCATCACGACTTCGAGGCTCGACAGGCCCTTGGTCGCGGCAACGGCCCCGAAAACGAGCCCGATCGGCATCACCGCCACGATGAGCGGTGCCATCGCCCTGAAACCTCCCCAGAATTCCTCGACTGCCCGCGACTTCTTCACGCCTGGGATCTCCCGTACTTGCAACACTAACCTTCTGAAACTACGCGCTTCCGGACGGAAAACCGTCACACGCTTTTCCTGGAAGTGCCCAGGAAGTAACCAGGCAGAAGACCGCCGTCTTGAACGAAAGTGATCAGGCTGAGCGATAGGCACCCGGCGTGACGCCGGTTCGAGCCTTGAAATGGCGGCTGAAATGCGCCTGATCGGCGAAACCGCAGTGATAGGCGGTGTCCGCCGCAGACCAACCTCTGCGCAGGAGCGCCTTTGCTTCCCGCACCCGCTTGTCGGTGAGAAAAGCATGCGGGGTGATGTGGAATTCCTTTCGGAAGGCGCGGATCAGATGGGCGCGGCTGAGGCCCGCCAGCTTCGCAAGCTCCTCCAGCCCGATATCGTGCGTGTAGTTTTCAACAAGATAATCGCGTGCCCGGTGCACGGCTGAGCTCTCGCGCGTCTGCAGGGGGACGATGATAGCGTTGCCGTGGCGCTCGAAGAGCCTGGCCAGGAACCCGAACATGCTTTCGTCCGCTTCCAGGGTACCGACCTTGCCTTCCAATGCACGGTGCGCACGATGAAAGCCGAGCGCAAGCTCTCTATCGGTGAGAAGCAGCCGCGAGAAGGACGGCGTTCCCTTGAAGGAGCGGCCGGTCACATCCTCGAGTATCTCGACCAGCAGGTCCGTGGGTGGATAGACCATCCGGTAGCGGTAGCCTTCGTGACCCGGATGCCCGTCGTGGATTTCATCCGGATTGATGAGATAGAGATCTCCCGGGCCCGTCTGCGATCGTTCCCCCTTGATCGTGCTGATCTGGGAACCCGCTTCGATCGCACCTATGCTGAACGTGTCGTGCGCGTGCGGTGCGAATTCATGCGTGATGAAGGTCGCGCTCAGGCACTCCATGCCCTTGAAGCGCGGGTCGCGCCAGAAACGGGTCCGCTCGGCTCCCTCGAGCGGCATGGCCTCGATGGCCTTTTCCTGTGAGATCGTTTCCATCGGACGATCTTATCGGGCGAGGAGAGCCTCGTCTTGCATGAAAGTGCTTTCGGCCAGAGCATTGCGTCGGCCGTTTGCGGCGCGGGGCACTTGGATGTATTGCTGCCGATATCGCCCACGCAGAGTTTTCGGTATGCAAAGCCCCGAGTTTCTTTCCGCCTCCAGCAGGCTCACCGTCGACCTCACCGCGCTCGCCGACAATTGGCGGGCGATGAACGAGCGGTCCGGAAAAGCCCGCGCCGCCGCCGTTCTGAAGGCCGATGCCTACGGTCTCGGCGTCGTGCATGCCGCTCCGGCTCTCTATGCCGCCGGCGCGCGCGATTTCTTCGTGGCCAGTGTCGAAGAAGGGGCCGATCTTCGCCCGCTTGTTCCGGATGGGCGAATCTACATTCTCGCGGGAATGTGGCCCGGCAACGAGGAGCTCTTCTTCGAGAACGATCTCGTGCCGATCATCAACTCGGAAGAGCAGCTGGCGGTCTTCATGGCAGCGCTTTCCGAACGGGGCGACCACCCCTGCGTTCTCCACGTCGACACGGGCATGAACCGGCTCGGCCTGTCGCCTGAGGAGGCGCTTGCCCTCGCCCACGACCCTGCGCGGCCTGCGAGTTTCTCGCCGGTCCTCGTCATGAGCCATCTGGCCTGCGCCGACGATCCCGGACACCCGATGAACCGCTATCAGCTTCAGCGTTTCCGCGAGGTGACCGCCGCCTTCGAGGGCGTGCCGGCGAGCCTTGCAAATTCCGGCGGCGTGTTCCTCGGTGCGGACTACCACTTCGACCTCACCCGGCCCGGCATCGCGGTCTATGGCGGCGAGGCGGTAAATGGCGCGGTCAATCCGATGAAAGCGGTCGTCACCGCCGAAGCGCGCATCGTGCAGGTCAGGACGGTTCCATCCGGCGGAACGGCAAGCTACGGCGCCTCGGTCCGCTTCGGCCGCGACAGCCGCATTGCGACGGTCGCGATCGGCTATGCCGACGGCTACCACCGTTCGGTTTCGGGCGGCGGCGTCACCCTCAGACAGGCGATGCCCTCGGGCGCCTTCGGTTTCCTGCATGGTATGAAGGTGCCGCATGTCGGTCGGGTGACGATGGATCTGAGCCTGTTCGATGTCACGGACCTGCCGGAAGCGGCCGTACGTGCCGGCGATTATATCGAGGTCTTCGGGCGCAATGTCGTCATCGACGACGTCGCGCGCGCCGGCGGTACCATCGGCTACGAGCTGCTGACGAGCCTCGGCCGGCGCTATCATCGGACCTATGTCGGAGGCGCTTGAACAAGGCGCAAAGGAATATCGTCCTTTCAAACAGGATTTCGCGGCATTATGTGACCGCCAAGAGTGATTCTCGGGCGGCGGCAATTCCGCCATCTGCCCGCAAACATCCGAAAGCCGACATCTATGGCGAAAGCCCGCACCCAGTTCGTCTGCCAGAATTGCGGCACAGTCCATTCCCGCTGGGTGGGCAAGTGCGACGGCTGCGGCGAGTGGAACACGATCATCGAGGATAATCCCACGGCGGGGATCGGCGGCGGTCCCATGCGCACGCCGAAGAAGGGGCGTCCCGTCGCACTTACGACGCTGTCCGGAGAGATCGAAGACGCGCCGCGCATCCAGACCGGCATTTCGGAACTCGATCGCGTGACCGGCGGCGGCTTCGTTCGCGGATCCGCACTGCTCGTCGGCGGAGATCCGGGCATCGGCAAGTCGACCGTGCTGATGCAGGCGGCCGCGGCGCTTGCACGCCGGAAGCACCGGGTGATCTATGTCTCGGGCGAAGAAGCGATCGCCCAGGTCCGCCTGCGTGCTCAGCGGCTCGGCGCCGCCGACAGCGACGTGCTCCTTGCCGCCGAGACGAATGTCGAAGATATTCTCGCGACGCTTTCCGAGGGCAAGCGCCCGGACCTCGTCATCATCGATTCCATCCAGACGCTTTGGAGCGACATCGTCGACTCCGCGCCCGGCACGGTGACGCAGGTGCGCACCGGTGTGCAGGCGATGATCCGCTTCGCCAAGCAGACGGGCACGGCGGTCGTGCTGGTCGGCCACGTGACAAAGGAGGGCCAGATCGCCGGCCCCCGCGTCGTCGAGCACATGGTCGACGCCGTCCTTTATTTCGAGGGCGACCGCGGCCATCATTACCGCATCCTCAGGACGGTGAAGAACCGTTTCGGACCGACCGACGAGATCGGCGTTTTCGAAATGTCCGACAAGGGCCTGCGCGAGGTCGCCAACCCGTCGGAGCTGTTTCTCGGCGAACGCAATGCGAAATCGCCGGGTGCAGCGGTTTTCGCCGGCATGGAAGGCACGCGCCCCGTGCTTGTCGAGGTACAGGCGCTGGTCGCGCCGACATCGCTCGGAACGCCGCGCCGCGCCGTGGTCGGCTGGGACTCGGCCCGCCTTTCGATGATCCTCGCCGTGCTGGAAGCCCATTGCGGCATTCGCCTCGGCCAGCACGACGTCTACCTCAATGTCGCGGGTGGCTATCGCATTTCCGAACCGGCGGCCGATCTCGCTGTGGCTTCCGCACTGGTTTCGTCGCTTGCCGGGCTTGCCCTGCCGCCCGATTGCGTCTATTTCGGCGAAGTCAGCTTGTCGGGTGCAGTCCGGCCGGTTGCGCATACCGCCCAACGTCTCAAGGAAGCCGAGAAACTCGGTTTCTCCCAGGCAGTCCTGCCATCTGCATCGACCGAGTTGCCGAAGAACGGCAACGGCCGCTGGAGCGAGATGGAAAGCCTGCCGGATCTGGTGGCGCGTATCGCGGGATCGCGGCGTGCCCTGCAACAGACGAATGACGAGGACTGACGGAATAGCCGCGCCCTGGAGCATCAACGGGATGTGCCGCCTGGCGGTGGAGTCGGAGTAAGGACAACATGCCCATCACAATTCTCGACGGTATCGTTCTCGGCGTCGCGCTGTTTTCAGCCGTCCTCGCGATGGTTCGCGGCTTCTCGCGCGAGGTTCTGTCGGTGGCGAGCTGGGTCGGCGCAGCCGCCGCGGCCTATTTCCTCTATCCGCATCTTCTGCCCTACGCCAGCCAGTACACGACCAGCGGAACGGTCGCGATGATCGGCTCGGCGGCCGTGATCTTCCTGATTGCACTGATCATCATCTCCTTCATCACGATGCGGGTGGCCGACTTCATCATCGACAGCCGCATCGGCGCGCTCGACCGCACGCTCGGCTTCCTGTTCGGGGCCGCTCGCGGCATTCTGCTCGTCGTCGTCGCCATGCTGTTCTTCAACTGGCTCGTGGCGCCGCAGCAGCAGCCCGTCTGGGTGACCCACGCGAAGTCGAAACCGCTGCTCGACAATCTCGGCAATCAGTTGGTAGCGCTCCTGCCGGAAGAGGCCGACGCCACCATTCTCGACCGCTTGCGCGGCAAGGATACGACCGGCGAAGGCGAAAGCGAGACGCCGCCGGCTCAGACGGAACAGGCGCCCGGCGAGGAAGCACCGGCGACGAACGGCTGAGATCGACAGGAAAGTTTGCAATAAAGCCCGCTGTGCGGGCTTTATCCATTTGGAATGACGCTTGTCAGTGTTTTCGGGTAAGATCGCTTGAAGACTGGCGGCCCGATCACGATATGCGCACCGGCACGTAGCAAAGGCGAATTGCGATGACCGATCTCAGATCCAGCGAAATCCATGACGAACTCGACGGCGACACCCTCCATGAGGAGTGCGGCGTTTTCGGCATTCTCGGCCATCCGGACGCCGCCGCGCTGACGGCGCTCGGCCTGCACGCTCTCCAGCATCGAGGGCAGGAAGCCGCCGGTATCGTCACCTTCGACGGGCGGCAGTTCTATTCGGAGCGCCGGATGGGTCTCGTCGGCGACCACTATACCGATCCCACGACGCTCGCGAAGCTGCCCGGTTCGATGTCGATCGGCCATGTACGCTATTCCACCACCGGTGAGACGGTCCTGCGCAACGTCCAGCCGCTGTTTGCCGAGCTGCAGGAAGGCGGAATCGCAATCGCGCACAACGGCAACTTCACGAACGGCCTGACGCTGCGGCGCCAGATCATCGCAGACGGTGCCATCTGTCAGTCGACATCCGACACCGAAGTCGTGCTGCACCTGATCGCGCGGTCGAAACACGTCTCTTCCAGCGATCGCTTCGCCGACGCTATCGCCCAGGTCGAAGGCGGCTATTCGATGCTGGCTCTGACCCGCACCAAGCTGATCGCCGCCCGCGACCCGAACGGCATTCGCCCGCTCGTCATGGGCGAACTCGACGGCAAGCCGATCTTCTGCTCGGAGACCTGCGCGCTGGATATCATCGGCGCCAAATTCGTTCGCGATATCGAGAACGGTGAAATCGTCATCTGCGAAATTCAGCCGGACGGGTCGATCACCATCGATGCCCGCAAGCCGCAGAATCCGCTGCCGGAACGCCTTTGCCTTTTCGAGTACGTCTATTTCGCCCGGCCGGATTCGGTCGTCGGCGGCCGCAACGTCTACGTCGCCCGCAAGAACATGGGCAAGAACCTCGCCATCGAGGTCCCCGTCGAGGCGGATGTCGTGGTGCCCGTTCCGGACGGCGGTACGCCGGCTGCAATCGGCTATGCGCAGGAAAGCGGCATCCCCTTCGAGCTCGGCATCATCCGCAATCACTATGTCGGGCGGACCTTCATCGAGCCGACGCAGCAGATTCGCGCCTTCGGCGTCAAGCTCAAGCATTCTGCGAACCGGGCGATGATCGCCGGCAAGCGCGTCGTGCTCGTCGACGATTCCATCGTCCGCGGCACCACTTCGGTCAAGATCGTCCAGATGATGCGCGAGGCAGGCGCCCGCGAGGTGCATGTGCGCGTCGCGAGCCCGATGATCTTCCACCCGGATTTCTACGGCATCGACACGCCCGACCGTGACAAGCTGCTCGCCAACCAGCATGCCGACCTCGCCTCGATGTGTCGCTTCATCGGCGCCGATTCTCTCGAATTCCTCTCGATCGACGGGCTTTATCGTGCCGTCGGCGGCGAGAAGCGCGACCCGCAGGCGCCGCAGTTCACCGATCACTATTTCACCGGGGACTACCCGACCCGCCTTCTCGACCAGGGGGCAGCGAGCAACGTTCGCAAACTCTCGGTTCTCGCCAGCAACGGATAACGAACAACAACATGACGCCCAATCTGAAAGACCGGATCGCCGTCGTCACCGGCGCATCGCGCGGGATCGGCTACTTCACTGCTCTTGAACTCGCCAAGGCCGGCGCCCACGTCGTCGCCTGCGCCCGCACCCTCGGCGGTCTCGAAGAACTGGACGACGCGATCAAGGCTTTCGGCGGTTCGGCAACGCTCGTCCCCTTCGATCTCTCGGACATGGCCGCCATCGACAAGCTCGGCGGCGCCATAAACGAGCGCTGGGGCAAGCTCGACATCATGGTCGCCAATGCGGGCGTCCTCGGCACGATCTCGCCGATCGGCCATGTGGAAGCCAAGGTCTTCGAAAAGGTGATGGCGATCAATGTCACCGCGACCTGGCGCCTGATCCGGTCGCTCGAGCCGTTGCTCGTCCGTTCGGATGCCGGCCGCGCCCTCATCCTCTCCTCGAGCGCTGCGCACAAGTGCAAGCCCTTCTGGGGGCCCTACTCCGCCTCCAAGGCTGCGGTCGAGGCGCTGGCACGCACCTGGGCCTACGAGACACAGCGCCTGCCGCTGCGCATCCTCAGCGTCGATCCGGGCGCCACGCGCACCGCCATGCGGGCGCAGGCCGTGCCCGGCGAAGATCCGGAGACCCTGCCGCATCCCTCCGAGGTGGCTCAGGCGCTGTTGCCGCTGCTCGGCCGCGAGCAGACCGAGACGGGGAAGCTCTTCATCGTTCGGGAAAAGAAGATCGTCGACTACCGCATGCCGGAATAGGCTGGCGGCACCTCCCCCTCATCCGGCCTGCCGGCCACCTTCTCCCCGCAAGCGGGGCGAAGGGGACTCGCGGTGATGCACCGCTTCTCGGGCGCTCAAGAGGAAATGGCCATCCAGCAGCTTGTCCCTTCTCCCCGTCACAACGCTACGGCATGCACATATCTCTTGTTGTCCAGCCCTTCGCGGATTTACTCCGGAGTGGCGGCATCTGTATTTCCAGCAGTGGCGAGGCTTGCGGATGGGTCCTTGGGATCAAACCCGTATGCGCTAACATTGGCATTAGCGGTCACCCGCCCCTCATCCGCCTGCCGGCACCTTCTCCCCGCAGGCGGGGAGAAGGGACAAGCGGCGCCAACTGAACCCCGCATTCACCGCCCGCCCGAGGGAGCGAGCGGGCGCGGCATATCCCTTCTCCCCGCCTGCGGGGAGAAGGTGGCGGCAGCCGGTTGAGGGGCAATCCCGACCGAGCGGGGTTGAGGCGGTTGGGTTCCCGAGGGATCCCATTCATGAGCAGTATCCGCCGCACCGGCGCGCAAGAGATATGTGCCTGCCGTAGCGTTCTGACGGGGAGAAGGTCGCGGCAGCGGGATGAGGGGCATTCGCCCTATTCGCTATCACCCGGCAAACCATCGTTCCCGTGACCGCCCGGCCAGTCGCCGTATTTGCGCTGCCAGGAACGGGCGCCGAAGGGCAGGCTCACCAGATAGGCCACCGCAGTCACGACCATCGTCTCCCAGGTATAGGTCATCAGCGTCGCAACGTAGAAGACGACGACCAGGATAACGGGAAGGACCAGATCCCGGCGGACGCGGTTCTCCGACTTGCCGGACCAGACAGGAAGACGGCTGACCATAAGGAAGGCGATCAGGACGGTATAGACCGACGCGATCAGCGCAAAGGTCCTTTCCGGCGCAAGACCGAGCAGGCCAAGATAGACGGGCAGCAGAACCAGCATCGCACCGGCCGGCGCCGGAACGCCGACGAAATATTCCGACTGCCAGGACGCCTTGACCTGGCGCTCCGCCATGACGTTGAAGCGCGCCAGCCTCAGACCGACGGCAATGGCGTAGATCAGGGCCGCAATCCAGCCGAGGGAACGCGCCTGATCGAGCAGAAACACGTAGAGGACGAGGGCGGGCGCGACCCCGAAATTGATGATGTCGGCAAGCGAGTCCATCTGGACCCCGAAACTCGAGGTCGCCTTTAGGAGACGCGCGATGCGCCCGTCGATGCCATCGAGGAAAGCGGCAAGGAGCACCATCGCAACCGCGAGCTCGAATCGATTCTCGAATGCCAGCCGGACGCCCGAGAGGCCGGCGCAGATCGCCAGGACCGTGATCATGTTCGGGACCATCAGCCGGAGCGGAATCTCCCGCAACCGGGGCCCCCGGGCCTTGTCGTGCGTGCCGGTGGCGCCCACGTGCTCAGCGGCTTCCGGGATTCCTGCGGATTGTTCGTGGCGGGGCTCTTCCATGACCTGTCCTCACGCGCGCCGGCTGATGACCGGGCCCTTCGCCGATCCGAATTCGGCGAGCACCGTCTCGCCGCCCGTGGCCGTCTGACCGACCGTTACGCGCGGTTCCGCACCGGCAGGCAGGAACACGTCGAGACGCGAGCCGAAGCGGATGAGGCCGAAACGCTCGCCCGCCTCGAGCGACGCGCTCTCGCGCGTCCAGCAGAGGATGCGGCGGGCGACGAGACCGGCGATCTGGACCACGCCGATCTGCCCGTGTTTCGTCTCGATGACGAGGCCGTTGCGCTCGTTTTCCTGGCTCGCCTTGTCCAGCTCGGCATTCACGAACTTGCCGGCACGGTAGGCGATTCGGCGTACCGTGCCGCCCATCGGCGCACGGTTCACGTGGCAGTTGAAGACATTCATGAAGACCGAAATGCGCAGCATCGGCTCCGAGCCGAGGCCCAGTTCCTCAGGCGGCATCACGGTGGCGACCGACGATACGGTGCCGTCCGCCGGGCTGATGACGAGATCGTCGTCGATCGGCGTCATGCGCTCCGGATCGCGGAAGAAATAGGCGCACCAGGCGGTCAGAACGAAGCCGATCCACATCAGCGGCTCCCAGAGGAAGCCAAGCGCCAGCGAAACGACAAAGAAAATCGCAATGAAGCGGTAGCCTTCCCTGTGGACCGGTACGAGCGTGTTGCGCACTGTGTCGATCAAACTCATGAACTCTACTCTCCATATTTGCTTTGCGACGTGAACTAGCGCGAATCAGACAGCCCGGCAATGTCGAAGACCCGGAGACAGAGGACTCGCGGCAACCTCGCTGTGGTCAGAGCGCCGGCATTCCCCGGTCGACGATGCCGAGATCGTCGCTCTCACGCACGCGCTTCAACTGTTCCTCGGCCTGCGTTGCCTCGCGCTGGCGGCTCCACATGGAAGCATAAAGTCCGCCGCGGTCGATAAGTTCGCCATGGGTGCCGCGTTCGGCGATCACGCCGTCCTTCAGGACGATGATCTCGTCGGCGTTGATGACCGTCGACAGGCGATGGGCGATGACGAGGGTGGTGCGATTGCGCGACACGATATCCAGCGCAGCCTGGATTTCCTGTTCCGTCTTCGTGTCCAGCGCCGAAGTCGCCTCGTCGAGGATCAGGATCGGCGGCGCCTTCAGGATGGTTCGCGCGATCGCGACGCGCTGTTTCTCGCCGCCCGAAAGCTTCAGCCCGCGCTCGCCCACCATGGCGCGGAAGCCTTCCGGCAGGTCGCGGATGAAATCGGCGATCTGCGCCGCCTCGGCGGCTGCCTCGACCTCCGCATCGCTCGCGGTCACCCGGCCGTAGCGGATGTTGTAGGCGATCGTATCGTTGAAGAGCACCGTGTCCTGCGGCACCATGCCGATTACGGAGCGGAGGCTCTTCTGGGTGACGTCACGCACGTCCTGACCGTCGATGGTGATCGATCCTTCCTGGACATCGTAAAAGCGGTAGAGCAGCCGCGACAATGTCGACTTGCCGGCTCCTGAGGGGCCGACGACTGCAACCGTCTTTCCGGCGGGCACCTCGAAGCTGATCCCTTTCAGGATCGGCCGTGCCGGATCGTAGGCGAATTGGACGTTCTTGAAGGCGATTGCGCCTCGCTCGATCTTGAGCTCCTTCGCATTCGGCCGGTCGACGACCTCCGCCCGAACATCGAGCAGATCGAACATATGTTCGATATCGGTAAGGCCCTGGCGGATTTCGCGATAGACGAAACCGATGAAGTTCAGCGGGATCGCGAGCTGGATCAGCATCGCGTTGATGAACACGAAATCGCCGATCGTCTGCTCGCCGCGCTGCACGGCGAGCGCCGATATCGTCATCATCACCGCCGTGCCGGCACCGAAAATCAGCGCCTGGCCGAAGTTCAGCCAGCCGAGCGACGTCCAGACCTGCGTCGCGGCCCGCTCGTAGCGCTCCATCGACTTGTCGAAGCGCTTCGCCTCCATCTCCTCGTTGCCGAAATATTTGACGGTCTCGAAGTTGAGCAGCGAATCGATCGCCTTGGTGTTCGCATCGGTGTCGCTGTCGTTCATCGAGCGCCGAATGGCGATGCGCCAGTCGCTCGCACGTACCGTGAACCAGATGTAGAGCCATACCGTGACAGCGGTCACCAGGAGATAGGTGAAGCCGTAGCCCCACCAGAAGATCACCGCCGTCAGCAGGAACTCGATGAGCGTCGGTACGCTGTTGAGGATCGTGAAGCGGACGATCGTCTCGATGCCCTTGGTGCCGCGCTCGATGATGCGCGAAAGCCCGCCCGTGCGCCGCTCGAGATGGAAGCGCAGCGAGAGCTGGTGCATGTGAACGAAGGTCTTGTAGGCAAGCTGCCTGACGGCATGCTGGCCAACACTGGCGAAAAGCGCGTCGCGCAACTGGTTCAGGCCGGCCTGCAGCAAACGGGCGAGGTTATAGGCGAGCACCAGCATCACGGCGCCGGTCAGGAACTGCGGCAGGAAACCGAGCGCGTCGGGCTTGTTGTTGAGCGCATCCGTCGCCCATTTGAAGAAATAAGGGACGAGAACGAGCACCGCCTTGGCGATTACCAGGATCACCGTCGCCCAGACCACTCTCAGTTTCAGATCGATCCGATCGGCCGGCCACATGTATGGCCACAGATTCGCTATGGTTTCGATCGGATTGGCACTGTCGGCGGAAACCGTCTTCTTCTGCGCCACGTCTCTGTCCGCTTCATTTTTGTTGACGAAGACCGCAGGCGAACCGCAGCCGAGATCACGTTGTTCTCTAGCGCGTCATCGTCCCACACCAGCTTCAATGAAAAGCGGCGCCTTTTAAGGAAGACGCCGCTTTTCCTGACAGATAGGCCCGGCTTCCCGCCGACGCAATGGAGGCGCCGGCAAAAGAAGGGCGAAACTCAGTGCCGCATATGCTTGCGGTGGACTTCCCGCGATTCCTCCTCGGAAAGCGCCTCGTCCGGAACCCCGAAGACCTGGCCCGGACGGATCAGGTCGGGATTTTCGATCTGCTCGCGGTTCGCAAGGTAGATCGTGGTGTAGCGCAGACCGGCACCGTAGACGCGGCGCGAGATTTGCCACAGCGTATCACCGCGGCGGATGATCACTGACGTCTTGCTTTCCTTGAGCGGTGCCTGCTCGATGGTGGCCGGCTGTTCCTTCGCCGCATCCGAAGCCGGCGCCGCCGCCTGTTCGACCACGGTTGCGTTTGTCTCGCCCGCTGCCGAAGGCTCCGGCTGCTTCGAGGCATCATTCGCCTGCACCGCCAAGGGCTCGGCGGATGCCACCGAGGTGCCGACATTCTGGCGCGTCAATGCGGACCCAAGAGCGCCATCGACCTTCTCCACCGCCGCTGCGACGCTTGACGGGTCCTGCGGCGCAGCCTTGAGCGCGTCCAGCGCCGTTGTCGCCGCCTTGGACGCTTCAGCGGCGGCCGCCGCCAAATCGGCATCGGAGCCGTCGGCCGGCTTGAATTCGGCCAGCGACTGGAGGGCGAATTCGGTTGCCGAGCGGGCCGCGGCGAGTTGCTCCATGGAAGGCTGCTTCCCGTCGGCAAAAAGCGCTTTCAAGAGGGTCAGTGCCTTGCCCGCTTCCGCCTTCAAACGGTCGAGACCCGTCGTGGGTGCTGCAAGCGTCGAACCGGCGATGGCGGCAACCTGCGCACCTGCCGGCCGGTCGAAGGGCACGGAGGCACGCATCGCCACCTTGCTCGCATCTTCGTTCATCATATCGGCGCGGATGATATGGCTGCCGACCGAGAGCTCGATCAAGCCGTCGACGACAAAATGTCCCTTGTCGTCGGCTTTCACCTCACCCAGCAGCTTGTCGTCCGCGTAAATGCGGACAAGGGCGCCGGGCTTGGCGTTGCCTGCGACATACATCATGCCGCCTTCGATCTCGACCGCCGTCACCTGCAGCCCGGGAATGGTTGCCGGAGAGGCGGGAGAAACGGAAGCCCCGCCGGGCTCGCCGGCCGGTACCGTGCCCGGCTCGGCGGCTGCCTGCATCGGCTTCGGCTCAGCTTCCGGCGTCGTGATCAGCCGGCTCGCCTTGCCGGCCTTGGATACCATTGCCAGCAGCTGCCCGCTCGAATCCTTAGGAACCGAAACAGTCGCAACCTCCTCCGACGTCTTGCTGTGTCCGCCTGAGCCGACGCTTCTGAGCGTCAGTTGGTGGTCGCCTGCCGAGAGCGGCTTGTCGAAGACGGCGGCAAAATCGCCGCCCGCGCCGACATTGGCGGTGCCGACGACCGTGTCGCCGCTCAGGATCTCGAGCTTCGTGCCGGGCTGGGCTCTGCCCGCGACGACCGTCGAGCCGTCCGGTTCGACGCGCAGGACGTCAAACCCCGGAACCGTCCAGTTCGCCACCGGGTCGGATGCGGCCGCATTGCCGCCGGAGGCCGCCGTCGCCTGTTGCGCTGCGTTGCCTTGCAGGGCGGACGGATCGGTCTTCGTTGCCGCCGCCGTTTGGCCGGGCTGCTCGCCTGCGCCGGATTGGGCCACCGCCCCTTTGTCGCTGTCACGCAGATTCGGCTGAACCACAAAGATCATCAATGCGGTCGCGATTGCCAGGACGCCAAGGGCCACCCAGCTGGCCTTATTCTTAATCATGCCACTCTCCACAGGGCGGAGCGCCTTTATGCTCCCCGCATGCCCCACCGGCCGGCGCTGCGGCGCCAGGTGCATTATAGCGCAACCGCAGCACACTGTCCGAATTCTTCAATGTATTACTGAAATTGCTAACGTTTCTTATAGTTCTATACAAGCGCTCACTATGATTCCGGCGCTCGACAGCCGGAGATTTTTCGTCCATTTTCCTTGACCCGTGCTGCACTGCAATCTCTGGTGGGACCATGAACAAGGAAACCACGCCGATTCTATCCGTTTGCGTTTATTGCGGTTCTCAGCCCGGGCGTGACGACGCCCACATCCAGGCCGGCCGCACCCTCGGCAAATCGATCGCCGATCATGGCCTGCGCCTCGTCTATGGCGGCGGCACGCGCGGGATCATGGGCGCCGTGGCAAGCGGCGTGCTTTCATCCGGCGGACACGTCACCGGCATCATTCCGGAATTCCTGATGGACAAGGAAGCGACGCGTCACTCGCTGGGCCAGCTGAACGAACTGATCGTTACCGCCGACATGCATGAGCGCAAGCACAAGATGTTCGAGCGCGCCGACGCCTTCGTCGCCCTTCCGGGCGGGATCGGCACGCTCGAGGAGATCGTCGAAATCATGACCTGGGCGCAGCTCGGCCGCCACAGGAAGCCGATGGTCTTCGGCAATGTCAACGGCTTCTGGGATCCGATGCTGGAGCTGATCGACCACATGCGCGACCAGGGATTCGTCCACACGGCGCATCTCGTGCAGCCGCTGGTGATCGACCGGGCGGAAGACATCGTCCCCGGCATCCTTGCCTCGGTTCGCGCCAACGGGCGCGAGGGCGAAGCCGAGATCATCTCCAGGCTCTGATCTAGTGCGGGATGAGGAACAGTGTGTGCGGTTTTCCGCCCGCATCCCGCTCTAACTTCAAACTCTGCCGATCATTCGGCCGGCGTCGGTTGAGCCGCTCGCCGCGCCCTGCTCTCCGCAAGCATCGCTCCCGAATAGATGAAGAGCGCGGCCCAGATCAGGGCGAAGGCGACGAGTTTTGCCGTTCCAAAGGGTTCGTGGAAAACGAAGACGGCGATCAGGAAGATCATCGTCGGAGCGATGTATTGCATGATCCCGATCGTCGAAAGCCGGAGCAGCTTCGCGCCATTGGCATAGATCATCAGCGGCACGGCGGTGACGATCCCGCAGGCGAGGAGAAGCAGGACATCCGTCATGTTGGAGTCGCCGAGGAAGTGGCCCTGCCCCGTCGCCTCGAGCCAGATGACATAGCCCGCAGCCGGGATGCTGAGCAGCAGGACTTCGAGGAAGAAGCCCTGGTTCGGCCCGACCGGCAGCGTCTTCCGGAAGAACGCGTAGAAACCCCAGGAAAAGCACAGCCCGATCGAAACCCAGGGAAGACCGCCCGCGTCGAAGGCAAGCACGCCCACGGCGAGCGCGGCGAGGCCGATCGCCACCATCTGCGCCGGATTTGGCCTCTCCTTCAGCAGCAGCGCACCGAGGAAGATGGAGAACAGAGGGTTGATATAGTAGCCGAGCGCCGTCTCGATCGCCCGGCCCGCGCCGATCGCCCAGACATAGATGCCCCAGTTGATCGTGATGAGAGCCGCCGTGACCGTGGCCATCATCAGCACGCGTGGAGAGCGCAGCGCAACCTTCACGTCCTGCGTGCGGCCGAGCCACACGAGCACGAGGCCTGCGAGCGGCACCGACCAGACGATACGATGCGCCACGACTTCGGCCGCAGGGATATGCGAAACCGCCTTCATGAAGAAAGGCAGGAAACCCCACAACAGGTAGGCTGCCAGCGCGAAGGCGAAACCTTTCGGGGAATCGACATTCTCTGCGGGCAAATTCGCGTTCGGCTCAGCCATGATTTTGATCCTGAAATTCCACCGGAGCTAAGCGGGAAGCGCTCCGGTCGCAATCGACGGCCAACCCTCTCGGGAGCAATTGCCGTCAGTCCTCCTGCGTCCTACTCCAACGGACGGTGATGCACCAATTCATTTCCGTGAACCGATGGATGAACGGCGTTGATGCGGACGGAGCTGGATATCCCGCGCAACCCAACATCATCGTGATCCAAACTACCCGGCCGCGATCGATCCGACCTGATCGCGGTTTTTGAGCAGCTTGTAGACGATACTGTCCATCAATGCCTGAAATGAGGCGTCGATGATGTTGTCGGATACGCCGACCGTCCACCAGCGCGCCCCTGAGCGGTCCGTCGATTCGATCAGGACGCGGGTGACGGCCTCGGTGCCGCCGTTGAGGATGCGCACCTTGTAATCGGCAAGTTCCAGATCGGCGATCTCGGACTGGTACTTGCCGAGATCCTTGCGAAGCGCGAGGTCGAGCGCGTTGACCGGGCCATGCCCCTCGGCGACCGACATCATCGTTTCGCCGTCGACGATCACCCTGACCACGGCCTCCGATACCGTCTTCAGCTTGCCGTTCGCATCGAAGCGGCGCTCGACCATCACCCGGAAGCTCTCCACCCGGAAAAAATCGGGCACGGTGCCGAGAATGCGGCTCGCGAGCAGCGCGAAGCTCGCATCCGCACCTTCATAGGCATAGCCCGTCGCCTCGCGTTCCTTGACGATCGAGATCAGCTTGTCGAGCCGCGGATCGTCCTTGGAGACCGTGATGCCGCGCCGCTTGAGAGCATTGATGAAGTTGGCCTTGCCTCCCTGATCGGAGACCATGACCTTGCGCAGGTTGCCGACGCTTTCCGGCGCGACATGCTCGTAGGTCCTCGGATCCTTGAGCAACGCGGAGGCGTGAATGCCGGCCTTGGTGGCAAAAGCCGAAGCGCCGACATAGGGGGCCTGGGGATCCGGAGAGCGGTTGAGCAACTCGTCGAAGGCATGGGCGAGCTTGGTCAGTTCCTGGAGCCTCTCGGCATCGATTCCCGTCTCGAAACGGCTCGAATAGGTTTCCTTCAGGGCAAGCGTCGCAATCAGCGTCACGAGATTGGCATTGCCGCAGCGTTCGCCGATGCCGTTGAGCGTGCCCTGGATCTGACGAACGCCGGCTTCCACCGCAGCCAGCGAGTTGGCCACCGCCTGCCCCGTATCATTATGCGCATGGATGCCGAGATTTGCACCGGGCACTCCCTCCGCAATCACGGCCGAGACGATCTCGCGGATCTCGGGAGGCTGCGTGCCGCCATTCGTGTCGCAAAGCACGACCCAGCGCGCGCCGGCCTCGAAAGCCGTTTTCGCGCAGGCGAGCGCATAGGCGGAGTTCGCCTTGTAGCCGTCGAAGAAATGCTCGCAATCGACCATCGCCTCGCGGCCGGAAGCCACGACCGCCTCCACGGAAGCGCGGATATTGTCGAGATTTTCCTCGTTCGTACAGCCGAGCGCCACCTCGACATGATAATCCCAGCTCTTGGCGACAAGACAGATCGCATCGCTCTTGGCGCTCAGCAGCGCGCTCAGGCCCGGGTCGTTGGAGGCGGAGACGCCGGCGCGCTTGGTCATGCCGAAGGCGACGAAGGAGGCCTTGTCGGTGCGCCGGCACTTGAAGAACTCCGTATCCGTGGGATTGGCGCCGGGATATCCGCCCTCGACATAATCCATGCCGAATTGATCAAGCAGCGACGCAATCGCGATCTTGTCCTCGACGGAAAAGTCGATGCCGGGCGTCTGCTGCCCGTCCCGAAGCGTCGTGTCGAAGAGATAGATGCGTTCCCTGGTCATGTCTCGATTTCCAACGTACAGATCACTGATCGTTTGCGGGTCTTCCTACCCGCCCTATTCGGCCTTGCCGGCGCATTTATCGGTCGCCCGGATGAGCCGGTCGAGAATGCCCGGCTCCGAATAGGCATGCCCCGCCCCCTCGATGAGGTGGAATTCGGCTTGCGGCCAGGCCTTGTGCAACTGCCAGGCATATTTCGCCGGGCACGGCATGTCGTAGCGGCCGTGCACGATGACCCCCGGAATTCCGTGGAGCTTGTGGGCATCGCGCAGCAATTGCCCCTCTTCCAGCCAGCCGGCATTGACGAAGAAATGGTTTTCGATGCGGGCGAACGCATGAGCGAATTCGTCTTCCTCGAAGGGCGTACTGGTGGCCGGCTCCGGCAGAAGGGTGATCGTCTCCCCCTCCCAGATGCTCCAGGCCCTGGCCGCCGCAAGCCGCGTCGCACGGTCCTCGCTTGTCAGGCGGCGGTGATAGGCCCGCATCATCTCGTGGCGTTCTTCCGGCGGGATCGGCGCGACGAAGCGTTCCCACTTTTCGGGGAACATTTCCGAGACGCCGAACTGATAGTACCAGTCGAGCTCGGCCTTGGTCAGGGTGTAAATGCCCCTGACGACGAGCTCGGTTACCCGCTCAGGATAGGTCTCGGCATAGGCCAACGCCAGCGTCGAGCCCCAGGAGCCGCCAAAGACGAGCCACTTGCCGACCCCGGCAAATTCCCGCAGCCGTTCGATATCGGCCACGAGGTGCCAGGTCGTGTTGGCCTCTATCTCTGCATGCGGCGTCGACCTGCCGCAGCCGCGCTGGTCGAACAGCATCACATCGTAGAGCGACGGATCGAAGAGCCGGCGGTGGTTCGGCGAAATCGTACCGCCCGGGCCGCCGTGGAGGAAGACCGCCGGCTTGGCGCCGGGCGTGCCCACCCGTTCCCAATAAATCGAATGGCCGTCGCCGACATCGAGGTGCCCGGATGCATAGGGCTCGATCTCGGGATAGAGGGTACGCAATGGAGAACTCACGATAGATCTTCCTCGGGCGGCCAGTGCACCGTGTCGTAGTCGGGATGCTGGCGGTTGGATTCCAGGACTATGAGATGGCGCTCGGCAGCCGCTTCGCTGCCGTCGTCCGTCTCTTTTTCGGGGAGCTGCGGCAGATGCGAAAACCAGAACATCCGCGACTCGACGCCGGACTGGTAGACCGGCTGGACGTCATCCGGATCGTCGAGCGAACCGAGCGCGATGTTCAGGAAGCTCGCATCCGGCATGTCGTAGAAGAGCGGCGTCCCGCAATCGCGGCAAAAGCCGCGGCGCACGAGATCGGACGAACGGTACCAGGCGGGCTGGCCGCGCGTGATGCGGAAGCCTTCGCGCGCGATATTGGCGAGCGGCAGAAAGTAGTTGCCCGCCGCTTTCTGGCACATGCGGCAATGACAGATATGCGGATCGCCCAGCGTGCCCTCGGCGCGGTAGCGCACCGCGCCGCACTGGCAACCGCCGGTGAAGATGCGTCCGATCATCGTGCCCAGACTCCGCCCGGAGGCCACTGCTCCGTCTCATGGTCCGGATGCTGAAACGAGATGATCTGCTCCTGCCGCCCGTAATAGTCGGGATCGTCGTGAACCGGCTGCTCGAAGATCGATTCGACCCAGGGAAGCCGGGACTGGTAATTGACTTGGATTTTCGGCGCGAGATCGGAGCGGTCGTCGAAGGCGCCGATGGCGATTTCGAGGCCGCCGGGATGCCGATAGGTCAGCGGCGTGCCGCATTTCGGGCAGAAGCCGCGATCGATATTAACTGATGACTGAAAGTAGCTCGGCTCGTCACGGGTCCACTCGACCCCGTCCTTCGGCGCCGTCACCAAGGCGGAGAAGAAAGAGCCGAACTGCTTCTGGCACATGCGGCAATGGCAGATCGAGGGGCGCCCGAGCTCTCCGCGGATGCGGAAGCGGACGGCCCCGCACTGGCAGCCTCCAGTCCTGACGGCAGTGTTCATCCTCTTTCCTCCGGTGGCCAGGTTTCGGTGTCGTGGTCGGGGTGCTGATAGGAAACGAGATCGGCAAGAAACGAGACAGCCTCGGGGTCGGCCATGGTCTCTTCGCCGGGCAGCTTGGATACGTGATCGACATAGGGCAGTTTCCCTTCGACGCCCCATTGGATGGTCGGCGCGATGCCTTCCGGCCTGTCGAATGCAGCGATCGCGAGCGCCATGCCATCCGGCGCCTCGTAGGTCAGCGGTGTTCCGCAGTCGCCGCAGAAGCCGCGCCAGACCACATTCGAGGACCGGAAGCGCTTGCGCTCGCCGCGGGTCCATACGAGCTTCGCGCCGCGTACGGAAACGAGCGGCAGGTAGAAATTGCCGCTCGCCTTCTGACACATGCGGCAATGGCAGACGGAAGCATCGCCGAGTTTGCCCTCGACGCGGAAACGGACCGCACCACACTGGCATCCGCCCGTATTGATCTCGTCAGCCATATCGCCCTCCTCTTTCCTCCGGCGTGCCGGCAGCGCCATCATCCTTAAAACTAGACCTGAGACCGCTTCACCTCCCAGGTGGTCACTCTTTCGCCGGTCTCGGGATCCTTGCCGTCCTTGAGCTGGATGCCTCTGGCCAGGAGATCGGCACGGATGCCGTCGGCCTCCGCGTAGTTCTTGGCCTTCAGAAGCTCCAGGCGCTCACGTACACGGCCGTCGATCTCGTGAACGACCGCCTCGTCGAGTTCGACCTCCTTCGGCACCACGCCGAGAAGCGCCGCGCTCGCGGCGAAGGTCCCGAGATGGCGCGAGTCGGCGGAAGCCTTTTGCGCCAGCGCATGCAGCGCCTGAATGGCGGCCACGGTATTGAGGTCGTCCGCGAGGGCGGTGACGACGGCCGGGTCCGCCTCGCCTGCAGCGTCGCCGTAAACCGGCCATTTCGACAGCAGATGCTCGGCCTCCTCCAGCCGCTTGATCGAGAAGTCGATCGGTTCGCGGTAATGGGTCATCAGCATCGCCAGCCGAAGCACCTCGCCCGGCCATTTGCGGCCGCCGAATTTTTCCGTGTGAAGAAGCTCGTAGATGGTGATAAAATTGCCCTCGGACTTCGACATCTTGCGGCCTTCGACCTGCAGGAAGCCGTTGTGCATCCAGACATTCGCCATCACCTCGGTGCCGTGGGCGCAACGCGACTGGGCGATCTCGTTCTCGTGATGCGGGAAAATCAGGTCGATGCCGCCGCCGTGGATGTCGAAGACGTCGCCGAGATAGCGCCCGCTCATCGCCGAGCATTCGATGTGCCAGCCGGGTCGCCCGCGACCCCAGGGGCTATCCCAGCCCGGCTCGTGCTCGGCGGAGAGCTTCCAGAGCACGAAATCGCCCGGGTTTTTCTTGTGCGCTTCGACGGCGACGCGGGCACCGGCCTGCTGCTCGTCGAGATTGCGCTTGGAGAGCTGGCCGTAATCGTCCATCGACCGCGTATCGAAGAGGACTTCCCCCTCGGCCTCGTAGGCATGGCCCTTGGCGATCAGCTTTTCGATGATCTCGATCATCCCGGCGATGTTTTCGGTCGCGCGCGGTTGCACGGTGGGATCCAGGCAACCGAGCACAGTCGCATCTTCGAGGAATTGCGTCTCGGTCTTCTCGGTCACATGACGGATCGCCTCGTTCAGCGGCAGCCCGGGATAGTCGCGCAATGCCCGCGCGTTGATCTTGTCGTCCACATCGGTGATGTTGCGGGCATAGGTGACGTGATCCGCGCCATAGACGTGACGAAGCAGCCGGAACAGGACGTCGAAGACGATGATCGGCCGTGCATTGCCGATATGGGCGTAGTCGTAGACCGTCGGGCCGCAGACATACATGCGGACGTTTTGAGGGTCGATCGGCCGAAAATCGGCCTTTTCCCGCGTCAGCGTGTTGTACAGCTTCAAAATCGGCATTCCGCCCATCCCAGATCTCCAAGTCTGCATGCAGCCGTCGCAATATAGTCGCCGGGTGGCCCCGCGCGTTTGTCATCTTGGATTTATGGAGACGAAAACGGCCAGGCCAGCGGATCGCTAGCGAATAATGTTCCGGCAAATAATGCAGATAACCGTTTTCATGGCGACCCTTATCGCGCGTCGCCCGGCGCCGGTCAAGAGGCGAGCCACGTGCAAGCGAAAGTCGTCAATCTGCAACCATGACGGCCATGGATTTGTCACGATTTGGCTTATCTGGAAATCATCGGAGGGGAAGGAGATTCGCGAATGCAGCCGGATACTGCATCAGGTCCTGTTTCCCGAGGAACAACAGGGACATGGTTTTCGTTGAAAATTCACGAGGGCTAATGTTCCCAATAGGGAAAACACCAAGGAAGACATGCAATGAAGGCCGCCAAAATTGCCGAACGCAAGCCGCCGCCGTCCGATCTGCTGACGAAATACCGCCCGCTTGGCCTGAAGGCCGTCCTCGCAGCCGCGCTGCAAGTCAGGGCGAAACCGGCGGACAAGAAGATCGCGAAGCGTTCGGCTTAGTTCCGATCTGGGCAGCCCCTCATCCCGCTGCCGCGACCTTCTCCCCGTTCTGACGGGGAGAAGGGACAAGCCTCGGCTTCACCGCTCACTCTTGAGCGGCTGAGGGCAGAGCGGGGCCGCGAGTCCCCTTCGCCCCGCTTGCGGGGAGAAGGTGGCCGGCAGGCCGGATGAGGGGCGGTCCTTGGCTCAAAACAGCGACATCTGCCCGCCGTCGTCCCGATCGTCAGAGCGCCCCCTCTTCGGGATCGGCGCTATGGGCGCGACCTCGTCCTGGAGCTCAGGGCCGGTGTTGCCGACCTTGTTGACCTTGTCCGAAACGGGGATTGCTTCGAAATAATCCTCCGCCGCCGGGACCATGAGGTCGGCCACCTCGCGGGGTTCCTGGCTCTTGCAGTCGAGCCAACGGGAAAAGTCTTCGGGCTGGATCACGACCGGCATGCGGTCATGGATGTGACTGACGGCGCGGTTCGCATCGGTCGTAAGGATCGCCGCGGTGTCGACCTCCGAACCGTCGGCGGAAGACCATGTCTCCATGAGCCCGGCGAAGGCCACGATCCCGCCCTTTTTCGGCCGGACCCAAAAGGCTTGCGAGGCCTCCCGGCTGCCCTTCACGGGGCGGCGCCATTCGTAGAAACCGGACGCCGGCACCAGTACACGGCGATGGCGCATTGCGGCGCGGAAGGCGGCCTTGCCGATCGCGGTTTCGGCCCGAGCGTTGATGAGCAGCGGAAACTTGCTCGGGTCCTTGACCCAGCCTGGGGTGAAGCCCCAACGGACGAGCACGGCCTTGCGCTCCGGCAGGTTGCTGCCCGGCTCCGGCCGATCGGAGGCCACGATCACGATTATCGGCTGCGTCGGCGCGATGTTGAAGCGCGCAGGAAATCCCTCCGCCTCAAGCAGGCCAAACAGTTCCAGCAATTCCTCCGGCGTGGCCGTAAGTGCAAAACGTCCGCACATGACATCGATGTGGCACTTCACGTAGTATGGGTCAACGACCGAGGTGATTTTCGATTCCATGATGACCAAACAACCCGAGCGCGCCTCCTCCGCCATTCTCGAACGGAACGGCCGCTATCTTCTTGTCCGGCGGGCCAACCCGCCGTCAGCAGACATGTACGCTTTTCCCGGCGGCAGGGCGGAGCCCGGCGAGACGCCTGCGCAAACGGCATTGCGCGAACTCGCCGAGGAAACCGGCATCAGCGCCCGCGATCCCGTGCTCTTCGAAATCTATGACCTGCCCGCTATAGGCCCGCAGGAGCGTCACTTCCTGCTCTCGGTCTTCACCGTCGAAGCCGATCCTGATTTGGTCGCGATCGCCTGCGATGATGCCGCCGGCGTTGGCTGGTTCACACCGGAGGAGATCTTCACCTTGCCCATTCCGGAAAGCGTGCGCGACTGCGTGGAGAAGCTGACGGCCGGCCGGCCAAGGCGTGTTCCCGGGTCAGCGACCGGCGTCAGTTCCGATTTGAGGGGTTCATGATCGATACGCGACTCCCGTCCAGACTGTTGCTGACAGGCATCCTCCTCGCGACCGCCGCGGGCGCGGCGGCTCAGGAAAAGCAGCCTGCCCCGCAGACGACCGCTCCCTCTCCCTCCCCGGCGCAGGAGGAAAAGCCGACTCCCTACGACCAGCGGTTGATCCGCCTCGCCGAAATTCTCGGCTCGGTGCATTATCTGCGCAATCTCTGTCTAGACCAGTCCGAGGACGGCTGGCGCCGCTCCACGCAGGAACTGATCGACAAGGAGGCGGCCGGAGAGCCGAAACGGCGCGAGCGCATAACCGCCGCTTTCAACCGGGGCTATCGGACCTTCGCCTCGGTCTATACCAGGTGTACGGAGCCCGCGACGCTCGCGGAAGAACGCTACCGTGCCGAAGGTGCAACACTCGCTTCTGAAATCGTCGCCCGCTTTGGAAATTAGGCAGATATTAACCTCTTTTTCCCTGACCCCGTGTCGTTTCGGGAAAAGGCTGCTAAGTTTGTTAAGAGAGTGATAAGAAGTAACCGGCCTGTCTGCCCGTTCAGTTGCGGTTCAGCGGATAGGCGCTAGGTTAGCCACGTGCACGTATTGGAAGCCGCATGGAACGAATGATGGAACCAAGCCTGACAGACATCGACGACATGATCGTCCACGAGAAGATGCAGGCGGCGCTCGAGCACCAGAACGAGGCTTGGGCGGATGGCATGGCCGACGGCATCGAGCCCGAAATCATCGCCGATGCGGCGATTGCGCTTGCCATGCGCGAAACCGTCCGGCTTCATGGCGAAGAAGGTGCCGAGGCAATGCTTAATTCGCTTCGCGAGCGCATGCTCGCCGGAGAATTCTCGCCAGAGCGGACGATTCAGTAACATCAGGACTGCCCGATGAACCGGAACCCTGCAAACCGGGCCCTCCCGGTTGGTCTTGTTGTGCTGCTGGCGGGTGCGACTATGACTGCCACGCCCGTGCTGGCTCTCAGTGAGTTTCAGGGCGCCCCTGCTCCCATTGCCGGCGAGCAGAACGCAGCCCCAGGCGATGAGGCCGAAGAGGCCGCGCCGGAAGAACGGACCCCCCTTGAAATTCCAATGCCCGACCCTCTCGTCGACAGGACGGCCGTCGAGTTGAAGGACGATGAGATTGCCGCGCCGGACGTGGTGGAGCCTGTCGAGGTGCTGACGGATGTCTCGAAGATCCCGGTGCCGGTGGCACGCATGCGCGAACTGATCGTCGAGGCGGCGGCTTCGGGTGACATCGAGCGGTTGCGCCCTCTGCTCGGCAAGGGCCCCACCCAGACCCAAGTTACCGCCACCGCCGGGGAAGACGACCCGATTGCCGCACTCAAAAGTCTTTCCGGCGACCAGGACGGCATCGAAATTCTGGCCATCCTCCTCGATGTCATGTCGACGGGCTTCGTGCTTGCGGACAAGGGTACTCCCGAGGAGGCCTATGTCTGGCCCTATTTCGCCGAGAAGCCGCTCTCGTCGCTGACCGCCCCGGAAAAGGTCGACCTCTTCCGACTGGTGACCGCCGGCGACTTCGCCGGGATGGAGGAGTTCGGCACCTATAATTTCTACCGCGTCGGCATCACGCCGGATGGAAAGTGGAAGTTCTTCGTCGCGGGAGATTGAGCGCGTCTCGTGCCGGAGAGACGGAATGCCGGCGGATCCCGCTCGGGCATGCTTGCCCTTCCCCGGCAGACATCCTACCTCTTCAGGATAGAGAATAGGACTCGACATATGCCAATGGTTTGCCTCGACGACCGCGCAATCATCCGCGTCTCCGGAAAAGACGCGGAGACCCTTCTTCAGACGCTGATCACGACGGACATCGCCGCGCTGACCGCGGACGAGGTCAGGCCCGGTGCGCTGCTGACGCCGCAGGGCAAGATCCTTTTCGATTTCCTGATCTCCCGCGACGGCGAAGCGTTGCGCCTGGAGACGACGGAGGATCAGGCCGAGGCGCTCGTCAAGCGCCTGACGATGTACAAGCTGCGATCGGCAGTGGACCTGTCGCTCAATTCGCCGGCGCCGGTCACGGTCGTGTTCGGAGAAGACGCGCCTGCCGAGAGCTATCGCGATCATCGGTTCGAGAAGGCGGGCGTATCCGTTTTCCGCCTCTATCGCGACGTGCCTGCAGCGGAAGCGGGCATCGCCGACCTTGACCGGCTGAGAATCGCGGCGGGCATCGCCGTTGCCGGCCGCGACTACGACCTGCAGGACGCCTTTCCGCATGACGTGCTCATGGACCTGAACGGCGGCCTATCCTTCCGCAAGGGCTGCTATGTCGGGCAGGAGGTCGTTTCGCGAATGCAGCACCGCGGCACCGCGAGACGCCGCCTCGTCATCGTCGCCGGCGCGGCGACGCTGCCGCCGAGCGGAACGAACATTTCCGTCGACGGGCGGCCGATCGGTTCTCTCGGCACCGTACTGGATCGGGACGGCCTGGCCATCGTCAGGATCGACAAGGCGGGCGAAGCGATCGCCAAGAGTGAGGCCATTCTTGCAGGCGACGTGCGCCTTACCCTGACGCTGCCCGCCTGGACGGGGCTTGCCTTTTCGAGCGAGGCAGGAGAGGCGAGCGCATGATGAGTGCGCGTGCGTGGCAGCGTATGCTTTCCGGGCGGCGGCTCGATCTTCTCGACCCCTCACCGCTCGACGTCGAGCTTTCCGACATCGCCCACGGACTTGCCCGCGTGGCGCGTTGGAACGGGCAGACTTCCGGCGACCACGCCTTCTCCGTTGCCCAGCACAGTCTCGTTGTCGAGGAGATTTTCCGTCGCACCAATCGCTGCGACGCCCAGGATTGCCTGATGGCCCTGCTTCACGACGCGCCGGAATACGTCATCGGCGACATGATCTCGCCGTTCAAGGCCGTCGTCGGCGGCGGCTACAAGACCGTGGAGAAGCGCCTGGAGAATGCTGTCCACCTGCGCTTCGGGCTTCCGGCACACACGCCCAGGGAACTCAAGGAGCGGATCAAGAAGGCCGACCGTATCGCCGCCTATTTCGAAGCGACGGAACTTGCCGGCTTTTCCGCAGAGGAGGCCCGCAAGTTCTTCGGCCAGCCGCGCGGCATCACCCGCGAGATGTTGCTGATCGATCCCCTGCCCGCGGTCGAGGCGCAGCGCCTCTTCGCCACGCGCTTCAATGCGTTGGAGTCCGAACGCGCCAAGGCGAGGCAGGAGGCGTGACCATGACGGCAATCGTCGTCTCGCCGCTTCAGCGCATCGCGGAAATGGCCGTCCGGCACGGCTGCCGCGAAATGCTGAGCCTGCTTGCGAAGGGCCAGAATTTTCATCGCCCGGCCGTCATCGACCATGCGAAGCATCTGACGATCGGCGTCAACGACATCAGCTTCGCCGGTACGGGCGGCCTGATTGCGCCGCAGGAAGAACACGTTCATCGGATCATCGATTTCGCCCGCAAATGGGACCGGACGCGGCCGATGCTCATACATTGCTGGATGGGCGTCTCCCGCTCGCCTGCGGCCGCGCTGATCGCCGCACTCGCCGTCGAACCGGACCAGGACGACCACGCGCTCGCCAAGCGCCTCCGCGCCGCCTCGCCCTTTGCGACGCCGAATGCGCGGCTCGTGGAAATCGGCGACCGGGCGTTGTCGCGCAAGGGTGCGCTCGTCGCCGCGGTGCGAGCCATCGGCCGCGGCGCGGATGCCGACGGCAATGCGCCTTTCGTCCTGCCCCTGCAAGACGTGCAACATGCCGGGTGAAGCGCAGCCGGTCACGGTCGAGATCGGGCTCAATGCCGTGATCGTCGCGGTCGTCAGCCGCAGCCCGCGCATCCTCGCCGTCAGCGAGGCGGACGGCGACGCTCGCGACAGCCTGCCCTTCGGCCCCTTCGATCCGGCCCGCCACCGTACTTTCGAGGCGAGCCTGCGGGCGCGCGTCGAGAAGCGTACGGCGCTCAAGCTCGGCTATATCGAGCAGCTCTACACCTTCGGCGACCGTGGGCGCCAGCGTCTGCCCGGCGAGGAAGGCAAGCACATGGTGTCCGTCGGCTATCTGGCGCTGACGCGCACCGACGCCGAGAACAACGAGAGGCTGGCCGAAGCGGGCGCCCATTGGCGCGACTGGTACGGCTATCTGCCCTGGGAAGACTGGCGTCTCGGACGCCCCGCGATACTCGACCAGAGCATCCTGCCCGCGCTTGCCCGATGGGAGTCCGGAGACGAAAAGTCGGCCTCGGCACAGCGTCGTTCACGGATACGCCTCGCCTTCGGCCTTGACGACTTTCCCTGGGACGAAGAACGCGTGCTGGAGCGCTACGAACTGCTCTACGAGGCGGGACTGGTGCGCGAGGCCGTGATCGACGGCCATTGCCGCGATCCGGAGAGCCCGGCTGCAGGGCTGGCGATGCGCCACGACCACCGCCGGATCGTCGCTACCGCCGTCGCGAGACTGCGCGGCAAACTCAAATACCGGCCGGTGGTCTTCGAGCTGATGCCGCCGGCGTTCACCCTCACCGACCTGCAGGCAACCGTCGAGGCAATCTCAGGGCGCCATCTTCACAAGCAGAACTTCCGCCGCCTCGTCGAAGGAGCGGAGCTCGTCGAGCCGACGGGGGAGACCCTGGCATCGACCGGGGGCCGTCCGGCCGCACTCTTCCGCTTCCGCCGCCAGATCCTTGACGAGCGTCCCGCGCCCGGCCTCAAGGTCGGCGGGCGCTGACGCTGCCGCGTCGCTGGCATACGCGCAAACGGCAGTTGTGACGGGTCTGCAGCGCGGGCTTACCGTCGACGGCATCAACTGCCGCTATAAGTGGCGTAGCCGTAAGCGAGAGCAGCGGCACTTGGTAATGGCTGCTTCTCTTACGCCGCTATGCTGCTCATTCGCGGATTGGCTCAATCATCATGAGTTTCGATATCGGCTCCAATGCGGAAAGAGCGGGTTGGTCGGGTAACCAAAGGGTTTTTCCAAACCTGCACTCGTCTAATGGCACCGTCAGCTTTGCTCCTGATCGCATAAGCCTTGTTGTGATCGGCGAAATAGTTTTGATGGAGATCCCGCTTGATCCGCGGAAGTATATTCCCGACGGGAGCGACGATATCGATGAACCAGAGATGGTTCCCCGAAGCCCACTTGCCCGGTGGGGGATTGCATCCTTCGCGGAGCAGTGCTTCATGGTCGTCGTTGTCAACAAGTGCCCAGGTAACGAATGCGTTCGGTCGCCCTTCTTCGTCGAAGTACACTTTGCACTGACCGGCTTGAAGCGCAGGTATGATGTTACGACTTATGTCCGCAACGAACCAGTGTTTGTAGTCGCAATCCATCATGAGCGCAGTGACCATTCCGAGCGCTTCAAAAAAATCTAGGCGAACCTCCTTTGTCTTCTCCGTCAACGTTCCCCTAATCCGTCTTGAATTGCCTTGATTATTGGCTCGAAGAAGTAACTAATGAGCCGCCGTTCACCCGTTATCACATCGATCGTCGCAGTCATGCCGGGCGAGAACCCTATGTCGCGCCCGCCTATCCCAATTGTCTCTTGGTCGAGTACAAGGTGGATTGCGTAGACCCATTTCCCTGGGACGATGTCGCCGCGCGCATCCGCACCAACTCTAGTCACCCGACCGCGAACAATACCGAAACGTTCGGCCGGAAAGGCGTCAAACTTCACAAATGCCTCTTGCCCTTTTGCAAGAAAGCCGATGTCACGGTTGTCGAAGAAAGCTTCAATCTCCATGCCATCGCCGGAAGGTACGATGGACATGAGTGTTGAACCTGCTTCCACGAAACCGCCGATGGTAAATACCGTGAGGTTCTCGACCTTGCCATCTGCTGGTGCGCGAATCGCGAGCAAGGCCAGTTGGTTCCTAGCCGCGCTCAGTTCCGCTTCCAGCCCTGCAAGGGACGTGCTCGCCTCGTTCAGTTGTTTCTGATAGTTCTCGACTGCGGTCGAAATGATGCTCTGCCGCTGTCTAGCCAACGCGTTCGCTTCCGCTGCAAGGATATTCAATTCGCTCTCGGAGATGAGCACCTCCAGTTCGCGTGCTCTTTGCTCACGCAATCGCTCGAAGTAGTCTACTTCGCTGATGGCTCCCTTGTCCTTCAACTTGCCGGCTGACAAAAATTTCCTGGAGGAAATATCCAGATCAGACCGAGCTTTCTGCAGTCGCGCCTGCTGGGTTATTCGCGATTGTTCGACACGATCAAGTTGCGCATTGATCCGCGCAACCTGATCTCGAAGAGACGTTAGCACAGCCTCTATAAGTGCCTCCGCTCCGTCGATAACCTCCAGGTCATGCCGCTCCCTTTCGAAGGCAGCTCTGCCTGCCGCAAGCACATCATCGTTTGCGACTGCAACATTTGTCAGCGCCGCAATGATTACTCGGGCAACCGTCGCCCCGCGACGTTGGCGACGAACCTCGGTCAGCCTGAGCTTGATCTGGCTCTCAACCGAGACGGTATCCATGCCGACTAACAAGTCACCAGCCTTCACCGGCTGCCCCTCTGTGACCAGGATGCGTATGATCCTCCCGTTGGTCTGTGGCTGAACGAGCTGAACCCTGCTGACTGGAATAACCTTGCCTTGACCTCGGGCCACTATTTCGATCTTGAGCCAATAGCCTCCAACGAAAATCGCGACCAGACCCGAAATCAGAACCCAAGTGGTTAAGCGCACGGTTGGCGAGACTGGCCTCTCGATGACGGCTTCCTTCATACTAAGTCTGCCTGGAACTATCGCTGGGGCGCTGCAATTGAGCAATGTTGACCATGTTCACGTCACTGCCAAACAGCTCGGGATTGTGAGTGACAATAATCACGGTGCTCTTGACGGCGTGCCGCTTAATCGCAGCAATGACGATGTCAGCAGATGCGGAATCAAGCGCGCTGGTGGGTTCGTCGAGGATCAGTGCACGGGATGGCGACACAAGGGCCCGTGCAAGTGCAATGCGCTGGCGCTGACCACCAGAAAGGTAAGCGCCACGTTCGCCAACGTCCGTGAGTATGCCATTTGGCAGCTCCCCAATAAACAAATCGCAACCGCTTTCGACCAAAGCCGAACGGATTTCCTGATCCGTTGCGGCGGCGTTGCCCAAGAGAATGTTGTCCTGAACGGAACCCGAAAATAGTTCCGGCTCCTGCGGAAGATACGCAATCGCTTGCCGCACGCTGCGTTCATCGTAGTCAGTGAGTTTATGTCCGTTCGCCTCAACCACTCCGCAATCCGGCCTGTAAATGCCGCTGATAAGCTTGGCGAGAGTAGACTTGCCACAGCCCGATGGGCCGGTAATCACCGTTGGGCGGTCCGGGGATATCTCCAGAGTGAGGTCAAGGATAACAGGTTGCTCGGGTAGATAGCAAAACGATACGGCCTCCAAGTGGAGACTCAGCCGGCCGGACACGGGGAGCGGCGGCTTGGAAATATCGGTTTCTGCTGCGGCATTCAATAAATCGCCTAACCTCAGCCGAGCGATCCGAAGTGCCTGCCATTGTTCCCACACTGCCGACAGGGAGAGGATCGGCCCAGCCACCTTGTCGGCCAGCAGGTGAAATGCAATCAGCTGCCCGAGCGTGATCTCATTTCGCAAGACGAGATGAGATCCGAAAAAGACGATCGATATAACCGAAACGTTGCCTAAAAGTCCGCCGGTAAAGCCATTGACAATATGGAGCTTGGTTACTTCAAAACCGGCAAGGAGACTATCTGCCAATGTACGGTTAAGCCGCTCCGATTGTACCGCCTCGCATCCAAGCGCCTTGACGGTGACTACGTTAGCCAACGTCTCCACGAGACGAGACTGGTGCCTGGAATAGTCCAAAAAAGCCCTCTGCATGCGTCGTCGTGTCAGCGGCCCAATGACACCGAACGCGATTACTTGCAGAGGCAGAACGATCAAAACGATAAGCGTCAGCATAGGGCTGATGGTTATCAGAGCAGCGACGTAGATAATCGCGAACAGCAAATCGACCAAAATGCTGGAAACGGTTCCTGTTAGGAATGCTTTGACCGTGTCGATTTCGGAAATGCGGGTTAGCGTTTCCCCCACCCGCCAACATTGAAGTTGCCTCAACGGCAGATGAAGGACATGCCGGAAGATTCGGCCGGCGAGATCCAACGTCAGCCGATTGCCCATGTGGTTTCCGAGATAGGCCGCCAGCGCGTCCAGAATAGCGGACAAGATCGCGGTAACGCCGAGAACAACTACGATCAGCAGCAGTGTTGCTTCCCGCTGGAACGGCAGGACCCGATCAATGACAGCCTGAAAGACAAAAGGCTGTACCAAGCCAAGCAACCGCATCACAATCGCTACGATCATGAGTTCGATCATTAATGGTGTGTAGAAAAATGTGGTGCGCGTGAACCACGAAAGAGGTGCTAATCGGAGATTATCCACCACTTCGTAAGTATCCCCCACCACATTCGAAGATCGTCTCCCGCAATTATCCCTGATACCAGAATCAATTTGACTCCTCAACCAAAAAGTACAATATATTGTTTATTGACCATCAGCGTCTTTATGCTGAGATAGGCGACGCTATAGCTCTGCTATCGGGGATCTAGATGAGTTTATACCCTATAATTGCCGCCATTATTGTGTTTTTGTCGATGACAATCGTGGATTATATTATAAAAATTGCAGGGTTATCTCCGCCAAAATGGGTTACCCTTCTCATCTATGCCATAATCAACTACGTGATTTATTTGGTCGTACTGCATTTTGCTAACGTTTGAATGGATTGCGACCTATCAGAGGTAGAAACGTTACTGGATTGGAGAACTGCGATGGGAAGTTCAGGTGGGTCAGGCGGGTCAGGCAACAACAATCCCAGTGCGGGGCGTGTTGGTAGTGCAATAGGGGTAGTTGTTGGAGGAACGATCGGCTCCGCTTATGGTGGACCGATGGGCAGCCGTGTCGGCGGCGTAATAGGTGGGCTCGCTGGTTACGCCGTAGGGAGCTCCGTTGGCAACGGAGCGCCAGATTACCGCGGCTATAACCCCATGGGAGACTATGGTGGCGGCGGCTCTCCCGGCCCTGGAGCTGGAGGGTTTGGCGGCCGCTAACCTTCGATAATGACAGAACGGAAACGCGGCGAGGTTTTTGCTTTGCCGCGTTTTAGCGTGTGGTTGGCGGCAATGACTTGGCAGCGACAGTTGGGACGAAATGTTTTGGGTTCGTTGCGGCTCAACGCCAGCCAAGCCAGCTGGCCTGCTTACCCGAAACAGCCCGCCAATACGTTCCTCGTTCGTGCGGCCCCCAAGGTGGCTCGGACGCGCACAGAAACGTACTGGCGACATGCACTACTTCACCACCGCGCAGGCCAGCCGGTCGCCGGCATCGCCGGAGGGCTGGCTGCGATTGTCGTCCGAATGCACATGGATCACCAGGGCCCGGCCGCGAAGGGCGGTAGCCCTGTCGTCGAGGGACACGAAGCTGTTGAAGACCTGGGCGCGCAAGGTTCCATCGGCACCGACATACTGGTTCGGCATGTCGCCGGCATGCGGGCCATTGGAAGCGAGGAAGCCGTGCTCGGCATTCTCATCTTCGCCGGCAAAATGCTTTCCCGCCGACTCGAACCCGTCCTTGGGATCGCAGCGCCCCATTTCGTGAGCGTGAAAAGCCACCCAGGTATCCTTCGGCAGGCCGCTTATCTCCATCTCGATCAGCACGCCCTTGCCGCCTGCCGTCAAAGTGGCCCGGCCGATGTCCGTGCCGTCCTTGCCCACGAACTCGGCCGTCGCCGTCTGCGAGGACTGTTGTGCCGAAGCGGCACCCGCCATTCCTGCCGCACAGGCGATCGCAATCATCGTTCTCATCATCGGAGTTCTCCCTCTCACTCGCGGGTCGATAGGAGACAACGCGCGGCTGCCGGGGTCGTTCCGCAAAAACGCGGCTGAGTTGCAGACAATCCGGCAAATTGGGCTAAATCGACACGTCCAGACCGATGTCGAGCGTCGGTGCGGCCATCGTGATCTTCGATGTCGAGATGTAGTCGACGCCCGTTTCGGCGATTGCCCGAATGGTTTCTATCTGCACGTTTCCCGACGCCTCCAGCCTGGTGCGGCGCAGGTCGCCGGGATAGGAAGCGACGGACAGTCCCCAATGTGCCGCGTTGATCGCGACGGCCTCACTGAGCAGTTCCGGCCCCATATTGTCGAGCAGGACCACGTCCGGAGAGGCGGTCAGCGCCTCGCGCAACTGTGCGAGGCCGTCGACTTCAACCTCGACCTTGACGAGATGGCCGCAATAGGCCCGCGCGGCCCGGACGGCGCCGGCAACACCGCCGGAAACGGCGATGTGGTTATCCTTGATCAGCACCGCGTCATCGAGGCCGTAACGATGATTGGAGCCGCCGCCGAGGCGAACGGCGTATTTTTCGAGAGCGCGAAGGCCGGGGATCGTCTTGCGCGTGCAGCAGACCTTGGCGCCCGTATGGGCGATCTCATCGGCGAACGTCGCCGTGTAGGTCGCAATCCCCGAGAGATGCATGAGAAAGTTGAGCGCCACCCGCTCGGCCGAAAGAAGCCCTCGGGCGCGGCCGGAAATTCGCGCGACCGTCGTACCCGGCGCCACCCGGTCGCCGTCCGCAGCGAGCGCTTCGAAGCGGATCGACGGATCGATGAGGCGGAAGGCGGTTCGCGCCAGTTCCAGCCCGGCAACCACGCCCGCTTCGCGCACGCTCATATTCGCGGCGGCCGTCCGGTCCGGCCCGATCGTCGAGAGGGTGGTGATGTCACCGGCCCGGCCGAGATCTTCCAGAAGGGCCGCTTTCACCTGCTCCTCGACCATGAGAGCGGGTAGTTCCGGGCGAAGGGCGGTCATTATGTCGTTCCTGCGATTGGAGTAGCTTCTAATTTTGCGTTTGCCGCCGTCATGCCGGCTCGCTCTCGGCCACCTCCGCGGCCAGACGCTCCGCCTGGGCGAGCGTCAGGTAGGTCCGGCGCCGCCATTCCGGCCGCTCGTCCGGGCAATCGGCCCGAAAATGACCGCCGCGGCTTTCCGTGCGCTGGAGCGCGGCGATCGCGATGAGCTTGGCCGTGGTAGCGATATTGGCGAAGCGCAGGCGCTTGTTCGTCCGCTCGAGTTCCGCAATCCCCCGGATCGCGCGGGTCAGGCTTTCGCGCGTACGCACGACCCCGACGCAGTCGCTCATCAATTGCCGCAGCACCTTGAAAGGCGGGCTGTCCTCGACCGTCACGGGATCGTCGTTCTCGCCGGCATTGTCGCCCCATGCGGTCAGCTTCGGGGCCGGCAAGCTGCCCTTGATATTTTCCGCGATCCGCGCCGCGAAGACGACCGCCTCCAGCAGCGAATTCGAGGCAAGGCGGTTCGCGCCGTGAACGCCGGTCGATGTCACTTCGCCCGCCGCCCATAGGCCGTCGATGGAGGTCCGCCCTTCCCCGTCCGTCAGCACGCCGCCCATGTGGTAGTGCACGGCAGGCGTGACGGGGATCGGCTGCCTCACCGGATCGATGCCCGCTGCCATGCACGAGGCGTAGACGGTCGGGAACATCTCAGGGAAATGCCTGCCGACGGCCTTTGTGCAATCGAGGAAGGCGCCGCGTCCGGCTTGAACCTCCGCAAAGACGCCACGCGAAACGATATCGCGCGGCGCGAGCTCTCCATCGGGATGGATGTCGAGCATGAAACGGCGGCCTTCCGAGTTGATCAGGGTGGCGCCATCGCCGCGCAACGCCTCGGTCGCAAGCGGCGCCGGGTCCTTGCCGATGTCTATCGCGGTCGGATGAAACTGGACGAACTCGGGATCGGCAATGATGGCGCCCGCCCGCGCCGCCATGCCGACGCCCTGGCCGCATGCTTCCCATGGATTGGTGGTGACGGCATAGAGATGGCCGACGCCGCCCGAGCAAAGAACGACGGCGCGGGCCGGGAAGGAAACGCGGCTCTTCGACTGGCCGGCATCCGGCCGCGCGATCACGCCGGAGATGAACCGGCCCTCGCGCACCAGTTCCTCGACCACATAGCCCTCGATCACCCGGATCGACGGGGTATTGCGCACCGCGGCAATCAGCGCCTCCATGATCGACTTGCCGGCCATGTCGCCCTTGACGCGGACGATGCGCCGCTCGGAATGCGCGGCTTCCCGCGAAAGCAGGAGCTTTCCCTCAAGGTCGCGGTCGAAGGGAACCCCGAATTCGAGCAGGTCGTGGATGCGGGCCGGGCCCTCTGCGACCATCATGCGCGTCATCTTCTCGTCGACGATACCGGCACCGGCCGCGACGGTGTCTGCGACATGCTTCTCGAATGTATCGCCCTTGCTCATCGCCGCGGCGATCCCGCCTTGCGCCCAGGCCGAGGAGGCGCCGTAGCCGATCGGCGCGGCGGCAAGGATCGTGACGGGACGCGGCGCCAGTTTCAGCGCGCAGAAAAGCCCGGCAAGGCCGCCGCCGACGATGACGATGTCATCGATCCCGTTGAAGGACTGCGGGCGGAAATGGTCGGTCAGCATGGCTCGATAACTCCTCCACGGGCCTGCACGGGGTTTGCCCCGGCATTGATCACTGCTTGAGGTTCACCATGCGCTCGACCGCCAGCCGCGCGCGGTCGGCGATCGCCGGATCGACCAGAACCTCTTCCGTCATGTTAAGCAGGCTGTCGAGTATCTTCGGCAGCGTGATGCGCTTCATGTGCGGACACAGGTTGCACGGCTTGACGAAATCGACCCCCTTGACCTCCGCCTGGATATTCGACGCCATCGAGCATTCCGTCACCAGCAGCACCCGCTGCGGCCGCTTGTCCTTGACGTAATTGATCATGCCCGAGGTCGAACCGGAGAAATCGCAGACGGCGATGACGTCGGGGTGGCATTCCGGATGGCCGACGATCTCGATGCCGGGATTGGCTTCCTTGTAAGCCAGGAGTTCGGCTGCCGTGAACCGCTCGTGCACCTCGCAATGACCTTTCCAGGTCAGGATCTTCTTGTTCGTCTGACGCGCCACGTTCATCGCCAGATACTCGTCCGGGATGCAGAGCACGGTGTCGGACTCGAGGCTTTCGACCACCGCCAGCACGTTGGAGGACGTGCAGCAGATGTCGGTCTCCGCCTTCACGCCGGCCGAGGTGTTGACATAGGTGACGACCGGCACGCCCGGATAGCGTTCCCTGAGGAGCCGCACATCCGCTCCGGTGATCGACTCCGAAAGCGAGCAACCTGCTTTCGCATCCGGAATGAGCACCGTTTTTTCCGGATTGAGCAACTTTGAGGTCTCGGCCATGAAGTGCACGCCGCACTGGATGATGATCTCCGCGTCGACCTTGGTGGCGTCGCGCGCAAGCTGGAGCGAATCGCCGACGATGTCCGCCACGCAGTGAAAGATGTCCGGCGTCTGATAATTGTGGGCCAGGATGACCGCGTTACGTTCCTTCTTCAGCCGGTTGATCGCATGAACGTAGGGCGCATAAGCCGCCCACTCGAACGCAGGAATGAAGTCCTTTACCTTTTCGTAAAGGTGCTCGGTCTCGCGCGCGACAGCCGGGGTAAAGGCGAGATCCGGTTTCTCGATGACGCCGAAGCGTGCCGCAGCGCTCACGAAGGCCGGAGGGGGCGCCGCTTCCTTGCGAAGGTCAAGAGTGGTCATCGGGCTCTCCTCTCCCGCCGTTTCCGGCAAATTTTAATTATGCTCAATCTGAGCATAAATAGGTCAAAACAAAAGCGGCTGAGCCGCCGGAACTGATTTAGAAAGTTTTGTGACAGATTTCAAGCGTGCAGGACGGAAACGATGCGCCCGCATATCGCGGGCGCATCACAACATTTTATCGATCAGGCAATTGCCGGGCGGGCGACGGCACGCTCTTCGATCGGCCAGTGCACGATGGCCGCGAACACTCCGAGGGCCACGCCCACCCACCAGACCGGATCGTAGGAGCCGAAATGGTCATAGAGATAGCCACCCATCCATACGCCGAGAAATGAACCGATCTGGTGCGACAGGAACACGATGCCGCCGAGCAGGCCGAGATGCCGCGTTCCGAACATGATCGCCACCAGCCCGTTGGTCGGCGGCACCGTCGAGAGCCACAGGAGGCCCATGACGACCGCGAAGACGATGACCGAGGTCGGCGTTTGCGGCAGCAGCAGGAAGGCCGAGACGACGACTGAACGGGCCAGATAGATCAGCGCCAGGAAATAGGGTTTCGAATAACGCTGGCCGATGATGCCGGCCGAGAACGAGCCGATGATGTTGAAGAAGCCGATCAATGCCAGCGCGATCACCGCATAGCGGGCGTCGATTCCGATATCGCCGATATAGGCCGGGAAATGCGCGGTGATGAAAGCGACCTGATAGCCGCAGACGAAGAAACCCGAGACGAGCAGAAGATAGCTCTTGTGCCCGAGTGCTTCCTTGAGCGCTTCCCCGACTGTCTGCTTGAACAATGCCTCCGACTGGCGCCCGGAAGAGGCATTGCCGCGCAGCGGAATCGCAAAGAGCGGAACGAGCAGCATCAGGAGGCCGAGATAGACGAGACTGTCGGACCAGCCATAGGCGGAGATGAGGCCCTGGCTCAGCGGCGCGAAGAGGAACATGCCGGCCGAGCCGGCGGCGGTGCCTATGCCGAAGGCGAGCGAGCGCTGCTCGGGCGCGACGTTGCGGGCAAAGGCGGAAAGCACGATGCCGAAGGAACCGGACGCAACGCCCAGACCGACCAGGACGCCGCCGCCGATATGCAGCCATATCGGCGCATCCGCGAAGGCCATAAGGATCAGTCCCGCGGCGTAGACGAGGCCGGAGAGCGCGAGCACGCGCCATGTGCCGAACTTGTCGGCGATCGCGCCGAAGAACGGTTGGCCTAGACCCCAACAGAGATTTTGAAACGCCATTGCCAGGCCGAAGGTCGTCCGGTCCCAACCCTTCTCGGCAAGCATCGGCAGCTGGAAGAACCCCATCGCGGAGCGCGGACCGAAAGTCAACATGGCGATGATGGAGCCGGCGACGATGATGAGCCACGGCAGGCCGCTGCGCTCGACCGGGCGGCTGACTGCAGAAGAAACAGCGGACATGGGCAAGCTCCTGATGATGAGGGGCCATCCTATGGCGGCGCCCGCCTTGGGGGAAGCCAATTAAATTGACGATGCGATCACAGGAATTGATGCGCCGGCCGCAAGCGCAGGTTCCTGCGGATGCGTCTCAGCCGGCGGAACGCACCTTCATCGGCCAACGCTCATCGCGACGGCGCACGACCTCGACCGCGTCGCCTAGCCTCAGGATACCCTCGCCTCTAGGCACGGCGTTCCAGCCGAAGAGCACGCCGGGAACGCGCCGGTCGGCAGACATGCGCTTTTCCGAAAGACCCTGGATCGGGTTGCCGCCGATGCGCTCGCCGGTCGTCTGATCCTGCGTGGTCATGATGCAACGGGCACAGGGCTTGACGAGATCGAAGGCGATGCCGGCGATCACGATGCTCTCCCAAAGATCTTCAGCCCAAGGCTCATCGCAATCGATAAGGATATTGGTGCGGAAGCGCTCCATGCCGACCGGTTCCTGCCCCTTCTCGGCCAGCGTGCAGTTGAGATCGGCGAGCGAGCCCGTCGTCGTGACGAGAATCGGAAAGCCGTCGGCGAATGCGACGGGGGCTGCCGCTCCTGCCCATTCCGCGCCGACGAAGCGCTCGGCCTCAGCGTCCATGTGGACGAGCTTGACCGGGCGGCCGAACCAGCCGGACAGCACGTCGTTTGCAGCACCTCCGGCGACCGCCGCATTGACGTCGCTCGACCAGACCCGGACATCGAGGCGGTCATCCGGGTCGAAGCGAACGGAGAGCTCCTCGCCGTTCATCCTGAGGTGCACGCCGCCATCGACATGTTCCGCCTCGACCCGCGCCAGCGCCTGCAAATCGCGTTGAGTGATGAAGTGCCCATCGGGTGCAACCAGCATGAAGCGCCGGTCGCCGGCCAGCCCGTCGAGATTGACCGTCACGGCCGTCTGCGGCACCGCGCGGCCGCTCTTCAGGGGATGGATGTTGAGGCCGGTCACGTGCATGGCGATCTTCCGAGTTCAGAAAATGATTCCGGCCGCTCCCAATCTGATTCACCAGTCGGCGCCAACCGATTGAAGCTTTTAGATTTCGTCCAGCAGCATGGCAAGCACGCTGCGGAGCCGCGCCTGCCGTTCAAGGGCGAGCCGCCGCCCCGCGGCAGTCTGAAAACCGTCGGCGAGGCGAAAAAGCTTCGTCTCGAAATGGTCGATTGCGAAAGCCTTGTCGTCGAGCGCCCGGCTTTCTGCCAGCGGGTCGAGCGGATCGTAGAGGGCGCTGCTCATGCGCCCGGCGATGTAGAAGCAACGCGCGGCGCCGACCATGCCGATCGCATCGAGGCGATCCGCGTCCTGGAGAATTCTGGCCTCCAGCGTTTCCGGCGCGAGATTGGCCGAAAAGCTGTGGGTCAGAATGGCGTGCGCGACGGATGAAATATCGGCCGCGCTCCAGCCGAGGCCATTGAGGATCGCCGACGCCTTTTCGGCCGCCAGCCGCGACGCTTCCGCCCGCAACGGCGAATTCTTTTCGACGGAAACGCAGTCATGCAGCAGCACGGCAGCGGCGAGCCGGCGCGTGTCGCCGCCCTCCTCCGCCTGGATGCGAAGAGCGTTCTTCCAGACGCGGATGAGGTGTGACGCATCGTGCGAGCCGTCATCGGCGGCAAAGGCATGCGGAAGGAGTTCGCCGGCGAGTTCGGCGTGAGGAGCGAATGGGGCTGCCAGCCCGGAAAACCGGGTCATGCGCGGCGGGCCCCTTCACCCGCGTTGCCGGCGCTGCCCGACAATATCTTCTGGTAGAAGCGCCCGATGCCTATCAGCACGGCCCCAAGGCCGATGAAGGACAGCGCCCGCAGGAAGCCTTCGAGATTGGACATGTCGACCAGGAAGACCTTGAGCACCGCGACGAAGACGAGAACGGCTGAAGCAATCCGGATGCTCTTTGCGTCGAGACGCGAGCCGGCCACGAGCAGCAGCACGCCGAGTACGAGCCACACGACCGAATAGGTGTAGGTTTCACCTTGCAGGAACCCCTTCCAGTCGGCGACGTTCTGGCCCTGCCAGAAGCGGCGAACGCTTAAGGTTGCCCAGGCGAAAGCAAGGATGGCGCCGCTGACGGCGAGCGCCACGACATAGGGCAGCGGACGTCTGCCGCGCGCATACCAGGCAAGCCCGAAATAGCCGATGGCGGGCAGCAGATAGCCGATGAGGAGCAGATCGAAGAAGGGTAGGCTTCCAAGCAGTTCTCCGCTGAAATAGGGATTGAGGCCGACAAGGTGCGCCCCAAGCACGGAGAGCATGGACAAAACGCCGAGCGCCATGCCTCCATAACGGAACACCGGGCTCGGCGATCTTCCGTCGAGCGTCATGAATATTCCCGACGCGCCGATGGCGAGAAGCGTGTAGATCGCCTGTTCGCCAAGTGTCGGGACGGAGCTGTCGAGCACGCCGCGGTTCATTGCATGACGTACGAGGATTGCAAGCGTCAACAGGACGAAGAGGCTTGCGAGCGCCTGCAGCAGGTTGCGCACACGCAGGTCCGGCCAGGCCTGTAGAAGATAGGCCGAGGCGACGAGCAACAGTGCCGGGATGCCGTAACCCGGAAGCAGCGCGTTGAACACCGGCGTCGTTCCGAGATTGCCCGGCCCGACGATCGTCGGCTCCCAGGCAATTCGGGCGAGAATGACGACCGCGCCTGCGACCGTCACCCAGGGGAGAACCGGCCATGAACGCAGGCGTGTCGCAAAGCTGTATCCGGCCCCGAGCAGCGCGATCGCCAGGGTGGTCACCAGACCGTCGGTCCAGGCGTGAAGTCCGATGACGAAGAGGCCGAAGGAGCCGAGTGCCGGCAGCCCCCCATCGACATCGGCATCCCCTGCCCCGGCGCTCCGGCGATAGAGCCATTCCACAAGGCCGAGAAGGAAGATGCCGCCGGCAAAGGCGGCAAGTCCATGCGGCAGGTCGAAGGCGAAACTGCCTGTCATCACGAACGACATGGCCAGAAGCGCATTCGGCACCACGGCGGCGATGCCGGCCCAAAGGGCCGCGAATTGCCGATCCCCCGCCGGCCGCCGGGCAAGCACAAAGCCCCCGAGGAGGATGAAGAGCGCCGACAGGGTCATCGCGGTCAGCATGGCAGTGCGGCCGGGGACGACGATCTCGGGCGGCGAACCGGCGAATGAGGGATCGAGATAGGCAAGAACACCACTGAGAGCGGTCAGGCTCCAGGTGCCGGCGACGGCGCCGAAGGCGGCAAGCAGTGCCGCATAGATCGCCGCCGGCCGCAGGGAGCCTGCCGCCGCCAGCGCAACGACGATCACCACGAAGTCGCTCACCGGGAAACGCGCGGCATCGACCGCCGGGCTGATGAACAAAAGGGCGAGAACGGTCGCGACGATCGCCGCCGATATGCTTATGGCAAGATAAGGCGGCGTGAAGAGCCTCTCCCACGCGCCCGGCTCACTGGCAGCACCGATTTGCGTTGTCCCGCTCGGCTCCGCGGTCCGCTCCGCCCGGCCGGGCCAGATCAGCGCGACACCCGCGATCATAACGAGGAGCGCGAAGGTGACCGGAGGCGCTTCGAAAGGCGTCGCGAGCGCTACATAGGCAAGTCCCCAGAGCCCCAGGCCCGCATTGGCAAGCGTCGGCACCACGCTCCATCGACGCAGGCGCGACGCGGCGAGCGTGGCGAGCCAGGCGACGGCGAGGAAGCCGAACAGCACCCAGGGACGCGGCTCTCCGCTCGAGACGAAGAGCGGTGTCAGGAGCGACGCCAGAAGGCCGAGACCGGCGAGCGCCTGCCCGTGCAGCAGCGAGAGCCCGACGGTGGCAAGCGAAACCAGCGCCAGCAGGACGAAGGCCGCGCCGGTGCCGATGAAATCGTAAATACCATAGGCCGCATAGACGACGCCAAACAGCGTGACGGCACCGGCGGCGGTCAGCACACCGGGAATCATCGCATTGCGGAACCGGTCGGCGATGGCAGGCACGTCGCGCCGCCGGATCACCTCTCCGGCCACCCCAAGCGCAAGCCCGAAAATGGCGGCAAGCGTCAGGCGGACCGCCGGGCTCAAGAGCCCGGCCTCGATCGAATACTGCACGAGAAAATAGCCGCCCAGCGCCAGTGCCAGCCCGCCGACCCAGACCGGCCATCGGCCGCCGATCCGGCTCTCGAGGCTTTCGGCCCGCGCTGCCGCTGCGGAGGGCGCTACCGGGCCGTCGATTGCCCCGTCCCCACTTTCGCGGCCGGCGGCGGATTCGTCATGGGAGGTCCCCGCGCCTTCCCGCGCCCGGGACCATGGGCCGTCGGCTGTCGCCTCCGTCCCGGCAACGGATGGAACGCCAGCCTCCGACGGCCGGCCGGTCGCCAGGTCCGGCCCCGGCTCTCCCATACCCTCTTTCGCGAGCCGCGCGATCTCCGCCTTAAGGCTCTCGATTTCGCGGTCAAGGCGCTCGGCCGACCTGCGGCCGCCGAGGAAAGCGGCGAGCGCCATCACGAAGGCTAGAAGAGCTATGGCCTCGAGCATCAGGTCCCCCGGCATCATCATGGTCAGATCGATTCGGACAACGTTAGCGCGAAACGGCCGCTGAAAATATCCTGCGCCTGACATCTGCGGGCTTACGGAGCCGTGGGAGCGTTCCGGCATCGCGACCCGTTGCAGCAATCTCTTCATCCAATTGTCGCAGAGCTGTCATGAACTCGCTGGTAAAGCGGGACCGGGACGCCCGAAGATCAACGGGCGCATCGATCGTCTCAATGGGGAGAATTTCCATGGACAAATATCTCGGACCTACGGATGAAACCGAATTCAAGACGCTGACCGAGCGCAGAGAGGAACTGGAAGACGCCGGCCGGAACTGTTCCGCCAATCCCACCATGGGCGACATCATCAACCGCCGTTTCTCGCGCCGGTCGTTCATCGGCGGCTCTCTGGCCGTTGCTGCCATCTCCACGACGGTCAGCCCGCTTGCCCTGCTGACGGCGGACGAGGCCCGGGCTGAGGGTGAAGCGTCGCCCTTCGACTTCAAGGAGATCGAAGCCGGCGTAGACGAGACCCACCATGTTGCCGAGGGCTACGACGCCGACATCCTGCTGCGCTGGGGCGACAAGGTCTTCGCCGACAGTCCGGAATTCGATCCGCTCAAGCAGACCGCCGACGCCCAGAGCCGGCAGTTCGGCTACAACAACGACTATGTCGGCTTCATTCCGCTCGAGGGCAATCCGGACCACGGCCTGCTGGTCGTCAACCACGAATATACCAATGCCGAGATCATGTTCCCGAACTTCGCCCGTGTCGAAAAGGTGACGGAGGACGGCAAGGAAGAGGACAAGGTCGTACTCGGCGAATACACCAAGGAACTGGTCGATATCGAAATGGCTGCCCATGGCGGCACGGTCATCGAAATCCGCAAGGTCGACGGGAAGTGGCAGCCTGTCCTCGACGGCAAGTACAACCGCCGCATCACGGCCACTACCGAAATGCAGCTTTCCGGCCCGGCGGCCGGTCACGAGCGGGTCAAGACACCGTCCGATCCGACCGGCAGGAAGGTCTTCGGCACCATCAACAATTGTGCCGGCGGCGTCACCGCCTGGGGCACCTACATGATGGCCGAGGAAAACTTCAACGGCTATTTCGGCGGCGAGCTTGCCGAGGATCATCCGGAATTCAAGCAGATGAAACGCCTCGGCACGCCGGGCGGGCAGTATGAATGGTCGAAATTCTACGACCGCTTCGACGTTTCCAAAGAGCCGAACGAAGCCAACCGCTTCGGCTGGGTGGTCGAGGTCGATCCGCTGAACCCCACCTCCGTTCCGAAGAAGCGCACCGCGATCGGACGCTTCAAGCACGAGGGCTGCGAGTCGATCGTCAACAGGGACGGCCGGGTCGTCCTCTATAGCGGCGACGACGAGCGTTACGACTATGTCTACAAGTTCGTGACGAAAGGCACCTACAACCCTGACGACCGCGCCGCGAATATGGATCTCTTCGATGAAGGCACGCTCTACGTGGCCAAGTTCGACGAGGACGGCACGGTCACCTGGATGCCTCTCGTCCATGGCGAAGGTCCGCTGACGGCCGAGAACGGCTTCGCCTCCCAGGCCGACGTGCTGATCGACACCCGTCTTGCCGCCGATGCGCTCGGCGCGACCAAGATGGACCGGCCGGAAGACTTCCAGCCCAACCCGAAGACCGGCAAGGTCTATGTCATGCTGACCAACAACACGAAGCGCAAGGAGGACGAGATCGACGCCGCCAATCCGCGTGCCAAGAATGCCTTCGGCCACATCGTCGAGATTTCGGAAACGGACGGCGACTTCGCCTCGACGAAATCCCGCTGGGACGTACTGCTGAAGTGCGGCGATCCGAGCGTCGCCGAGGTCGGTGCCTCCTTCTCCACCGCGACGACCAGGAACGGCTGGTTCGGCATGCCGGACAATTGCGCCATCGATGCCGAAGGCCGTCTCTGGGTCTCGACCGACGGCAACAACGAAAAGGACACGGGACGCACCGACGGGGTCTGGGCCGTCGAGACCGAAGGCGAAGGCCGCGGCACCTCGAAGCTGTTCTTCCGCGTGCCGGTCGGCGCCGAAATGTGCGGCCCGAGCTTCAACCCGACGAGCGACACCTTCTTCCTCGCGGTTCAGCATCCGGGCGATGCCGGTCTCGCAACCTACGAAAAGCCGGCGACGCGCTGGCCGGATTTCCGCGACGACATGCCGGTGCGCCCGGCCGTCGTCGCCGTGACCAGGCAGGGTGGCGGCAAGATCGGCTGAACCAAGCCTCAGAGTTCGGAGCGCGGCGCTGGCGCACGCGCTCCGGCAAGCCTCGTTGGTCGCGGTGTAGCGGTGCCCTTTCCTCTGCTCGGTCGTCCCTGTGCTCGTCACAGGGATCCAGCCAGACCAGGTCATTGAGCTGAAAAGATTTCCCCGCGCCGCAGACGCGGCGCTGCTCTCATCTCTGTGCCAAGCACAGAGATGAGGAAGGGGAGAAGACAGGTCGCATACCCGCAAGCGGAATCGATCGCAACGCCCACGCCTCCCCATCTTCCTGCGCCCCGTCACAGGGATTGAAACAACCGTTAAGCCGCCGACGATGCGGACTTCAGCGCCTTCAGCGTCGCATGAACGAACCCGTCACGGGCCGACGCGGCGTCGACGCCCCGTGGCTCGTAAACATGGCGGTTGAGGAAATAGGCGGTGAGACGGAAGGCAGCGGCGAGGCTTTCGTGATCGGCAGCTCTGCTTCCTCCGGAAAGGAAATCCGGAAGGGCGAGCATGCGATCGGCGTAAGGGGCACCCGCTTCGCGGCAGATCGCGCGGCCCGATTTCGGCGATACGTAGACAAGTTCGCTGCGCGCACCCGTCGCCCCACATCGGGAAAGATCCAGGCCGAAGCCGAGATCGTTCAGTACCGCGAGTTCGAAGCGCACGAACAATTCGCCGGCGTCTGCCGGGTCCTGGAGGTGATCGACGATGACGGCGAGCGCCTCGTAGAGATGGGGATGCGGGTCGCGCTCCGGCAGGAGCCGCAAGAGTGCGCCAAGCGCCTGAATGCCGTAGACGGAAGTCGCCGTCTCGATCAGGCTCGCGGCGCGCAATTGCAGCGGCTCGACGCGGAATTCGCCGAGATGCTCGTCGAGCCTCGCCCGCCAGCTCACCTCCACGGAATTGCCCGGCTGCAGCACCGGCTGCATCGTACGCGAGCGGCCCGAGCGCACGAGCCCGAGATGCCGCCCGTGCCCGGGCGTCATCACCTCCGCGATGACAGAGCTTTCGCCATGCCGCCGGATGCCGAGAATTATGGCTTCATCGCTCCATTGCATGAAAGAGGCATACACCCGCCGCGGAAACCGGAGCAAGCGAAGAAACGCCCCCTGTTTCGAGCCTCGTCCGGTGCGGCGGAAGCAAACTGTAGCCTTTCCGCTACACTTGCTGTGCGCCTCAATTCTATTGTCGCTTTTGCCGGATTGCGACGTCTTCCAATGCGGGTTCCGAGGTCTTAGACGTGCCTCCTCAAGAATGACAGTCAGCAGGAACAATTCGACTATGTGTGTGTCCGGGAATCGCGCCAGCCGCCTGATGCAGCTTTGCGCAGTTTTGGCCCTCTCCGCCGCGCTGGCGGGTTGCGTTAGCAACAGCCAGCAGGTCCGACCGAAAGGGCCGGATCCTTATTTCGTGGCAATGTATGGGGCGAAGTCCGAGGAGAAGTTTCCGCTTCCCGCCACCGACATCAGCAAGGTCGAACCGCGTTTTCTGCGGCAACAGGTTCCTTACGTCACGCATGAGCCGCCGGGTACGGTCGTGATCGACACGGAAAATCGCTTTCTCTATCTCGTGCAGGGCGGAGGCATGGCGCTTCGTTACGGCATCGGTGTCGGCAAGGCCGGGCTGGAGTTCGAGGGCGAGGCGCGCGTCGGCCGCAAGGCGGAATGGCCGCGGTGGACGCCGACATCCGACATGGTCGCGCGCGAACCGGAGCGCTACGGACCGCTCGCGGGAGGCATGGACCCCGGCCTGCGCAATCCGCTCGGACCGCGCGCGCTCTATCTCTACCAGGGAAACCGGGACACACTGTTCCGCATCCACGGCACCACGGAGGCCTGGTCGATCGGCAAGGCGGTGTCGAGCGGCTGCATCCGCCTTTTCAACCCCGATATCATCGACCTCTACAGCCGCGTTCCGGAAGGCTCGCGCGTCGTCGTGCTCCAGGCGGAACCGCCGATGAGCCAGCCGACGGATGCACCGATGTCGACCGCTGCCGACGGCAGCGGTTCGCTTTCGTTCTAACACGTCTACCAGGCATCCGGCTCGCGCACGAGGTGGACGATATTGGCGGGGTTCATGATCCATCCGCCGCGGAAGCCCTCGCCCAGTTCCTCGACCTGATCGCAGCGCACCACCTTGTGCGCTGCGAGGCGATCGAGCGCCGCCCCGTGATCTTCGGTGAAGAGCTCCAGCCATATCTCTGCCTGGCTGTAATGCGGCGCTTCGTCTATCCACAAACGATTGGGGCCGAGAACGAAGCCTTTCGCCGGTGCCTTCTCGTCGAAAGGGGGGAGACCGACGACGTCCCGGTAGAAGGCGATCACCGCCTCGTATTGATGGCTCGGAACCTTCATGGCGATGTTGATACCGCCCTTGATTTCGGTGGACATAGACCCCTCCTACAGTTGCGGTTCGAGCGCGGGCTTGCCGGAGAGTTCGCTCACATAATAGCCCTCCCGCAAATTGATGCCGTATTCGACCCAGGCCTTCATGCAGGCGAGCATCTGCGACCAGCCCTCGCAATTGAGATAGGAGCTCTTCTGCCCCTGTTCGTTTTCCCGCCAGCCGCTCTCGGCGATCGTCACCATGGTGGCGCCGTCGTCGAGCGGCTGAAAGCGCATTTCAACCCGCGTCTGGTAGGGAGACTCGCCTTCACCGGTCATGGCGTCCCAGCAAAAGACGATCCGCTCGTTAGGCTCCACGGCCTCGACCTTGATGGGAACCTCGCCCCACCACGTCACGGTGGTGCCGGCAACCAGCGGCCCGCTGATGCCGCCGAGCGTTACGAAATAGCGGCTGAGCTGATCCGGATTTACCACCGCGTCGAAAACCTGCCCGACGGGACGGGCAATCCTCCCATTCACTCGAAATTCGAAAGCCATGGCGTCCTCCTCACGATTGTATCTGCCGATAATATGTTATAAAAACATAACATGTCAAACGATTCGAAAGACGATGCGGTTTTCAAGGCGCTGGCGAACGGCCTGCGCCGACAGATGCTCGACGTGCTGAAGGAGGAACCGCAAACGACGGGCATGCTCTGCGAACGCTTCCCGACCCTGGATCGCTGCACGGTGATGCAGCACCTCAAGGTTCTGGAGGAGGCCGATCTCGTTCTCGTCAGGCGCGAGGGCCGCGAGCGGTGGAACCACCTGAACGCCTTGCCCATCCGCGCCATTCACGATCGTTGGATCAGCCAGTATGCCGGCCACGCAATGTCCGTTCTGACAGCCCTCCAACGTGAGCTCGACGAGCCCCGCGAGTGACGGAATTGACTTTTCATCGGCCGGCTTTCTGCGTATGAACTGTCGAGTGGGGCAAACTGGGGGAAATCGTCATGCGTTACCTCATCACCGGCACTGCAGGATTCATCGGTTTTCATGTTGCAAAACGGCTGATCGACGAGGGGCATTTCGTCGTCGGGTTCGACGGCATGACGCCCTATTACGACGTGACGCTGAAAGAGCGCCGGCACGCGATCCTTCAGCGCTCCAACGGCTTCAAGGCGGTGACGGCCATGCTCGAGGACCGGGCCGCACTGGACCGGGCGGCGGAGCTTGCCGAGCCGGAAGTCATCATCCACCTCGCCGCCCAGGCGGGCGTCCGCTACAGCCTCGAAAACCCGAAAGCCTATGTGGACGCGAACCTCGTCGGGTCGTGGAACATGCTTGAGCTCGCCAAGGCGATCGCACCGAAGCACCTGATGCTCGCCTCCACTTCTTCGATCTACGGCGCCAACGAGAAGATCCCGTTCGCCGAAGCGGACCGGGCCGACGAACCGATGACGCTCTATGCCGCGACGAAGAAGTCGATGGAATTGATGGCGCACAGCTATGCGCATCTTTACAAGGTGCCGACCACCTCTTTCCGCTTCTTCACCGTTTACGGCCCCTGGGGGCGGCCGGACATGGCGCTCTTCAAATTCGTCGACGCCATACACAACGGCCGGCCGATCGACATTTATGGCGAGGGCCGGATGAGCCGGGACTTCACCTATATCGACGACCTTGTCGAAAGCATCGTCCGGCTGTCGCATGTTCCTCCTTCGGAAGAGAACCGGGTGGCACCGGAAAAGGCCACGGACACGCTTTCGCGCCATGCGCCGTTCCGCGTCGTCAATACCGGCGGCGGCCAGCCGGTAGAATTGATGACCTTCGTCGAAACGGTCGAGAAGGCGGTGGGCCGTCCGGCAATCCACAACATGCTGCCGATGCAGCAGGGCGACGTCCCGCGCACCTTCGCTTCGCCGGACCTGCTCGAGGCCCTGACCGGATTCAAGCCGTCCGTTTCGGTCGAGGAAGGGGTTGCGCGCTTCGTCGAGTGGTATGATCAGAATTATCGCCGTGCACACACGACCGTCTGATGGTAAAACAAGCGATATTTGTGCGAAGCGCGTGCTTCCGCACCCAATTGCAATTCGGTTTTTCTTTACTTTTTTCTCGATGACATCCTTTTATTAGATAAAACTTAATTGATCAGCGTTCTCAAGAACAATCAAAGGAAGAGCGGATGAAAATCACGATGATCGGTGCCGGCTATGTCGGCCTTGTTTCCGGTGTTTGCTTTGCGGATTTCGGCCATGACGTCGTCTGCGTCGACAAGGACGAAGGCAAGATCTCGGCGCTGAAGAAGGGTCAGATTCCGATTTTCGAACCCGGGCTGGACCATCTCGTCGCCAGCAACGTCGCGTCCGGGCGCCTGAACTTCACCGACGATCTCAAGACCGCCGTGGCCGCCAGCGACGTGGTTTTCATTGCCGTCGGAACGCCGTCACGGCGCGGTGACGGGCATGCGGATCTTTCCTATGTTTACGCAGCTGCACGCGAAATCGCCGCCAACCTTCAGGGCTTCACCGTCGTGGTGACCAAGTCGACGGTTCCGGTCGGTACCGGAGACGAGGTCGAGCGCATCATCCGCGAGACCAATCCCGCGGCTGACGTCACCGTCGTCTCCAACCCGGAATTCCTGCGGGAAGGTGCCGCGATCGAGGATTTCAAACGGCCCGACCGGATCGTCATCGGGGTCGACGGCAGCGACGGTCGCGCGCGAGAGGTGATGACGGAAGTCTATAGGCCGCTCTATCTCAACCAGTCGCCGCTCGTGTTCACGACACGCCGCACTTCGGAACTGATCAAATATGCCGGCAACGCCTTCCTGGCGATGAAGATCACCTTCATCAACGAGATTGCCGATCTGTGCGAGAAAGTCGGTGCCAATGTGCAGGACGTCGCCCGCGGCATCGGGCTGGACGGCCGCATCGGGTCGAAGTTCCTGCATGCCGGGCCGGGATATGGCGGCTCCTGCTTCCCCAAGGACACATTGGCGCTGGTCAAGACCGCGCAGGACCACGACACCCCCGTGCGGCTCGTCGAAACCACGGTCGCCGTCAACGACAACCGCAAGCGGGCGATGGGACGCAAGGTGATCGCGGCGGCCGGCGGCGATATCCGCGGGTCCAAGATCGCGGTCCTCGGCCTGACCTTCAAGCCGAATACCGACGACATGCGCGACAGCCCCGCGATCGCGGTCGTTCAGGCGCTGCAGGACGCAGGCGCCCGGGTCACCGGCTACGACCCGGAAGGAATGGAAAACGCGCGCAAGCTGATAGAGGGGCTGGACTGCGCGCGCGATCCCTATGAAGCGGCGGCAGAGGCGGACGCTCTGGTGATCATCACCGAGTGGAACGAATTCCGGGCGCTGGATTTCGACCGTTTGAAGTCTACCATGAAGACGCCCCTGCTCGTCGATTTGCGCAATATCTATCGCAAGGACGAAGTCGCAAAGCACGGCTTCCGCTATGCAAGCATCGGCAGGCCGGACTGACCGGCAACGCACCGTCGCATTGATTGGCCAGCAGAGGGAAGCTGCACGGGCTTCCCTCTGCGCGCCTCGCGCAGGAGGCTGGCGGTCAGGCCTTCGGGCCGACCTGGACGACCTGCTCCCAGCTTTTTCCGGCAAAAATGACGCAGCTTCGCCCGGAAACATCGGTCACGATCAATGTCCAACTGCCTCCGTCGGCTGCATAGAGTTCCATGACCGCCTGCGGGTTGATCTGCCCGACGGCGGCCTGCTTTTCTTCATATTGTCGAGTAAGCAGCTCGATGACCTGCGATCGCTCAGCGCAATTCACAACGGCCTGTGAGTCTGCCGTATGGGGGTAGGCCGTTACTGCCGCCGTCAGAAGGACGGCAAGAGAGAGGCCGCGGACCACATTGCGTACCATGACGCACCTCCTTTCGCCGGGAAGTCCCGGCGGAAGAGGATTTCCGCTGACCTGTTCCGCCGTATACCGGCATTCGATGGTCGACACCTTCACGCGACGAAGCGATGTCGCCATCTGAAAAGTGTGACGGAAGCGGATTACATCTCAATTGGCTAAATTATAGAACGTAACCTGAACCGTCACACCAGCATCGATGCCCGGGTAACGATCCTTCCATGCGGGCCGTTCCATCGGCCGCTCTCATTTTTTCTTCATCGCCGCCATCAGCGCCGCGCCGAACGCGCCTTGCGCCGGCTCCTGCGGTGTTTGCGACCGGGCCGACCCGCCCCGGTTTCCGCCCTTCGGTGCCGCCCCCCTCGCCTCGCGGGGCGTATCGGTGCCGCCTTCCTTGCGCATGGAAAGCCCGATGCGCTTGCGCGCGACATCGACCTCCGTGACGCGGACCTGCACGACGTCACCCGCCTTGACGACCTCATGCGGATCCTTGACGAAGCGGTCGGCCAGTTGCGACACGTGGACGAGGCCGTCCTGGTGCACGCCGATATCGACGAAGGCGCCGAACGCTGCGACATTGGTCACCGTGCCCTCGAGCCGCATCCCGACTTTCAGATCCTTGATGTCGTCCACGCCTTCCGCAAAGGTCGCCGTCTTGAAGCTCGGGCGCGGATCGCGGCCCGGTTTCTCGAGTTCGGCCAGGATGTCCTTGACCGTCGGCAGGCCGAAGCGCTCGTCGACGAAAATGCGCGGGTCGAGTTTTTTCAGCTCGGCGCTATCTGCCATCAGCGAGCGCACGTCCCGGCCGCAGGCTGCAACGATCTTCTTGGCGACGCCATAGGCCTCCGGATGTACGGCCGACGCATCGAGCGGCTCGGACCCGTTCGGTATCCGCAGGAAGCCGGCGCACTGCTCGAAGGTGCGCGCGCCGAGACGCGGCACTTTCAAAAGTTCCTTGCGGCTGGCGAAGGCCCCCATCGCATCCCGGTGCGCGACGATTGCCTCGGCCGAGGACTTGCCCAGCCCCGAGACACGCGCCAGGAGCGGCGCCGAGGCGGTGTTGAGATCGACCCCAACGGCGTTCACCGCATCCTCGACAACGGCATCGAGCGAGCGGCTGAGCTTCGACTGGTCGACGTCGTGCTGGTACTGGCCGACGCCGATCGACTTCGGTTCGATCTTGACGAGCTCGGCCAGCGGGTCCTGCAGCCGGCGGGCGATCGAGACGGCGCCCCGCAGGGAAACGTCGAGGCCCGGGAACTCGGCGGCCGCCGTCTCCGAAGCGGAATAGACCGATGCGCCCGCCTCGGACACGATCACCTTGGTAGGCTTCGGCGCCGGCATGGCAGCGAGCATGTCTGCGACGAGCTTCTCCGTTTCACGGCTACCGGTACCGTTGCCGATCGCGATCAGTTCCACCTTGTGCTTGCGCACGAGCGCCGCAAGCTCCGCCTGGGTACCGCGGATGTCGTTCTTCGGCGGAAAGGGATAGACCGTGGCGGTGTCGAGCAGCTTGCCGGTGCCGTCGACGACCGCGACCTTGACGCCGGTTCGGATGCCGGGGTCGAGGCCCATCGTCGCGCGCGAGCCCGCCGGTGCCGCGAGCAGCAGGTCCTTGAGATTGCGCGCGAAGACGCGGATGGCCTCTTCTTCGGCCCGCTCGCGCAGCTCGCGCATCAGGTCCAGCGACAGCGAGAGCGAGAGTTTGACGCGCCACGTCCAGCCGATCACCTCCAGCAGCCACCGGTCGGCGGGTAACCGATCGCCGACATTGTACGCCGCCGCGATCATGCGCTCGGTCGGCCTCAGCGAAGGCGACGCCTCCTGATCGACTACGATATCGACCGAGAGGACCTCTTCGTTCCAGCCGCGCAGCATCGCCAATGCGCGGTGCCCGGCCACCGTCGCCCAGCGCTCGGAATGGTCGAAATAGTCCGAGAATTTGGCGCCGGACTCCTGCTTGCCGTCCACGACCCGGGCGCGCAGGAAGGCTACCTCCCGCATGTGGTTCCGCAACCGCCCGAGAAGGTCGGCGTTCTCGCTCATGGCTTCGGCAATGATATCGCGGGCGCCGTCGAGTGCGGTCTTGACGTCCGGCACATCGGCGGTGAGGAAAGCGGCCGCGCGTTCGGCCGGCGCGACCGATCGATCGGAAAGGATTGCTTCGGCCAGTGCACCCAGACCACGTTCGCGCGCGATTTCCGCCTTGGTGCGGCGCTTCGGCTTGTAGGGCAGGTAGATGTCTTCGAGTTCGGCCTTGGTAACCGCGCCGGCGATCTTGCCTTCGAGCTCGTCGGTCATCTTGCCCTGGCTGCGGATCGAATCGACGATCGACGCCCGCCGCGCTTCAAGCTCACGCAGATAGGTGAGCCGCTCCGACAGGACGCGCAGTTGCGTATCGTCGAGGCCGCCGGTGACCTCCTTTCGGTAGCGGGCGATGAAAGGCACGGTTGCCCCGCCATCCAGCAATTCGACGGCCGCCGCGACCTGGGCGGCGGTCGCCTTGATTTCGCTGGCGATGATGGCGGCGATGGGCTTTGCGGTCGTGACCATTCTATCGTTCCGTTTCCTGTTTCGGCCGGACCATACTGGCGCAGACCATCAAGGCCAAGTGAAGGCCGGTGGCCGCCCGGGCGAACTCCACAGAAGATCATGAGACGGTGCCGCCGTGTCAGCGAGCGGGCGCTCGCCACACGTCCCTCGCCCCGCATTTGGGGCGAGGTGCCGGCAGGTGGATGAGGGGCCTTTCGCCCGCCCGTCAGACCGCGACGAGTTCCAGCCGTTCGCGGGTTTTTTCGAATTCCAGCAATTCGCGCTCCTTGATGGCGATATAGTCGCGCGACACGGGCACCGTCGCGAGTGAGGGCGAGAGCTGGAGCTGGAAGACGAAGTGCTTGTCGTAGAGAAAGGCCGTTTCCGAGGCGGCGAGATAGAACTCCCACATGCGGAAAAAGCGCTCGTCATAGAGCCTGACCGCCTCCTCCCGCTGCGCCAGGAACCGCTCGCGCCAGGCCCTGAGCGTCCAGGCGTAATGCAGCGGCAGAATCTCGATGTCCTTGACGAGCAGGCGGTTGCTCTCGACCCGTGGCAATACCTCCGACAGGGCGGGAATGTAGCCGCCGGGAAAGATATACTTCTCGATCCATGGGTTGGTCGCCCAGGGTTTGTAGATCTGGCCGATCGAATGCAGCAGCATCACTCCGTCGGGGTTCAGGAGTTCCTTCATCTTGCGGAAGAAATTGCCGTAATTTCCGATACCGACATGTTCGAACATGCCGACGGAGACGATGCGGTCGAATTGCCTTCCCTGCATGGTGCGATAGTCCTGCAATTCGAAACGCACCCGGTCGGAAAGTCCGCGCCTGGCGGCACGCTCGCGCGAGACCTTCAACTGCTCTTCGCTGAGCGTGATGCCCGTGACTTCGACCCCCGACGATTCGGCGAGGTACATCGCCATGCCGCCCCAGCCGGAACCCACTTCCAGTACCTTCTGACCGGGCTCGAGCAGCAGCTTTGCCGCTATGTGCCGCTTCTTGGCGCGCTGCGCCTCGTCGAGCGAGATACCCGGCGGATGGAAATAGGCACAGGAATATTGCCAGTCCTCATCGAGGAAGAGATTGAAGAGCTTGCCGTCCAGATCGTAATGGTGGGCGACGTTGTAGCGGTTACGGTTTACCGGCAGCCGGCTCTTCATCTGCTGGCGAAATATGTGTCCCAGCGCGACGATCGAATTGGTGAAGGTTGCCGCCTTGTCGAGATCATTGCTCTTGACGATGGCCAGCACGTCGAAAATATCGCCCTCCTCCACGAGAACGCGACCGTCCATGTACATTTCGCCGAATTTCAGCCCTGGGTCGTGAAGGACGGCTTTTTCCGCTCCTGCATCAGCGAAACGGATGGCCGCGGGCTTGCCCGTGCCATCGCCCAGAACCACCTTTTCACCCGACGAGAAAACGACCGTCAGCTTGCCTTTCTCGACAAGCCGGCGAAGTAGATTCAACAATCCCGCATTCATATCCTACCTCAGCTCAGACCTAAACGGACCATCGGTTCCTTCACGGGGGAGCGGGTGAGCGGCTGGTCGGCTTCAGGGCAGAAATGCGGCAGCTGTGCCTGGAAGCGCGCGGCCACATCCGGAAGCGGCGAGAAACCGGCTCGAGCGCGACCTCACGGTTTCCGGCGAGTCCTCGCGAAGCGAGGCAAGGACCAGCTGCGGGAATTCGTCAGGCCAGCCCATCGGGCTCCTATCCATCAGAACTTCCATTAACTTAGCTGTGTTCGGCGGTTATTCAATGGGGCTTTTTTGTGGCCCCTCAAAGATTTGTTTGCTTAGCAAATTCGAAAGCACCGAGGCAAGACCGTGCGCGTGGGGCCGGCCGGTGCATCGAGGCTATCTTTCTCCCCCTTTCGAGACGGGTGTTGCAGGACCGCTTCCGAGCGCCTACCTGCGATTCGTGGTGGCCGGCCGATCATGCGCCGGGTGACAGAGCGGTGCCGATCCCTTGTAACACTCGTATACCTACCGGTAACATCGTCACGCCACATTGTCGCGGCAAGCCCGTCGCGAGAGGAGGATACACGATGAAGAAGATCGCAGCGGTTGCGCTCGTCGTCGTCATCGCCATCGTCTGGCTTCTCAATACGTCGCTTCTGGCGCCGCCCCCCTCCGGCAATGCAAAGATCCTCGCCCATCGCGGCATCCACCAGGTTTTTCACTCGGAAGGTCTCGACAACGACACCTGCACCGCCGAGCGCATCGAAACGCCGCGCCACAGCTATCTCGAAAATACGATTGCCTCGATGCGCGCGGCGATGGAGAGCGGCGCGGACGTCGTCGAGCTCGACGTCCACCTGACACCGGATCGCCAGTTTGCCGTGTTTCACGACTGGACGCTCGACTGCCGGACGGATGGGAGCGGCGTCACCCAGGAAACCCCGATGTCCGAGCTGAAGACACTGGACATCGGCTACGGCTATACGGCCGACGGCGGCAAGTCCTTCCCCTTCCGCGGCCAGGGGGCCGGCCAGATGCCGACGCTGACGGAAGTTTTCAAGGCCCTGCCCGAGGGCCGCTTCCTGATCAATTTCAAGAGCGAGCGGCGGGAGGAAGGAGCGACCCTCGCCGTCCTGCTCCGGTTCCACCCGGAATGGCGCAAACAGGTGTTCGGCGTCTATGGCGGCACTGCTCCGACGCAGGAAACGCTCCGGCTGGTTCCGGGGCTCAGAGGCTATGATCGACAATCCACGATCGCCTGCCTTGGCCGCTACGCCGCCTATGGCTGGACCGGCATCGTACCGGACGCCTGTCGCGATACGCTGATCATCGTGCCCGGTAATTATGCAAGGTTTCTGTGGGGCTGGCCCGACCGGTTCGCGGCCCGCATGCAGGCCGCCGGCAGCGAAATCATCCTGCTTGGCCCTTACAGCGGCGGCGATTTCACCTCCGGCATCGACAGCACCGATGATCTCGCCTTCGTTCCCGAGGGCTTCTCCGGCTACGTATGGACCAACAAGGCGGAAACAATCGCTCCCCTTCTCGGCAAGCGCCCCGGCGCAGCGACCGATCAGGCCAATCGGCAGTAGCAGAAGAGCGCAACCTTTCTCTTGCGTGGGTCACCACATGTCGATATATCTCGACAAATGGACACAGTTGACATTATCGCCGCCTTCGCCGCTCTCGCTCAGCCGACGCGGCTCGACGCTTTCCGGTTCCTGGTCAAGCATGAACCGGACGGACTGCCGGCAGGGGAGATCGCGCGGCTTCTGAACGTTCCGCACAACACCATGTCCACCCACCTCGCGCAGTTGCAGCGCGCAGGGCTGGTGACAACGCGCCGGCAGAGCCGGTCGATCATCTACCGCGCCGACCTCGACGGATTGCGCCACGTCGTGAGCTTTCTGCTCAAGGACTGCTGCGCCGGACATCCGGACGTTTGCGCGCCGCTCGTTGCAGATCTCACGCCATGCTGTTCGCCAATGGACAGACCGGCATCCCGCAGCCATCGCTCCGAAGGCGGCGGAATGGACGGCGAAGCCGCGGATCGGAAGAATTGATGCAGGAGTTCGACCTGACACGGCGCTGTGTTGCAGAAGCGCTCGGCACCGGCCTTCTCGTCGCGGCGGTCGTCGGGTCGGGGATCATGGCCGATGCGCTTACCGCCGACGACGCCCTGGCGCTCGTTGCCAACACGATCGCCACCGGCGCAATCCTCGTCGTCCTGGTCACCATTCTCGGCCCGCTGTCAGGAGCGCATTTCAATCCGGCGGTGTCGCTTGTCTTCGCCCTTTCCGGCAGACTTACGCGACGGGACTGCGCCGCCTATGTCATCGCGCAAGTGGCCGGCGCGATTGCCGGGACTGCCCTCGCCCACCTGATGTTCGATCTTCCGCCGCTCGACATGTCCATGAAGGTGCGCACCGGTCCGGCGCAGTGGCTCTCCGAGGGAGTCGCGGCCTTTGGACTCGTCGCCACCATACTTGCCGGCATCCGTTTCCACCGCGAGGCCGTGCCCTGGCTCGTGGGTCTCTACATCACTGCCGCCTACTGGTTCACCGCATCCACGTCCTTCGCCAATCCCGCCGTGGCACTGGCGCGGTCGTTCACAAACACCTTTTCCGGCATCCGCCCGGGCGACCTGCCGGGGTTCGTGATCGCCGAACTGCTCGGGGCCGTCTGCGCGCTCGCGCTGATGCGATGGCTCTTGCAGCCCGCCCGACCCATCATTCGTCAAACCTCCCCGGAGACCGCTCCATGACCGTCACCATCTACCATAATCCGGCTTGCGGCACCTCGCGCAACACGCTGGCCATGATACGCAATGCCGGCATCGAGCCGACCGTCGTCGAATATCTGAAGAACCCTCCTTCACGCGCCGAGCTTGAGGCGATGATAGCCGCCGCCGGGCTGACGGTGCGCCAGGCGATCCGCGAAAAAGGCACACCCTTCGCCGAACTCGGCCTCGGAGACCCGTCGCGGAGCGACGAGGAACTGCTCGATGCGATGCTCGAGCATCCGATTCTCATCAATCGTCCCTTCGTCGTGGCGCCGCTCGGCACACGACTTTGCCGGCCTTCCGAGGTCGTGCTCGACATTCTGCCCGACACCCACAAGGGTCCGTTTTCCAAGGAGGACGGCGAAGCCGTCCTCGACGCCGGAGGCAAGCGCATTGTCTGACGACGATTCGAGCCATGACCTGCCTGCCGCGAACCTGCAACAGCTGCGGCTGCCGGATAGCGCCAGCCTGCGCCCGGCCTTTTCGACCCACAGGCCACGCATCCTGATCCTCTACGGGTCGCTGCGGACCGTATCCTACAGCCGCCTTTTGGCCGAGGAGGCCCGGCGTCTGCTCGAATTTTTCGGCGCGGAAGTGAAGGTCTTCGATCCATCCGGTCTGCCGCTTCCCGACGCGGCGCCGGTGAGCCACCCCAAGGTGCAGGAACTGCGCGAATTGTCGATCTGGTCCGAAGGACAGGTATGGGTGAGCCCGGAGCGGCACGGCGCGATGACCGGGATCATGAAGGCTCAGATCGACTGGATCCCGCTTTCCACCGGCTCCATCCGGCCGACTCAAGGAAAGACGCTTGCCGTGATGCAGGTTTCGGGAGGCTCGCAGAGCTTCAATGCGGTGAACCAGATGCGCATTCTCGGCCGTTGGATGCGCATGATCACGATTCCGAACCAGTCATCCGTCGCCAAGGCGTTCCAGGAATTCGATGCGAACGGCCGCATGAAGCCGTCGAGCTATTACGATCGCGTCGTCGACGTCATGGAAGAGCTGGTGAAATTCACGCTTCTGACGCGTGACTGCTCCGCTTACCTGACCGACCGTTACAGCGAGCGCAAGGAATCGGCTGCGGAGCTCGAACACCGCGTGACGTTGAAGAGCGTCTGACGTTCCTTCCCGCTACTTCGGGAAGTCGAGCCCCATTTCGCGGAAGCGCTCCGGATCGTCGCCCCAGTTCTCACGCACCTTGACGAACAGGAAGAGGTGCACCGGCTGCTCGAGGATTTCGGAGATTTCCTTGCGCGCGGCGGTCGAGATCGCCTTGATCGCCTCGCCGCCCTTGCCGAGGGCGATCTTCTTCTGGCTGTCGCGTTCCACGTAGATCACCTGTTCGATGCGCACGGAACCGTCCTTGCGCTCCTCCCATTTCTCCGTTTCCACGTGAGATGCATAGGGAAGCTCCTGATGCAGCCGAAGGAAGAGCTTCTCGCGGGTGATCTCGGCGGCGAGCTGGCGCATCGGCAGATCGGAGATCTGATCCTCGGGATAGTACCATGGACCTTCCGGCAGCGTCTCGGCGAGATAATCCATCACGTCTTCGCAGCCGGAACCCGTCAGCGCCGAGATCATGAAGGTGCGCTCGAATGCGACCACGTCGTTCGCAGCCGCCGCAAGCTTCAGCAAATCCTCGCGGCGAACTTGATCGACCTTGTTGAGGACGAGGACCTTCGGCTGATGTACCTCCTTCAGGCCTTCAAGGATCGCCTCCGCGTCACCCTTGATCCCACGCTCGCTGTCGATCAGCAGCATGATCAGATCGGCGTCCTTGGCTCCGCCCCAAGCCGTGGTGACCATGGCGCGGTCGAGCCGGCGCCGCGGCTTGAAGATGCCGGGCGTGTCCATGAAGACGATCTGCGCGCTGCCGTGGATTGCAATGCCGCGGATGATCGCCCGCGTCGTCTGCACCTTGTGGCTGACGATCGACACTTTCGCCCCGACAAGGCGATTGACCAGTGTCGACTTGCCGGCATTCGTCGCACCGATCAGCGCCACGAAGCCCGAGCGCGTCGGCACTGCGCCGGCGGCCGTATCCTTTTGAGTGTCCGTCATGATATCCGTCAATTTCCGGCAGAGCGCTTCTGCCACACACCTTCGCGTTCCAGCAATTTCATGGCCGCGACCTGCTCGGCCCCACGCTTGGAACGATCGACCCCCGTCTCCGGCGCGATCCCGTCGACCTCCACCGTCACGGTGAAGCGCGGATCGTGATCGGGGCCGGAACGGTCATCCGTCCTGTATTTCGGCGCGACACCGAACTTGGCATGCGCCCATTCCTGCAGTTCCGTCTTGGCGTCCCGCCTGGCGCCGTCTGCGCTTGCAGCCCGATGCGTCCAATGCTCGAGCACGAAACGTCGCGCCGCATCCAGGCCGCCATCGAGATAGATCGCGGCGATCAGCGACTCTACCACATCGGCGCGCACATTCATCATGTGCTTGCCCGTGATCTTCTTAACATCCGAGCCGGTACGGATGAATTCATGCAGCGAGAGCTCATCCGCCACCTTGGCGCAGCTCTCCGCGCTGACGAGCTGGTTCAGGCGCACCGAGAGCTCGCCTTCGTTGGCATCGGTGAAGGTCTGGAACAGGAGTTCCGCGACGCAGAGCCCAAGCACCCGGTCTCCCAGGAATTCGAGCCGCTGATAGTTGATCGCACGGCCGCTGCGAGCGCTCGAATGCGTCAGCGCCCGGTCGAGACGTTCCTTCTCGGCGAACCGGTAACCGATCGCGGCCTCGAGCCGCGCCCGGTCCTCCGTGTTCAACGAGCGGCCCTTCATCAGTGGACGACCTTGAACAAACGATCGTAACGCAGGTTCGCCGGCCATTTCCAGATCTGCCGGAACGAGGTGTCGTTGCCGAGCGAGAAGAAGATCAGGCTCGCCCGGCCGACAAGATTTTCAGCCGGCACGAAGCCGACGTCGAAACGGCTGTCGGCGGAGTTGTCCCGGTTGTCGCCCATCATGAAATAATGACCTTCCGGGACGATGAATTCACGGGTGTTGTCGCCGCGCGAATCCGGGAACTGGTCGAGCGTGTCGTAGGTCATGCCGTTGTCCATCGTCTCGCGATAGACCGGAACATCGCCGCCCGTGTCGTACTGGTCGTCCGCGCGGAACGTGCCGTCCGGCACCCGTTCGACCGGCTTGTCGTTGACGTAGAGAACGCTGTTCCTGACCTGGATGCGGTCGCCCGGCAGGCCGACGAGGCGCTTGATGTAGTCGATGTCGGGATTGGGCGGGAACCGGAAGACGACGATGTCGCCCCGGTCCGGTTCGCTCGCAAAGATCCTGCCGCTGAAAAGGTCCGGCGAGAAGGGCAGCGAGTATTTCGAATAGCCGTAGGCGAACTTGTTGACGAAGATGTAGTCGCCGACAAGAAGCGTCGGCATCATCGAGCCGGACGGGATCGTGAAGGGCTGAAAGAAGACGGTGCGGATGACCACGGCGAGGAGCAGCGCCTGGATAATGACCTTGACGTTCTCCCAGAGACCGCTCTGCTTCGCTTCTGTCTTTTCTGCCACGCTCAGTCTTCCTTGTCATCCTGCCCGGGGCACCCGAGCCTAACGCTTCAACGTTCGTCTGCGCCCGAACTCATGCGCACGCCGCCCCGCAACTCGATGCTATATGTCGCGGGAATACCGTGCTTCAAGCGACCGCGGGCCGGGCTTTCGGCAAGTGCTCTAAACCGTTCCCTCGGCGGGGGCAACCGGGAGTGCTTCGATAATCACGAAAGCTTGAGCAAGCGGGAAGTCGTCGGTGATGGTCAGATGGATTGCGGCGCGGTGGCCGACCGGCAGCATTTCCTGAAGGCGCGCGGCTGCGCCGCCGGTCAGTTGCATCGTCGGCTTCCCGCCGGGCAGGTTCACGACGCCCATATCTTTCCAGAACACGCCTTGAGCCAGGCCTGTGCCTAGTGCCTTGGAACACGCCTCCTTTGCGGCGAAACGCTTGGCATAGGAGGCCGCACGGTTTTTGCGGCCTTCGGATTTGGCGATTTCGATATCGGTGAAGCACCGGTTGACGAAACGCTCGCCGAAGCGCTGGAGCGAGTTTTCGATGCGCCTGATATCGATGAGATCGCTGCCGATACCGATGATCATGTCGGATGTCCGAATTTGTGCGAGCGGGCCTGCCGGCGCCGCTCCTGAAAGAGGCGGGCCGTCTGAAAGGCAAGCGGGTAGAATATCAAGGCACCCGCCGCTGAAAGAGGAAGCGAGCCTATGAGCATCGGCTTGAAGACCGGACCCCAAAGGCTTGCAAGATCGAGATGTTCGACCATCCGCATGATCTCTTGACCGCCGATCACCTGAGCGGCTTGCGGCTGCGTAATCATCGTGCCGACCTCATAGGAAGCCGTCAGGATGACCGGTATCGTAATGGGATTGGCGAGCAGCGTCGTAATCGCGGCCGCGATCAGATTTCCGGAAAACGCCGACGCGAGAAGGACGGCGAGAACGATGTGCAGGCCGAAGAACGGCGTCAATGACGACGCAGCACCCGCCGCCACCCCGACGGCGATCGAGTGCGGAGACGAGTTCAGGCGGAGAATTCGAAGGGCAATGTAGCGAGGAGCGCGCGTCAGCCCCTTGCGCGGCCAGAAGAAGGCGCGAAGCCTCTCGGAGAGTGTGATCGGTTTTCTGCGCCTGAATAACATTATGCCGTCATGTTCGCATTCAAAGCCGCCCGCCGGCGCAAGACGGACCGTCCGCCTTTCGATGGGCGCAAGATAGGCGCCACGCACGCCATGTGCAAGCTGCTGCGTGGTTCCTTCAATCCTTGACGGACTGAGTCATGCGGCAGATCAAAACGTCACGGCGACCTTTGCGCATCTGACAAGAGGCGCGGCGCCGTAAGGCGCCAGACCGACAGATAAGGCAAGAGAGCTATTCGTAGAACGCATAGCTCAGGCTACCACTGGGCGCGGCAGCCGTGGCGCGCCTCTCCGGCGCGCCGCATTCGCGATCAGAAGCCCTTCCGGAAAAGGCCGCGGTCGATCTGACGCTGACGGTATTCCAGGTCGATCCGGTCGACGGAGCCGTTCAGATAGGCGGTCTCGCGCTCTTCAACGCTCGGAATGTGCAGGGCACGGGTGATTTTCTTCAACTGCTTGAACATGGCAAACCCCTTTCGTTCACCTCCCGAGGCGAAAGATAGTTCACCAGCCGAACCGCCACCAGTCCCGCGAAGCGGCGGCAGCCATGCGAAAGACGCATGACTGTCGAGCTCGATGCGACGATCTGCTTATTTCAAAGGCAATGTGCCTGAATTCGCGCACGGAATGGAACAAAGACCTTGCCGGCCAGGAACAGTGCGGCACGGGGCAGGGCCAACAGCTCCAGGCCGGCTTCGGCTATGAACGAATCGAGCGTTTCAATGCGTTCGTATCGCACGCCGAGCTCCGCATAGATCACGTCATTGATCAGAAGCGGGCCCTGCAGGCTTGCCGCTTTCAACTGGTCTATCGACCAACCCGCCCAGCTTGCGTCATCGGTAACGAGATCAAGCAGAACGTTTGTGTCGACCAGCGTCACGCATCACCACGCGTCAGCGCCATAATGTCATCCGTGCTGAGGCCCTCGCCGGCATGGCCGCGCAGATTCTGGAAACGGCTGCGGACAGGTTTGCTGTCGGCCCGCCTGATTTCGACGATGCCGCTGCCGGTGCGGCGGAAGTCAACCTTGCTGCCCGGCTTGATACCAAGCAGTTCGCGCACCGCTTTCGGTATCGCGACCTGCCCCTTGATCGTAACGGTGGTTGCCATTCCGGCCTCCTGTATTCTGCGGGAGTGTCCCCCTGTTCGAACAGGCGCCCTATTCGAACAAACGCTTGACCATGGATATGCTCGGCAATTCCTTGAGCTGCGCCATCAGATGGTTGAGCTGGCGCAGGTCCCAGACCTCGAGATCGAACTGCAATTCGCTGAAGTCCGCGGCGACGCGCCCCATGGAAAGCGAGCGGATATTGACGTCGGTGGTCGCGATGGCCTGCGCGACCTCCGCCAGCGTGCCGGGCTCGTTCAAGGCGCTGACCGCGATCCTCGCCATGAAACGGCTGTTGTTCGCCTCGTCGAGATCCCAACGAACGTCGATCCAGCGCTCGGGCTCTTCGTCGAACTTCTGCAGGATCGGCGACTGGATCGGATAGATGGTGATGCCTTTGTCCTTGTCCATGATGCCGACGATGCGATCGCCGGGAACGGCGCCGGCAGGACTGAAATGGACCTCGGCGTTGCCGGAGAGGCCGCGGATCGGCAGGGCTTCCGGCCCCTCCGCCTGCTCCGCTGCGGCCATTTCCTTCGACCGCTCCGGCAGCTTGAAGATCATGCCCGCGGCGCTGCGCATGTTGAACCAGCCGTCGTCGGCGCTGGGCTTCACGGTTACGCGCTCGTCCTGATGATCGGGAAACACGGCGCGCAGAACGTCGAGTGAGGAGAGTTCGCCGCGCCCGACCGCGGCAATGGCGTCCTCCACGTCCTTCTGCCCGAGCCGATGCAGCACCGGCTTCAAGGCCTCGCGCGAGAAGGTCTTGCCCGCCCGTTCGAAGGTGCGCTCGAGGATGCGATAGCCGAGGCCGGCATATTGCTTGCGGATGGCGGCGCGGGTCGCGCGGCGGATGGCCGCCCGCGCCTTGCCCGTGACGACGATCTCTTCCCAGGCCGGCGGCGGCACCTGAATGCCCGAGCGGATGATCTCGACCTCGTCGCCGTTGTTGAGCCGCGTCACCAGCGGCATGATGCGACCATTGATCTTGGCCCCGACGCAGGTGTCGCCGATATTCGTATGCACGGCATAGGCAAAGTCGATCGGAGTGGCGCCGCGCGGCAGCGCTATCAGTTGTCCCTTCGGCGTGAAGCAGAAGACCTGATCCTGGAAGAGTTCGAGTTTGGTGTGCTCGAGAAACTCCTCCGGATTGTCGCCCTCGGCAAGCGATTCGATCGTGCGGCGCAGCCAGGAATAGGCATTCGATGTCGGAGTGCGCGTCAGGTCACCGGAAACGGTGTCGCGATCCTTGTAGAGTGCGTGGGCCGCGATACCGTATTCGGCGATCTCATGCATGCGCTTCGTGCGGATCTGCAGTTCGATGCGCTGGCGCGACGGGCCGATGATCGTCGTGTGAATCGATTGATAGTCGTTCTGTTTCGGGGTCGAGACGTAGTCCTTGAAGCGTCCCGGCACGACACGCCAGCGGGTGTGCACGATACCGAGCGCACGATAGCAGGACGGGATGTCGTTGACGATGATGCGGAAGCCCCAGACATCCGAGAGCTGCTCGAAGGAGAGCGATTTCGACTGCATCTTGCGGAAAACCGAATAGGGCTTCTTCTGGCGCCCTCTGACCTGTGCGTCCGTAAGCCCCTCGGCCTGAAGCAGTTCGCTCAGTTCCTCCTCGATCTTCTTGATCAGCCCCTCATTGCGCTCGGAGAGCTCCTGGAGGCGTCTGGTAACGGTCTCGTAAGCCTCCGGGTTGATGTGGCGGAAGGACAGGTTCTCGAGCTCCTCGCGCATGTCCTGCATGCCCATGCGCCCTGCCAGAGGCGCATAGATGTCCATCGTCTCCTCGGAGATGCGCGCGCGCTTTTCGGCCGACATGTGGTCGAGGGTGCGCATATTGTGGAGGCGATCGGCAAGTTTGACCAGGAGCACGCGGACGTCGTCCGAAATGGCGAGCAGCAGCTTGCGAAGATTTTCCGCCTGCTTGGCCTTTTTGGTGACAAGGTCGAGCTTCTTGATCTTGGTGAGGCCTTCGACCAAGGCGCCGATATCCTCGCCGAAGAGGTCGTCTATCTCCTGCCGCGTCGCGGTCGTATCCTCGATCGTGTCGTGCAGCAGCGCGACGGCGATCGTGGATTCGTCCAGATGCATTTCGGTCAGGATCGCCGCCACTTCCAGAGGATGGGAGATGTAAGGATCGCCGCTTGCCCGCTTCTGCTGCCCGTGCTTCTGCATGGCGTAGACATAGGCCTTGTTCAGCAGCGCCTCGTTGACGTCGGGCTTGTATTTCTGCACGCGCTCAACGAGCTCGTATTGGCGCATCATCCGCTAGCGGCTCCGTGAAATCAGGCAAATAAAAAAGTGCGCCAATCATATGAGTGGCGCACTGCTTCGATAACACGTCGGAACGTTGTTCCGGAACGAATCTCAGTAGTCGTCGCTCTTTTCCGGAGGAACGAGGCCTTCGATGCCGGCCAGCAGTTCTTCTTCGGACATGCGGTCGAAGGTCAACGCTTCCGGCTGGTCTTCCTCTTCGGCGGCCTCAGCGAAGGCGGGGGCTGCTTCGGTCTGGACGAGCGACGCCGGATCGGGTTCCGGCTCGTCCACTTCCACATGTTTCTGCAGCGAGTGGATCAGGTCTTCCTTCAGGTCGCCGGGCGACAGGGTTTCATCGGCGATCTCGCGCAGTGCAACGACCGGGTTCTTGTCGTTGTCGCGGTCGACCGTAATCGGGGCACCCTGGGAAACCAGGCGTGCGCGGTGGCTGGCAAGAAGGACGAGTTCGAAACGGTTTTCGACCTTGTCGATGCAGTCTTCGACGGTGACGCGGGCCATGGCCTGTCCTTTACGACTCAAGAGATGCGGCGGCATCGCCGCGGCAGGTTTAACAACGCGAAACCGGAACGTCCGCTGACATGCGGCTCCATCAGCTCCGATTTCTGGAATTAGGCGTCCGATACAATCAAAACAGCATAAGTTCAAGTTTTTCCTGCATCCGGCTCACGTCATCGCGCGGAGCATGATAAAATGCCACGTCTGTGGAACGCTGCCATCGGGTCACAGACACTGCCTGTATTTCGTGATAATTTCGAACACGTATCCAGCAACAATTATAGATTGAAAATGTGGACGAACTGCAGCAACTGCTAAAACTAGCTATAGGCGCCGCGCCCTGGTTGGAATAATGCGTTGGCATGACCACATTATTTGCAGATAAGTGAGCTTTAATTTAATCCGCCAATTTTAAGCGTGACGCTCCGCGGGGTTGGTCCGGTCACTGTGCAGGGTACGGAAAAAGGAAGTAACGATGTTCGATCCTCGCGAGAAAATCGCTCTTTTTATCGATGGCGCCAACCTCTACGCCGCGTCGAAGAGCCTCGGCTTCGACATCGATTACCGCAAGCTGCTCAAGGCCTTCCAGAAGCGCGGCTACCTGCTCAGGGCCTACTACTACACCGCACTCATCGAGGACCAGGAATATTCGTCGATCCGCCCGCTGATCGACTGGCTGGACTATAATGGCTATAAGGTCGTGACCAAGCCTGCCAAGGAATTCACCGATTCCCTCGGACGCCGCAAGATCAAGGGGAACATGGACATCGAGCTGGCGATCGACGCCATGGAGCAGTCCGAATCGGTCGACCACCTGGTGATTTTCTCCGGCGACGGCGATTTCACCACACTCGTCGAAGCGCTGCAGCGCAAGGGGCGAAAGGTTTCCGTGGTCTCGACCATGTCGACGCAGCCGCCGATGATTGCTGACGACCTGCGCCGCCAGGCCGACCACTTCATCGATCTCGCGACCCTTAGGGGAGAGATCGGCCGCGAACCGTCCGAACGCGTTCAGCGCCCTGTCGAGCCGGTCGCCGACGACGTCGAGCTTTAATTTTTCCTAATCCCTGTGCTCGTCACAGGGATCCAGCCAGACCAAGTCCTGGGGCTGAAAGAAATCTTCCCAGCGCCGCAGACGCGGCGCTGCTCTCATCTCTGTGACAAGCACAGAGATGACGGAAGCGGAGAGATTGCAGTCCTGCGAGACGTTTCCTGGGCCGTGCCGATGAGGCTCGGTTCAGCTGCGGGATTCCCTTATTTGCTCATAAGCGACAACCGGCGTTGTCTTATCTCTGCTGCCGATTCTACGATTCGGTGAACAGACCTCTCCGAATTGCCTGAATATGCGATTCAGACACTGATGGCCCGCGCTGCCGAAGCTTCGGGCTGCGGAGTGGGAGCTGAGTGATGAGTGATTCCTGCACCAGCCGAGGCGCAAGAGCCGCCCTTCGCAAACGGAAGACTCTTTCGTTGAGAACTCGCTTGCGCCAAGAGGCAAGTAGCACCGCGCTGTATGCGAGTTGGGGCACCGGCTCTAAAACTTTCATGATCCCCGCAGGCCCGGTCCTTGCATCGGTCGGCTTTACGCTCGCGATCGGAGCAGGCGCCGTGAGCCCGGCCCATGCGATAAACGAATGCGGCCCGGCCATTGGCGGAGTTGTGACCTGCAACACGTCCACTTACCCGAAGGGGCCCGGAATCCATATCGAATATCGTATTGATACCGGACTGAGGGCGACGATCGACAGCGTGGCGGTCAGATGGGCGGACGATGCGGGCAGCGATCGGCCTGCGATCGACATCCGTTCGGACAAGGTCACGAGCGAAGGCGATCTCATCGTGACGATCGAGGGCTCGACGGTGACGACCGGCGAGCCGGACAGAATTGGAACACGCTCCGACAGAGAGGTAGGCGAGTACGCCGATGGATTGAGAGTGACGCAGCGCGGTGCGGGGCTCGTTTCAGCGACGATGCTGAGCGGCAGCATCATCACATATGGATACAACGCAGCGGGAATTTACGCCTGGCAGCCCGGGGCCAACGAAAACAACAAGAGTGATGTGATCGCCGATTTCTCGGGAGAAGATTCCACGATCGAGACCTTCGGATCCTACTCTCAAGGTATCTATGGCCGCACAGAAACCGGCATAGGCAATGTCGCGGTGACGGCGAAGGACGGAACGATCGTCACCCATGGCCTGTCGTCGATAGGCGTTCGCGGACTGAAGCATAGCGCGTCCCTGGGAGACGGCGACGTGACCGTTGCCGGCGACAACATCACGGTAACGACCGGCGGAAATCTAAGTATCGGTATGGAGGCGAGAGTCGAGGACAGCAAGTCCGGCAGGGGCAACGCTTCGGTTTTCGTCCGCAACGAGGCGGCGATCGAGACCTCGGGCACAAGGGCACATGGCGCTCAAGCCTTCAATCTGGACCCGGGTGACAGCACGGTCGTTCTGGAAAAGAGCAAAATCACGACGCGCGGCGAGGGTGCTATAGGGATTCGGGCCGAGGCAGGAGACGGCAATGCCGTTACCGAAGTCACCAAAGGAAGCATTGCCACGGCTGGAGCATCGGCGATCGGGCTCGCGGCCATCAGCCAGGGAAACATGGGCGAGGCGCGCGTCTCGCTGGACGGCGGAGACGTCTCGACCGGCGGGGATAACGCGGAAGGCCTGATCGCGACCGCGAAGGGCGCCGGCGGAACGGCCACCGCCCGCTTGGTGGACGGGAACGTGAAGACGGCCGGTCGCGATGCAGAGGGCCTGATCGCTCACGCCGGCGATGAAAGTATCCCGACGAGCATCAATGCC
>Ga0209281_1000331_pt1 | contig 81645 bp, 81 predicted proteins | sample MedtruBG_FD_187514 | JGI IMG/M metagenome (GOLD analysis project Ga0209281, IMG submission 187514) | Root nodule microbial communities of legume samples collected from California, USA - Medicago truncatula BG (SPAdes) (version 2) | ecosystem: Host-associated > Plants > Roots > Nodule | place... | reverse complement strand
GAAAAGAAGAACAGCATGCGCACACTGACGATTGAACCGCTGACCAAAGAAGCCTTCGCCCCTTTCGGTGACGTGATCGAAACCGACGGCAGCGATCACTTCATGATCAACAACGGTTCGACCATGCGCTTCCATAAACTGGCTGTGGTCGAAACCGCAAAGCCTGAGGACAACGCGATCATCAGCATCTTCCGCGCCGACGCGCAGGACATGCCGCTGACCGTGAGCATGCTGGAACGCCATCCGCTGGGCAGCCAGGCTTTCATACCGCTGCTCGGCAACCCCTTTCTGATCGTGGTCGCGCCACTTGGCGATGAACCTGTATCAGGCTTGGTCCGCGCCTTCGTCACCAACGGCAGGCAGGGCATTAATTACCATCGCGGCGTTTGGCACCACCCGGTGCTGACGATCGAAAAGCGGGATGACTTCCTGGTGGTTGATCGCAGTGGCACAGGCAATAACTGCGATGAGCATTTTTTCAAAGAGGATGAGCGTTTGATCCTCGCCCCCCACCAATAAGAGAAGAGTCCGATCACTCGACAACAGAGTGACGGGCGAGAGGTAAAGACTGTGGAAGCACATCTGTTGGAATGGCTGAACCTGAGCGTGCGCTGGGTTCACATGATTACTGGCGTGGCCTGGATCGGTGCGTCGTTCTATTTCGTATGGCTGGAAAACAACCTCAACCGGGTCAACCCGAAAAGCGGTCTGGCTGGCGACTTGTGGGCAATCCACGGTGGCGGTATCTACCACCTGGAAAAATACAAGCTGGCTCCACCGACCATGCCGGACAACCTGCACTGGTTCAAATGGGAAGCCTACTTCACCTGGATGTCGGGTATCGCGCTGCTGTGCGTGGTGTTCTACTCCAACCCGACGCTTTACCTGCTGGCTCCGGGCAGCTCCCTGAGCGGTCCTGAAGGCGTACTGTTGGGCATCAGCTCGCTGTTCATCGGCTGGTTCGTCTACTCCTTCCTGTGCGACTCGGCCCTGGGCAAACGCCCTGCCCTGCTAGGTGGAATCCTGTTCGTCCTGATCATCGCCGCGGCCTACGGCTTCAGCAAAGTGTTCAGCGGTCGGGGTGCGTACCTGCACGTCGGCGCGATCATCGGCACCATCATGGTCGGCAACGTGTTCCGCATCATCATGCCGGCGCAACGCGCACTGGTAGCGGCGATTGCCGAGAACCGCACGCCGGATCCGGCGCTGCCGGCCAAAGGCCTGCTGCGTTCGCGCCACAACAACTACTTCACCTTGCCGGTGCTGTTCATCATGATCAGCAACCACTTCCCGAGCACCTACGGCAGCCAGTACAACTGGTTGATCCTGGCCGGGATCGCGGTACTGGCGGTGTTGGTGCGTCACTACTTCAACACCCGTCACGACAGCCACAAGTTTGCCTGGACCCTGCCGGTGGCAGCGGTGGGCATGATCTGCCTGGCTTATGTGACCGGTCCGAAGCCGATGTCCAGTGCCCCTGAAGTGGCCAAGGCACCCGCTGCAATCGAATACCAGCCGCTGCCGGAAACCGCAGTGGGCGGTGGATTGAAACCTGCTGAAGCCAAACCTGCAGAAGCGCCAGCCGCCGCTCCGGCTCAGGCATCCAATGCCGGCCCGGGTTTCGACAAGGTGCACAGCGTGATTCAGGAGCGTTGCGCGGTCTGCCATTCGGCCAAACCGACCAGCCCGTTGTTCAGCGCGGCCCCGGCCGGTGTGATGCTGGACACTCCCGAGCAAATCCGCCAGAACGCACCGCGGATTCAGGCGCAAGCCGTCACCAGCCAGATCATGCCACTGGGCAACATCACGCAGATGACCCAGCAGGAACGTGACCTGATCGGTGCCTGGATTGTGCAGGGAGCCCAGACCAACTAAGCAACACAAAAGCCTGTGTCTAGCGGGCTTTTGTGGCGAGGGAACTTGCTCCCGCTGGACTGCGCAGCAGTCCCCTGCTCTTAAGGTAAAGAGCGGGGCCGCTTCGCGCCCCAGCGGGAGCAAGCTCCCTCGCCACAGATCCACCTGATTCGAATACAGCTGCCGGTAGCACTGCAGCTGTAAATCACAAGAATAAAAAGATCTGAGGTGTTGCATGTCCGAGCTATCCGCAGCGCGCATCCCCGACGCACCCGCCATTCAGCGTTTGCCCCTCTTACAACTGATCCTGGTCGGTTTGCAGCATGTTCTGCTGATGTACGGTGGTGCCATCGCGGTACCGCTGATCATCGGACAGGCCGCTGGCCTGAGTCGTGAAGAAATCGCCTTCCTGATCAACGCCGATCTGCTGGTGGCGGGTATTGCCACTATCGTCCAGTCCCTCGGCATCGGCCCCATGGGCATTCGCATGCCGGTGATGATGGGCGCCAGCTTCGCCGCCGTCGGCAGCATGGTCGCCATGGCCGGCATGCCCGGTATCGGCCTGCAAGGGATCTTCGGCGCGACCATCGCCGCCGGGTTCTTCGGCATGCTCATCGCCCCGTTCATGTCCAAGGTCGTGCGCTTCTTCCCGCCGTTGGTGACCGGCACGGTCATCACCTCGATCGGTTTGTCGCTGTTCCCCGTGGCCGTGAACTGGGCCGGCGGCGGTGCCAGCGCCGCTCAATTCGGTTCACCGATCTATCTGGCCATCGCCGCACTGGTGCTGGGTACCATTTTGTTGGTGCATCGCTTCATGCGGGGTTTCTGGGTCAACATCTCTGTCCTGATCGGCATGTGCCTGGGCTACGTGCTCTGCGGCCTGATCGGCATGGTTGACCTCAGTGGCATGGCCCAGGCGCCATGGCTGCAATTCGTCACACCGCTACACTTCGGCATGCCGAAATTCGAACTCGCGCCGATCCTGTCCATGTGCCTGGTGGTGGTGATCATTTTCGTCGAGTCCACCGGGATGTTTCTGGCGCTGGGCAAGATCACCGGCCAGGAAGTCTGCCCACGGATGTTGCGTCGCGGCTTGCTGTGCGATGCCGGCGCCTCGTTCTTCGCCGGTTTCTTCAACACCTTCACCCACTCCTCCTTCGCCCAGAACATCGGCCTGGTGCAAATGACCGGCGTGCGCTGCCGTTCGGTGACCATCGTTGCCGGCGGGTTGCTGATCGTGTTGAGCCTGCTGCCCAAAGCCGCGTTTTTGGTGGCGTCGATTCCTCCGGCAGTACTGGGCGGCGCAGCAATTGCGATGTTCGGCATGGTCGCCGCCACCGGGATCAAGATTCTCCAGGAAGCCGACATCGGTGACCGCCGCAACCAACTGCTGGTGGCGGTGAGCATCGGCATGGGGCTGATCCCGGTTGTACGCCCGGAGTTTTTCGCCCACCTGCCCGTGTGGATGAGCCCGATCACCCACAGCGGCATCGCCATGGCCACCCTCAGCGCGCTGACGCTGAACTTGCTGTTCAACATCCTTGGTGGCGCCGAACGCGCGGCCATCAACGACTGCCACGCTCACACCCATTGATCTGACGGATAACCAAGGGGGCCTGCCTGTGGCCAGCCCCCTGGCCACAACCTGCGCCTCAAAAATAAAAACAAGAGGGAGCAACAGATGATTCGGACACAAACCAACCTGCTGTTGAGCGCTGGCCTGCTGGCCGCGAGCCAGGCCATGGCCGGCGATCTACTGCTGTGGCAGACCAACAGCCTGAGCTACCTGTATGGCAAGGATTTCGTGGTCAACCCGCGCATCCAGCAGACGATAACTTTCGAGCACGCCGACCGCTGGAAATACGGCGACAACTTCATGTTCATCGACAGCACCTACTACAACGGCGAGCAGGACCGAAACAAAGGCGTTCATGCCTATTACGGCGAGCTCAGTCCGCGCCTGTCTTTCGGCAAGATCCTCGACCGCCGTTTCGAATTCGGCCCGATCAAGGACGTGTTGCTGGCCATGACCTACGAGAACGGCGAAGACGACACCGAGGCCTACCTGATCGGGCCCGGTTTCGACCTCGCGGTTCCAGGCTTCAACTTCTTCACCTTGAACTTTTATTACCGCCAGACCGAAGGCTCGCGCCCCGGCGATGACGTCTGGCAGATCACGCCGGCCTGGTCCTACACCCTTCCATTGGGCAACTCGAACCTGCTGATCGACGGCTACATGGACTGGGTCGTAGATAACGACCAGAACTCGCACGGCACTTATCACGCCAACCTGCACTTCAACCCGCAAATCAAGTACGACCTGGGCAAGGCCATGGGCTGGCGGGAAAAACAGGTATACGTCGGCGTCGAATACAGCTACTGGAAAGACAAGTACGGCATCGAAAACAGCTCCAACTTCGACACCAACGAAAACACCACCAGCCTGCTGGTGAAGGTGCATTTCTGATGCTGCCCCGCAACCGTGCCCCAAGCCTGTCGTCGGTGCGCCGTTGCGGAGCACTTGAGACCTGGCCGAGGAGTCAGTATTCTCCGCGGCCGCCCGAATCCGGTTTAAAAAAAAGCCCGGATTTAAAACCTGACCAAAAAGCCAACTTATCCCGGCTCTGGCAGGCACCAAGGCACTCCAAAACCCCTCTCAATCGACCGCTCTTGAGCCGCCGAGCGGGAGTTTTTTTGCTTTCTGAAAGCCTTGGCCCAGCTCTTGCTAACAGCATCAAAGCTGACCGAATGGATGATTTTTACCGCTACAGAAAAAGGCGCCACACCAGAGCGCCGACCTTAAAAAAATAACGTGGAACCACCTACTTTTTGGGAGCAACCGAATGAAACGTACGTGCACTAGCCTGATGCTGGCGGGATCGATGCTGGCCGGGGGCCAGGCCATGGCCGGCGATTTGCTGCAGTGGCAGACCAACAGCCTGACCTACCTCTATGGCAAGGACTTCCAGGTCAACCCGCGCATCCAGCAGACGGTGACCTTCGAACACGCCGATGGCTGGAAGTACGGCGACAACTTCTTCTTCATCGACAAAATCTTCTACAACGGCAAGGAAGACCACTTCGCGGGCGAGAACACCCATTACGGCGAACTCAGCCCGCGCCTGTCGTTCAACAAGATCTTCGACCAGAAGTTCGAATTCGGCCCGATCAAGGACGTGCTGCTGGCCATGACCTACGAGTTCGGTGAAGACGATACCGAGTCCTACCTGATCGGCCCTGGTTTCGACCTGGCCATCCCGGGCTTCGATTACTTCCAGCTGAACTTCTACAACCGCCACACTGAAGGCGACCGCCCGGGCGACAACATCTGGCAGGTCTCGCCGGTCTGGTCCTACACCATTCCGGTGGGTGGCTCGGACGTGCTGATCGACGGCTTCATGGATTGGGTGGTCGACAACGACGTCAACAGCAAAGGCGAGTACCACGCCAACCTGCACTTCAACCCGCAGGTCAAATACGACCTGGGCAAGGCGCTGAATCTGGGTGCCAAGCAGCTGTACGTCGGTGTCGAGTATGACTACTGGAAAAACAAGTACGGGATTGAAGACAGCCAGGGCTTCAAGACTGATCAGAGTGTGACCAGTTTCCTGGTCAAGGTTCACTTCTGATTTAAGAAGCTTCGCGAGCAGGCTCGCTCACAGTGGAACCTTGTCGAACACAAACTTTGTATACGACGAAAATCCCCGTGGGAGCGAGCCTGCTCGCGAAAGCCTCACTACAAGTCTCAAACCGAAAGCACGGGCTCTTCCAACCCCAGAAACCGGCACAATTCCCCGCGCTTGGCCAACGCATCCCGTCGCCCCAGTTCGATCAACTCGCTGCAATACCCCGCCTCGAACAGCAGGTAACTCAGCACCCCCGCCCCGCTGGTCTTGGTCGCACCCGGCCCGCGCAGAAACAGGCGCAATGCCGCCGGCAATTCCTGGCGATGGCGCGCGGCAATCTCGTCGATCGGCTGACTCGGTGAAATCACCAATACGTCCACCGGTGCCACGCCCAATGCACGGGTCGGCGTGCCGTCGGGCATCAGGTGACTGAACTGGTTCAGGCGCTGCAACAGCTCGATATCGCTTTCCAGGCTGTCAATGAACGTACTGTTGAGCATGTGCCCGCCGATCTGCGCCAGGGTCGGCTGCTGACCGGTGTAGCTACGCAACAAGGGTTGTTGCGGGTCCACTCCGCGGGGGTTGCCACTGACGCCCACCACCAGCACCCGACTGGCGCCCAGATGCAGCGCCGGACTGATCGGCGCCGACTGACGCACCGCGCCATCACCGAAATACTCTTCGTCGATTTTCACCGGGGCGAACAGCAGCGGAATAGCCGAACTGGCGAGCAGGTGTTCAACGGACAACCGCGTGGGAATGCCGATGCGTCGATGGCGCAACCAGGCATCGATCTTGCCGCCGCCCTCATAGAAGGTGACTGCCTGGCCGGACTCATAGCCGAAAGCTGTGACCGCCACCGCATGCAATTGCTTCTGCGCGATCGCTTCGGCGATGCCACCCATATGCAGCTTGTCGTTGAGCAGATCGCGCAACGGAGAACTGTTGAGCAGCGCCACCGGCACCTGGGCACCAATGCCGAGCAAACTGTGGCTGACAAAGCGACTGGCCTGGCGGATCACCCCGGGCCAGTCGCTGCGCAACACCAGATGACTGCGAAAGCCCTGCCAGAAGGCCGTCAGGCGTTCGATGGCGTTACGAAAGTCCATTGCCCCGCTGGCGAGGCTGACGGCGTTGATCGCGCCCGCCGAGGTGCCGACAATCACCGGAAACGGATTGCGGGCCCCCTGTGGCAGCAATTCGGCAATCGCCGCCAGCACCCCGACCTGATAGGCCGCCCGAGCCCCGCCACCGGAAAGAATCAACCCTGTTACCGGCTCAACTGGACTCATCGCAACACTCCATGGTGCTTGGGAAAACGGTTACTCAACCGCGCTTGGCGTACAACTTCGCCTCGCCCGGTGGACGGCTCTTGAAGCGGCGGTGGGCCCACAGGTATTGCTCGGGATGCTCTCGCAGAACGCTTTCGATCCATTGGTTGATGCGCAGGCAATCCTCTTCTTCGGTTTCGCCGGGGAAGCCTTCGAGCGGCGCATGGATCACCAGGCGATATCCGCTGCCGTCCACCAGACGCTCCTGGGTGAACGGCACCACCAGCGCCTTGCCCAGCCGCGCAAACTTGCTCGTGGCGGTGACGGTCGCGGCCTGAATACCGAACAGCGGCACGAAGATGCTTTGCTTGGCGCCGTAGTCCTGATCCGGTGCGTACCAGATCGCCCGGCCCGAGCGCAGCAACTTGAGCATGCCGCGCACGTCTTCGCGTTCCACCGCCAGCGAATCGAGGTTGTGCCGCTCGCGGCCCTGGCGCTGGATGTAGTCGAACAGAGGATTCTTGTGCTCGCGGTACATGCCGTCGATGGTGTGCTGCTGACCGAGCAACGCCGCGCCGATTTCCAGCGTCGTGAAGTGCAGGGCCATCAGGATCACGCCCTTGCCTTCGCGCTGGGCCTGCTGCAAATGCTCCAGCCCTTCGATATGAGCGAGACTCGCCAGGCGCTTGCGCGACCACCACCAGCTCATCGCCATTTCAAAGAAAGCGATGCCGGTGGAGGCGAAGTTTTCCTTGAGCAGGCGTTTGCGTTCGGCGGCGGTCTTTTCAGGAAAACACAGTTCCAGGTTGCGCTTGGCAATGCGCCGTCTGTCGCCGGCGACCCGATACATCAAGACGCCCAGGACACGACCAATCCACAGCAGTGCCGGATACGGCAGCTGGACGATCAGCCACAACAGCCCCAGGCCACACCACAACGGCCAGAAACGTGGAGATAGAAATGCTTTTCGAAAACGCGGGCGGTCCATTAATGCTTCCGGAATGACAATGGCCGCGCATTCTACATCGTTCGACCCGGCTTGCGGCCCGCGGGCGTTCTCGTTATAAGTCTCGGCACTTTTAGTGACAAGTCGTTGTATGCCGACCATGAGCCAAACCGAACCGCTAGACCAAGATCCCGTGTTCCAGTTGAAGGGCAGCATGCTGGCCATTACGGTGCTGGAGCTGGCCCGTAACGACCTCGAAAGCCTTGATCGGCAACTGGCCGCCAAGGTCGCCCTGGCGCCGAACTTCTTCAGCAACGCGCCGCTGGTACTGGCCCTGGACAAACTCCCGGCCAACGAAGGCGCGGTCGATCTGCCAGGGCTGATGCGCGTCTGCCGCCAGCATGGCCTGCGTACCCTGGCGATCCGTGCCAGCCGTATCGAAGACATTGCCGCCGCCATCGCGGTCGACCTGCCGGTGCTGCCACCGTCCGGCGCCCGGGAGCGTCCACTGGACCTGACCGAAGGCGAACCGAAGAAAAAACCGGAAAAACCGCCCGAGCCGACCATCAAGCCGACGAAAATCATCACCTCGCCAGTACGTGGTGGCCAGCAGATTTATGCCCAGGGCAGCGATCTGGTGGTGATCTCCTCGGTGAGCCCGGGGGCGGAACTTCTCGCCGATGGCAACATCCATGTATACGGCCCGATGCGTGGTCGCGTGTTGGCCGGCGTCAAGGGCGACACCAAGGCGCGGATTTTCTGTCAGCAAATGAGTGCTGAACTGATTTCCATCGCCGGGCATTACAAGGTTTCCGAAGATCTGCGCCGCGACCCTCTATGGGGTTCGGGTGTGCAGGTCAGCCTGTCCGGCGACGTGTTGAACATCATTCGGCTTTAACGGATACTGCCGCATTTTCCAAGCATCTCTAAAACGTAGCGAAAACGGCTCAAACGAAGTAGGAAAAAGGCCGAAAGCAGTGTTTACCGGGGGTAAACGCCGCTCAAAACCGGATTCCAGCCAAGGCTGTCCGACTGCAGTAGTTTTTCAGGAGATGTTTTTCAGGGACTGAAAAGTCCTTCTTCCTTAGGGGTGAAACACCTTGGCCAAGATTCTCGTGGTTACATCCGGCAAGGGTGGTGTGGGTAAGACCACCACCAGCGCCGCTATCGGTACCGGCCTCGCTCTGCGCGGCCACAAAACAGTGATCGTCGACTTCGACGTGGGCCTGCGTAACCTCGACCTGATCATGGGTTGCGAGCGTCGCGTGGTGTATGACTTCGTCAACGTGGTCAACGGCGAAGCCAATCTGCAACAGGCCCTGATCAAAGACAAGCGCCTGGAAAACCTCTACGTGCTGGCCGCCAGCCAGACCCGCGATAAAGACGCGCTGACCGTCGAAGGCGTGGAAAAAGTCCTGATGCAACTCAAGGAAGACTTTGAGTTCGTGGTCTGCGACTCCCCGGCGGGCATCGAGAAAGGCGCCCACCTGGCCATGTACTTCGCCGATGAAGCGATCGTCGTGACCAACCCGGAAGTCTCCTCGGTACGTGACTCCGACCGCATGCTTGGCCTGCTGGCCAGCAAGTCCCGTCGCGCCGAGCGTGGCGAAGACCCGATCAAGGAACACCTGCTGATTACCCGTTATCACCCGGAACGTGTGAGCAAAGGCGAAATGCTCGGCGTAGAAGACGTCAAGGAGATCCTTTCGGTGACCCTGCTCGGCGTGATCCCTGAATCCCAGGCGGTGCTCAAGGCATCCAACCAGGGTGTTCCGGTGATTCTCGACGACCAGAGCGATGCCGGCCAGGCCTACAGCGATACCGTTGACCGCCTGCTGGGCAAGACCGTGGATCATCGATTCCTTGATGTACAGAAGAAGGGATTCTTCGAGCGCCTGTTTGGAGGCAACTAAGCAATGAACCTTTTTGACTTCTTTCGTGCCAACAAAAAGCAAAGCACCGCGTCGGTAGCGAAAGAGCGTCTACAGATCATCGTGGCGCACGAACGCGGCCAACGCAGTACCCCGGACTACCTGCCAGCCTTGCAGAAGGAACTGGTCGAGGTGATCCGCAAGTACGTCAATATCGGGTCCGATGACGTGCATGTCGCACTGGAAAGCCAGGGCAGCTGCTCGATTCTGGAACTCAATATCACCCTGCCAGATCGCTGAGTCGATCCGCCAGGAGCCACGGCGGCTCAGGCCCCTTCTGCAACCGGAAGGGACCTGAGCCGCCGTTGGCGTTTGTTACGAGGCTGTTTTAATGCCGTTGTCCAATATCCACATCATCCATCAGGATGCCGCCGTACTGGTGGTGAACAAGCCGACCCTGTTGCTCTCTGTCCCTGGCCGGGCCGATGACAACAAGGACTGCCTGATTACCCGCCTGCAGGAAAACGGCTACCCGGAAGCGCGAATCGTCCACCGACTGGACTGGGAGACGTCCGGCATCATCCTGCTGGCCCGCGACCCGGATACCCATCGCGAACTGTCCCGGCAATTTCACGACCGCGAAACCGAAAAGGCCTACACCGCCCTGTGCTGGGGTCAGCCGGAACTGGACAGCGGCAGCATCGACCTGCCGTTGCGCTACGACCCGCCGACAAAGCCTCGGCATGTGGTCGACCATGAGTTTGGCAAACATGCGCTGACTTTCTGGCGCGTGCTCGAGCGTTGCGGCGACTGGTGCCGCGTCGAGCTGACACCGATCACCGGCCGTTCCCACCAGTTGCGCGTGCACATGCTCTCGATTGGCCATCCGTTGCTGGGTGACGGGCTCTATGCCCACGAGCAGGCGCTGGCGGCCTGGCCGCGATTGTGCCTGCACGCGAGCATGCTCAGCTTCACCCACCCGCAAAGTGGCGAGCGCCTGCGCTTCGAGTGCCCGGCACCATTCTGAAAATGTGGGAGCGGGCTTGCTCCCACAGGGTGCTCCTTCACATTCATCTTCGCTGTCCACTCCAACATCAGCCCACCGCCAATTCCATGGCCAATACGTTAAACTGGCGCCACTGCTGTCTGGAGCTACTTTATGCGCGATGAGTTGAACCAAGGCCTGATCGATTTCCTCAAGGCCTCCCCTACCCCGTTCCATGCCACCGCCAGCCTTGTCCAGCGTCTGGAAGCGGCGGGCTATCAGCGCCTCGACGAGCGTGAGCCCTGGAATACCGAAGCCAACGGTCGCTACTACGTCACCCGCAACGACTCTTCGATTGTCGCGATCAAGATGGGCCGTCATTCACCGCTGCACGGTGGCATTCGCCTGGTCGGCGCCCACACCGACAGCCCGTGCCTGCGCGTCAAGCCGCAACCGGAGCTGCAACGCCAGGGCTTCTGGCAACTGGGCGTCGAAGTCTATGGCGGCGCGCTGCTGGCGCCGTGGTTCGACCGTGACCTGTCCCTGGCGGGGCGCGTAACCTTCCGTCGAGATGGCAAGGTCGAAAGCCAGTTGATCGACTTCAAGGCACCGGTCGCGATCATTCCGAACCTGGCGATTCACCTCAATCGTGAAGCCAACATGGGCTGGGCCATCAACGCCCAGACCGAACTGCCGCCGATCCTCGCGCAATTTGCCGGTGACGAGCGCGTGGACTTCCGCGCAGTACTCACCGACCAGCTCGCCCGCGAACACGGCCTGAATGCCGACGTGGTGCTCGATTACGAGCTGAGTTTCTACGACACCCAAAGCGCGGCGGTCATTGGCCTGCATGGCGATTTCATCGCCGGCGCGCGTCTGGACAACCTGCTGTCGTGCTACGCCGGCCTGCAAGCGCTGTTGACGACCGACACCGACGAAACCTGCGTGCTGGTTTGCAACGACCACGAAGAAGTCGGTTCCTGCTCGGCCTGTGGTGCCGACGGCCCGATGCTTGAGCAAACCTTGCGACGCCTGTTGCCTGAAGGTGATGAATTCGTACGCACCATCCAGAAATCCCTGCTGGTTTCGGCTGACAACGCCCACGGCGTGCATCCGAACTACGCCGACAAGCACGATGCCAACCACGGCCCGAAACTCAACGCCGGCCCGGTGATCAAGGTCAACAGCAACCAGCGCTACGCCACCAACAGCGAAACCGCCGGGTTCTTCCGCCACCTGTGCATGGCTGAAGAAGTGCCGGTGCAGAGCTTCGTGGTGCGCAGCGACATGGGCTGTGGTTCGACCATCGGCCCGATCACCGCCAGCCACCTGGGCGTGCGCACCGTGGACATCGGCCTGCCGACGTTCGCCATGCACTCGATCCGCGAGCTGTGCGGCAGCCATGACCTGGCGCATCTGGTCAAGGTGCTGAGCGCGTTCTACGCCTGCCGCGAATTGCCGTAACGCCGGTAGGAGCTGCCGCAGGCTGCGATCTTTTGATTCTGATTTTGACGCCATGATTGTCGCCGAAGATCAAAGGATCGCAGCCTTCGGCAGCTCCTACACACATCACACCAGCCGCATCAAAAGCGGCCTAGACTTCAAGTATCCCTACGACAAGGCTGTCTCCATGATTTCGATGTCTACCTTCCACGCCATGCTGATTCCGATTCTTGCCGGGATGCTCCTGCTGGCCGTCGGTTTCAACTTTCGCGATAAAAATGCCGGCGTGTTTGCCATGTGGATCGGCATGCTAACCATTCTCGCGACCGTGGTGATCAAGATCCTCGCCAAACTCAACGAATAATTCATCGTCCCTGGCTCGCATTGATTTTGACGGGCTCGTACACTCGGTCGATCCGCTCCCTGCGAGGTTGACCGCCTAGTGTTCGCTCGTCTTTTTGCCCTCCCTTGTTTTTTCCTTGTCTGCCTGATGACACTGCTGTCAGTGGCGCCTGCCCAGGCCGCCGGCCTGCCGGGCCTGCTCACCAACCAGGCCAAGGCCCAGCCCGAAGCACAGGAACCGCTGGGGCAATCCCTGGACGAAGTGATCAAGTCGCTGGAAAACGACCAGCAACGCAGCAAGCTGCTGGCCGACCTGAAAAAGCTCCGCGACACCACCAAACAGGCCCAGCCGATTACCGAAGAAGGCGTGCTGGGCCTGATTGGCGGAACCCTGACCACTATCGAGAAGAAATTTACCGGCGACGACAGTCCGCTCACGCGCTGGTCCAGTGAGCTCGATCAGGCCAGGGAAGAACTGGTGGCGCTGGCGCTGCCGGCCAATGAATGGCTGCCCATGCTGTTCGCCTTCGCCATGATCCTGATGGTCTGGAGCCTGCTGGCCGCCGCGCTGATCTGGATCAGCCACCGCGTGCGGATGCGTTTCGGCCTGACCGAAGAACTGCCACAGCACCCCCGGGCCCTGGACATGCTGCGTTTTGCCCTGCGCAAACTCGGGCCATGGCTGATTGCCCTGGTGATCACGGTCTACATGAGCTACGCCCTGCCCTCGTCCCTGGGCAAGAGCCTGGCGATGGTGCTGGCCTATGCACTGGTGGTCGGCACCTGCTTCTCGGCCATCTGCGTGATTGCCTTTTCCCTGCTCGATGGCCCACACCGCCACCGCGCCCTGTACATACTGCGGCACCAGGCGTTTCGGCCGCTGTGGCTGATCGGCAGCTTCGCCGCATTTGGCGAAGCCCTGAGCGATCCGCAGCTGGTCGCCAGCCTCGGCAGCCATCTGGCCCATACTGCCGCGACTGTTGCCAATGTCCTGGCCGCGCTTTCCACGGGGCGCTTCATCCTGCGCTTCCGCCGGCCGATCGCCCACCTGATCCGCAACCAGCCGCTGTCCCGGCGCCTGACCCGCCGTGCGCTCAACGACACCCTGTCAATTCTTGGCACCTTCTGGTACGTACCGGCACTGGTACTGGTGGCAATCTCCCTGTTCGCGACGTTCATTTCCGCCGGCGACACCAGCACCGCCCTGCGCCAGTCGCTGATCTGCACCGTCTTGCTGGTGTTGTGCATGGTCATCAACGGCCTGGTACGCCGCCAAGGCCTCAAACCCCAACGCGGTATCCGGCGCTACGCGGTGTATTCGGAACGGCTGAAAAACTTCTTCTACACCATTGTTCACCTGTTGGTGTGGCTGGCCTTTATCGAACTTGGCCTGCGGGTCTGGGGCATGTCATTGATCCGCTTTACCGAAGGCGACGGCCACGAAGTCAGTGTCAAACTGTTCAGCCTCGCCGGCACATTGCTGTTCGCCTGGCTGATCTGGATTCTCAGCGATACCGCGGTGCATCACGCGCTGACCCGCTCGCGCAAAGGCCTGGCCAATGCCCGCGCGCAGACGATGATGCCGCTGATCCGCAATGTGCTGTTCATAGCGATTTTTATCATCGCGCTGATTGTCGCCCTGGCGAACATGGGCATGAACGTCACCCCCCTGCTGGCCGGTGCCGGCGTGATCGGCCTGGCCATCGGTTTTGGTGCGCAGTCGCTGGTAGCCGACCTGATTACCGGGTTGTTCATCATCATCGAAGACTCCCTGGCCATCGACGACTACGTGGATGTCGGCGGCCACCTCGGTACGGTCGAAGGGCTGACCATCCGCACCGTGCGCCTGCGGGACATCGACGGCATCGTCCACACCATTCCGTTCAGTGAAATCAAAAGCATCAAGAACTACTCCCGGGAATTCGGCTACGCCATCTTCCGGGTAGCGGTGCCGGCCAACATGGACATCGACAACGCCATCAAACTGATGCGCGAAGTCGGCCAGAAAATGCGCACCGATCCGCTACAACGACGCAATATCTGGTCGCCGCTGGAGTTCCAGGGGGTGGAAAGCTTCGAGTCGGGCAACGCCATCCTGCGCGCCCGGTTCAAGACTGCGCCGATCAAGCAGTGGGAAGTGTCGCGAGCGTTCAACCTGTCACTCAAGCGACACATGGATGAAGCCGGACTGGATCTGGCGACACCGCGGATGAGCATTCAGGTGATTACCGCCGGTGGTGGCCCGCAGGAGTAGGAGCTGCCGCAGGCTGCGATCTTTTGATTTTGGCCTTTAAAGGATCGCAGCCTGCGGCAGCTCCTACAAAGGCAGCGTCAGACAACATCCACCCCGACATGAATCGCATCATGCCGCCAGAACTCCAGATCACAATCGATCAGCCGCTCATGCTGGTCATAGTTGACCCGGGCAATCCGCAAGCCCGGGCTGCCTGTTGACACCTTTAACGCTGCCGCCGCATCCACCGACAACGCCGTGGGCACAATTTCGAAGCGCACCCGCCCGTAGTGCAGGTCGTAATGCCGCGCATACAGTTCGGTGATCGACTGATTCAAATCGAAATCGAGGATCCCGGGAAAGTACCGCGGGTTCAGATAGTGCTCCACATACAGCACCAGTCGCCCGTCGATCCGCCGTGCGCGGCAGATCTGAATCACGCTCGACAGCGCCGGCAATTGCAGCCAGGCACACACCGCCGCCGATGCCGGTTGCAATCGCGCCGAAATCACCTCGGTGGACGGCACTCGCCCTTGGGCGCTGACCATCGCGTGAAAGTGGCTGCGCTGCATGAGGTTGTAGGCCAGGCGCGGCGGCGAGACGAACCAGCCGCGACGCTCCTCGCGATAAATCTGCCCCTGTGACTCCAACTGCAACAACGCTTCACGCAAAGTGATCCGCGTGGTACCGAACAATTCACTGAGCTTGCGCTCGGCCGGCAATTTGCTGCCCGGGGTCAACAGTCCATGGTCGATCTGCTCCTGAAGCACCTGGCCGATGGCTGTTACCGCTTTTGTTGCCTCTTCACGCATCAACGTTTCCTTTCTGGACTAGACCAGCACCATTTCAGGGCTGAACCACAGCGTAAACCGGCTCATTCAATAGTCCTGCAAGCGTAGGCAGCGCAGATGACCAAGATGTGACAAAGCCGCCCAACGGTCGCCATTCTCTGGCCTCAACAACCTGCAATTCATCGGCCAAGCCCCTTTCCCTCCGGGGCCTTGACCATGGTCTACGCTTAGCAGGCCAGTCGCGATACCGCTGAACAAAAAGACATTCCGGGCGACGAACGACATCAAAGTGTCATCCAGCCCCCTTAAATTGGCTCAGGTATTGCTGACCTAGACCAACACAACCGCAATCGCAGCGTAGAACACGACCCAAGGAGCTTCGGAATGAAAAAGCTTTTCCTGGCATCACTGTTAGGCTCGACCATCGCTATGTGCACCGCCGCCATGGCGGCCGACACCGATTTGAAAACCCTCGAAGCCGCCGCAAAAGCGGAAGGCGCCGTCAACAGCGTCGGCATGCCCAATGACTGGGCCAACTGGGCCGGCACCTGGAAAGACCTGAGCGACAAGTACGGCCTCAAGCACATCGACACCGACATGAGCTCGGCCCAGGAAATCGCCAAGTTCGCCGCGGAAAAAGACAACGCCAGCGCCGACATCGGCGACGTCGGTGCAGCGTTCGGCCCGATCGCGGTCAAGCAAGGCGTGGTCCAGCCTTACAAGCCTTCGACCTGGGATCAGATTCCAGCCTGGGCTAAGGACAAGGACGGCAACTGGGCACTGGCTTACACCGGCACCATCGCTTTCATCGTCAACAAGAAGTTGCTGCACGGTTCCGAAGTGCCGACCAAGTGGGCTGACCTCAAGACCGGCAAGTACAAGGTTTCCATCGGCGACGTGAGCACTGCTGCCCAGGCTGCGAACGGCGTACTGGCCGCGGCTCTGGCCAATGGTGGCGACGAGAAAAACCTCAAGCCTGCCCTGGATCTGTTCGCCGACATCGCCAAGCAGGGTCGCCTGTCGATGTCCAACCCGGTCATTGGTGCCATGGAAAAAGGCGAAATCGAAGTCGGCGTGGTCTGGGACTTCAACGGCCTGAGCTACAAGGCCAAGATGGCCAATCCAGATGACTACGTGGTGCTGATCCCGTCCGACGGCTCGGTGATCTCCGGCTACACCACCATCATCAACAAGTACGCGAAAAACCCGAACGCCGCCAAGCTGACCCGCGAATACATCTTCAGCGACGCGGGCCAGATCAACCTGGCCAAGGGCAACGCCCGGCCGATCCGCGCCGACCACCTGACCCTGCCAGCCGAGGTGCAGGCCAAGCTGCTGCCTAACGAGCAGTACAAGAAGGTTACGCCGATCAAGGACGCGGACGCCTGGGAAAAGACCTCCAAGGCCCTTCCTCAGAAGTGGCAGGAAGAAGTCATCATCAATATGCAGTAATGCTGCATCTGTAGGAGCTGCCGCAGGCTGCGATCTTTTGATTTTGCTTTTCATAGGCAAGGTCCAAAGATCGCAGGCTTCGCCAGCTCCTACGACGATCTGATCAGATTTGATTTCGGAGTCATCGCCCCTATGAAACACAACGTCATCCTTGTCGTGCTCGACGGCCTCAACCACCAGGTTGCCCGCCACGCCATGGGGCACCTGCAGGCGTACGTCGGCGCCGGACGCGCCGCACTCTACAGACTGGAGTGCGAGTTGCCGTCCCTGTCCCGCCCGCTGTACGAATGCATCCTGACCGGCGTTGCGCCCATCGACAGCGGCATCGTCCATAACAATGTCTCGCGCCTGTCCAACCAGCGCAGCATCTATCACTACGCCACCGACGCAGGTCTTGTCACTGCTGCGGCGGCCTATCACTGGGTCAGCGAGCTGTACAACCGTTCGCCCTTCGTCGCGGCCCGGGACCGTCACACCGATGACCCGCAACTGCCGATCCAGCACGGGCATTTCTACTGGAACGATCACTATCCGGATTCGCACCTGTTCGCCGACGCCGAAAACCTGCGCCTGCGTCATGCGCCGAACTTCCTGTTGATCCACCCGATGAACATCGACGATGCCGGACACAAGCACGGCCTCGACACCCCGCAGTACCGCAACAGCGCCCGCTCGGCCGACATCATCCTGGCCGACTACCTGCAAGGCTGGCTCGATGCCGGCTACCAGGTGCTGGTCACCGCGGACCACGGCATGAACAACGACCGCTCCCACAACGGCCTGCTGCCGGAAGAACGTGAGGTGCCGCTGTTCGTGCTCGGTGACGCATTCAGCCTCGACGCCGGTGCCGCGCCGAAACAGACCGAAATCTGCGGCATTGTCTGTGAGTTGCTCGGCGTCCCCCACGACAAACCGGTCTGCCGGGAGCTGTTGAAGTGAATGCCATGACCCGCAGTAAATGGCTGGCAGCCTTATGCCTGGTCCCGTTCGCGCTGTTCTTCATCGTATTCGAGATCGCACCGCTGACCTGGGTGATGATCAACAGCCTGCAATCGGAAGAATTCGGCTGGGGCCTGGCCAACTTCAGCAAAATCTTCAGCTCGAAGTTTTACCTGCAAGCCATCCAGTACAGCCTTGAGATCAGCTTCTGGTCCAGCGTGTTCGGGATCATCATCGCCATACTGGGCGCCTACTCCCTGCGCCGGGTCGATTCGAAACTGCGCAACTTCGTCAACGCCTTCGCCAACATGACCAGCAACTTCGCCGGTGTCCCCCTGGCCTTCGCATTCATCATTTTGCTCGGTTTCAACGGCAGCTTCACCATCATGCTCAAGCAAGCCGGCATCATTCAGGATTTCAACCTGTACTCGAAAACCGGGTTGATCATTCTCTACACCTACTTCCAGATTCCCCTCGGCGTGCTGCTGCTGTACCCGGCCTTCGATGCGCTGCGCGAAGACTGGCGCGAGTCGGCTTCACTGCTCGGCGCCGACGGTTGGCAGTACTGGCGGCACATCGGCTTGCCGGTGTTGACGCCGGCACTGCTGGGCACCTTCGTGATCCTGCTGGCAAACGCCCTCGGTGCCTACGCCACGGTGTACGCCCTGACCACCGGCAATTTCAACGTGCTGCCGATCCGCATCGCGGCAATGGTGTCCGGTGACATTTCCCTGGACCCGAACCTGGCCAGCGCCCTGGCCGTAGTGCTGGTGGCCTTGATGACCCTGGTGACCATCGTGCATCAGTTGCTGCTGAAGAGGAGCTACCATGTCTCGCGTTGAACTGGGGCCCGTCGGTGTCTACCACCGCGTCGTGGTGTACCTGCTGTTTGCCATCCTGCTGTTGCCGCTGGCCGGCACGCTGATCTACTCGATCGCCAGCAGTTGGTCGGCGACCATTCTGCCCAGCGGTTTCACCCTCAAGTGGTACATCCAGTTGTGGAGCGATCCGCGCTTCCTGAATGCGTTCGGGCAATCGTTGCTGGTCTGCGTCGGTTCGTTGATTCTTTCGGTCGTGCTGATTCTGCCGCTGCTGTTCGTGGTGCATTACCACTTCCCGAAACTCGACGCGCTGATGAACATCCTGATCCTGCTGCCCTTCGCCGTGCCACCGGTGGTGTCGTCGGTGGGGCTGTTGCAGCTCTACGGCTCCGGACCGTTCGCCATGGTCGGGACGCCGTGGATCCTGATCGGTTGCTACTTCACCGTGGCGCTGCCGTTCATGTACCGGGCCATCACCAACAACCTGCAGGCGATCAACCTGCGCGACCTGATGGACGCCGCCCAGTTGCTCGGCGCCAGCACCTTTCAAGCGGCGCTCCTGGTGGTACTGCCGAACCTGCGCAAGGGCCTGATGGTGGCGTTGCTGCTGTCGTTCTCGTTCCTGTTCGGTGAGTTCGTGTTCGCCAACATCCTGGTCGGTACCCGCTACGAAACCCTGCAGGTCTATCTCAACAACATGCGCAACAGCAGCGGTCATTTCACCAGTGCGCTGGTGATTTCCTACTTCTTCTTTGTGCTGGTTCTGACCTGGATTGCCAATATCTTGAACAGGGACAAAAGCGAATGAGCTATGTCAGCGTCCAACATCTTCAGAAAAGCTTCGCCGGAACCACGGTGTTCAGCGACATCAATTGCGAAATCCAGAAAGGCGAGTTCGTCACCCTGCTCGGCCCGTCCGGTTGCGGCAAATCCACCCTGCTGCGCTGCATCGCCGGCCTGACCTCCGTGGATGGTGGCAAAATCCTGCTCGACGGCCAGGACATCGTGCCGGCGAGCCCGCAGAAACGCGGGATCGGCATGGTGTTCCAGAGTTATGCGCTGTTCCCCAACATGACCGTGGAACAAAACGTCGCCTTCGGCCTGCGCATGCAAAAGGTCAATGCCGATGACAGCCGCAAACGCGTCGCCGAAGTGCTGAAACTGGTGGAGCTCAATGACTTTGCCGCGCGTTACCCGCATCAGCTCTCGGGAGGGCAGTGCCAGCGCGTTGCCCTCGCCCGCTCCCTGGTGACCCGGCCACGCCTGTTGCTGCTCGACGAGCCGTTGTCGGCCCTGGATGCGCGCATTCGCAAGCATCTACGTGAACAGATTCGCCAGATCCAGCGCGAACTGGGCCTGACCACGATTTTCGTCACACACGATCAGGAAGAAGCCCTGACCATGTCTGACCGGATTTTCCTGATGAATCAGGGAAAAATCGTACAAAGCGGCGACGCCGAAACCCTCTACACCGCACCGGTGGATGTGTTCGCCGCCGGTTTCATCGGCAACTACAACCTGCTGGATGCCGACAGCGCCTCGAAGCTGCTGCAGCGTCCGATCAGCAAGCGCATCGCCATTCGCCCGGAAGCCATCGAACTGAGCCTCAATGGCGAACTGGACGCGCAGGTACGCAGCCACAGCTTGCTGGGCAACGTGATTCGCTACCGGGTCGAGGCCCGGGGCGTGGAATTGGTGGTGGATGTGCTGAACCGCTCGGCGGCCGACCTGCATCCCGATGGTCAGCGCCTGGCGCTTTCCATCGATCCGACGGCCCTGTGTGAGGTAGCCTGATGCCTTTGCTGACGCTGAAGAGAGAACTGCACTGATGGCCCTGGCAATTTTTGATCTGGACGAAACCCTGATCCACGGCGACTGCGCCTCACTGTGGAGCGAGCAAATGGTCCGCCTCGGCTGGGTCGATGGCGAATCGTTCCTGCGTCGCGACAAGGAGTTGATGGATGCCTACGGAAGGGGCCATCTGGCCATGGAAGACTACATGGCCTTCAGCCTGGAACCCTTGATTGGTCGTACACCTGAAGAGGTCGCGCACCTGGTTGGCCCATGGGTGGAAGACTGCATCGAGCCGATCATTTTCAGTGACGCCACCAAGACCATCGCCGCCCATCGCAAGGCCGGCGACCGGATCCTGGTGATCTCGGCCTCGGGCACCCACCTGGTCGGCCCCATTGCCGAGCGCCTGGGCATCGACGAGATTCTCGGCATCGAACTGGAAGTGGCTCATGGCGTTTACAGCGGCCATACCGTTGGCACCCTGACCTACCGCGAAGGCAAGATCACCCGCTTGCTGGAGTGGCTGGATGCGGAAGAGGAAAACCTCGAAGGCGCGAGTTTCTATTCCGACTCGCGCAATGACTTGCCGCTGTTGCTGAAAGTGGATTACCCCCACGTGGTCAACCCGGATCCGGTGTTGCTTGAACACGCTGAAAAGGCTGGCTGGCCGATCCATCTCTGGAAGTAACCGAAAAGATCGCAGCCTGCGGCAGCTCCTACAGGAGATTGCATTCCCATGTAGGAGCTGCCGCAGGCTGCGATCTTTTCAAAGCCAACCCGATATCAGCTCAGGCTCTCGTCAATCACCAACACCACCTTCCCCGCCACGGTATTGCTCGCCAACTCGGCAAACGCGGCCTCGGCATCCTTGATCGGAAAAGCTTTGGCCAATTGCGGGCTCAAGCGCCCCTCGGCAAACAACGGCCACACATGCAGGCGTAGATCACTGAACAGATCTGCCTTGAACTGATCATCACGACTGCGCAGTGTCGAACCCAGCAACTGCACACGCTTGGCCAATACCTGAGCCAGATCCAGCTTGGCCTCACGGCCACCCATCAGACCGATCAACACCCAACGGCCATCCTGGGCCAGCAGCTTGAGGTTCAAAGCCGCGTAATTACCGCCCACCGGGTCGAGAATCACGTCGAACGGCCCCAGATCCCGCAGGCTCTCCAGATCGCCATTACGCACCACGCCGCCCTGGGCACCGAGCGCTTCGCAATACGCCAGTCGCTCGGCGGAGCCGACGCTGACCCAGCACGGATTACCGAATGCCTTGCACAGCTGAATGGCCGCTGAACCGATTCCACTTGCCCCGGCATGCAGAAGCACTTTCTGACCCGGTTTGAGCGCAGCCAGTTGAAACAAATTCAGCCAGACTGTTGCATAAACTTCGGGCAATGCAGCTGCTTCGACCAGTGACATTCCGTCGGGAACCGGCAGCACATGCCGCCCGTCGACAACCACCTCTTCAGCCATCCCGCCCCCGGCCAGCAAGGCGCAAACCCGATCGCCAACCTGCCAGGAGGACCCTGCGCCAACCTCGCTGATGACCCCCGAGCACTCTAGACCGAGCACTTGACTGGCCCCCGGTGGCGGCGGGTAAAGGCCGGCTTTCTGCAATAAATCGGCGCGATTGAGACCTGCTGCCGACACTCGGATGCGAACTTGCCCTACATCGCATGTAGGACTCGGCTCATCAACCCACACCACTTGACCGTCAACGCCTTGCAATGCTTTCACAGTGCCTCCATAGTGAGTCTGGACTGAGCCCGAAGCTATAGCGCCGGGCTTTTTGCATTATGCGACCGGCTCCCAAAGAACCGGCGACTTCAAAGACGGCCTAATATGCGTTATCAATTGTCCCCGCGTCGAATCAGCATGAAGCATCTGTTCCCCAGCACTGCCCTCGCCTTGTTCATCGGTATCGGCTTGCTGCCGATGTCGAGCAATACATTCGCAGCCAATAGCTGGGACAAGCTTCAACCCGATCGTGACGAAGTGATCGCCAGCCTGAACGTCGTGGAGTTGCTCAAGCGCCACCACTACAGCAAGCCGCCACTCGATGACGCACGCTCGGTGATCATCTACGACAGCTACCTCAAGCTGCTGGATCCGTCGCGCAGCTACTTCATGGCCAGCGACATTGCCGAATTCGACAAGTGGAAAACGCAGTTCGACGATTTCCTCAAGAGCGGCGACCTGAACGCCGGGTTCACCATCTACAAGCGCTATCTGGACCGCGTAAAGGCGCGTCTGGACTTCGCCCTTGCCGAGTTGAACAAGGGCGTCGACAAGATCGACTTCACCGCCAAGGAAACCTTGCTGATCGACCGCAAGGACGCCCCTTGGCTCAAATCCACCGCAGAACTCGACGACCTGTGGCGCAAACGCGTCAAGGACGAAGTCCTGCGCCAGAAGATCGCCGGCAAGGATTCCAAGCAGATCCAGGAAACCCTGACCAAGCGCTACAAGAACCAGTTGGCGCGCCTGGACCAGACCCGCGCGGAAGACATCTTCCAGGCGTACATCAACACCTTCGCCATGTCCTACGACCCGCACACCAACTATCTGTCGCCGGATAACGCGGAGAACTTCGACATCAACATGAGCCTGTCCCTCGAGGGTATCGGTGCCGTGTTGCAGAGCGATAACGACCAGGTGAAAGTCGTGCGCCTGGTGCCGGCAGGTCCGGCGGACAAGACCAAGCAGGTTGCACCGGCCGACAAGATCATCGGCGTTGCCCAAGGCAACAAGGAAATGGTCGACGTCGTGGGCTGGCGCCTGGACGAAGTGGTCAAGCTGATCCGTGGTCCGAAGGGCACCGTGGTACGCCTGGAAGTCATCCCGGCCAGCAATGCGCCGAACGACCAGACCACCAAGATCGTGCCGATCACCCGTGAAGCGGTGAAGCTTGAAGATCAGGCCGTAAAGAAATCGGTCTTGAACCTCAAGCAGGACGGCAAGGACTACAAGCTCGGCGTCATCGAGATCCCGGCGTTCTATCTGGACTTCAAGGCCTTCCGTGCCGGCGACCCGGATTACAAGAGCACCACCCGTGACGTCAAGAAACTGCTGACCGAACTGCAGAAAGAGAAAGTCGACGGCGTGGTCATCGACCTGCGCAACAACGGCGGCGGCTCCTTGCAAGAGGCCACCGAGCTGACCAGCCTGTTCATCGACAAAGGTCCGACCGTGCTCGTGCGTAACGCCGATGGCCGGGTCGATGTACTGGAAGATGAAAACCCGGGTGCATTCTACAAGGGCCCGATGGCGTTGCTGGTCAACCGCCTGTCGGCCTCGGCTTCGGAGATTTTTGCCGGCGCCATGCAGGACTACCACCGCGCGCTGATCATCGGCGGCCAGACCTTCGGCAAAGGCACCGTGCAGACCATTCAGCCGCTCAACCATGGCGAACTGAAACTGACCCTGGCCAAGTTCTACCGGGTTTCCGGGCAGAGCACCCAGCATCAGGGCGTCTTGCCGGACATCGATTACCCGTCGATCATCGACACCAAGGAAATCGGTGAAAGCGCCCTGCCGGAAGCCATGCCGTGGGACACCATCAAGGCGGCGATCAAGCCTGCGCTCGACCCGTTCAAGCCGTACATTTCTCAACTCCAGTCCGAGCATGACGTGCGTACGGCCAAAGATGCAGAGTTCGTGTTCATCCGCGACAAGCTGGCCCTGGCGCAGAAACTGATGGCCGAGAAAACCGTCAGCCTCAATGAAGTCGACCGTCGTGCCCAGCACGCCGACATCGAAGCCAAACAGCTGGCCATGGAAAACATCCGTCGCAAGGCCAAGGGCGAAGAACCGCTCAAAGAGCTGAAGAAAGAAGACGAAGACGCCATTGCGGCCGAGGATGACAAGACCAAACCGGAAGACGACGCCTACCTCAGCGAAACCGGGCGGATTCTGCTGGACTACCTGAAACTCAACACGGCAGTGGCCAAGCACTGAGTTTGTACAAACAAATGATGGCAATTTAATGCTGACGCCCCTACGGGGTCATCAAACAGTCATCATTCTGTCGTGAAATAAAGGACCGGGCGTGCTCTTTTTACCAAGGGCACGCCCGGTCCTTTTTTTATTGCCAGAGACCGCCATGACCACAACCGAACAGCTGAGTGCCTTGAACTCGATCCTGAGTCAAAGCGGTTTACACAGTCTGTTCCAACCGATCATCAGCCTCTCTGAGCGACGCATCCTCGGTTATGAAGCCCTCAGTCGCGGCCCCTCCAACAGCCCTCTGCACTCCCCTGTCGCCCTGTTCGCCATCGCCCGCCAGACCGGACGCCTGAGCGAGCTGGAAATTGCCTGCCGCCAAAGCGCTTGCCGACGCTTCAATGAGCAACAACTGCCTGGCATGTTGTTCCTGAACGTGTCCCCGGAGTCCCTGCTCGAAGCGGCCCATCAACCCGGGCGAACCCTGCAATTGCTGCAGGACTTCGGCATCCCGCCGAGCCAGGTGGTCATCGAGCTCACGGAACAGACGCCGACCGACGATTTCCAGTTGCTGCAAACCGCCCTGCATCACTATCGGGCGATGGGGTTTTCGATTGCGCTGGATGATCTGGGAGCGGGCTATTCAAGTTTGCGCCTGTGGTCCGAGTTGCGGCCCGATTACGTGAAAATCGACCGGCATTTCATTGATGGCATTCATCAGGATGCGCTCAAGCGCGAGTTCGTCGGCTCGATCCTGCAAATCGCCAAAGCCTCGCGTGCACAAGTCATCGCCGAAGGTATCGAGCTGGCCGAAGAACTCACGGTGCTGACCGAAATGGGCGTAGACCTGGTACAGGGCTATCTGCTCTGCCGCCCCCAGGAGCACCCGCCACGGGATGCCCGGGCATTGATGCCCCGACAGGACAGCACCGCCGTTGTACTGAGCGAAGACGCCAGCGACCTCAGCGCTCTGCTCAACGAACTACCCGCGGTGAACCGGGACACCCCGACCGCCACAGTGCTCGAAGCCTTTCGTCGCCAGGCCAACCTGAACTCGCTGGCGGTCCTGGATGAACAGGGTCAACCCTGTGGCATTGTCCATCGTCATTCGCTCTCCGACGCCCTGCTCAAGCCCTTTGCCACCGACCTGTTTGCCCGCAAACCCATCAGCCGGTTGATGAATGATGACTTCCTCGCCGTCGAACTGAGCCAGTCCCTGCAACAGGTCAGCCGCCTGATCACCAGCCGTGCCCGCCAGCGCATCGAAGAAGATTTCATCATCACCCTCAACGGCGGTTATCTGGGCCTGGGCCGGGTGATCGACGTGCTCAAGCTGATCACGGAACTGAAGATCCAGCAGGCCCGCTACGCCAACCCGCTGACCTTGCTTCCGGGCAACGTGCCGATCCAGCAATGCCTGACGCGGCTGCTGCAACAGCGACGGGAATCGGTGATCTGCTACGTGGACATTGATAGCTTCAAGCCCTTCAACGACATCTACGGCTATGGTCGCGGCGACGAAGTCCTGCTGTGCCTGGCGCAATGCCTGAACGACCGCGTCGATCCGTCCCGCGACTTCGTCGGCCACATCGGCGGCGATGATTTCCTGCTGGTGCTCGGTCCGCAAGACTGGCGCAAACGCTTGAACCAGTTGCTCGACGACTTCCAGAGCCAGTGTCGGCGCTTCTACCGCAGCGAACACCTGGAAGCCGGCTGCTTCATCGCACCCAATCGCCAGGGTCAGCGCCAGGAGTTTGCGTTGTTGTCACTGTCGATCGGCGTGGTGCATTTGCATCCACAGGCCTGTGGACAACTCGATGCGAGCCAGCTGGCGGAAATGGCATCACAGGCCAAGCACCATGCGAAGAACGTGCAGGGCTATAGCGTGCATGTGATTGATAGCCTGGTGGTTTCCGGGCATCGATAAGGGAGCTTTCCGGCATCAGTCCAATCAACGAGGCGCCGAGGAAGACTTCAGCTCTTCGAGCTTGATCGGCGCCAACGGATGCCCGGCCTTCGCCGCTATCTCCCAGAACCGTGCGGCCTCAACCGGATCCGGAGCCTTGCTCGCTGTCCCGGCCAAGGTGATCACGCCCACTTGATACGCCGCCTTGGCATCGCCCGCCAACGCCGCCAGGCGCAACAAACGCACGCCCTCCTCACGGGCACCGAGGCCGACGCCGCGAAACGCCAGGATGTGCCCATAGAAGCTCTGGGCGCCGACATTGCCCAGGTTGGCCATGCGTGCGAACTGACCTTCGAGCCAGCGCCAGCCTCGTGGCTGACGGACAAACCATGACCAGTGAAACAATCGGCGCGCGAGCCAGTAACCGGCCCGCGCCTTGAGTTGCAAGAACACTCAGGCCTCGGCCGATTCCGGGTATTCGTACTCGAACACCCGCACCACTTCCGAAGCATGCCAGGACGCGGCGGCAACGCCGTCCGACGGCCCGGAGAAACGCCCGAGACGCTCGACACATTCAAAGAATCCGGTGCGCGGCAAGCGGCTGGCACCCTGACTGATCACCAGTGAACTGCGCAATGGCTGCTCCGCCCTGGCATCCAGGGCCGCCAGATGCTCAAGGGCCGCCGTCAGGGTTTGCATGGCCGGGGTCGGCAGCTGCAAACGCTCCAGCAATGCTCGATACGTCAACAGATGGCGCTGGCGACGCGCCTGATCCAGTTCGCCGAGCAACCCGTCCCAATGTTGACGACTGATGCGTACGCTCACGATTCATCCCTCCACCCTGGCACCGTCAATTCCCAGGCCAGGCTGCGACGAATCGCAGCGTCGGGCAGACGCTCGCCGCTTTCGATCATGGCCAGGTAAGACGGGCTGATGCCTACCGTGCGGGCCAACGCCTCGATGGCGATGCCCTTCCCCTCGCGCAAACTGCGTAGTTGATCCAGACCCGGAAGAATCGTGTCTGGTGTTGCCGCCTGAGGCTTCGTGGCTTGAGGCGACGCTTGCTCCTTGATACCCGCTGCTTTCAGTAACGCCTGATACTGAGCCCATGGCAGAACCGCATATTCGGGCTCGCCTTCGCGTGTAATTATCTGAATATCCATCACTACCCCGTAGGACAACAACACTTAGCGAGTCAGTACTTTTCCCTAGAAGTGTAATCCTAACAGCGGCCAAGGTCGCGGGGGACATCAATCTGTGAACAGGCCGAAATCGACTCAGTGTTTTTTCGGGCCTTGAAGTTGAAGTTGCTCGGGGGTAGCAGGCAGACGCTCAACCACCGCGAGCTTCTCCGGCACCTGCCGCTTGCGCCAGGTGCGGAAGGCATTGAGCTCGTCGTCGAGCACTTTCATCAGCCATGCCAGTACTGCGATGTCATCGAACATGCCAAACAATGGAATGAAATCCGGAATCGCATCCACCGGGCTGAGGAAGTACATCAGGCCCGCGACCACCGAAACCAGCGCCTTGGGGCTGATAGCGCGATACTCACCACGCCAGTAGGCCAGGCAGAGTGCCTGCAACAGCTTCAAGTCGTCCTTGATCTTGCCCAACCGGTTGCCCTGGCTTACGCCTTTGCTGGCGACCGCGAACAACAGGCTCGGCAATCGACCCCGTGCCAGCAGGCGTCCGGCCAGTGGCAGGAAACGAGCGAAATTCCAGGGTGCTTTCATCATTCCTCCCGTTGAAATGTTATCCACACAAATTGTGGATAACCTTGTGAACAGAGCAGCTTTTCGCCGCTGTAAGCCCCGTGTTACAAGGCCTGCGTTCAGATCGGGCGTTTTTTACTCATCAAAAAAAACCCATAATTTCATTGACTTGGCGGCCTTGTGCGACTACCGCCAACACCACTATGCCTGAGACTCCGGCCTAGAGCGTCTGTTCGATTTGTTTACCCCTGCCGAACGCCAGATGCAACAACGCCCCGCATGAGCGAGGCGTTGTTATCGAAGCAGGCGCTGGTTACTTGGCAGCGGCGTCTTCTTTTGCCGGATCCTTGATGGCCAGCAGTTCCAGGTCGAATACCAGCACCGAGTTGGCTGGAATCGCCGGGCTTGGGCTTTGAGCGCCGTAAGCCAGGTCAGCAGGGATGTACAGCTTGTACTTCTCGCCAACGTGCATCAGTTGCAAGCCTTCGACCCAACCCGGGATCACACCGCTGACCGGCAGATCGATCGGGCTGCCGCGCTCGACGGAGCTGTCGAATACGGTGCCATTGGTCAGCTTGCCGGTGTAGTGAACGGTCACTACATCAGTCGGCTTTGGCTGAGGGCCATCGGCTTTCTGCACGACTTCGTACTGCAAGCCCGAAGCGGTGGTGGTCACGCCAGGTTTCTTGGCGTTTTCCTCGAGGAATTTCTTGCCGGCAGCGGCCGACTCTTCGCTCATCTTGGCCATGCGCTCTTCGGCACGCTTTTGCAGCGCGGCGAATGCCTCGACCAGTTCTTCGTCTTTGAGCTTCTGCTCTTTCTTGCCGACGGCGTCTTCGATGCCCTGGGCTACAGCCTTGGAATCCAGGTCATCCATGCCTTCCTGAGCCAGGCTCTTGCCCATGTTCAGGCCAATGCCGTAGGAAGCTTTTTGCGCCGGAGTTTTCAGCTCTACGCTGGTCTGCGAATCACAACCCGCAAGTACCAGGCCAACCAGGGCTACCGCCGCCGCCAACCGATGCTGTTTCATGCTATTTCCTTGTTCATGCGCCTAAAGGGCAATCGAGTAAAGCCGCGAGCTTATCAGGCCGCCACGACCAATGGCTACCGGCATGAGAGCCGGAAACAATTGATAAGTTCAGGTGTTTAAACGCTTTTCACTATTCGGCTGATGAAGCTTCTTTCACTTTGCGCCGACGCAGGCTGATTCCGGAACTACAACATATGGCGTAATGGCCTCTTGCCGCACCCTGCGTACTCGGGCATAACCGCATGATAATTCGACAAGGAAGTTTATCTTGCGCCTCTTCTTTCGCTTGCTGGCTCTCGTCGCAGTACTGCTCGGACTGGTCATGGCCGTGGTGCTTTACTACGTTGCCGACCCGAAATTGCCGGCCTGGTCGCCTGCGCAACAAGTGCATTACCTGGAGCAATGGAGCGCCGCCGATCGCGAGACCTATTACTTCACTCCCCAGGGCACTCAGGTCAAAGGCTTGCGCTACGACTGGTTCACCGCCCTCGAACTGCCCTTCTCCCGACAACGCTTCGCCGCCCCCGAATACCTCGCCCGCTTCGGTTTCCTGGTGGACCCCGGCCAGAAGCCGACACCGAACAACCCCGGCAACCTCCCCGCAGGCTTTACGCGGCACCAGAATGCGGGGAGCACGGATATGTTTCTGGATATCACCTGCGCGGCCTGCCACACCGGTGAACTGCGATTCAAGGGCCAGGCCGTGCGTATCGATGGCGGCTCGGCGCAACATGTACTGCCATCCAGTGTTCCCACACTCAAAGGCGGCAGTTTCGGACAGGCCCTGGTGGCCAGCCTCGCCTCCACTTACTACAACCCGTGGAAATTCGAGCGCTTCGCACGCAACGTGCTCGGCCAGGACTACGAAACGCGCCACCAACAGTTGCGTAAAGATTTCAAATCTTCACTGGATACCTTCCTCAAAGTGGCCTGGAACGACACCCATCGCGGGCTCTATCCGACCGAGGAAGGCCCGGGGCGCACAGACGCCTTCGGGCGCATCGCCAACGCCAGCTTCGGTGATGCGATATCCCCCGACAACTACCGCGTGGCCAATGCCCCGGTCGATTATCCGCAGTTGTGGGACATGTGGACGTTCGAATGGGTGCAGTGGAACGGCTCGGCGAAACAACCGATGGCTCGCAACATCGGCGAGGCGCTGGGCGTGGGCGCCACGCTGAACTTCTTCGACAAGAGCGGCCAGCCGCTGACGGGTGATGCCCGCTACCCCTCCAGCGTCCGCGTGCGCGATCTACACCTGATCGAACAAACCCTGCAACGACTTTCACCTCCGGCCTGGCCTGAAGAACTGTTTGGCCAGGTCGACAAAACCCTGGCAGCCAAGGGCCGTGCCTTGTTCGCCGAAAACTGCGCAGGTTGCCATGTGCCGCGCACCAGCCAGGGCGAGGGACGATACGTCCAGCACCTGAAAATGCTCCCGGTGGATTACATCGGCACAGACCCCGGCGCGGCCAACAACATCGCCGACCACCGCTTCGACCTCACAGCTTTGCAATGGAAGCAGGCGGAACTGGAAAAACTCGATGTCGAGCCAAAGCCCGCCGAACCACTGGACCTGAGCAAAATGTCCGTGGCCAAGGGGTTGGCCTATGTCACCGCTTTTGTCCAGGACCGCGCCTATCAAGACGCCAACGTCACCCCTGCCGAGCGCCCTGACATGGACGGTTTCGGCCTGTCGATCGGTGTGCGCGAATTGCGTTCGTACAAGGCCAGGCCATTGGCGGGTGTATGGGCGACAGCGCCGTACCTGCACAACGGTTCGGTCCCGAGCCTTTATCAATTGCTGTCGCCTCAGGATGAGCGTGCGACCACCTTCTATAAAGGCACGTTCGAATACGACCCGGGACACCTGGGTTACCGCACCGAAGCCTTTGCCAACGGGTTCCTGTTCGACACACGAATCACCGGCAACCACAACAGCGGCCATGAATTCCGGGCCGGCAAACTCGGCAATGGTGTGATCGGCCGCGGATTGCAGCCACAAGAACGCTGGGCACTGCTGGAATATCTGAAAGTGCTGGGCGGCCCGCTGGAAGCGCAATTGCCATGACCACAACCGCCGTTAAAAGGACGTTCCCATGCTGATAACTCTCTGGCTGCGCCTGGGCGCCGTCCTCGCCAGCCTGTTGCTGTGGTTGCTGGGTCTCGGCGTACTGGGCTGGGCCCTGGCCGGCGCCTGGTTTGCCTGGCAGCATCGCGGGCCGGTTTCGGCGCAGGAGTTGATGGCGGACGACGAAGCCGCGATGACCCGGGACATCATCCAGACCGCCGTGCGCATCGTCGATCAGCACCGTGAAAGCACCCGCTACCTGCGCGACGCCCATGCCAAGGCCCACGGCTGTGTGAAGGCCGAGGTTCAGGTGCTGCCGGAACTGCCAGGCGAACTGCGTCAGGGCGTATTCAGCGAGCCGGGCAAAACCTGGCAAGCGACGATGCGCCTGTCCAACGGCAATGCCTACCCGCAGTTCGATAGCATCCGCGACGCCCGGGGCATGGCGATCAAACTGTTCGATGTGCCGGGCAAGCAACTGTTGAGCGACCGGCAGGGGCGAAACGAGCAGGACTTTGTGATGTTCAGCCACCCGAACTTCTTTGTCAGTGATGTCGCCGAATACCGTCAGAACGTCGCCGCCCAGGCCGACGGTAAAAAGCTGATGGCCTTCTTCCCCGGTCGGGATCCGCGCGCCTGGCAGGTTCGCCACCTGTTCATTGCCCTGGCGACACTGGCCCCTGCCCCGTCGAGCCCGACCCAGACGACGTACTTTTCGGTTTCACCCTACAAATTCGGTGAAGCCAATGCGAAATTCCGGGTCATGCCCGATCCGGATAACTGCCCGGCCTACAACCTGCCGGAACAAAATCGCAAGTTGCCGAACTTCCTGCGCAATGCGCTGAACCAACAGCTGTCGACCGACCGGGTGCCCGCGTGTTTCGCCTTGCAAATCCAGCGACAGGACGCCAACCAGTACATGCCGATCGAAGACACCAGCATTGAGTGGCGCGAGAGCGATGCGCCCTTCGAGACGGTGGCACGGATCAAGGTGCCGGCACAGGACTTCGATACGCCGGCGCTAAACCTGCAATGCGACAACCTGTCGTTCAATCCCTGGTTCGGCGTCGAGGCGCACCGCCCCATCGGCGGGATCAATCGCCTGCGCAAGGCCGTGTATGAAGCCGTCAGCGACTACCGACACAGTCGCAACGCCGAGCAATAATCGAGCAGGCACAAAAAAAGCGATCCTCGGATCGCTTTATGGTCTGGCCAAACGCCAGACAGCAAAAAGCCCGCACTAGACGGGCTTTCTGTGGTGACCTGGCGTTCAGTGTTCCAGGTTACCGAATATGGCGCAGCGGACGGGACTCGAACCCGCGACCCCCGGCGTGACAGGCCGGTATTCTAACCGACTGAACTACCGCTGCGCGTAGCGTTGAAAGTAAGTGGTGGGTGATGACGGGATCGAACCGCCGACATTCTGCTTGTAAGGCAGACGCTCTCCCAGCTGAGCTAATCACCCTTTACCTTCGTTGCGGGGCACATTATGCCACAGGTTTTTATAAAGTGTTGATTTATTTGAAGTTTTTTTCAAAAAATCTACAAACCGGTGAAACGATGCAACCCACAGGAACAACAGACAAACTTGAGGCAGAAAAAAACCCGCCTAAGCGGGCTTTTTCCGTGGTGACCTGGCGTTCAGTGCTCCAGGTTACCGAATATGGCGCAGCGGACGGGACTCGAACCCGCGACCCCCGGCGTGACAGGCCGGTATTCTAACCGACTGAACTACCGCTGCGCGTAACACTGAAAACGAATGGTGGGTGATGACGGGATCGAACCGCCGACATTCTGCTTGTAAGGCAGACGCTCTCCCAGCTGAGCTAATCACCCTTCGCTTCGGTGTGGCGCGCATTCTACGGAGCGACCCAACCTCTGGCAAGCACTTTTTAAAATAATTTTCTCAGCCCTTCCAAAGGCTTAGAGAAAGGTTGGCCTATGGCGTGGCGAAGACAATAATGCCCCCCTTTGTATAAAGGAGAGACTCACCCCATGTGGTTCAAAAACCTGCTTATCTATCGCCTGACCCAAGATCTGCCTGTTGATGCCGAGGCGTTGGAAACTGCACTGGCCACCAAACTGGCGCGCCCATGTGCAAGCCAGGAGTTGACCACCTACGGTTTCGTCGCGCCGTTCGGCAAAGGCGAAGATGCGCCACTGGTGCACGTCAGCGGTGACTTCCTGCTGGTGTCCGCGCGCAAGGAAGAACGTATTTTGCCGGGTAGCGTCGTGCGTGACGCGGTCAAGGAAAAGGTCGAAGAGATCGAAGCCGAGCAAATGCGCAAGGTCTATAAGAAGGAACGCGATCAGATCAAGGATGAAATCATCCAGGCCTTCCTGCCACGCGCCTTCATCCGCCGCTCGTCGACCTTCGCCGCCATCGCGCCGAAACAGGGTCTGATCCTGGTCAACTCGGCCAGCCCGAAACGCGCCGAAGACTTGCTGTCCACCCTGCGCGAAGTGATCGGCACCTTGCCGGTGCGCCCGCTGACCGTGAAGATGTCCCCGACCGCGACCATGACCGAGTGGGTCACCACCCAGAAAGCCGCGGACGATTTCTTTGTGCTGGACGAGTGCGAACTGCGCGACACCCACGAAGACGGCGGCATCGTGCGTTGCAAGCGCCAGGACCTGACCAGCGAAGAAATCCAGCTGCACCTGAGCACCGGCAAAGTGGTCACTCAACTGTCCCTGGCCTGGCAGGACAAACTGTCGTTCGTCCTCGACGACAAAATGGTGGTCAAGCGCCTGAAGTTCGAAGACTTGCTGCAAGACCAGGCGGAACAGGACGGCGGCGACGAAGCCCTGGGCCAACTGGACGCCAGCTTCACCCTGATGATGCTGACCTTCGGCGACTTCCTGCCGGCGCTGGTTGAAGCGCTGGGTGGTGAAGAGACTCCGCAGGGAATCTAAAAGCTTGTGATCTCAAACTGTGGGAGCGGGCTTGCTCGCGAAAGCGGAGCGTCAGTCGACATTGATACTGACTGATACTCCGCTTTCGCGAGCAAGCCCGCTCCCACATTTGGTTTTGTGGTGCTACTGAATAAAAAAGGATCAAGCCATGCGCGCACTGGCTGCATTGAGTCGTTTTGTCGGCAACACCTTCGCTTACTGGGTACTGATTTTCGCTGTCGTGGCGTTTCTGCAGCCGGCATGGTTCATCGGCCTCAAGGGCGCCATCGTGCCCTTGCTGGGGCTGGTGATGTTCGGCATGGGCCTGACCCTCAAACTCGAAGACTTCGCCGAAGTCGCTCGGCATCCATGGCGCGTGGCCCTGGGCGTGGTGGCCCATTTCGTGATCATGCCGGGCGTGGCGTGGTTGCTCTGCCAGGCGTTCCACTTGCCACCGGAAATCGCCGTCGGCGTGATTCTGGTCGGCTGCTGCCCGAGCGGCACCTCGTCGAACGTGATGACCTGGCTGGCCCGTGGCGACTTGGCGCTGTCGGTGGCCATCGCCGCCGTCACCACCCTCCTCGCCCCGCTGCTGACCCCGGCGTTGATCTGGCTGCTGGCCTCGGCCTGGTTGCCGGTGTCGTTCATGGAATTGTTCTGGTCGATCCTGCAGGTGGTGCTGTTGCCGATCGTGCTGGGCGTGGTTGCCCAACGAGTGCTCGGCGACAAGGTTCGCCACGCCGTGGACGTATTGCCGCTGGTGTCGGTGGTCAGCATTGTGATCATCGTCACGGCAGTCGTCGCCGCCAGCCAGGCGAAGATCGCAGAGTCCGGTCTGTTGATCATGGCCGTGGTCATGCTGCACAACAGCTTCGGCTACCTGCTGGGTTACTTCACCGGGCGCCTGTTCAAGCTGCCTCTGGCCCAGCGCAAGTCCCTGGCCCTGGAAGTCGGCATGCAGAACTCCGGGTTGGGGGCCGCGTTGGCGAGCGCACACTTCTCGCCGTTGGCGGCAGTGCCAAGTGCACTGTTCAGTGTGTGGCACAACATTTCCGGGGCATTGCTCTCCACGTATTTCCGCCGCATGAGCGAGAAACAGGATCGGGAAATGGCAGCGCAACAGGTCAGTGACTGAGTTGAAAACTTGATCCCCGGGTTAATGTTGGGCACTATATTGCGCAACGCGAGGACGACCTCGCGGCTCGATCGAGTCATTAATCAGGGGACGACCCCGTCAGACGATGGAGGTCTTCATGTCCTGGATCATTCTGTTTTTCGCCGGCCTGTTCGAAGTCGGCTGGGCCGTCGGCCTCAAGTACACCGACGGCTTCACCCGCCCGCTCCCCACCGTGTTGACCGTCGCGGCCATGGCGATCAGCCTTGGCTTGCTCGGCCTTGCAATGAAAGAATTGCCGCTGGGTACGGCCTATGCGATCTGGACCGGTGTCGGCGCCGTTGGCACGGTGATCGCCGGGATCATCCTGTTTGGCGAATCCATGGCGCTGGTGCGGTTGGCGAGTGTGGCGTTGATTATTTCCGGGCTTGTTGGCCTGAAGGTCAGCGCTTAACTTTCAGACCGCCATCGTCGGATCGCCGCCCGGAGATCCGACGATGAGGCCCGTTCAAACAACCATTATCTGACAGCCCCGCGCAACTCCCCCACCAACGCCTGCAACTTCGCCGGCTCCGCCACTTCAACCGCCACCGCCGGCCCCGCCACCAATGTCACTCGCGACCACAGGCGATGAAACAGTCCCTTGCCCGGATCGCGGCTGAAGAAACTCCCCCACAACCCCTGCAAGGCCAGCGGAATCACCGGTACCGGCGTCTCTTCGAGAATCCGCGTCAACCCGCCCTTGAATTCATTGATCTGGCCATCGGCGGTCAATTTACCCTCGGGGAAGATGCACACCAGCTCACCGTCCTTCAGGTACCGGGCAATGCGCGTGAAGGCTTGTTCATATATCTGGATGTCTTCCTGGCGCCCTGCAATCGGAATCGTCCCCGCGGTACGGAAGATGAAGTTCAGCACCGGCAGGTTGTAGATCTTGTAGTACATGACAAAGCGAATCGGCCGACGCACCGCGCCGCCAATCAGCAAGGCGTCGACGAATGACACGTGATTGCACACCAGCAACGCCGCGCCTTCATCGGGGATCAAATCCAGATTGCGATGCTCGACGCGGTACATGGAATGGCTGAGCAGCCAGATCATGAAACGCATGGTGAACTCGGGGACGATCTTGAAGATGTAGGCGTTGACGCCGATGTTCAGCAACGACACCACCAGGAACAGCTGCGGGATCGACAGCTCGGCCACACTCAGCAAGATGATCGAGACAATCGCCGACACCACCATGAACAAGGCATTGAGGATATTGTTGGCGGCAATCACCCGCGCCCGTTCGTTCTCCGCCGTACGTGACTGGATCAGCGCGTACAGCGGCACGATGTAGAAACCGCCAAAGACGCCCAGGCCGAGGATGTCGAGCAACACCAGCCAGGTGTGGCCGAAACCGAGGATCTCGATCCAGCCATGGCCAGTGGCGCTGTCCGGGATTCCACCAGAATGCCACCACAGCAGCAGACCAAAAACGGTCAGGCCGAACGATCCGAACGGCACCAGTCCGATCTCGACTTTGCGCCCGGAGAGCTTCTCGCACAGCAGCGAACCCAATGCGATGCCGACCGAGAACACCGTCAGAATCAGCGTCACCACGGTTTCGTCGCCGTGCATCCACTCCTTGGCATAGGCCGGGATCTGCGTCAGGTAAATCGCCCCGACAAACCAGAACCACGAGTTGCCGACAATCGAGCGTGACACCGCCGGCGTTTGCCCCAGGCCCAGCTTCAACGTGGCCCAGGACTGGCTGAAGATGTTCCAGTTCAGGCGCATTTGCGGCGTGGCGGCCGCCGCCCGGGGAATGCTGCGACTGGCCAGGTAGCCGAGCACGGCAGTGCCGATGATTGCCACGGACACCACCGGTGCGTAATGCGCCGAAGACATCATGATCCCGGCACCAATGGTGCCGGCAAGGATCGCCAGGAAGGTGCCCATTTCCACCAGGCCGTTGCCGCCTACCAGCTCATCTTCATGCAGGGCTTGCGGCAGGATCGAGTACTTCACCGGCCCGAACAACGCCGAGTGGGTGCCCATGGCGAACAGCGCCAGCAGCATCAACGACAAGTGATCGAACATGAAGCCGACGGCACCGACCGCCATGATGGCGATTTCCCCAAGCTTGATCAGGCGGATCAACGCGTCCTTGGCGAACTTTTCCCCGAATTGCCCGGCCAGGGCCGAGAACAGGAAGAACGGCAGGATAAACAGCAGCGCACACAGGTTGACCCATATCGAGCGGTCACCCTCGATGGTCAGCTTGTACAAAATGGCCAGGATCAACGACTGCTTGAACACGTTGTCGTTGAACGCCCCGAGGGACTGGGTGACGAAGAACGGCAGGAAGCGCCGGGTGCGTAGCAAGGTGAACTGTGAGGGGTGACTCATCTTCCATGTGTCCCTGATGATAGGTAACGAGTGGCCTGGATTCTTATTGGATTATCAAAAGTCGATCCAGGCCACACCTTACCTAATTCTTTGCCGGTTATTTCTTCAATCCGGCAATGCACGGCGAGACAAACAGCTCGCCACGCCAGGCGCCCAGCACCGTGCGCTTGCCGACGATCAGCCACATCACCGCCAGCAATGCCACCAGCACACAGCCAAAGACACCGAAGAATGTCAGGTTCAAGGTACTGGCCAGCTTCAACGTCGCCAGAGAATAGACGCCCAACGGGAAAGTGAAACCCCACCAGCCGAGATTGAAAGGAATGCCGGCCCGCAGGTAGCGCACAGTGATCAGCAACGCCATCAGCATCCACCACAGACCGAAGCCCCACAGGGTGATGCCGGCCACCAGACCCAATCCAGAGGCAATCTCACCGACTCCCGGCATACCGTTGGCCGCGAAAATCAACGGTGCGTCGCCGCCCAGTACCAGCATGCCCAGCGCACCGGTGCCGATCGGGCCAAGGGCCAGCCAGCTCGAGGCGGCCATGTTTTCGTGGGGCAGTTTATGCAGGGCCATGCGCAGCATCAGAATGGTCAGGATGCTGAAGGCCACCGGCAGGGAAAAAGCCCAGAGCACGTAGCTGGTCACCAGCACCACCAGTTGCGAATGAGCGTCGGCCAAGTGCGGCGCCAACAACCCCCCGCTCACGGCCGCCACTTCAGCCGCGACCACCGGCAACAACCAGACTGCCGTCATCTGGTCGATGCTGTGCTCCTGACGGGTGAACATCATGTAGGGAATCAGCACGCCACAGGCCAGCGACATCGCCACATCCAGCCACCACAGCACCTCGGCGAGGTGAATCACCCCTTCGCCCCAGCGCGGCAGGCCAAACACCAGGAAGCCATTGATGATGGTCGCCAGGCCCATGGGAATGGTGCCGAAAAACATCGAAACCGTGGAGTGGCCGAAAATACGTCGCGCTTCGTCGAAAAACAGCACCCAACGCGCCGTGTATAGCGCGGTAAACAGCAGGAACAGAGCGATATTGAACAGCCAGAGGGCTTCGGCAAAGGCGTGCAAGGCAGGTGTGGCGACCGGCAATTGCGCCAGTGCCAACGCCAGCACGCCGGTGCCCATAGTGGCCGCGAACCAGTTGGGGGTGAACTGGCGGACCACCTCGCGGGGATGCTGCAAGTGACTGAAAGGTTTGATTCCGGGCTTGGTGCTATTGGCGCATGTCATGGCGAACTCCTGTCCTCTCGTGAGGTAGAGCCCATGTTAGATCCGAATAGAATATCTATATAACGGGTAATATCTCTATATCTTATCGATATCACTTATATAGTTAGACACTCCCTTCCGATTCGATCACCAATATCCGGGCCGGTCCTAGCGGATGTGCCACATGCTCAGTGCCAACCGAGGCATGGAAAATGTCACCGACCTCCAGCAAGGCCTCCCGCTCCAGCCCCTCTTCGCGATAACGCATCCGCACCTGGCCATCGAGCACCACGAACACTTCCTCGCCATCGTTGACGTGCCACTTGTAGGGTTGATCAGTCCAGTGCAGGCGCGTGGTGATGCCGTTCATGCTGGCGATGTCCAGCGCGGCCCAGGCACGCTCGCCAGTGAATGATTTGCTGCGGATGATCTTCATGGTCCGATCCTTCGAGTGAGCTGAGTGGGTGCCAAGGCTAACTCAATTTTACCGGTTGGCCTCGCAGGCCCTGGCCGAACGTGATCGCAGTAAACCCGCCATTGCACTGAGGGCCAGCACCATCAGCACCGCACCATAGCCATCGGTGGTTGCCACCAGACCAAAGGTCCGCGCCAGGTTCCCGGCCAGCAGCGCCGGCAGGCAAAACGCCAGATAACTCAGCACGTAATACGCCGACATCAACCCGGCGCGCTCATGGGGCAAGGCCAGCGGCACCAGACTGCGCACCGCCCCGAGGAAACCGGCGCCGAAGCCACAACCGGCGACCAGCGTGCCGAGGAAAAACAGCGGCAAACTGGCGCTGTGCACGCCCAGTAGAATCAGTGCGACGCCCGTCGGCAGCGAACAGGCACCCAATTGCAGCGCCTTGGTCGCCGCCTGATTGCGTAGTGTGTAAATCATCAGGGCACCGGTCACCGTCAATGCGGCGACGGTCGCCCCGCCAATCAGGTTCGACGTTGAACCGGTTGCCGTGCGCACCAATGAAGGTGCCAGCGACGCGTAAAAACCGCCGAGCGCCCAGGTCGCCGTGTTAAGCGGTAAAACACGCCATAACGTCGCACGCGCCTGGACCGGCACATGCAGGGTCGGTCGCAATGATGCCCAAGCCCCGGACTGGCGCGTGACGCTCTCCGGCAAACGCCAGACCCATACAGCCTGCATCACGAACAGGACAAGTAGCAGCCAATAGGTCAGGTGTAACGGCGCCGGAGCAAATTCGGCCAGCAAACCGCAGCCCATTCCACCCAGAGCCATGCCGATCAAGGGCGCGACGCTATTGACCAGTGGGCCATGCTGGCGATCGGTGTCCAGCAAGGTTGCACTCAACACGGCAGTTGCCATGCCGGTGGCAAACCCCTGCAGGACCCGGGCACTGATCAGCCACGCAACGCTGTCGGCGTAGATAAACAGCAACATCGCCAGGGTGTTCAGCAGCACCGCCGTAAAGATCACCGGTTTGCGTCCCAGGTAATCCGACATCGAGCCGACCGTCAGCAACGCCGCCAACAGGCTGAGGGCGTAAACGCCGAAAATAAGGGTCAGGGTCGCGGCCGAAAACTGCATCTGCTCCTGATACAGGTGATACAGCGGCGTCGGCGCAGTGGAAGCCGCCAGGAAGCTAAGCAAGGTAATTGCCAGAAACCACAGGCTGGCGCGATTTGAAGAAGAACCGGGCATGGACACACTCCACAAAAGCTAATTATTTGCTTTTGCGGAGTGTGCTACTGGATCTCTCTTAAAGCAAATTCTTTGTGTTAAGGTCCGATGCATGGCTTTCAGGACCGGGTGCCTGCCGCAAGACCCGGTGCAATACAGGAAACACAAGATGACCGCTCCCACATTACGCCCCGGCGGCCGCAGCGCCCGGGTACAAGAGTCGATTCATTCGGCCGTGCGCCAACTCCTTGAGGAGCAGGATCGCGCCAGCGTGACGGTACCGCAAATTGCGGCGCGCGCGGGTGTCACACCGTCCACCATCTATCGACGCTGGGGCGATGTGTCGGCGCTGCTGGCCGACGTCGCCCTCGCCCGCATGCAGCCCGACAACGAGCCGGCCAATACCGGCAGCCTTCACGGCGACGTGCGGGCCTGGGCCGAGCAGTACCTGGACGAGATGAGCTCCGAACCTGGCCGCAACATGCTGTACGACGTGCAGGCAGCATTGAAGCCGAGTTATTGCGCGACCATCATTGGCGGGCAACTGCAGACGATTCTGGATCGCTATCCGGATCAGCCCAAGCCCAGTGTCGATCGCCTGATCAACCTGATCGCGGCGCCGACGGTGTTTCGCATCCTGTTTGCCGAGGCGCCGCTTGAGGTTGAACAATTGCACCGATTGATCGAGATCGCGTTGAATCAGTGAAACCCATTCGCGAGCAGGCTCGCTCCCACAGGGAATGTGTGCGGCAGGCCAATTGTGGGAGCGAGCCTGCTCGCGATGGGGCCGGTCCAGACACTGAAAATCCTCCTGCGACACCCCGCCACGCCACGACCTTGGTCGACACTGACTAACGCTGGCGGTCGTGCGAGACTGTCTGTCCGGGCGGGAGGTCCGGATGTCTTTTGTCTGGAGTCCCCATGTCGCTGTCCACCGGGCTGATTGCCGTCGTCGCCCTGGCCTATATGGCCATCATGTTCGCTATCGCCTTCTATGGCGACCGTCGCAGCGCGCCCTTGCCGCCGCGTGTGCGGGCGTGGGTGTACAGCCTGTCGCTGGCGGTCTACTGCACCAGCTGGACCTTCTTCGGTGCCGTGGGCCAGGCCGCCGAACAGCTCTGGTCGTTCCTGCCGATCTACCTCGGGCCGATCCTGTTGCTGGTCGGCGCGCCGTGGGTCCTGCAAAAAATGGTGATGATCAGCAAACAGGAAAACATCACCTCGATCGCCGACTTCATCGCCGCACGCTATGGCAAATCCCAGTCGCTGGCGGTGGTGGTGGCGCTGATTTGCCTGGTCGGTGTGTTGCCCTATATCGCACTGCAGCTCAAAGGCATCGTGCTCGGCGTGAACCTGCTGATCGGCGCCGGTGCCGACGCCATGGGCACTCGCGCCCAGGACACCGCGCTGATCGTATCGTTGGTGCTGGCGCTGTTCACCATCGTCTTCGGCACCCGCAACCTCGACGCCACGGAGCACCACCGCGGCATGGTGCTTGCGATTGCCTTCGAATCATTGGTGAAGCTGTTCGCGTTCCTCGCTGTCGGCGCCTTCGTGACCTACGGCCTGTACGACGGATTCGACGACCTGTTCGACCAGGCCATGCTCGCGCCGCGCCTGGAGCAGTACTGGAAGGAAACCATCAACTGGCCGTCGATGGTGGTGCAGACCGGTGTGGCGATGATGGCGATCATTTGCCTGCCACGGCAGTTCCACGTGACCGTTGTCGAGAACATCGACCCTCAGGATCTGCGCCTGGCCAAGTGGGTGTTCCCGGCCTACCTCGCCCTCGCCGCCTTGTTTGTCGTGCCGATCGCCCTGGCCGGCCAGATGATGCTGCCCAGCTCGGTGCTGCCGGACTCGTTCGTCATCAGCCTGCCCCTGGCCCAGGCGCATCCGGCGCTGGCCCTGCTGGCGTTTATCGGTGGCGCATCGGCGGCCACCGGCATGGTGATCGTGGCCAGCGTGGCGCTGTCGACCATGGTCTCCAACGACATGCTGCTGCCCTGGCTGCTGCGGCGCAACAACGCCGAGCGCCCGTTCGAAGTGTTCCGCCAGTGGATGCTGTCGGTACGCCGCGTCAGCATCGTGGTGATTCTGCTGCTGGCCTACGTCAGTTATCGCCTGCTGGGCTCGACCGCCAGCCTGGCGACCATCGGCCAGATCGCCTTCGCCGCCGTGACCCAACTGGCCCCCGCCATGCTCGGTGCGCTGTACTGGAAACAGGCCAACCGCCGCGGCGTTTTCGCCGGCCTCGCCGCAGGCACCTTCCTGTGGTTCTACACCTTGGTCCTGCCGATTGCCGCCCTCAGCCTCGGCCTGTCCTTAAGCACCTTCCCGGGGCTGGCCTGGTTGCACAGCAACCCACTGAACCTGCCGATCACCCCGCTGACCCAAGGCGTGGTGCTGTCGCTGGCAGGCAACTTCACGCTGTTCGCCTGGGTTTCGGTACTGTCGCGCACCCGTGTGTCCGAGCACTGGCAGGCAGGCCGCTTCATCGGCCAGGAAATCAGCGCCCGCCCCAGCGCACGTTCGATGCTGGCGGTGCAGATCGACGACCTGCTGCAACTGGCGGCGCGCTTCGTCGGCGAAGAACGTGCCCGTCAAAGCTTCATCCGTTTTGCCTATCGCCAGGGCAAGGGCTTCAACCCGAACCAGAACGCTGACAATGAATGGATCGCCCATACCGAACGCTTGCTGGCCGGTGTGCTCGGCGCTTCCTCGACCCGCGCGGTGGTAAAAGCCGCCATTGAAGGCCGCGAGATGCAACTGGAGGACGTCGTGCGCATCGCCGACGAAGCCTCGGAGGTGCTGCAGTTCAACCGTGCCTTGCTGCAAGGCGCGATCGAGAACATCACCCAGGGCATCAGCGTGGTCGACCAGTCACTGAAACTGGTGGCCTGGAACCGTCGATACCTGGATTTGTTCAACTACCCGGATGGCCTGATCAGAGTTGGCCGGCCCATCGCTGACATCATTCGCCACAATGCCGAGCGCGGCCTGTGCGGCCCGGGCGAAGCCGAAGTGCACGTCGCGCGTCGCCTGCACTGGATGCGCCAGGGCCGCGCACACACCTCCGAGCGCCTGTTCCCCAACGGCCGGGTGATCGAGCTGATCGGCAACCCGATGCCGGGCGGTGGATTCGTCATGAGCTTCACCGACATCACCGCGTTCCGCGAAGCCGAGCAAGCGCTGACCGAAGCCAACGAAGGGCTGGAGCGACGGGTCACCGAACGGACCCACGAATTGTCACAACTCAACATTGCCCTGACCGAGGCCAAGGGCACCGCCGAGGCCGCCAACCAGTCCAAGACCCGTTTCCTCGCGGCCGTCAGCCATGACTTGATGCAACCCTTGAATGCGGCGCGGCTGTTCTCCGCCGCCCTCTCCCATCAGGGCGATAGTCTGTCTGGCGAAGCACAGAAACTGGTCGAGCACCTGGACAGTTCGCTGCGCTCGGCCGAGGACTTGATCAGCGACCTGCTGGACATTTCCCGCCTGGAAAACGGCAAGATCAACCCCAATCGCCAGCCATTCGCCCTCAACGAACTGTTCGATACCCTCGGTACAGAGTTCAAGGCGCTGGCGCGAGAACAAAAACTGGAGTTCCGGGTTCGCGCCAGCACGTTGCGGGTCGACAGCGACGTCAAACTGCTGCGGCGGATCTTGCAGAACTTCCTGACTAACGCTTTCCGCTACGGCAAAGGGCCGGTGCTGCTGGGGGTTCGCCGACACAAGGAGCACCTGAGCCTGGAAGTCTGGGACCGAGGGCCAGGCATCCCGGAAGATAAGCTGCAGGTGATTTTCGAAGAGTTCAAGCGCCTCGACAGCCACCAGACCCAGGCCGAAAAAGGCCTCGGCCTGGGGCTGGCGATTGCCGACGGGCTATGTCGCGTGCTCGGTCATACCTTGCGCGTACGCTCCTGGCCGGGACGCGGTAGCGTGTTCAGCGTCAGCGTGCCGCTGGCCCGAGCGCAAACCGCAGCGCCGCTCAAGGTCGCCGAGCTCAACGGCAAGTTGCTCAATGGCGCGCAGGTGCTGTGTATCGACAACGAGGACAGCATCCTGATCGGCATGAACAGCCTGCTCAGCCGCTGGGGTTGCCAGGTCTGGACCGCGCGCAATCGCGAGGAATGTGCCGTGTTGCTTGGCGAAGGCATGCGTCCGCAATTGGCCCTGGTGGATTACCACCTCGATCATGGCGAGACCGGAACCGATTTGATGGCCTGGTTGCGCACGCAGATGGGCGAGCCGGTTCCGGGGGTGGTGATCAGCGCCGATGGCCGGCCGGAGACGGTCGACCTGGTGCATGCCGCAGGGCTGGATTACCTGGCCAAACCGGTGAAGCCGGCGGCGTTGCGCGCGTTGTTGAGCCGGTACATACCGTTGTAGCGAGGATCAGCTCGCCACAATGGTTAATGTTTCGCTGCCGGTTTATTCCGGCAACTCGACCAACCCATCGACATCGGTCATCGCCCGCTCCAGCAAATCCGCCGGCAAGCTCTTGCTCGCCCGCGCGCCCAACAGCTTGAGCTGTTCACTGCGGCTGACCAGGTTGCCGCGTCCCTCTGTCAGCTTGTTGCGTGCCGAACTGTAGGCCTTGTCCAGTTGCTGCAGGCGATTGCCGACCTCGTCCAGATCCTGGATGAACAGCACGAACTTGTCGTACAGCCAGCCGGCCCGCTCGGCGATTTCCCGGGCATTCTGGCTCTGGCGCTCCTGCTTCCACAGGCTGTCGATGACGCGCAGGGTCGCCAGCAAGGTGGTGGGGCTGACGATCACGATGTTGCGGTCGAATGCCTCCTGGAACAGCGTCGGTTCAGCCTGCAGCGCGGCCGAAAACGCCGCCTCGATCGGCACGAAGAGCAACACGAAATCCAGGCTGTGCAAGCCATCGAGGCGCTTGTAATCCTTGCCGGCCAGGCCTTTGACGTGATTGCGCAACGACAGCACGTGCTGCTTGATCGCGATCTGGCCGATAGCCTCGTCTTCAGCCGCGACGTATTGCTGATAGGCCGTCAGGCTGACCTTGGAGTCGACCACCACCTGCTTGTCGCCCGGCAGATAAATGATCACGTCCGGCTGGAAGCGCTCGCCGTCCGGTCCCTTGAGATTGACCTGGGTCTGGTACTCGCGGCCCTTCTCCAGCCCCGCATGCTCGAGCACGCGCTCAAGAATCAGCTCGCCCCAATTGCCTTGGGTCTTCTGCCCTTTCAAGGCGCGAGTCAGGTTGGTGGCCTCATCGCTCAGGCGCAAATTCAGCTGTTGCAGGCGCTCCAGCTCCTTGGCCAGGGAGAAACGCTCACGGGCCTCGTTCTGATAGCTTTCCTCGACACGCTTTTCGAAGGACTGGATGCGTTCCTTGAGCGGATCGAGCAACTGCCCCAGGCGCTGCTGGCTGGTTTCGGCAAAACGCTGCTCGCGCTCATCGAAAATTTTCCCCGCCAGCTCGGCGAATTGCGCGCGCAACTCGTCCCGCGAACCTTGCAGATCGTTGAGGCGCTGCTGATGACTGTCCTGTTGCTCGCGCAATTCGGCGTTGAGCGACGCGGCCTGGGCGTCCAGGCGGCGCAACTCGGCTTCTTTGCCGGCGCGTTCGATATTCCACGCATGGGCGGCGTCCCGGGCGTCGTCGCGCTCGATCTGCAACAGCTCGACTTCACGACGCAGCGCAGCCAGATCAGCCTGTTTGGCGGCGTTGGCCTGGGTCAGATCAGCCGCTTCATCGCGGCTGGACTCGAGCTGGGCGTTCAATCCGTCCTGCGCCAGTTGCGCCATGGCCAGGCGTTCTTGCAGCAGCGCGACATCGGCTTGCGTGGTGCTGGCCCGACGTTGCAGTTGCCAGGCCAATACCAGCAATGGCAACCCAGCCCCTGCCAGACCCAGCAATAAGCTGGTCAAGTCCATTGCCATAGCCACTCCTGCCATTCGGATAAAGCCTGAAGGTTAACCAAGAGGTCCGGTCTTGGACAGCTCAGTCTTCGATCAGCCCCAGTTCCTGTTGCGCGCGGTGATCACCCGCCCGAGCGGCCTGGCGCAACAGGTCCTGACCGATCCGGCGGTCCCGGGCATTCCCGCATTCGCGACACATCAACTGGCCAAGGCGACTTTGCGCCGCCACCACACCTTCACGGGCCGGTTGCTTGAGCAAACGTCCGGCGATGTGTTTGACGTTACGGTTTTCGCCCAGATGCGGACTGTCCAACAGCCACTCCGCCACACGCATGGAAAAGCGCTTGGTAGGGGCAACAGAAGGCGGTGTGGAGGAAGAGGAAACAGAGGCCGAGCGAAACTTCATAAAGCACTGTGGGGCAGATCAGAAGGCGCGCAACTTTACTCTCTTTTTCTTACAGGTAAAGCTGAAAATATCCCGGCACGCCCGTCCTAGAGCAAGCGCTCGGGACAATCCACAGAAGCTGTGGATAACTCAGTGGACAACCGCCCTCGAACTCTCTCAAAGCCCTGTGGAATGGGGCTCGCAGTCAAACTGACGATTTTTTCACCAGTAAAAAAAAGCGATGTTTTTCATTGACTTAAATTTTGGTTACAGGCAGCCATTACGCTTGAACGTGAGATGACAGCGGGGTGACAGACCGCGCAACTAATGTGCACAAGTGCCTTTGCGATGGTTATATCGACGCCCTTTTTCGGCGCATTTTTTTGTCGTGCCTGGGGACAAACCCTGGCAAACCCGGTTTCCAGACGGCTGCGCCGCTTCAAACTTCGATGACCGGCGGTCGGATTCTGTCTCGAAACAGGGCGTATCAATCCCGGACCGCGCAGCTTTATCCGCGCCTCCACAAGGAGAAACAGCCCGATCAGGCACCCGCCGGGAAATTCTTTTCACTATCACACTTCCCTTGGCCAGTTCAATCCGTTAGTATCCGCGGCGTTAGTACCAAGCTGAAAGTCAATTCTGGTCGAACAAATCCCCCCGGTCAGCCTTCCCAACGGAAGCCTCCACCGAACAAGCGGGATCGACCACCTCGATGGTTTCCAGGTAAATCTTGCGCCAACACAACCTTTGAATCAAAAGCAAAGGGTGTTGCTCCGCCTGCCTACTCTGCTCGAACCAACCTGCAAATTGATCAGGATCTTCACCCCGGGCCCAGAACCTTTGCCCTTGATGTGTTGCCTGCCCTCCTAAGTACCTACCTGCCAGCCCAAGCGCGCCAACTTATCAGCGCTTCAAACTGGCTGCTTTGTTCCAGTCGGGTTCTTCGTTCGATCAATGGTGATCGACGTTACTGGAACGTTTTAACGTTGCACGGTTCTTATCCGTGTCATTTGTAGGAACACCCAATAATGTCTACTCAAATCCACACTCAGGATGCCATTCGCACCCTAACCAACGCTTTTGCACCAATGAACTGCCTGATCATGGCCGCTCGCAAAGGCTGCTTCAGCTTCACCCTGGTTAACGAACACGGTATCGCTCGTCACAGCGAACGCCTGTACCCCGATCAATACTCCAGCGCCGAGCCGCTGCAGGCCGTGATCGAGCGTACCCGTCAGGCACTGGTTGCCTGAAACGCCAGTCAGGCTGAAAAACCCAAAAGCCCTGCCCGAAAAGCGGGGCTTTTTATTGCCCGATATTTCCTTGCCCTCGAATCACGAATAAGCACGATCCGATATAAGGGTTATAACTGGTCGCTGGAAATATTTTAAAAACAGGCCTTTACAGCGCGAATATGACACTACACTTCAACTCAAGCGGCTTGACCCGCTTGCGGCGAGCCTGAGCCGATCCACTGCTGCCAAGCCCCTTTCAGGTATCGCCGTCCATTTCAGGTTTCGAGGGTTTTATGGGTATCGCTGCCAGCGAACTGTGCCGTTATGTGATTCGTCCGACCTTGATCTACCTCGGACGCCATAGCGCTACTGCCGAATCCTTGCTGCTGGGCATTGCCGCCAGCCAGTCCGCCCTTGGTTCCGCCCTGCATGACCGCCGTGGGCACGGCCTGTACCGCATTGCCGAGCCCCGCCACCAAGCCCTATGGGATCACTACCTGGCCCTTGATCCGGACCGTGCAAGCCTGGTCCGCGGCCTGGCCAGCCAGCATGCGTTTCTCAGTGGCCCGCACCTCGAATTGACCGTCAACCTGCGTTACGCCACAGCCATCGCCTGGTTGCTGGTGGAAGAACAGAACACCCCCCTCCCCGCCCCTGATGATTTGTTGGGCATGGCCAGGATCTGGCGCCAGACATTTCAGCCCCAGGGACGCCTGCGTGATTTCACCAGCGCCTGGCAAACCTGTGTTTCACCGCTGAATCAGGTAGCCTGCTGACACACCTGGATCCAAAGATCGCGCAACACGCCGCGATTTTGGTCGGATTGTCCTACAAAACCGCTCTAAATCAAGGCATACAGCCTATGGCGCCGGAACGAAAATGTTGGTAATTTTCGCCCCGGTGATCACCAGGAGTTCTAATAATGAAAAAAGTAATGCTCAAAACCACCATCAGTCTCGCCGTTGCCATGGCATCCACCCAGATCTTTGCAAGTGGCTTTGCCATCAACGAACAAAGCATCAGCGGGATGGGTACAGGTTTTGCCGGGCGATCTTCCTCTGCCGATGACGCAAGCACCATTTTTGGCAACCCTGCCGGCATGTCGCGCATCAAGCGCGAACAAGTCACCGGCGGTATTGCGATGCTCGACGCACACACTGACATCAGCCACGCAAGCTCCAGCCCGAACGGCGGCAGCAACGACGGCGACATGGTTCCGTTCATCGCCGTCCCTATGGGCTACTACGTCAAGCCAATCGACGACAAGTGGGCCTTCGGTGTGGGCGTATACGCACCATTCGGTCTGGTAACCGATTACGAAAACGGCTTTGCCGGCCGCTATTTCGGCAGCAAGAGCGAAGTCAAGATCGTCACCCTGCAACCGACGGTCAGCTACGCCTTCAACGACAAGGTTTCCATCGGTTTTGGCCCGACCATCAACCGCATCGACGGCACCCTGGAATCGAACCTGTCGATCACCCAGTCCCAGCCCGATGGCAAGGTCAAGATCAAGGGTGACGACACCGCGCTGGGCTACAACATCGGCGTGCTGGTGCAAGCCACCGACAGCACTCGCGTCGGCCTGACCTACCACTCGAAAGTGAAGTACAAGCTCGACGGTGACACCAAGGTCAACTACAACGTGCTGGGCCTGATCGGCCAGAACCCAAGCCAGAAATACGACGCTTCGCTGGACCTGACCACACCTGAATCGGTGGACTTCTCGGTCACTCACCAGCTCGACGACAAGTGGACTCTTTACGCAGGCAGCACCTGGACCCGCTGGAGCCGCCTGAAAGAAATCACCGTTGAAAACAAAGGCGTTCCGGCTGTTCTGAACGGCCAGTTCGGCACCATCACCGAAGAACAGAACTGGCACGACACCTGGGCTCACGCCATCGGCGCGTCCTACCAGTTGAACAAGCAATGGGTACTGCGTACCGGCCTGTCCATTGACCAGGCACCGACCAACAACGTCGACCGCTCCCCACGCATCCCGACTGGCGATCGCAAGATTTTCAGCGTGGGCGCCGGCTGGAGCCCGACCGACGACCTGACCATCGACCTGGCGTATTCGTACCTGCGCGAAGAGTCGGTCAAGGTCAACAACAGCAACGACCGTGGCCAGACCTACAACGCCAAGTATGAAAACTACGCGAACGGTTTCGGTCTCGGTGCGACCTACCGCTTCTGATGATTCCCGGCGAGCCTGAACGCTCGCCAACGGAATCAAAAAAGCCCCGCTCTCTTCACAGAGGCGGGGCTTTTCAGTGGGTGCAAATCAAGGTTGTGAAGCCAGGGCTTGCTCCACCGCTGCAATGAACTCAGGATCATCGGGCTTGGTCAGGCTGGAAAAGCTGGCGATCACCTTACCCTTGCGATCGACCACGTATTTGTAGAAATTCCATTTTGGCGCACTGCTTTGTTCGGCCAGCACCTTGAACAGATGGGTTGCGTCGGCGCCACGTACCGGCTGCGGCTCGGTCATAGTGAAAGTCACGCCATAGTTGACGTAACAAACCTTGGCGGTCTCGGCACCGTCCCTGGACTCCTGCTTGAAGTCATTGGACGGAACACCCAGTACTTCCAGCCCCTGCCCTTTGTAACGCTGATTCAGCGCCTCAAGACTCTTGAACTGCGGGGCGAAACCGCAGAAGCTCGCAGTATTGACCACCACCAGCGGCTTACCTTCATACCGTTGGCACAGGTCGATGGATTCCTTGGCGCGCAGCTTTTGCAGTGATCCTTGCAACAGTTCCGGGCACTCGGCCGCGCAGGCCAGTCCGGTAAACGTCACCAGCAACGCGGGGACTGCAATCCAGCGCATCAGCATGTCGGTGCATCCTTGAAAATTCGTCAAAAGTGACGTTACTCGCCCTCACCGCTCGCTAGCAAGCACCCATGCCCAACTGCATCAGCGCCAGCCCGCCCTGATGCCAGCCCCACCACGACAACGCCAGCAATAAGGCGCAGACGGCGGCTACAGCGATCCGCGGCCAAAGACTGTTCATATCGCACTCATTTGTGATTGCAGACGCTCTACCGGCCGCTCACGCACCGGCCAGTTGAGGGCAGCGGCCAACAGGCTCAAGAGAATTGCCACTTGCCAGATCAAGTCATAACTCCCGGTTCGGTCATACACCACCCCGCCCAACCAGCCACCCAGGAATGAACCGAGCTGGTGAAACAGGAAAACAATCCCACCGAGCATGGACAGGTTTCGTACACCAAACAAGGTCGCCACCGTGCCGTTGGTCAACGGTACCGTCGACAACCACAGGAAGCCCATGGCCATGCCGAACAGGTAGGCCGTGGTAGTCGTCACCGGCGCCCACAGGAACAACGCAATGACCACCGCCCTCAGCAAGTACAGACCGGTGAGCAGACGCGGCTTGGACATGCGCCCGCCGAGCCATCCGGCGGTATAGGTGCCGAAGATGTTGAACAGGCCGATCAGCGCCAGCACCGTGGTGCCGACCGTCGCCGGAAGGTGTTGATCCACCAGATAGGCCGGCAAGTGCACGCCGATGAACACCACCTGGAATCCGCACACGAAAAAACCGAACGCCAGCAGCCAGAATCCGGAATGGGAGCAGGCTTCGTGCAGCGCTTCGCCAAGGGTCTGTTCGTGGCCCAGGACGGGCAGCGGTTTATCCTTGAGCATGCTCACCAGCGGCACGATCAGCGCCACCAGCAAGCCCAGCGCCAGCAGCGCCGCGGACCAGCCAAGCCATCCGATCAGACCGAGTGTGCCGGGCAACATCGCGAACTGGCCGAACGAACCGGCCGCACTGGCGATCCCCATGCCCATGCTGCGTTTTTCCGGCGGCACCGCACGGCCGACCACGCCGAGGATCACCGAGAACGATGTACCAGACAGTCCGATACCGATCAGCAGGCCGGCGCTCAGTGACAGGGTCATCGCCGAGTCGGAGAGCCCCATGCAAATCAGCCCGGCTGCGTACAGGACACCACCGATCAGCACCACTTTCGCCGCGCCGAAGCGGTCGGCCAGGGCGCCGGTGAACGGCTGAGCAAGGCCCCAGATCAGGTTCTGCAAGGCGATGGCGAAGGCAAAGACTTCACGGCCCCAACCGAACTCGGCGCTCATCGGCGCCAGAAACAGCCCGAAGCCATGGCGAACGCCTAGCGACAACGCAAGGATCAGCGCACTCCCCAACAGAACCCAACCGCATGTACGCCACATCGATGTCATTGTTGTTCTCCGGTAGCGGGTATATACCCGCTTATGATCGGAAAAACCGGCATCACGCCAGTTCGTCCAGCAGCTTCAATAAGGTTTCGCGCTTCTCGGCACCCAGGCGATCGATCAAGCGTTGCTGTGCGGCTTCCCAGGCTGGCAAGGCAGCCTTGAGGCGCTCTGCCCCGGCCTCGGTCAGCAGGACGATGCGGTTGCGCATGTCCTCGCCCTCGACCAGCGTCACCAGGCCATCGCCCTCCAGCACCCGCAAATTGCGCCCCAGGGTGCTGCGATCCAGGCCCATGGCCTCGGCCAGGGTCGAAATGCTCGGCTGATCCAGACGCTGCAGATTGCACAGCAAAGAATACTGCGCAACGTTGATCCCGAAGCCATCGAGAGCGCCGTCGTAGTGCCTGCTGACGCCACGGGCGGCGCGACGCAGGTTGATGCATAAACATTGGGAATCGAGCATGGTGCGTGTATATACCCGCGAGTCGGTTAAATCAAGTTACAGAGCCGGAATAACAGTTAAAACAGCGCCAAGCCTACCAGCACTGCAACTTCCAGCAACTCCAGCATCGCACCCGCCGTGTCCCCCGTCGTGCCGCCCAGGCGCCGCAACATCACCTGGCGCAGCCAGACAAACCCCAGCGCCGCCAACACCACTGCCACCACACCACTCAAACCGGCGATCAACACACAGGCCAGCGCGCTGACCGCCAGCACCTGCTTGCCCGCCGAACGCGGAAGATGGTCGGCCAATGCCTGGCCCAGGCCACCGGCACGCACGTACGGCGTGGTCAGGAACAAGCCGAGCAATGCACTGCGACCGATCAACGGCACGATGATCAATGCCAGTGAATGCGGCTGTTCGATCAGCGCCAGCAGCGCAGTGAACTTGAGCAGCAACACCAGCACCAGCGTCACCACGGCGATCGGCCCGCTGCGCGGGTCTTTCATGATGGTCAACGTGCGCTCACGATCGCCAAAACCACCGAGCCAGGCATCGGCGCTGTCCGCCAGGCCATCCAGATGCAAGCCGCCGCTGAGCAGCACCCAAAGGCTCAGCAACAGCGCCGCGTGCAGTAACGTCGGCGTACCCGGCAACAGCCAGTTGACTGCCCACAGAATCGCGCCAAAGAGCAATCCCACCAGCGGATAAAACAGCAGCGAGCGCCCCAGGTCCCGGGGCTCAGGCATACCGGGCAAGCGAATCGGCAGGCTGCTGAGAAATTGCAGGGCGATCCAGAATGGCAGCATGGTCAGAGCACTTCCTTCAACACGCCCGCAGGCTCCACCGTCAGCGAAAACATCGCGCCATGCCCGACCTCAACGTTGAGCAGTTGCTCCCGTGGCAGCCCGCGCGCTTGTGCCAGCAGCAGACGCATCACACCGCCATGGCTGATCAGCAGAATGCGCTCACCGGCACAGCTCGCATGCAAACGCTCCAGCGCGGCCAGCACCCGTGCCGAAAAGTCTGCAACCGGCTCACCCTGAGGCGGCGTGAACGAATAAGGATCGGCCCAGAACAAACCCAGGGCCTGCTCATCGGTTTCCATCAACGCCGCCGCGCTCTGCCCTTCCCAGGCGCCGAAATGCAACTCTTGCAGGTCTTTATCCAGTTGCACCGGCACACCCAGTTGCGCAGCGAGTCCCTCGGCAAAGCGTGCACAACGCTGCAACGGCGAACTGACCAGCCGATCCCACGGCCCTTGCCCGATCACGGCGGCGCGCATCTGCGCCCAGCCCGTGTCGGTCAACGCATCATCGATGCTGCCGCGCAAGCCGCCGCCGAGTTCGGTTTCACCGTGACGCAACAGATCCACGCGCAAGGTCATGCCGGACGATCTGCCACGGCGGCTTCGGCGAAGGTCGCCATCTGCCCGTGCAGGTCGCACGCCAGGCGCAGCAGCGGCACTGCCAACGCCGCGCCACTGCCTTCGCCCAGCCGCAGGCCGAGATCGAGCAAGGGTTGAGCGTCCAGGGTTTCCAGCACGTGACGATGCCCCGGTTCGGCACCGCGATGGCCGAACAACAACCACTGACGGCAATCAGGATTCAAACGCACAGCAACCAGCGCCGCGACACTGCAAATGAAGCCATCCACCAACACCGCGACACCGTCCTGGGCACAGGCGAGATAGGCACCGACCAGCGCGGCGATCTCAAAACCGCCGAGGTTGAACAGGGTCCGCAAGGCATCGCCACGCTGCGCGCCATGCAATGCCAGGGCGCGCCCGATGACCTGGGCCTTGTGGCTGACACCTTCAGCATTGAGCCCGGTACCAGGCCCGGTCAAATGCACCACCGGGCAATCGAGCAGCGCGCACGCCAGGGCGCTGGCGGCGGTGGTGTTACCGATGCCCATCTCGCCACCGATAAACAACTGCGCACCGCTGGCGATTGCCCGCTGCACGCTGTCACGGCCGGCCTGCAAGGCGAGTTGCCCCTGAGCCTGGGTCATGGCCGGTCCCTGTACAAAATTTGCCGTGCCCGGGCCGACGTTCAGGTGGCGCACCCCCGGCAGGTCCAGCGACGGCGTGACGGTGCCAAGGTCAACCACCTCGAGGGAAGCGCCCAGTTGCCGCGCCAATACGCTGATCGCCGCACCACCGCTGACGAAATTGAGCAGCATCTGCCCGGTCACTTCCTGGGGAAACGCCGACACACCCTCGGCGACGACGCCGTGGTCACCGGCAAAAATCGCGATCCACACCTGCTCCAGACTCGGCTTGACCCGCCCCTGCATACCCGCCAGCTGCACCGCCAGCGCTTCCAGCTGGCCGAGGGAGCCGGCCGGCTTGGTCAGTTGCCGTTGCCGTGCCTGGGCCTGTTCGACTACTTGATTATCGACCGGCTTGCACGGGTTCAGCCACCAGGATTGAGTCATAACGCAGTTCCTTTCAAAGTCAGGGGCAGGCCGGCGACGGTCAGGACGACACGCTGACAACGCTCAGCCAGAGCTTGATGCAGCCAACCGGCTTCATCGACATAGCGGCGAGTCAATTCGCCCAGCGGCACGACACCCATTCCGGTCTCGTTGCTGACAAAAATGATTTCACCCGGCAGCGATGCCAGGCAGTCCAGCAAGGCATCACGCTCGGCTTTCAAGCGCCCGGCATCGTCGAGCATCAGCAGATTGGTCAGCCACAGGGTCAGGCAATCCACCAGCAGGCAACGATCGGCACGGGCGGATTCGCGCAGCACCCGGGCCAGCTCCACCGGCTCTTCGATCAACGCCCATTCGGCAGGACGACGGGCGCGGTGATGGGCCACCCGCTCGCTCATTTCTCCGTCCAGTGGCTGGCTGGTGGCGATATAGGTCACGGCCAGGGCGCTGTCGAGGGCGAGTTTTTCAGCCAGGCGACTCTTGCCGGAGCGGGCGCCGCCGAGGATCAGTTGGAGCATGGTTACATCCTTTCAAATGGGCGGTGTGGCCACTTCAGTCTTCGCGAGCAAGTCGGATCGCCGCACCGCCGCTCCCACAGTTGACCGCGTTCTAATGTGGGAGCGGGCTTGCTCGCGAAGAGGCCAGAGCTTTCACCTCAGATTCCACAGAGCTGCCGCAACAGTCCGGTATCCAGATGCTTCTCCACCAGATCCGCCAGCCGCTCGATATCACGCTCGCGCAAGCCGTGATAATCCACGTCCTGCACCTCCTGCAAACCCGCCCAGCGCAGCAGTGCACTGCACGCCGCCGGCGATTCGAACAGCCCGTGCAGGTAGGTACCGAAAATCTGCCCGTCCGCACTTTGCGCACCATCACAGCGGCCGTCATCCAGCTGCACGGCGGCGTTTTCCAGAGCAGGTCCGGTGGTCACGCCGGCATGAATTTCATAACCCGCCACCGGCGCGTCTTCCAGCGCCAGGCGACCACGCACATTGCGCAACTGCTTCTCTTGTTCGAGCCGGGTCTGGAATGCCAACAGTCCCAAACCAGCACTGGAACCCGGCGCACCTTCCAGCCCCAGCGGATCATGCACCTGCTCACCGAGCATCTGCAGGCCGCCACAGATCCCCAGCAGTTTCCCGCCGTAACGCAGGTGCCGGGCGATGGCGGTGTCCCAACCGTTGGCTCGCAGGTACGCGAGGTCGCTGCGCACACTTTTCGAGCCGGGAAGAATGATCAGGTCGGCGGGAGGAATCGCCTGGCCGGGGCCGATGAATTGCAGGTCCACTTGCGGATGCAGGCGCAGCGGATCGAAATCGGTGTGATTGCTGATGCGCGGCAGCACCGGTACCACCACCTTCAGCACCTGCTCGGCTTTATCGGCCTGGCGTTGATCGATGCCATCCTCGGCCTCCAGGTGCAGATCCATCACGTACGGCAACACGCCGACCACCGGTTTGCCGGTGCGCTCTTCGAGCCAGTCGAGACCGGGTTGCAGCAACGCGATGTCGCCTCGGAAACGATTGATGACGAAGCCTTTGACCCGCGCCTGTTCGCTCGGTGACAGCAATTCGAGGGTGCCTACCAGGTGGGCGAAAACCCCGCCGCGATTGATATCGGCGATCAGCAGCACCGGGCAATCCACCGCTTCGGCAAAACCCATGTTGGCAATATCGCCGGCCCGCAGATTGATTTCCGCAGGCGAGCCCGCGCCCTCGACCATCACCAGCGGATACGCCGCGCTCAAGCGCTCGTGGGAGGCCAGCACCGCTTGCATGGCGATGGTTTTGTAGTCGTGATAGGCGACGGCATTCATGGTCGTGACGGCACGGCCATGGATGATCACTTGAGCACCGGTGTCACTGTTGGGCTTGAGCAACACCGGGTTCATGTCGGTGTGCGGTTCAAGGTTCGCGGCCTGGGCCTGGACCGCCTGGGCCCGGCCGATCTCGCCACCGTCGGCGGTCACCGCACTGTTGAGGGCCATGTTCTGTGGCTTGAACGGCACCACCCTGACGCCCTGGCGCGTGGCCCAACGGCACAGCGCGGTCACCAGCGTGCTTTTACCGGCATCCGATGTGGTGCCCTGCACCATCAGCGTGGTCATTGGTTTTCCTTGGCAAAATCGTCGAACGCCTGCGCCAGCCGTACCCAGGCGATCTCGTCACCGGGCAAGCCGAATCGCAGGCTGCTGTTGTGCGTGAACAACCGCAGGAGAATGCCGCGCCGGGCCATGAACTCATGCAGTGCTTCGGCGCGCTCGGTGATCAGCCACTGGAACAGCGCGCAACCACCCTGGGGCTCCAAGTCGTGTTGCGCCAGCAACGACGCAAGGCGCTCGCTGGCCTCTTCGGTGCGCAGCCGTTGCGCCGTTTGCGCCTCGGTATCGCGCAGGCAGGCCTGGCCCACGACCCGGGTTGCCCCGCTCACGGCCCAGGGTCCCACTTGTTCTGCCAGCAACTTGAGCAACTTGCGCTCGGCCAGCACAAACCCCAGGCGCACACCGGCCAGGCCGAAAAACTTGCCGAAGGAACGCAAGACAATCAGCCCGACTTGATGGGCAAACGGCGCCAGGCTCAGTTGCGGCGTGTTATCCATGAACGCTTCGTCCACCACCAGCCAGCCACCGCGCTGGGCCAGTCGCGTGTGCCAGTCGAGCAGGCGACTGGGGGTGAGGCTCAGGCCCGTGGGGTTATTCGGATTGACCACCACCAGCACGTCGAAACTGTCGATAAAGAAGTCGACTTCCTGCTCCAGCACTTCACGCACGATGTAGCCGTTGCGACGCCACGCTTCGGCGTGCTCGGCGTAACACGGCGACAACACGCCGACCTTGCCCGCCCGACGCAAGCGCGGCAGCAGTTGAATCGCCATTTGCGAGCCGGCCACCGGCAACGCCTGCAAGGTGCCGTAGTAATCACAGGCGGCCTGCTCCAGGCCATCGTCCGCCTCCGGCAAACGGGCCCAGGCTCGCAGCGGAATATCCGGCACCGGGAACGACCAGGGCGCAAGGCCCGTGGACAGGTCCAGCCAGTCGGCTTCATCTATGCCGTATTCGAGCGCCGCCTTGCGCAGTCGCCCACCGTGCTCAAGCATAAAATTCGGCCCCCAGGCAGAGAATCAGCAGCCACAACCATACCCCGCGCTGGACCAATTGCCAGCCCCGGTCGATGGAGTCGGCATCCGCCGGCACGCCTTCGCCCAACTGCGGACGCTGATGCAGTTCGCCGTGATAAATCGCCGCCCCACCCAACTCGACGCCAAGGGCACCCGCCCCTGCCGCCATCACCGGGCCGGCGTTCGGGCTGTCCCAGGTCGGGCCCTGGCTGCGCCAGCATTTCAACGCCAGCCGGGTTTTGCCCAGCAGCGCGTAAGTCAGCGCCACCAGGCGCGCAGGAATATAATTGAGCAGGTCGTCGACCTTCGCCGCCGCCCAGCCGAAGCGTTCGAAGCGCTCATTGCGATAACCCCACATCGCATCCAGCGTATTACTCAGGCGGTAGAGCACCACGCCCGGCGCACCCGCCACGGCAAACCAGAACAACGCCGCGAATACCGCATCGCTACCGTTCTCCAGCACCGACTCGGTAGCGGCACGGGCGACTTCGGTTTCATCCAGATCACTGGTTTTACGGCTGACCAGATAACTCACGCGCTTGCGAGCTTCATCAAGATCACCGCCACGCAGGGCCCTGGCCACAGGCTCGACGTGCTCACCGAGGCTGCGCATGCCGAGGGCGCAATAGAGCGCGAGAATCTCGACGATCCAGCCGACATAAGGCGCCCAGGAAAAGGCCGTGGCCAACAGCGTCAGCGGCACCACGGCGATCACCCACGCGGTGACGCCATGACTGCGCCAGCCGCGACCGCCACCGTTGAAACGTTGCTCGATGCGCTCGGCAAAACGGCCGAACGCCACCAGCGGATGCCAGCGTTTGGGTTCACCCAGCAGCGCATCCAGCGCAACCGCGGCGACGCTCAACAACGCCACACTCATTGACTCACTCCCCAATAATTTTCGTACAGCAATTCATGTAGCGGACGCGCCTGTGCCCAGCCTTCGAGCACCAGCATCGGCGCCGGGTAAAACTCCTTCACCGGTCCCAGGCACAGCACCGCCAGCGGCTTGGCACCAGGAGGCAACCTCAACAGGTCCGCCAGCGCCCGGGGTTCGAACAGCGACACCCAGCCCATGCCCAGCCCTTCGGCACGGGACGCCAACCACAGGTTCTGGATCGCGCAGGACAACGAAGCCATGTCCATTTCCGGTAGCGTGCGGCGGCCGAAGATATGCTGCTCACGGTCGTCCATCAGTGCGGCGACCAGTACCTCGGCGCAATCGTTGATGCCTTCGACCTTGAGCTTCATGAACTCATCGCTGCGCTCGCCGAGGGCTTCGGCGGTGCGGATGCGCTCTTCTTCCACCAGGGCCTGGATTTGCCCGCGCAAGGCACGATCGCTGATGCGAATGAAGCGCCAGGGCTGCATCAGGCCGACACTGGGTGCCTGGTGTGCGGCCTCGAGCAGGTGCCGCAGCAATTCGGGCTCGACGGTGCCGCCGCTGAAGTGGCGCATGTCGCGGCGCTCGGCGATGGCACGATAGACCGCCGCGCGTTCGGCTTCAGAGAATGCGTTGTCGCTCATGGCCTCTTCGCGAGCAAGCCCGCTCCCACATTTGAAAGTGACCGGCCTGAAGAAACGCAATCCCCTGTGGGAGCGGCGGTGCGACGATTCGACTTGCTCGCGAAGGCGGCTTCAAGGTCCGGCGCAAACAACGCGGCAATCGCCGAGGGATTGGACGGAAAATAAAAATGCACATAAGAGGCTGTCATCCGCCCTTCACGGTAGACCGCCTCCGCTCCGCGCCCGCCGTTAGGGCTCGAGCCACGGGCAATCGGCGTCAGTTCAGTGGTGGTCAGCGAATGGTGATAGGTATGCCCGCGCAGCGAACCCTCCGGCAATTCCACCGCCTGCAACGCCAGCGCCGCCAGACGCTTTTGCATGACCGCATCACCGGCCAGCAAGCCAACCAGTTCGGCGCGAGTGCCCTCGACATCGGTCAGGGAATCGAGCAGGTACAGCATGCCGCCACACTCGGCGAGCAAAGGCTTGCCAGCTCGGTGATGGGCGCGGATCGCGTCGAGCATCGCGGTGTTTTGCGCCAGCGCAACATGGTGCAGTTCCGGGTAACCACCCGGCAGATACAGGCTGTCCGCCTCCGGCAACACTCGGTCGCGGATCGGCGAGAAGAACGACAACTCGGCGCCCATCGCCCGCAGCAGATCCAGGCTCGCGCCGTAGGTGAACGCAAAGGCTTCATCCCGGGCGACGGCAATGCGCACACCAGCGAGCAGCGGTTCGGCCGCGATGACATCAGGAGCAGCGAACTCGACCGCCGGCGGCAGCGCGACCTCGCAACTGCTGGCCAGGGCATCGGCGGCCGCATCCAGACGCAGATCAAGATCGTTCAGCTCACTGGCCTGCACCAGCCCCAGGTGCCGGCTCGGCAATTCGATCCCGGTTTCCCGGGACAGCGCGCCGTACCAGCGCAAACCTTCAGTCAGGCTACCTTCGAGCAGTTGCGCGTGGCGCAGCGTGCCGACACGATTGGCCAGCACGCCGGCGAACGGCAAGTCCGGCTGATAACGCGCCAGCCCCAGGGCCAATGCGCCAAAGGTCTGGGCCATGGCGGTGCCATCGATCACCCCCAGCACCGGCACACCGAAATGCCGCGCCAGATCGGCGCTCGACGGCGTACCGTCGAACAGCCCCATGACGCCTTCGATCAGGATCAGGTCGGCTTCAGCGGCGGCTTCCCACAGCAACCGGCGACTCTCCTGCTCGCCGACCATCCACATGTCCAGCTGATACACCGGCGCACCGCTGGCGCGTTCGAGGATCATCGGATCGAGAAAGTCGGGGCCGCACTTGAACACACGGACCTTGCGCCCCTGATTGCGATGCAATCGGGCCAGTGCCGCGGTGACGGTGGTCTTGCCCTGGCCAGAGGCCGGCGCGGCAATCAGTACCGCCGGACAGTGTCGAGGCTGACTCACAATTCGACGCCTTTCTGCGCTTTGATCCCGGCCTGAAAGGCGTGCTTGATCACGCCCATTTCGGTGACGGTGTCAGCCATTTCGATCATTTCCGGCTTCGCGGCGCGACCGGTGACCACCACGTGTTGCATCGGTGGTCGGGCCTGCAAGTCACTGAGCACTTGATCGAGATCGAGGTAGCCGTGCTTGAGGGCGATGTTCAGCTCATCGAGCACCACCAGGCCGATGGACGGATCGCGCAGCAATTGCTGCGACACCGACCAGGCGGCTTCGGCGGCGGCGATGTCGCGCTGGCGATCCTGGGTTTCCCAGGTAAAGCCTTCGCCCATCACATGAAAGCGCACCTGCTCGGGAAAGCGCCGGAAGAACAACTCTTCGCCCGTGCTGGTGCGGCCCTTGATGAATTGCACCACGCCGCATTGCATGCCGTGCCCCATGGCGCGGGCAAGCATGCCGAAAGCCGAACTGCTCTTGCCCTTGCCGTTGCCGGTCAGCACCAGCAGCAGGCCACACTCGTTCGGGGAATTGGCGATGCGCTCGTCGATCACGGCTTTTTTGCGCTGCATGCGCGCCAGGTGGCGTTCGTCACGATCGGGGGTATCAGTCATGGGGGAGCTCTCCGTTGAGGCAGGAATAACGGCGGGCAGGCACAAGAATAGAAGGCAACAAAGCCTGGCATCGCCCACCGTGATGCCGCTGGATGAATCAGGCCGGTCTCCGGGCTCATGAGTGGCGCGGGGCCGGACTGTGCGCCTTCCCGCATCGATTCGACACAGTGGCATCACACACAGTTTTCACTCATTTACCGTTGCGGGGGCAGCGCCGGAATTGCGGGCCTTCGACCAACAGAAGGACCCACTCACCGGCTTCCCTGTTTCACTCTGTCGACCCAAGCCACAGAGCACCTGAAACAAGCCGCGAAGGTTAGAGGGTTGGGGGTGGAGCGTCAATTAAAGCCGGGAGGCCATGGGCTGAATAACTGCCATCAATCAATAAACTGACGTCAATCTTGTGCCACGCTCCCAGCAGTGATATCAAAGAGCCACAACCTCACAACACAACAACAAGGGTGAGCCCATGCAAGGCATGATCATCAGTAATCCAAAGCTGGAATTCCTGCGTCCAGTGCTCGAACACTGGTTCGAATGCATCGACCGTTACAACGCCGTCCGCGGCGATGGCGACACACCGTACTGGCACGACGAAAAGGCCAATCTCGGACTGCTGTCCGCCGCCGCCTGGATGGCCGAGATGGTCACGCTGCAACAGACGCCCACCCGCAAGCAGACAGAAGAAGGCGAACGCAACAACCGCGCCGACCTGCTCCTGGCCTCCTCCGAAACCCGCGCCTACATCCAGACCAGCCAGCGCTGGCCACGGGTCAACAGCCTCAACCTGTCCCAGGCCCTGCTCGATATCGCCAGCGATGCGAAGCGCCTGAGCCACGCCAGCGACCTGAAACTCGGCTGCCTGTTCGTCGCCCCGCAAAAAGCCCAGCAAGGCGCCACGCCGGAAGAACTCCAGGACATGGTCGACGACCTGCAAAAGGAACACAGCTGCGCTGTCGCCTGGTATTTCCCTTATGCCTATCGCAAGTTGCGCAACGAAGCCGGCAACTATCACCCCGGCATTGCGGTGCTGTTCAAGGAGGCTCGCGGCTGAGGGTTGAACCATCGCACAACAATGCTTCTCTATGATTAGAACAAGGCATTCATAGGGAAGACCAGCATGCGCACGCCCCCGCTCGCTCTCGTTATCGCGCTCTGCGGAGGGCTCGCCGCTTGTGGCGAGACCTCCCGCCTGCAAGTCTCCGATGGCACCGGCCCATCACCCCGACTACCAGAACCCAACAAGACACTGGTTCCGACCGTGAACATCGCCCCGGCCATCGGCTGGCCACAGGGTGCGAAACCCATCGCCGCCACGGGCACGCAAGTGGCCGCTTTTGCCGAGGACCTGGATCACCCCCGCTGGCTTTATGTGCTGCCCAATGGCGATGTGCTGGTGGCGGAAACCAATGCACCACCCAAACCCGAAGACGGCAAAGGCATTCGCGGCTGGGTCATGAAGAAAGTCATGGGCCGCGCCGGGGCCAGGGTGCCCAGCGCCAACCGCATTACCTTGCTGCGCGACAAGGACCACGATGGCGTCGCGGAAACCCGCACGGTGTTTCTGCAGAACCTCAACTCGCCCTTCGGCATGACCCTGGTCGGTAATGACCTGTATGTGGCCGACACTGATCGCCTGCTGCGCTTTCACTATGAAAGTGGCGATACGCAGATCAAGTCGCCGCCGATCAAGGTGGTCGACCTGCCGGGTGGCCCGCTGAACCACCACTGGACGAAAAACGTCATCGCCAGCATGGATGGCAGCAAGCTGTACGTCACCGTGGGCTCCAACAGCAACGTCGCCGAAAACGGTATGGACAAGGAAGAAGGTCGCGCGGCGATCTGGGAAGTGGATCGCGCCACCGGCCAGCAGCGGATCTTCGCCTCCGGTCTGCGCAACCCCAACGGCATGGCCTGGGAACCGCACAGTGGCGCGCTGTGGACCGCGGTCAACGAACGGGATGAAATCGGCAGCGACCTGGTTCCGGACTACATCACTTCGGTGAAAGACGGCGCATTCTATGGCTGGCCGTACAGCTACTACGGCCAGCATGTCGATATTCGCGTTGAGCCGCAAAACCCCGACCTGGTGGCCAAGGCGATCGCCCCGGACTACGCCGTCGGCCCGCACACGGCATCACTGGGCCTGACCTTCGCCGAAAACAGCAAGCTGCCACCGCCCTTCACTCAAGGGGCATTCATCGGGCAGCACGGCTCATGGAACCGCAACCCCCACAGCGGCTACAAAGTGATTTTCGTGCCGTTCAGCGCTGGCAAACCTGCCGGAAAGCCCGTTGAAGTGCTCACAGGTTTTCTCAACGACAAGGACCAAGCCATGGGCCGCCCGGTGGGCGTGGTGATCGACCGACAGGGTGACCTGTTGGTGGCTGATGATGTGGGGAACAAGGTGTGGCGGGTTTCGGCAGTCAAGTAAGTCACTTGACCTGTGGGAGCGGGCTCAGCGTTTGCGACAGAGTGTGAGCCCGTCACCCAACGGCAACAACGACAGATCCACCCGCACATCGTCTTTCAACGCCCGATTGAGTGCCTGGATCGCCCGGGTGTCCGCGCTCTCGGGGCTGGCCTCGAGCACGCGCCCGCTCCATAACGTGTTATCGAACACTGCCAGCCCACCGCCCCGCAGCAAACGCAGGGCGTGTTCCAGATAAGCCGGGTAGCTGGCCTTGTCGGCATCGATGAACACCAGGTCGTACTGCCCGCCCTGCCCTTGCCGCTCAAGCTCGGCGAGGGTGTCCAGCGCCGGGGCCAGTCGCAGGTCAATCCGTTCGGCTAGCCCCGCTTCCTGCCAATAGCGCCGTGCAATGGCGTTGTAGTTGCCAGGGATGTCACAGCAAATCAGCGAACCGCCAGCAGGCAATGCCGCCGCCATGCACAGTGCGCTGTAGCCGGTAAAAGTGCCGACTTCGAGCAAGCGCCTGGCCCCCGTCAGCTTTACCAGCAAAGCTAGAAACTGCCCCTGCTCGGGTGCCACCTGCCAGCGTGCCATCGGCAGCGCCTGGGTCTCATCGCGCAAGCGCTTGAGCAGCGGCGTTTCGCGCAGGGAAACATCGAGCAGGTATTGGTACAGATCGTCGTCGAGATTGAGCGTGCGAGCAGTCATGACCACCGGCTCCGGAAGTTATGGATTGCGCGCCAAATGTTCAGGCTGCAGCACACGCTTGGCGCTCAGGTAAGCCTTTTGCCAATACGCCTTGGACAGGCTGTCGAGCTTCACGGTGCCACCGGTGGCCGGCGCGTGGACGAAACGCCCTTCTCCCACGTAGATGCCGGCATGACTGACCTGGGAACCGCCATTGGTGGCGAAGAACAGCAGGTCGCCGGTCTGCAAGCCTTCCTTGCCCACATTCGCCGCTTGCATGGAGATCATCTCGCGCGTGGTGCGCGGCAAGGCAATGCCGGCGACATCGCGGTACACGTAAGCGATCAGGCCGCTGCAATCAAACCCGGAATCCGGTGTGTTGCCACCCCAGCGATAAGGCGTGCCCACCAGCCCAAGGGCGCGAAACAGCACGTCTTCCGCTTCGGGCGAAAACGCTTGTGACGAGCCAAATACGATGGGAGCACGAACCACCGGCGCAGGAGGCGGTGTGCGACTGGCGCAGGCACTGAGCAGCGCTGCGAAGAACATGATTGCGAGGCGGGCCGACGTCGTCATAAGCAGAACATCCTGATCTGGCTGCGGCTTTTTCTGCGGGGAGCGCAGAAAAGAAAACCGCCTGCGTTGGACGCAGGCGGTTTGCCATCATTTGTAGATCAAGATTCTAGCGGCTACACGACAAACTTCAAGTAAGACTTTAAGTTCGCCTTACAAATTGTCCGCTTATTTGCGTGCAGTGACGATTGGCGATGCGTTAGGTGCCATTGCCAGGGCGCGCTTGGCTTCGATGAAGGTCTTGCTCCAGTAGCTGTCGCCCAGGCTATCGATGCGCACACCACCGCTGCGGCGGCTGCTGGAGTGGATGAACTGGTTGTCGCCCAGGTAGATCCCGGCGTGACTGACGCGACCACGACGACCGTTGGTTGCGAAGAACAGCAGGTCGCCCGGCTCAAGCTTGCTGCGCGAGACCAGCGGAGCGTCCACGTTGATCATTTCGCGGGTGGAGCGTGGCAGGTTCATGCCCGCTTCTTCGCGGAACAGGTAACCGATGAAACCACTGCAATCGAAGCCGGCTTCAGAAGTACCGCCGAAACGGTAACGGGTACCGATCAGGGACATGCCACGTTCGAGGATGCTGTCGGCCAGGACTGGAAGCTGGTAGGACTTGCCGCCAGCGAAGTCTGCGAGTTCTTTTTCGGTAGCCAGCTCTTCCTGAAAGAGAGCGGAAGACTGGGCAGTGGCCGAGTGTTGAACCTGCTGTTGCGGAGCTTGCTGGGCCACTGGAGTGTGGGCAGCGCAACCGAACAACAGGGTGACGAGTGCGAGAGGCACGAGGGGTGCGAAGCGATTTAGCATGGGCACGACCGTGGCTGATAGTTGTAAAGAAGCCGAGACTATGCCCGCTATCAACCTCATTTGCAAATTCAATCGATGTTTTTGTGACTTATCCGTTTCTCGTTTACATCTAAGCGCTTAAGCCCATTTTAAACATGCACGCGGCCTGCAACCTTGCAGGAAAGCGGGATATCTGGCGCCTGAAAGATGCCGAACCGCCTAAAAGCTCCGGTTTCAGCGGGTTTACCAGCCGAGGGTTTCTTTCAAAAACGGGATTGTCAGCTTGCGCTGAGCCTGGAGGGAGGCCTGGTCGAGACGCTCGAGCAACTCGAACAGCGCACTCATGCTGCGGGTACCGCGAGTCAGAATGAAATGCCCGACTTCATCGGTCAGATGCAGGCCGCGACGGGATGCGCGCAATTGCAGGGCACGCAGTTTGTCCTCATCGGACAGCGGACGCATCTGGAAGATCAAGGCCAGGGTCAGGCGGGATTTGAGATCCGCCAGCTTCACCGGCAGCTCACGCGGGGATGTCGATGCGGCAATCAGCAAGCGTCGACCGCTGTCACGCAAGCGATTGAACAGATGGAACAGCGCCTCTTCCCAGTCCGCTCGCCCGGCAACCACTTGCAAATCATCCAGGCAGACCAGTTCGTACTGTTCCAGGTTGTCGAGGATTTCGATGCCGCGATCGAGCAACTCGGCCAACGGCAGGTACACCGCCGGCTCGCCCAATTGCTCGAAGCGCAGGCAAGCGGCCTGCAACAGGTGCGTACGCCCTACCCCGTCCTTGCCCCAAAGATAGATCAGGCTTTCGGTCCAGCCGGCGTCGGCTTCGCACAGCCGCTCGACATAGCCGAGTGCAGCGGCATTGGCGCCTGGGTAGTAGTTGATAAAGGTGGCGTCGTCACGCAGACGCACACCTAGGGGCAGCTGAATCGGTTTCATGCTGACTGAACAGTTCCAAAGGAACCGTTAGTGGCCTCTATGTAAAGTTTGCGAAGTTTATACCCGTGAAGCGGGCCGCACAATGCGACAGACCACAAGCAAAATCAAAGGTTTGCGTTAATGCACCGGTTTTGTGACAGATTCTTTGGCGGTGCATGTGACAGTCGGGCGAAGCCAGCAGACTGATCCGGTACGAACCCGGGCAGCCCGCCATCGCCTATTGCCCCCCCTTAAACCTGCGGCTCGTCGCCCCTTCTATAGATCTCAGAATCCTTATACAAATCATTCACATGGCGCACCAGCACCATGATCACCGCGGCGACCGGCAATGCCAGTAGCACACCGGTAAAGCCAAACAGTTCACCACCGGCCAGGATCGAGAAAATCACCGCCACCGGGTGCAGGCCAATCCGGTCACCGACCAGCAAAGGGGTCAGCACCATACCCTCCAGCGCCTGACCGACCATGAACACCGCGACAATGCCGAGCATGGGGTAAAGATCACCACCGAACTGGAACAACCCAGCAAGCAGCGCCGCGCCAATGCCGATGATAAACCCCATGTACGGCACGATCGCCGCCAGGCCGGCAATCAGGCCGATCAGCAGGCCCAGTTCCAACCCGACCAGCATCAGGCCGGCTGCGTAGATCACACCCAGGGCCACCATCACCAGCAACTGCCCGCGCACGAACGCTCCGAGCACTTCATGGCATTCACCCGCCAGCGACACCGCGCGCGCCTCACGATCACGGGGCAACAGGCTGCGGACCTTGGCCATCATCAGGTCCCAATCGCGCAACAGGTAGAAGCTCACCACCGGAATCAGCACCAGGTTCGCCAGCCAGCCAATCAACGCCAGCCCCGAGGCCGTGGCATGGCTCAACACTACGCCGACAACATCAGTGGTCTGACTCATATGCTCGCTGATGGCGGCCTTGAGCTTGTCAAACTTCCAGAAACCGTCCGACAGGCCGAACTTCGATTGCGCCCAGGGCAACGCCGTGTGCTGCAGCCAGTCGAGCATCTGCGGAGCCAGTTCATATAAACGAAACAACTGCCTGGCGAGCAACGGCACCAACACCAACAGCAGCGCGGTGAAGATCAAGGTAAACAGGGTAAATACCGCCACGACACCCCAGGTTCGGGACAGGCCTGCCTTCTCCAGCCGATCCACCAGCGGGTCGAACAGGTAGGCCAACAGCAGCGCCACCAGGAACGGCGTGAGGATCGGATGCAACAACCAGACAAACACACACAGCAGGACCACCCCACCGAGCCAGAACCAACGCCGCGTATCGGCCATGAACCACTCCATTGCTTCTATATAAAGAAAGAAAAACTACCAGCGAAAACGCAGTTGCGGGATCGGGGCCGGCGCGGCGGCTGGCGCCGGGCTGCCGGCGGCTGGCTGAACGGGCGCTACCGGGGCCGGAACCTGACCCGCCGGCGCTTCCTGCAGCCTCGCCAGCGACAGTTGCGCACGCAGTTGATCGACGCTGCCGTTGACCCGATAGAGAATCCGGTCGCCCTCGACACTTTGCACACGCCCGCCAAACGGTTCCAGCAAACGTCCGAGTGACGCGTAGTGCTCAAGATTCATGCCTTGCACTTCCAGCAGTTGCTCGCTCGAAGCACCGGGTTTGGCGACAAACCGCGGCGCCAGGCGCTCGTTGACCGCCAGCATCACCGCATCGGCCACGGCGGCCTGATCGGCGCCTTGCACGCTGCCCGCCTCTTTTTTATCCCCCAGCCACAATTGCCACTTGGCTTGCCACTGCCCGCCCTCCTCCTTGGCGTGTACCGCGAGCAGGGCGTCGGCGTTGTAGCGTTCCGATGCCGCAAGCAAAGGCGCGGGATCTGCGCCTTCCAGATTCGGCGCAGTGGCGACGATCTGTTCGTTCAGGTCCGCCAACGGCAAGCGCAATGGCAAGCCACGGTGCTGGGCAGCCCGACGCAACGGCATCGCGCTGGCCTGGCCGTCGCCCACCAGGCTTGAACCCTCGGTGGAATCATTCAACCACCAGCCGAGGATCGACGGTCGATTGGCGCCCCACATGGCCAGGCCGGCACGACGCAAGGCCTGCTCGGTGGTGCCCGGGTCGAAATCGACCTTCAGGACTTCCGGCGGCCCGGCCTCAAAACCGTATTGGCTGATGATCTGTTGCGGGTCTTTGCGAATTGCCGCCAGCCCCGGGCTTTGCGCGGCCTTGGGGTCGCCGGTCAGGCGCAACACGAGCGTGTCCAACGCACGCTGGGTCGCCTGGTCGCGCTCCTCGGGCGACTGGCCATTCACCGGCTCGCGCACCAGGTAAAGGCCTTTGACGGTTTCGGCTTGACTGACCAGGCTGACCACTGACAAACAACTCACAAGCAAGAATTTACAAAAACGCATGGAAGATTCCTGATGACAAGAGCGGCTGGAACAGACCGCATGAAGACGATCGAGCAAGACTGTGACCGTTGCCCGACGCAAAACATTCACACGCTCCGGGTAAGTTTTCGCACTGTCATAACGATAGACGGTTAATCGCGATACCTTATACAGCCATGCAGGATGCCACCGACACCGCGCATCAACGGTTTTTTTTGACCGGATATGGCCCTGCTGTCGGCCTGAGGATGGCCGCTGCGCCTCAAGCCTGATAAAATCGCGCGCCTTCGCAGACCGGCAACAGCCGGGTAGTGTCCGAATAGCGCGCATGGTTCTCGCCTACGCAGTTTCGGCGCTCCCGACGGACTCGGTCGTTACCCAGAAATCCCCCCCTAAAGGCCTGGATCATGAGCAAGCAACCCTCCCTGAGCTACAAGGACGCCGGTGTAGACATCGACGCCGGTGAAGCATTGGTCGAACGCATCAAGAGCGTCGCCAAGCGCACTGCGCGCCCGGAAGTCATGGGCGGCCTGGGCGGTTTCGGCGCCCTCTGCGAAATCCCGGCCGGCTACAAGCAGCCTGTGCTGGTTTCCGGTACTGACGGCGTCGGCACCAAGCTGCGCCTGGCACTGAACCTGAACAAACACGACAGCATCGGTATCGATCTGGTTGCCATGTGCGTCAACGACCTGGTGGTGTGCGGCGCCGAGCCGCTGTTCTTCCTCGACTACTACGCCACCGGCAAACTGAACGTCGACACCGCCGCCCAGGTTGTGACTGGCATCGGCGCTGGCTGCGAACTGTCGGGCTGCTCGCTGGTTGGCGGCGAAACCGCTGAAATGCCGGGCATGTACGAAGGTGAAGACTACGACCTGGCCGGTTTCTGCGTCGGCGTCGTGGAAAAATCCGAAATTATCGACGGCTCCAAGGTCGCTGCCGGCGATGCCCTGCTCGCCCTGCCATCTTCCGGCCCGCACTCCAACGGCTACTCGCTGATCCGCAAGATCATCGAAGTGTCCGGTGCCGACATCGAGAACACCCAGCTCGACGGCAAGCCGCTGACCGACCTGCTGATGGCCCCGACCCGTATCTACGTGAAGCCGCTGCTCAAGCTGATCAAGGAAACCGGCGCAGTCAAAGCCATGGCCCACATCACCGGTGGCGGCCTGCTGGACAACATCCCGCGCGTTCTGCCAAAAGGCGCTCAGGCCGTGGTTGACGTGGCCAGCTGGAACCGCCCTGCAGTGTTCGACTGGCTGCAAGAGAAAGGCAACGTTGACGAGAACGAAATGCACCGCGTGCTGAACTGCGGCGTGGGCATGGTCATCTGCGTCGCTCAGGAGCACGTGGAAACTGCCCTGAACGTTCTGCGCGAAGCGGGCGAACAGCCTTGGGTCATCGGCCAGATCTCCACCGCTGCCGAAGGCGCGGCTCAGGTTGAACTGAAGAACCTCAAGGCTCACTGATGCCTAAGACCTGTGATGTCGTGGTGCTGTTGTCCGGCACCGGCAGTAACTTGCAGGCCTTGATCGACAGCACGCGGACCGGCGACAGCCCGGCCCGCATCGCTGCGGTGATTTCCAACCGCGCCGACGCCTACGGCCTGCAGCGCGCCAGTGACGCGGGTATCGATACCCGCGCCCTGGATCACAAGGCTTTCGAAGGTCGCGAGGCCTTCGACGCCGCGCTGATCGAACTGATCGACGCCTTCAACCCCAAACTCGTGGTTCTGGCCGGATTCATGCGCATTCTCAGCGCTGGTTTCGTACGCCATTATCAGGGTCGCCTGCTCAATATCCATCCGTCGCTGCTACCCAAATACAAAGGGTTACACACTCATGAGCGCGCGCTGGAGGCCGGCGACACCGAGCACGGCTGCTCCGTGCACTTCGTCACCGAGGAACTCGATGGCGGACCACTGGTCGTACAGGCTGTAATACCGGTAGAGTTACAGGATTCGCCGCAGAGTCTGGCGCAGCGGGTCCATGTTCAGGAACACCTGATCTACCCGATGGCCGTACGCTGGTTCGCCGAAGGTCGTCTGGCCCTCGGCGAGCAAGGTGCTTTACTGGATGGACAGCTACTCGCGGCCAGCGGCCACTTGATTCGAAACTAGGAGATTTTATGCGTCGCGCCCTGCTCTTCGCTTGCGCTCTGCTCGCCTTGCCCTTGACCCAGGCGGCAGACCTTCAACCTTTCTCCGCCAGCTACACCGCCGACTGGAAACAGCTGCCCATGAGTGGCACTGCCGAGCGCAACCTCGAAAAAACCAGCGATGGCAAATGGAAACTGAGTTTCAAGGCATCGATGATGATCGCCAGCCTGTCCGAGGAAAGTACCCTCACCATGGACAAGGACACGCTTCTTCCAGAGTCGTATCACTTTGAACGTGGCGGCTTGGGCAAGGCCAAGAAAGCGGATCTGGATTTCGACTGGAACACCAAGATGGTCACCGGCACCGATCGCGGCGACGCGGTCAAGGTTCCGCTGAACCGCGGCATGCTCGACAAATCCAGCTACCAACTGGCTCTGCAGCACGACGTCGCCGCCGGCAAAAAAAGCATGAGTTATCAGGTGGTCGACGGCGGTGAAGTCGATACCTATGACTTCCGCGTGCTGGGCGCTGAAAAGGTCGACACCAAGGCCGGCAAGATCGATGCGATCAAGGTTGAACGTGTACGCGACCCGACACAAAACAAACGCATCACCGTGATGTGGTTCGCCAAGGATTGGGATTACCTGCTGGTCCGCCTGCAACAAGTCGAAACCGACGGCAAGGAATACAACATCATGCTCCTGGACGGTACGGTCAACGGCAAGCCGGTCAAAGGCAGCTGATCCGGATCGATACAAAAAGCCCCGCAGTCGCGGGGCTTTTTTGTGGGTTCTGAAAATTGGAACACCCGACAAGCGCGATGGCTCTATACCTTCAAGGTCTTTTTTGATCGAATGAGTTTTCCTGTCGCCTGCGAGGTTTGCCATGACTGTTACCGTCAATACCGTCTCCGCCGAAGGTTTGCGCCACAGCGTCCAGATCGATGACCACGAACTCTTCGCCGACGCGCCCGTCACGGCTGGCGGAGAGGGCTCGGCTCCGGAACCGCACGATTATTTCGATGCCGCGCTGGGTGCCTGCAAAGCCCTCACCCTGAAGCTGTATGCCAGGAAGAAAGACATCCCGCTGACCGGTGTCGGCGTCGAGGTCAAGCGCGACAACAACCTGGAACAGAAAGGCCAGTACGCGCTGCACGTCAAACTGACCCTCAAGGGCGTACTCACCGACGCCCAGCGCGATGAACTGCACCGCGTGGCCGATCGCTGCCCGATCCACAAGCTGATGACCACCTCTGAAGTCAGCATCGAAACGCACTTGTCCGAAGGCGCGTTCAGCCAATAGCGGCAAGGGCTGCCCAAGCGGGTTATGCTCGAACGCATTACCCGCTCAGCCTGGAACGCACCATGAACACTCCGCTAGTGATCCGCCCCCGCACCGAAGATGTCGAAGGCCAGCCGATTCTTCGCCCGCTGCCATCAGCCAAGTGCCGCAGCGTCGGGCCATTCGTGTTTTTCGACCACATGCTGGAAACCCGTTATCCACCGGGCAAAGGCATGAACATCCGCCAGCATCCGCACATTGGCCTGTCCACCCTCACCTACTTGTTCCAGGGGCAGATCCAGCACAAGGACAGTCTCGGTTCCGATCAAGTGGTCGGGACTGGCGACGTCAGCTGGATGACGGCCGGCAGTGCCATCGCCCACGTCGAACGCACACCCGAGGCTCTGAAAGAAAGCGGTTTCACGATGCACGGCCTGCAGATCTGGCTGGCTTCACCCAAGGACAAAGAGCAAGGTCCGGGGCATTACAGCCACCATCCGGCGTCCACATTGCCGATCAGCGAAAACCTGGGAGTGAAGATTCGCATGATTGCCGGGTCAGGCTTTTGCCTGGAATCGCCCGTGCCGGTGCTTTCTCCTACGCTGTATGCGGAACTGCACCTGCAAACGGCGACCACATTGCTGATTCCCACCGAGCATGAAGAACGCGCGCTGTATGTGTTGAGCGGTGATGTGCAACTCGATGGCGAGTCGATAGAGCCGTACTCGCTGGTGGTACTGCCTGCGGGGGAGGAGATGACTCTGTTTGCTGAAAGCGACAGTCACGCCATGTTGTTCGGCGGTGCTCCGCTGGACGGGCCACGACGGATCAACTGGAATTTTGTCGCGAGCGATCCGGCGGCGATTGATGAGGCACGCCGGCGTTGGGCGGCCGGGGACTGGCCGACGGTGCCGGGGGAAGTTGAGCGGATCGAATTGCCCTGAGATTTTAGTTGCCTGTGGAACCGCCTTCGCGAGCAAGCCCGCTCCCACATTGGAACGCGGTTAAATGTGGGAGCGGCGGTGCGACGATTCGACTTGCTCGCGAAGGGGCCGGTTCAGGCTCTGACAAAGTCGGTGTCAGGCAACAGATCAGCCCTTGAACACTTCATCCAGCAGATTGTGCATCGACGTGAACGCCCGGGCAGCCACCTTGGCGTCATACATCATCATCCCCGGCACGTTGGCGTGCGGGTCGGTGAACGAGTGGAACGCACCGCCGTAGCTCAGCAACTGCCAATCCACACCCGCCGCGTTCATTTCATCTTCGAACGCCGGCAACTGCTCCTTCGGCACCAGCGGATCGGCGGCACCGTGCAGCACCAGGACCTTACCCTTGATGTTCTTCGCATCAGCAGGGTTCGGCGTGTCCAGCGTGCCGTGGAACGACACCGCGGCCTTCACCGGCGCGCCGGTACGGGCGAATTCCAGGGCGCAGCAGCCGCCGAAGCAGAAACCGAAAGTGGCCAGTTTCGAAGTATCGACAGCCACCTCGCCCTGCCCCTGCAGCTGCTCGAACGCCACTTGCATGCGCTTGCGCAGCAATGGGCGGTCATTCTTCAACGGCATCATGGCCGCGCCGGCCTCGTCATTGTTCGTCGGACGAACCGATTGACCGTAAAGGTCAGCGATCAACACCACATAACCCTTGGATGCCACTGCTTTGGCGATCTCTTCGGCACCGGCGCTGACACCCATCCAGTTCGGCGCCATCAACAACCCCGGGCGCGGGCCTTTATGGTCGGCATCAAAGGCCAGACGGCTTTCGTAAGCCTGGCCGTCAATCTGATAAGCAACGGAACGTAGAGTGATTTGGCTCATTTCTGACTCCTGATTATTGAACACCAGAATGAAAAAACCCGCCGAAGCGGGTTTTTCTGCAACGCGGTTAAACCGAACGTTCAACCAGAAACTTGGTCAGCCGGCGCACAGAGGTGGCCGGGTCTTTCAAGCTGTCGCCGACAGCCAGAACCGCCTGATCGAAGAGGATGTGCAACAGGTCGCCAAAACGCTCTTCGCTCTGCTCACCGTCGAGCTTCTCGATCAGCGGGTGAGCCGGGTTGAATTCGAAGATCGGCTTGGAATCCGGTACCTTCTGGCCGCTGGCTTCCAGGATCTGACGCATCTGCATGCCCAGTTCCTGCTCGCCGATGGCCAGAATCGCCGGGGAATCGGTCAGACGATGGGAAACCCGTACTTCGCTGACAGCATCGCCCAAGGCAGACTTGATTCGCTCGACCAGACCTTCTTTGGCCTTGGCGACTTCTTCCGCGGCCTTCTTGTCCTCTTCCGAGTCCAGGTTGCCCAGGTCCAGGTCACCGCGTGCCACGTCGACAAAGCTCTTGCTGTCGAAATCGCTGAGGTAGCTCATCAACCACTCGTCGATGCGGTCGGTCAACAGCAGCACTTCGATGCCTTTCTTGCGGAAGACTTCCAGGTGCGGGCTGTTTTTGACCTGGGCGTAGGTTTCGCCAGTCAGGTAGTAGATCTTGTCCTGACCTTCCTTGGCACGCGCCAGATACTCGGCCAGGCCAACAACCTGCTCGCCATCGTCGCCATGGGTCGATGCGAAACGCAGCAGGCCGGCGATTTTTTCCTTGTTGGCGAAATCTTCTGCCGGGCCTTCTTTCATGACCTGACCGAAGTTTTTCCAGAAGCCCTTGTATTGCTCAGGCTCGTTCTTCGCCAGTTTTTCCAGCATGTCCAGGACGCGCTTGGTCAGCGCCGACTTCATCGAGTCGATGATCGGGTCTTTCTGCAGGATTTCCCGCGACACGTTCAGCGACAGGTCGTTGGAGTCGACCACACCCTTGATGAAGCGCAGGTACAGTGGCAGGAAGGACTCGGCCTGATCCATGACGAACACGCGCTGCACGTACAGCTTCAGGCCTTTCGGCGCTTCACGCTGGTACAGGTCGAACGGCGCACGGGTCGGCACGTACAACAGCGAGCTGTATTCGAGCTTGCCTTCGACCTTGTTGTGGCTCCAGCTCAGCGGGTTTTCGAAATCGTGAGCGATGTGCTTGTAGAACTCCTGGTATTCCTCGTCCTTGATCTCGGTACGCGGACGGGTCCACAGGGCGCTGGCGCGGTTGACGGTTTCCCACTCAACGGCCGGCTGCTCTTCGCCTTCGGCAGCGGCCACTTCTTTCGGCAGCTCGATCGGCAAGGCGATGTGGTCGGAGTACTTCTTGATGATGTTGCGCAGGCGCCAGCCATCGGCGAACTCGTCTTCACCGGATTTCAGGTGCAGGACGATGCGAGTTCCGCGCTCGGCCTTGTCGATGGTCGCCACTTCGAAGTCACCTTCGCCCCTGGACGACCAGTGCACACCTTCGCTGGCAGCGCTGCCGGCACGACGGCTGTACACATCGACTTTGTCAGCAACGATGAATGCGGAATAGAAACCGACACCGAACTGGCCGATCAGGTGCGAGTCTTTCTTCTGGTCGCCGCTCAGGTGCTTCATGAAATCGGCGGTGCCGGACTTGGCGATGGTACCCAGGTGGGTGATCGCGTCTTCGCGGCTCATGCCGATACCGTTGTCTTCGAGGGTGACGGTTTTAGCGTCCTTGTCGAAGCTCACACGGATTTTCAGTTCGGTGCCGCCTTCCAGCAGCTCTGGCTTGGCCAGGGCTTCGAAACGTAATTTGTCGACAGCGTCAGAGGCGTTCGAGATCAATTCGCGAAGGAAAATTTCCTTGTTGGAATACAGCGAATGGATCATGAGATGCAGCAGTTGCTTCACCTCGGTCTGGAAGCCCAGGGTTTCCTTTTGAGTTTCCACACTCATGGTCATCAAACTCCAATCAGATGGCATAAGCCGCGACCATGAGGGTCGACGGCGGGTTGTCCTCAGAGTTTGGGGCTGAGTTCAGGATTTCAAGGGCTCTTCGAGTTTGAAATGTGCACGGGCCGTGGCAATGGGTTCGGCTTCGGTGCTTTGCCAGGCGGTAATCGCCACATTGGCGACCCGGCGTCCCTGGCGCCAGACCTGGCATCGGGCCCAGGTATCGCGAAATTGCCCGGCTCGCAGGTAATCCAGGGAGAAGTCGATGATCTTCGGCACCCCGGGCGATCCGGCAAACACCAACAGGTGCAGCGCCGCGGCCAATTCCATGAAACCGGCGATCACACCGCCATGAATCGCCGGCAACAAAGGGTTGCCAATGTTGTCCTTGTTCGCAGGCAGCTTGAACAGCAACTCATCCCCCACCCGCGAACATTCGACGCCGATCAGCCGAGCATAGGGAATCAAATCCAGCAGCGCGGCGTAATCGCCCTGCTCGTGGGCCTTTTGCAATTGATCCTTGATCGACTCGTTCATTGCGCACCTCCGGTAACCGCGCCACCAAAACCCTTGGTGCCCTTGATGTGCTTGCCCATGCGCATGAAAGTGCCCATCACATGGGCAATGGGTTGCCCGGGGTCATCCTGATAGGCGAAGCCACGGGCAAAAATCACGTCGGTGGTGACCCGATAGCACTGGGCAAAGCCATAGACATCCTTATGCGGCTCGGCGGCGTGCATGTAGTCGATGCGCAGGTCGAGGGTCGGGCAGACTTCGAATTCCGGGAGCACGCAGAGGGTCGCCATGCCACAGGCGGTATCCATCAACGAGGTCAGCGCTCCGCCATGAATCACGCCGGTTTCGGGATTGCCGACGATCCGCGGGCTGTAGGGCAGTACAATCGTCAGCCCTTCGTTGCTGGCGCTGTGAACGCTTAGTCCAAGTACCTGGCAATGTCGCAGCGCTGACAAAAAGCGCTTCGCACGCTCAAAAACGGGGTTTTCAGCCATTTGATAAAGCCCTTGTTTATGTCCGTACAGTGCGGTGGCGGCCCGGGTAAAAGTTCCGCGCTAGAGCAAACTTATATATCTGAAAGAATTATGGAACTTAACCCTGATGCGTGGGCTCTTAATGCCAGTAGATGCTTTTCATCAGGAGAAACACCCCATGCGTAAGACTTTAGCTATTGCCTTGATGTTGACCGCTTCCCTCGGTCTCGCGGCCTGCGATAAAAAATCCGAGGACAAAGCTCAAGATGCTGCCAAACATGCTGAGCAAGCTCAGCAAGACATGAGCAAAGCTCAGGATAAAGTGAACGACGCTGCGAAAGAAAACGCCGAAGCCGCCAAAGATCAGGCTGAATCGAACGCTGAAGCGGCAAAAGAGGCTGCTCCGGCTGCTCCAGCCACTCCAGCCGCTCCAGCCGCTCCGGAAGCACCTAAGAACTAATACGGTTTTTAGCGTGGCAAAAGAAAACCCGCCAAGTGCGGGTTTTCTTTTGCCTTGAAAAAAGTGGTTAGAGCAAAAACGTTCGAAAAGTCGGACTAATCATCAACAACAGCGAACAGATTAATCCCAGTAGCCAAACCAGACTGCGCTGCCAGGCCAGGTCCTTCCAGTAACACACCAGATAAATAACCCGCGTGATCACGAAGATGATCGCCAGACAGTCGATCAGCCAGCCCGCCGTCTGCGTGGTATGCGCCATCAACACACCCACCGCAAACAACATGAAGGCTTCGAAACTGTTCTGATGCGCTGCCACCGCCCGGGCACCCAGCCCCGTGAGTTGCATCTGCTGTTGGCGCGGCAGGTGGTTATCGTAACCACCCTGCTCTTTCATGGCCCTGGTCACGGGCATTCGCGCCAGATAAATCAACACCGCACTGATAAACACGCACCAGAATGGAATACTCATCAAGCAGCCTCTTTGATTACCTCCGGCAACGGCGCCTCTGTAGGGGTATAGACCATCACGTCGAGTACGTCGGAATGAAACTCGCGGTGGTACAACACGAATACGACACCGGCACTCATCAACATGAACAGCCACGGGCTGACGAACCAGGCCAGCATGGTCATGCCGAAGTAGTAGGAACGCAATCCGAAGTTGAACTGGTTGGCGGCCATGGAGATGACGCGGGCGGCGCGGGAAGCGAATGCCTTGCGTTCCTGCTCCGACACATGGCGCTCGCCGACCATCGGCGCCGAACCCACCAGTACCGCGGCAAAGTTGTACTGGCGCATGCACCAACTGAAGGTGAAGAACGCATAGACAAACACCAGCGCCAGGCACAGCAACTTGATTTCCGACATGCCCTGAGACGCCTGTTGCACCATCGGGATATCCGCCAGCAACGATACCGCCCGTTCCGAAGCCCCCAATACCGTGAGAATACCGGCCAGGATAATCAACGTACTGGAGGCAAAGAACGAAGCATTGCGTTCCAGATTGCCGATCACGCTGGCATCGGCGATTCGGTTGTCGCGCAGCAGCATGCGGCGCATCCAGTCTTCTCGATACAGGTGCAGCACACTGGCCAGGCACGCGGTGTCACGGCCTTTCCATGTGGCATAGCGGGTGTACCCGCCCCAGCAGATAACGAACCAGACGGCGGCAAGAAGGTGGATCAGGTTGGCTTGGATGAACGACATGCAGGTCCTTGTGAAGTAAATGCGGATTACACAGACCCTGTGGGAGCGAGTTCCCACAAAGGGTGTTGCAGTGCTTCGACGTTAGCTCAACGGAAAAGACACCGCATCCCTCACAAAAAAAATGCCCCGTATCGATTGATACGGGGCATTTCTGTTTTTGCTCAAGACCCGCTTGTGGCGGGTCGTGAAGCGACTTAAGCCAAGGCTTCGGCGCGCTTGCCCAGCAGGCGATCGCAGACCACCGCGACCACCAGTGTCATCACCGACGGCACCAGCCAGGCCAGGCCCTGCTCGCTCAGCGGCAGGTGGGCCATTTGCGTTGGCATCCAGTCCGCCAGGCCTGCACCCTTGAGGGCATCGATCAGGCCGAAGATGAACGACACCAGCATCACCGGGCCGAGGATACGACCCTGCTCATGCCAGAAGTCCTTGCAGAAGCTCAACGCCACCAGAACGATGCACGGCGGGTAGATCGCGGTCAGCACCGGGATCGAGAACGCAATCAGCTTGGTCAGGCCCAGGTTGGACACCAGCAGCGAGAACGCGGCGAGGATGATCACCAGCGTCTTGTAGGACAGTGGCACCACACGGCTGAAGTACTCGGCGCAAGCACAGGTCAGGCCGACCGCGGTCACCAGGCACGCCAGGGAGATCAGCACGGCCAGGAAGCCGCTGCCCAGCGAACCGAAGGTGTGCTGCACGTAAGCATGCAATACCGCCGCGCCATTGGTAGCGCCAGCGGCCACTTCATGGCTGCCCGAACCGAGACGGAACAGGCTGACATACACCAGTGCCAGGCCCACGCCGGCGATCAAACCGGCGATGATCGCATAACGGGTGATCAGTGCTGGCGACTCGACGCCGCGGGAACGGATGGCGTTGACGATGACGATGCCGAACACTAGCGCGCCCAGGGTATCCATGGTCAGGTAACCATTGATGAAGCCTTGGGAGAACGGCGCCGCCACGTATTCAGGCGTGGCCTGGCCAATGTCACCGGCCGGCAAGGCGAAAGCTGCAATGCCCAGCACGGCCAGGGCGATGATCTTCAGCGGCGCGAGGAAGCGCCCTACGGTATCGAGCAAACGGCCCGGATACAGCGAGATGAAGAACACCAGCAGGAAGTACACCGAGCTGTACAGGAACAGCGCCAGCGGGCTCTCGCCGGTCAGCGGCGCCAGGCCCACTTCGAAGGATACCGTCGCGGTACGTGGCGTCGCGAACAGCGGGCCAACAGCGAGGTAACAAGCCGCTGCCAGCAGGCCACCGGCGACTTTACCGATCGGGCTGCTCAAGGCATCCATTGCACCGCCGACCTTGGCCAGCGCCACAACGGTGATCACCGGCAGACCGACCGCCGTGACCAGGAAACCCAGCGCCGCCATCCAGACATTGGGCCCGGACTGCAAACCGACGATAGGCGGGAAGATGATGTTGCCAGCCCCGACGAACAGGGCAAACGTCATAAAACCAAGTGCCAGGATGTCCTGGCCTTTCAACACTTTCATTAAGGAAATACCACACTACTGAATCGGAATTTAGAGAGGGATTTCCCTATGGGTGAGGGAAATGCTGTCAGTCCGTATAAGACCGACCCTTTTAGCGCGTTGCCGCCTTGTGGGCCGCAGACGCAAAAATGGCGCGTAGCCTAACGAATTTGGACCAGAAACGCACTGTTAGAGGGCGAACATTCCGATGCACGACATCTTTGTGTCGCGTTTTCGCATGTTAATGGTTGTCGCCAGTAAGTCCGCCATCGCGAGCAGTCTCGTTCCACATTGGAATGCGTCCACCTGTGGGAGCGGGCTTGCCCGCGAAGAGGCCAGCACAGCCAACACAAATGCCGGAAACGACAAAGGCCACCCGAAGGTGGCCTTTGTCAGCAGAGTTGCAAGCTAAGCGCGAGGCTTACTTGACAGCCCAACCGGTCAGCTCGGCCAGGGCCTTGCCGATGTCTGCCAGCGAACGCACGGTTTTAACGCCTGCGTCTTGCAGAGCAGCGAATTTCTCGTCTGCAGTGCCTTTGCCGCCAGAGATGATTGCGCCAGCATGGCCCATGCGCTTGCCCGGAGGAGCAGTCACACCAGCGATGTAGGAAACAACCGGCTTGGTCACGTGTGCCTTGATGTAGGCAGCCGCTTCTTCTTCAGCCGAACCGCCGATCTCACCGATCATCACGATCGCTTCGGTCTTCGGGTCTTCCTGGAACAGCTTCAGGATGTCGATGAAGTTCGAACCCGGGATCGGATCACCACCGATGCCGACGCAAGTCGACTGACCGAAACCGGCGTCAGTAGTCTGCTTCACAGCTTCGTAGGTCAGGGTGCCGGAACGGGAAACGATACCGACCTTGCCTGGCAAGTGAATGTGACCTGGCATGATGCCGATCTTGCATTCGCCTGGGGTGATCACGCCTGGGCAGTTAGGGCCGATCAGGACTACGCCCAGCTCGTCGCACTTAA
>Ga0209281_1000330_pt1 | contig 82146 bp, 69 predicted proteins | sample MedtruBG_FD_187514 | JGI IMG/M metagenome (GOLD analysis project Ga0209281, IMG submission 187514) | Root nodule microbial communities of legume samples collected from California, USA - Medicago truncatula BG (SPAdes) (version 2) | ecosystem: Host-associated > Plants > Roots > Nodule | place... | reverse complement strand
TCGGTATCGCCGACTGAACCGGCCGTTTCGGCCGTCCCCTTGAAGGCGATCAGCGTGGACGGGCGCCGCGGCCCGAGCGCCTGCACGTCCTTCTGCTTGTCGTAATCTACCTTGAATACGGTTGCGGACGAGAATTCCGGCGGCGACGTCAGCTTTTCGATAATTGGTTCCTGCGCGGCGCAGGTCGGGCACGAGCTCGCAAGACGTCGACGACGATCGCCAACCGCCCGTTGCCCCGCGCCTCCCTGAATGGCACGCTTTACAAGCCGGTCGTCGAATGAAACCTGCGTGGCCGGGCGCCGCTAGCCGGTCATCGCCCTGAAGTGGCCGAGCATCCGCGCGGCGTCGGGTTCGAGCCCGGTGAACAGCCGAAACGCGCCGACCGCCTGAAACACCGCCATGCCGCCACCGTCGAGCGTTTTGCAACCACGCCGCCGGGCCTCCCTGAGAAGCGCCGTTTCCAGCGGAAAATAGACGATCTCGGCGACCCAAAGGCTTCGCGAAAGAAGCTCGGCGTCGAGCGGCAATCCGGGATATTTCGCCATGCCGGTCGGCGTCGCGTGGATGAGGCCGGCGGCATTTCTCATTTCCGAGGGAAGGTCGTTGCCGGCCGCCACCTCGGCTCTCGGAAAGAGAGGGGAGAGCATCCGGGCGAGCGCCTGCGCCCGGCCGGCCTCGCGGTCGAACACGACGAGCCGCTGCAAGCCAAGCGAGAGCGCGGCATAGGCCGTGGCGACCCCGGCTCCGCCGGCGCCGAGCTGCACGGCGGAGAAGAGATCGGCATCCGGCAGGCCGCGCCGGAAGCCTTCGGCAAAGCCCCACCAGTCCGTATTGTGGCCGTAGCGCCGTCCGCTTCTGAGGACGACCGTGTTGACGGCGCCGAGCTGCCGCGCCTCGGAGGCGAGCTCGTCGAGATAGGGAATGACCGCCTGCTTGCAGGGATGGGTGATATTGAGCCCGGCAAACCCCCGCCGCTCGGCGTCGGCGAGCAAGCGCGGCAGGTCCTTCTCGCTCGCCCCTAGCAGGTTGAGATCGATCAGCTCGTAGTCGTAGCGAATGCCCTGCGCCGCGCCTTCCGCCATATGCATGGCCGGCGTCAGCGAAGCCTGGATGCCGGTGCCGATCAGGCCCGCCTTCAAGGATCTCACAAGCGTTTCGGTCATATGTCGGGTTCCGGGTGTTTCGGTTTCGGGCAGCTGCGCGCCGGCCCGTCCGTTGCGGGCGGACCGGCATGAGGGCGGGTCATTGGCCGCGGGCGGTGCCGATTTCCTTGAAGAGCGCCTCAACCGTCTCCTGGCCGATATCGGCACTGAACTTCTCGATCATCGGCTTGACGGCATCGCGCAGCTTCTGCGTTTCCTCGGGGCTCAATTCGCTGACTTCCATTCCCGTCTTGCGGATCTCCTCGAGTGCTGCGGCATCCTGCTCGCGCGAGACCTTGCGCTGGAAGTCGCGCGCTTCCACAGCCGCCTGCTGCAGAACGGTCTTTTCCTCGTCATTGAGGCCGTCCCAGAACTTCTTGCTGACGAGGACGATCTGCGGATTGTACTGATGACGGGTGAGCGTCATGTACTTCTGCACCTCGTAGAATTTCGCGTTGATGATGTTGGCGGAGGGATTCTCCTGGCCGTCGACCGTTCCCGTCTCGAGCGCAGTATAGAGCTCGGTATAGGGGAGTGGTACCGCATTAGCGCCGAGCGCGTTGAAAAGCTCGACCGGGATCGGCGACTGAATGGTGCGGATCTTCAGGCCCTTTATGTCTTCGAGCTTGGTCACCGGATGCCGGTTGTTGGTCAGGTTGCGGAAACCGAGCTCCCAATAGGCGACGCCGACGAGCCCCGTGGCGGGCAGGCGTTCCATCAGGCTGGTGCCGAAGGGACCATCCATCACCTTGTCCGCCTCCTCGCCGCTGTTGAACAGGAAGGGGAGGTCGACGGCGCCGAACTCCTTGACGTTGCTCGCCAGAATGCCGGCGTTCAGCACCGTCATCTCGATGACGCCGCCCTGCAGCGCCGAGACGGTCTGAACGTCGCCGCCGAGCGTCCCGCCTGGGAAGAGCTTGACCTCGATCTTGCCGCCGCTCTTCTCCTTCACGAGCTCGGCGAATTTCTCCATGCCGGTCACCTGCGGATGACCCTTGTTGTTCGCCGATGCGAATTTGACCGTCTGATCGCGGATCTCCGCGAGTGCCGGCCCCGCCGTCATGAGTGCCAGTGGCACGGCCAGGCCCAATGCCAGTTTGGTCAGTCTGTCGAACATGTTTTCCTCCCAGGTTGGGCCGGTGTCGTGCCGGCCTTGTTGACAGTCGAAAATCGCGCGTCAGCGTCCGAACCAGGAGACCGGAACGGTCACCAGCTCAGGGAACAGGACGAGCAGGAAAAGAACGATCAGTTCCGCGAAGAGGAAGGGCATCACGCCCTTCATCAGATCCTCCATCGAAAGCTTCGACACGCCGCAGATGACGTTCAGAACGGTGCCGACCGGCGGGGTGATCAGGCCGATCGAGTTGTTGATGATGAAGAGCACGCCGAAATAGACCGGATCGATCCCCGCCTGCTTGATGACCGGCATCAGGACCGGCGTCATGATCAGGATCGTCGGCGTCATGTCCATCGCGGTGCCGACGATCACGATCAAAACCATGATCGCGATAAGCAGAGCCGTCTGGTTGCCCATCAGGGGCTCGAGGAGTGCGGCGAGCGCGCCGGGAACGTCGGCAACGGTGATCAGCCAGGCCGAAACCGCCGCGCAGGCGACGAGGAACATCACGACGGCGCTGATCTTCGCGGCCGAGACGAAGACGTGGAAGAGTTGCGCCGGCGCCAGCTCGCGATAGACGACCATCGAAACGAAGAGCGAATAGACGGCGGCGATGACACCCGCCTCCGTCGGTGTGAAGACGCCGAACTTCAGTCCGGCGATGATGATGACGGGCAGGAAAAGCGCCCAGAGGCTGTCGACGAAGGCCCTGAGCCGCAGCCTGCCGCTCTGCCGCGGCGGCAGTTCGAACTGCTCCTTGCGGGCGACGATCAGCCAGGTGATCGAAAGGGCCGCGGCGATCATCAGTCCCGGGAATATGCCGGCGAGGAAAAGCTTGGTGATGGAGACGCCGCCGACCACGCCGAAGAGGATGAAGCCGATCGAGGGCGGTATGATCGGGCCGATGATCGAGGCGGAGGCGATGAGCCCGCTGGCGCGCGCCGGGTCGTGGCCGCTTTTCAGCATCATCGGCAGAAGCAGTGCGCCGAGTGCGGCTGCATCGGCGACCGCCGAGCCGGAAAGACTGGAGAGAATGCAGGCCGCGAAGATCGCGACGAAGCCGAGCCCGCCGCGGATGTGGCCGACCATGGCCATGGCAAGCGCGACGATGCGGCGGGAGAGGCCGCCCGTATTCATGACCTCGCCGGCAAGCAGGAAGAAGGGAACGGCCATCAGCGGGAAGCTGTCGGCTCCGTTCAGCACGTTCTGCGCCACGATCTGGGCATCGAACAGGCCGAGATAGAGCATCAGCGCCACGCCGCTCAGAATGAGGGCAAAGGCGATCGGCACGCCGAGCGCCATGGGTCCGAGAAGGGCGCCGAGGAAGATCGATATGGTCATCGTCGCCTCCTCAATGCTTCGCCGAAAGCGGACCGAGCGCGGGGGCAGGGAGGTTGTCGAGCGCTGCTTCGTCCTCGCTCTCGCGCACGAGATCGGTCGTGGTCACGTCGATGCGGCCGGTCGCGATCGCGAACGCATCGGCGAGCAGGATCAGGAAGGCCGGAATGCCGAAGGCGAGGCCCGCTCCGTAGAAGAAGGCCATGGAGATGCCGGTCGCCGGCGCGCCGACATGGAGGTTGATCAGCGTCTGGGTCCAGCTGCCGCTGATCACCAGCCAGGTCGCATAGAGCATAAGCGCGTGGCCGCAGAGCACGGCCGCCTTCGCGGCGCGCGCCGGCAGGCGCTTGATGAGCGAATCGACGCCGAGATGGCCATGCTCGCGCATGGCGACCACGGCGCCGAGAAAGGTGAGCCAGACGAAGAACATCCGCGACAGCTCCTCCGACACCGTTATTCCCTGGTTGAAGGCATAGCGCAGCACGACATTGCCGAAGACGAGAACGACCATGCCGGCAAGCAGCAGCGCGATCGTCACCTTCAAGGCGAAGAAATAGAAATCGATGATGCGGCTCATTCGCTCCTCCCAAGCGACAAGCGAGCGACAGCGCAAGGCGCAGACCTGTCGCAGGCTTCTCCTCCCCAGCCAGGCGGTCGCCCGGAGCCTTCCGCCACGCTCCTCCGTGCCGTTCGGCATGTCTCGTTGCAAAATGTACTAACTAGTTCGGAAAATCAATCCCGCGAGGTTGAAAGGGCGAGGCAAGATGATATGTCTTGATCCATCGTTTGGGAGGTCCGTGGTTCGACTGCCGCCTCGCTTCGGCAAGTGGATCGGTAAACGGCTTGAGGGAGAGCGGGGGCAGCGCGGTGAACATGGCGGAGCGGCAGGCAAATGGCAGGAAGAACGATCCGCAGCGGACGCAGGACGACATCCTCGAAGTCGCGACGGAGGAGTTCTCCACCCATGGCCTCGCAGGCGCGCGCGTCGATCAGATCGCCGAGCGCACCCGCACGTCGAAGCGGATGATCTATTATTACTTCGGCAGCAAGGAAGCGCTGTATCTCGCCGTCCTCGAGCGGTCCTATCGCAAGATCCGCACGCTGGAAGCCGATCTGGAGCTTGCGAACCTGCCCCCAGAAGAGGCACTTCGCACACTGGTCGCGACCACCTTCGACCATGACGAGGCCAATCCGGACTTTGTCCGCCTGGTCAGCATCGAAAACATCCATCACGCCGCGCACATGCTGCGCTCCGATGCGATCCGTGACCTCAACGTCTCGGTGATCCAGATGATCGAGGCGATCATCGAGCGCGGCCTTGGTGACGGGACCTTCCGCCGCAAGGCCGACCCGATCGACGTGCACATGCTGATCAGCGCCTTCTGCTTCTTCCGCGTCTCGAACCGCTACACCTTTGGCACGATCTTCCGCCGCGACCTGTCGGAGCCCAAGACGATCGCACGGCATCGCACGATGATCGCCGATGCCGTGGTGAGCTATCTGAAGAGCGACGAGCCCAGGGCGGCGCGTCGGTAGATCCTCTCCGATTTCGTTTCCGCGACAAGCAGGGGAACGAGGGCGAAAAGCATCCGCTCGCAGCGTTCTCGGGATTGACACGCGTCGCTTTCGTAATGTTATTACGTCCGTCGAGTAATGTAATAACGTAGCCATACCGGGAAGATCCATTACCAACGACTTTTCGTAGGCCCAGCCGTGCCGACGGACTGCCCGGACGAGAACTTTTTCAAAACAAAGAAAGGACCCCCCGATGATATTGTCCCCAACCCGGGCCCGCCTGATGGCAGCAGTGGCGTCCGCTTTCGTCTTGGCCGCACCCGGCGCACGCGCGGATGATCACGAGACGAAGGAAGCCTGGCGCCTGTTCGTCGCCGATCACACGCAGCCGGTCGTGCGCGCCATCGACTTTGCGGACGGCAAGGAATTGGGCCGCTATGACATCAAGGGATATGCGGCTCTGACGGTCAGCGCATCCGGGCAGACGGTCTTCGCCGCGCAATCGGAACAGGACATCGTACACATCATCAAGACCGGCATCGGGTTCTCGGATCACGGGGAGCATCGCGACGTGGAAGTCTCCGATGCCGCGCTTCTTCCGGTGGCGATCGAGGGCAAGCGTCCCGCCCATGTGGTGCCGCATGACGATCACGCGATCATTTTCTACGATCGCGGCGGCAAGGCGGATATCATCGACGAAGCCGCGCTGCTCGAAGGCAATGCGCAGGTCAGGGCCATCGATACGACCAAGCCGCACCACGGTGTCGCCGTGAGCATGGGGCGCCATGTGCTCGTTTCGGTGCCGGACACGGAAATCGAGCCGAAGCCAGACGAACTGCCGCCGCGAGTTGGCTTGCGTGTGATCGACGAAAAGGGCGGGCAGATCGGCGAGATTAGCAAATGCACCGACCTGCATGGCGAGGCCACATCAGCCCGTCTCGTCGCCTTCGGCTGCAAGGAAGGGGTGCTAGTCGCCCGTCCCGGCGGTATCGACGGGCCAAAGCTCACAATGCTCCCCCTACCCCTCCGATTTCCCGAAGGGTTACACGGGCACCCTGCTCGGAGGCAAGGCGATGCAGTTCTTCCTCGGCAATTACGGCGAGGACAAAGTCGTGCTCATCGATCCCGACAGCAGCGAACCTTATCGGCTGATCACGCTGCCGACCCGGCGCGTCGACTTTCTCCTGGATCCTGCAACCCCGGCCAATGCCTACATCCTGACGGAAGACGGCGACCTCCATGTGGTGGACGTGATCAAGGGGGAAATCCTCCGCAAGGGCAGGGTCACCGAGCCATACAGCAAGGACAGCCATTGGCGCGATCCGCGCCCGCGCCTGGCGGCAGCCGACGGCCAGATCGTCATCACCGACCCGCGACACTCGCTCATCCGGGTGATCGATGCAGAGACTCTCAAGGAGACCCGTACGATCCCCATCGATGGTCAACCCTTTGCGATCGTCGCCGTCGGCGGATCCGGCGCCTCGCACTAAGTTCGAGCGCGCTTTCAAGGTAGGCTCAGTGCAGGTGCCTCAGCTTGTCGGGGTTCCGCACGACATAGATCGCAGCGACCTTGCCGCCCTCGATCTCGAGGGCGGTGGTCTGGATTTCGCCGTCGGCCTCCATCGTGATGAAGCCGGGCAGTCCGTTGACGAAGCCGACGCGCAGCAGTTTCGAGCCGTTCGCCCGGAAAAGCGCCGCCAGCTTCTCATGGACCTTCATCACGGCGTCAAAGCCGATGATCGGCATGATCGCTGCCGAGCGCTTGCCGCCGCCGTCAGCATGGATGCTGACATCGGCGGCGAGCATTGCGCCGAACGCGTTCATGTCGCCGCTGCGCGAGGCCTTGAAGAAGGCCTCCGCAAGCTCGAGGCCGCGCTCCTTCTCGACGTGAAAGCGAGGCCTTGCCTCCCGGACATGCGTGCGTGCGCGGGCGGCAAGCTGCCGGCAGGCCGCGGCGTCGCGCTGGATGGTGGCTGCAACCTCCTCGAAACCGAGCCCGAACACGTCGTGCAACAGGAACGCTGCCCGCTCGAGAGGGGACAACCGCTCCAGCGCCAGCATCAGCGGCAAGGTGACGTCTTCCACTTCCTCCTCCTCCACGACGGGATCGGGAAGCCAAGGCCCCACATAGGTCTCGCGCTGGCGCCGTGCCGATTTCAGCTGATCGAGGCAGAGCCGAGTTACGGTGCGACGCAGGAAGGCCTCCGGTTCGCGCACTTCGGCGCGGTCGGCCCCCATCCAGCGGATGAAGGCCTCCTGCACCATATCCTCGGCATCGGCAACCGAGCCGAGCATTCGATAGGCGACGCGCATCAGCTTCGGACGCAGCGGGTCGAAACTCGCTGCCGCATCCGCTTGCGTAGCCTGTGTCATCAGGCGACCGCCTTCTCGGCGATTGCCTTCGCGGCCGCCGGTTCAACCCACAGGCCGAAGCCCACGGCGAGGCGGTTCCATCCGTTGATGATATTGATCATGAGCGTGAGCTTCACCTGCTCCTCCTCCGTGAACTCGGCCTTCAGCGCCTCATAGGCGGCGGCGTGAGCATGGCCCTCCGACAGCCGCGTCAGTGTTTCGGTCCAGGCGAGCGCCGCCCGCTCGCGGTCGGTATAGCACGGCGCCTCGCGCCATGCCGAGAGCAGGTAGATCCGCTGCTCGCTCTCGCCCTTTGCCCGGGCTTCCGCCGTGTGCATGTTGATGCAGTTGGCGCAACCGTTGATCTGCGAGGCCCGGATTTTCACGAGCTCGATAAGGCTCGACTCGAGGCTCGAAGCGACGGCAGTCGAGATGCTGAACCAGCTCTTCATCAGCGAAGGGGCGGCGGCAAAGGGATCAAGTCTGGCAGTCATGGTCGGTCTCCTTTTGTTGGTTCCGACACCATGACGAGACAGCGGCCGCCGGTGTGACATGGATGCGAATTTTTTTGTCGACGCGTGGAGCGGAAATTCACCAGGCCGGTTGGCGAGAGCATCGATATGACGTTCGTGTCGAGGAGATAGCCACTCACAGACCGACATCCCGGGAAGGCGAGCCGTTACGTTCGAACTCGCTGCCTGGGAACCTCTGCAGATGCGAAGCGAGGCTGGGCCAGTCCTGTTCAGGGCCTTGCGCGCGATCTCCGCTGCCGCAAGCGGAACGAGAACTGCGACAGGCTTTCCGTGGCGGGTAATCGTCGCGAACTCGCCTCTGATCGCCTCGTCTACATAGGCCGACAGGCCGGCCTTTGCATCTTTAAGGCTTAGGGTCGACATAAGTCCCTCCCATGCAAGTAGTCACATGTGACTATATATGCGCCGGCGAGCCGAGAAATTCGAGGTTTCGGGTCCGACCCCGTTTCTTTGTGCGGGGCCGCTGCCGGTGGTGATCGGCCGCGCCCTGGCCGCGGTTCGTGATGGTGAAGGGACACGTGCGGGCATCACGGTTGCGTTGCCAAGCCACTCATTCGGTCCTTATACTCCTCTCGCTATGGAGAAGACCTTCGTCGCGGCGCGAGAGGAACGGCCTGGGAAAGCTTGGCTTTCGCGGTTTGCTGCCGGTCGAACCGAGGCGGAGAGCTGGTATTTCGGGCGGGCCGAACGAGCATCGGGTCCGAGCGCCAGAGAATGTCGCGAAGCCCTATGGCAGTACATGCCTGAACTCGTTCCTCACTACGAGCACGCCTGCGCTCTCGTTGGAGATGATGAGGTTGCTCATCGGATGCTCAGCCACTTTCGACCCGCGCCGGATGCCTATGGCTGCAGTCAATCTGTCTGGCTCGGGGAAGGGGGCCCGGCACTGATACGCAATTTCGACTATCCGCCGAGTATTGTCTCCGATCGTTTCGAAATGACCGAGTGGTCCGGGTTAAAGGTGATCGCGAAGGCGCAACGCCCTTGGGGAGGCTGCGTGGATGGGATGAATGAGGAAGGGCTGGCCGCAAGCATTACTCTTGGGGGCGGGCGTTCTCAGGGCAGAGGGTTCTCGATCATTCTCGTGATCCGCTATGTGCTGGAAACCTGTCACCAGGTCGAGCAGGCTGTCAAAGCCCTATGCCGAATACCTGTGGCGCTCGCGCAGAACGTCACCGTACTGGATAGTGCCGGCAATTATGCCACTCTATTCCTCGGACCGGGCCAGCGCCCGATCATTACGCGCCTGAGGGCATGCGCAAATCATCAGCGGGCGGCACGACCGTCATCATTCTCGGTGGCTCGGCAGCAATTTATTCTGCGGGCACTGGAGGATCCTTCCATGTCGCTGGAGAAGCTGACGGACGGCTTCCTTCGGTCGCCGCTTTATTCCGTGAGCGCGACCCATCCCACCCTCTACACAGCCGTCTATCGACCTGCAAAAGGCAGAGTAGATTATATCTGGCCAGGGAAACGCTGGTCTCAGCGTTTCGAGGATTTCCAGATAGGCGAATACACGCACAACTTCACCCACTGATATCCTGGTCAGTAAGCCGGCGCGTGGGGGGCCGTGCGCCCGGTGCAACCTGGCTGATCCGGTTCAGTCCTCCTCGACGAAGACCTGCTCGCGCTTTTTCTTGACGCTCGGCAGGAAGACGACGACAAGCACGGCGAGGGCGATGAGGAGCAGGGTCGCGCTGATCGGCCGGGTGACGAAGGTCGTCGGGTCGCCGCGCGAGAGGATCATGGCGCGCCTGAGGTTTTCCTCGAGCAGGGGGCCGAGCACGAAGCCGAGGAGCAGCGGCGCCGGTTCGCAGCGCAGCTTCAGGAGCAGGTAGCCGACAAGGCCGAAGAAGGCGACGGCGTAGAGGTCGTAGACGTTGGAGTTGACGCTGTAGACCCCGATCGAGCAGAAGGCCATGATGATCGGGAAGAGCACGAAGTAGGGGATTTTCAGGAGCTTCACCCAGAGGCCGATCAAAGGCAGGTTCAGGACCACCAGCATCAGGTTGCCGATCCACATCGAGGCGATGATGCCCCAGAAGAGCGCCGGCTGCTCCACCGCCACGTTCGGACCGGGCACGATGCCCTGGATGATCATCGCACCGATCATCAGCGCCATTACCGGGTTTGCCGGAATGCCGAGGGTGAGCAATGGGATGAACGAGGTTTGCGCGCCGGCATTGTTGGCACTTTCAGGTCCGGCGACACCCGCAACGGCCCCGCGGCCGAATTCCTCCGGCCGGTCGGAGAGGCGTTTCTCCACCGTGTAGGAGGCGAAGGCGGCGAGGATCGCGCCGCCGCCGGGCAGTACGCCGAGCGCCGAGCCGATGGCCGTGCCGCGCAGGACCGGCGCGACCATCTGCCTGAAGTCCTCGCGCGTCGGCATCAGATCGGTAACCTTCGCCATCAGCACTTCGCGCGTCTTCTCGCTTTCGAGATTGCGGAGGATTTCGGCGATACCGAAGACGCCGACCGCCAGCGCCACGAAATTGAGACCGTCGGAATATTCCCGGATGCCGAGGGTGAAGCGCGGCGTGCCGGTATAGATATCGGTGCCCACGAGGCCGAGAAGCAGGCCGAGCGCCACCATGGCAAGCGCCTTGATGACCGATCCGTGCGCAAGCGCGACCGAGGAGACGAGGCCGACGATCATCAGCGAGAAATATTCCGCCGCGCCGAATTCGAGCGCGATCTCCGTCAAAGGCGGCGCGAAGAGTGCGACCAGGAATGTCGAGACCGTGCCGGCGAAGAACGAGCCGAGGGCTGCGATCGCGAGCGCCGTGCCGGCGCGGCCCTTGCGCGCCATCTGATAGCCGTCGATGGCGGTCACGGCAGAAGAGGATTCGCCGGGCATATTGATCAGGATCGCGGTGGTCGATCCGCCATATTGAGCGCCGTAATAGATGCCGGCGAGCATGATCAGCGAGGAGACCGGCTCAAGCTGGAAGGTGATCGGCAGCAGCATGGCGATGGTCGCCGTGGCGCCGATGCCGGGCAGCACGCCGATCAGGGTTCCGAGGAGTACGCCGATCAGACAGAAGAGCAGGTTCGCCGGCGAGGCGGCCGTGGCGAAGCCGAGGGCAAGATTGCTGAAGAGTTCCATCGTCGCCGCCTCCTAGAACCGGGTCCACGGGCCGAACCGCTCGAATGGCAGGTTGAGACCGTAGCTGAAGACGCCGACCGAAAAGATGGTCAAGGCAAGCGAGAGGGCGATCGCCCAGAGCGGCTTCATCCGGCTGGAAGCAAAACAGGCGATCAGCGCCGTGAAGAAGAGGGAGGGGACGAAGCCGAGGCCGCGCACCGTCAGCCCGAAGAAGATCGGCGCCGGCAGGATGAAGAAGATGCCGCGGATGGCGATCGGCCCCATCGGCTCGCTGTGAACGCGCGCCGATTGAATGAGGATGATCAGGCCGAGCAGGATCAGCACGGCGGAGAGCACCAGCGGGAAATAGCCGGGGCCCATGCGGAAGGCGGTGCCGAGCTCGAGCCCGAGCGACTGCCAGGCGAAGAATAGCCCGACGGCCGTCAGAATGCCGCCGCACAGCGCATTGGTCGTGTCGAAGGAGATGGATTTCATTGTTTCCCCATTATTTCCGCGAGTGCCGATCCCTTTTCCGAGGAAACGTGCCGCGCCGGTTTTTGGCGAATATCTTCGCATGTTCTGCTGGCTGATGCATGTCGCCCGAAAGTGGGGAGCCAAGGCATCGCCTGTTGACAGCTGTCAACGCCAGTGCGGGCGCATCCTCGACACGCGCCCGCACGGATTGAATGCCTGACGCGCGATCAGTCGGCGTACTGGCCGGCCGCCTCGATCACCGGCTTCCACCGGCCGATCTCGCTTTCGAGCTTTGCCTTCAGCGCGGCCGGCGTGGCGTCGGCTTCGCTCGACGGCTCGGTGCCGAGCTCGCCGAAGCGGGCGACCACGTTCTCGTCCTTGAGTGCCTTCTGCAGCGACTTCGAGAGACGGTCGGTGACTTCGGCCGGCGTGCCTTTCGGCGCATAGATTCCGTGCCAGATGCCGACCTGAAAGCCGGAAAGGCCCGCTTCCTCGGCGGTCGGCAGATCGGGGAAGATCTTGAGGCGCTGCGGCGAGGTCACCGCATAGGCCTTGATCGTGCCGCCCTGGATCTGCTTCGTCGTGTTCGTCGTCTGGTCGCACATGATGTCGACCTGGCCGCCGAGCAGGTCGGTCATCGCCGGGCCGGTGCCTTTGTACGGCACGGTCGTCAGCGGCGTTTCGATCGCGCTCATGAACATCATGCCGCAAAGATGCGACGCCGCGCCGATGCCGGCATTGGCGACCGTCACCGTGTCCTTGTTCGCCTTGACGTGTTCGATCAGGCCCTTGAGGTCGGTCGGCTCGAAATCCTTGCGGGCAACGATGGTCATCGGAACCTCGGTGACGAGGCCGACATATTCGAAGGCATTCAGCGTGTCATAGGCGAGCTTGCGATAGAGCGTCGCGCTGGTGGCCATGCCGATGTGATGCAGAAGCAGCGTGTAGCCGTCCGGATCGGCCTGGGCGACGCGGCCGGCGCCGAGCGTCCCGCCGGCGCCGCCGACATTCTCGACGATAATCTGTTGGCCGAGATCCTTCGACATGGACTCGGCGACAAGGCGGGCCACCGTATCGGTCGGGCCGCCGGCCGAGAACGGCACCACCATGGTGATCGTGCGCTCCGGATAGGTTTGGGCGCTCGCCGAAGCGGCAAAAAGGGAAACGGCGGTGGCTGCGCCCAGAAGCGCGTTCAGAATTTTCATCTTTTCCTCCCGGATGAAGTCATCGACCAGCCGGCATGGTTCCTCCCGCCGGGTCTGGGTTCACCCATTAGCAAACGGGATTTTAGCACAGACAACCGTTGGCGGACGCCGTTTCATGCATTTACAGCGCACAGGCGCGGCAAATGGGTGGATTCGGAAACAAAAGCGCTCGTCGATGGGTGGATTTCCGGACATCGAGCAAAGAGGGGAGGGTTTTGCTGCGAGCCGTCGACGTTCGGCTGCGAATCGTCAAAGCCCTGTGCGGCGCCTGAGATAAAGGGCCTCCGCCTCCGTGAGCGGCCGGCTCGCCCCCTTCGGCAGATCGCCCAGCCTGATCTCGCCGATCGAAACGCGCAGGAGACGCAGGCACTCGAAGCCGAGCACGTCGAGCATGCGGCGGATCTGGCGGTTGCGCCCTTCGTCAAGCTCAATCTCGATCCAGCTGTTCCTGTCTCCGCCTTTCAGGCGTTCGACCCGCAGCGCGCGCAGCAGTTCGCCACCCTCCGTAACCCCTTCCACCATCCGTGCGGCCATGGCCTCGCCGAAAATGCCGCGCAGCTGAACATGGTATACCTTGCCGAGATGGGTCTCCGGGTCGAGTAGACGCTGCGCCAGCACCGTGTCGTTGGTGAAGAGCAAAAGCCCCTCGCTTGCCTTGTCGAGCCTGCCGACCGGCGAGAGGGACGGAACGTCGACATTATCGAGACAGCTGAAGACCGTCGGCCGGCCCTCCGGATCGTCGCGGGTGGTCACGAGGCCGCGCGGCTTGTTCAGCATGAGATAGACCCTGGCTTGGGCGGCAATGACGGTTCCGTCGACGGCGATCCTGTCCGCTTCGATATCGACCCAGTGGGAGAGATCGGTGATCTTCCGGCCGGCGACGCTGACACGCCCTTCGGCGATCAGCTTTTCGGCCTGCGTCCTCGAGCAGTAGCCGAGCTTGGAGAGCGCCCGGGCGAGCGTCACGCGCTTGCCGGGCAGTTCGCCGGCTTTCTCGTCTCCGACCCGCCTTTTCGCCGTAGGGCGGCGCTGTTTCACCGTTTCCGTCTCCGCGCTGTTGGACCGTGCTTCCTCTGACATAAATGGCGGTGCGAGGCCAGAGATCCGGCACAGGCATCGGCTTCCTTTTCGCTGGTGGCGCGCCTCTTCTTCCCTTGCCTGCCGGTCGTCTCCGGCCCATAAAAAGCGCCCATGAAAAGCGGCGGGCAGCATTGCGGAGGAGCTGGAGATGAGCGTGACGGGAGCTTGGGATTTCTGGGTGGATCGAGGCGGTACCTTCACCGACGTGGTCGGCCGCGATCCGGCGGGCGCCTTGCACGCGCTGAAGGTCCTTTCGGAAAATCCCGGCGCCTATCGCGATGCGGCTGTCCACGGCATCCGGCAGCATCTCGGCCTTGGCACCGGCGAGCCGGTTCCGGCGGGCATGGTCGGCGAAGTCAGGATGGGCACCACGGTCGCCACCAATGCGTTGCTGGAGCGCAAGGGCGAGCGGTTGGCGCTCGTCACGACGCGCGGGTTCCGCGATGCGCTCAGGATCGGCTATCAGGAACGGAAGAAGATCTTCGCTACCGAGATCATCAAGCCCGAGGCACTCTATTCGGATATCGTAGAGCTCGACGAGCGGGTGCTCGCCGACGGCACGATCGAGCGGCCGCTCGACGAGGCGGCAGCGCGCCGGGCGCTAGAAGGGCTGAAAGCCGCTGGCTACGGGGCGGTCGCCATCGTCCTGATGCACGCTTACAAATATCCCGCCCACGAGGCGAGCGTCTCCAAGATCGCGCGCTCCATCGGGTTCGAGCAGGTATCCGTCAGCCACGAGGTCTCGCCGCTCGTCAAATATGTCGGCCGTGGCGACACGACCGTGATCGACGCCTATCTCTCGCCCGTGCTCGGCCGCTATGTGGCGCAGGTTTCGGAAGAGCTGGACGTCGCCCGATCCGGCGCCCGGCTCATGTTCATGATGTCGTCCGGCGGGCTCACGGCGGCGGAGATGTTCCAGGGCAAGGATGCGATCCTCTCCGGACCCGCGGGCGGCGTCGTCGGTCTGGCGCGGACGGGCGAGGCGGCCGGATTCGGCCGCGTCATCGGCTTCGACATGGGCGGAACCTCGACGGACGTCGCCCATTTCGACGGCGAGTACGAGCGCGCCTTCGAGACGGAGGTTGCCGGAGTGCGGGTGCGCGCGCCGATGATGCTGATCCACACGGTTGCCGCCGGCGGCGGCTCGGTCCTCCATTTCGACGGCGAGCGATTCCGTGTCGGTCCGGATTCGGCCGGCGCCAATCCCGGTCCCGCCTGTTACCGCAACGGCGGACCGCTCGCCGTCACCGATGCCAATGTCATGCTCGGCAAGCTGTTGCCGGAACATTTTCCGACGATCTTCGGGCCGGAGCAGAACCTGCCGCTCGACGTGGAGACCGTGCGCGAGCGTTTCGTCGCGCTAGCGGCCGAGATCGGCGACGGGCGGAGGCCCGAGGACGTCGCCGACGGCTTCATCCGCATCGCGGTCGCCAACATGGTCGAGGCGATCAAGAAGATTTCCGTAAGCCGCGGCTATGACGTGACGCGCTATGCGCTCAACTGCTTCGGCGGCGCCGGCGGGCAACACGCCTGCCTGGTCGCCGATGCGCTCGGCATGAAGAGTATTCTCCTGCATCCGATGTCCGGGCTGCTCTCGGCCTACGGTATGGGCCTTGCCGACATTCGCGCCACGCGGCAGAAGGCGTTCGGGGTGGGTCTCGACGATGCCGCACCCGAGGCGCTTGCCGCGCTTGGCCGGGAACTGCAATCGGAATGCCTGGCGGACCTGGAGGCGCAGGGGATCGCCCGTGAGCGGATACGCACGCATCTGCGCGCGCATATCCGCTATGCCGGAACCGACACGGTCCTGCCGGTGGAAGCGACCTTCCCGGACGAGGACGACCAGGCGCGGCTGCGCCGCGAGTTCGAGCATCTGCACAGGCGCCGCTTCGGATTCGTCGCCGAAAACAAGGCGTTGGTGATCGATGCGGTCGAGGTCGAAACGGTCGGCGGCGGGGCTGCGGAAATGGAAGCGGAAGGCCTTGCCGTGACGGCCGGACATGTCGTTGCGAACCGGTGGACCCGCTTCTATTCGCAAGGCGCGTTTCACGACGCTCCGGTGGCGCTGCGTTCCGAAATCGGGCCAGGCCGGAAGCTCACCGGTCCGGCAATCATCATCGAGGCAAACCAGACGATCGTCGTCGAGGACGGCTGGGAGGCGGAGCTGACGGCGAAAGACCATATCGTCCTGAGACGGATCAAGGCGCTGCCCGAGCGCACCGCGATCGGCACGAAGGCCGATCCGGTCATGCTGGAGATCTTCAACAATCTCTTCATGTCGATTGCCGAGCAGATGGGCGTGACGCTGCAGAACACCGCCTATTCGGTCAATATCAAGGAGCGGCTCGATTTCTCCTGCGCGGTCTTCGACAATAAGGGAAATCTGGTCGCCAATGCGCCGCACATGCCGGTGCATCTGGGCTCCATGGACGCTTCGGTCGCGACCGCGATCCGTGAGAACCCGGTCATCCATCCGGGCGATGTGTTCCTGATCAATGCGCCCTATAACGGCGGCACGCATCTGCCGGATCTGACGGTCTGCACGCCGGTCTTCGACGATGAGGGCCGCGAGATCCGCTTCTGGGTCGCAAGCCGCGGTCACCATGCGGATATCGGCGGTATCTCGCCGGGCTCGATGTCGCCGCTGGCGACCAATATCGAAGAGGAAGGCGTCTATATCGACAACTTCAAGCTCATCGACCGCGGCCGCTTCCGCGAGGAGGAACTGGAGAGGCTCTTGAACGGAGCGCGCTATCCGGTGCGCAACATCCTCCAGAACGTCAACGATCTCAAGGCACAGGTCGCGGCCAACGAGAAGGGTGTGGCGGAACTCAGGAAGATGATCGCGCAATTTGGAGAGGATGTGGTCGAGGCCTATATGGGGCACGTCCAGGACAATGCGGCCGAAAGCGTGCGCCGCGTGCTCGACCGATTGCCGGACGGCGAATTCTCCTACGAGATGGACCAGGGCTGCCGGATCGCGGTGAAGATCTCCATCGACCGCGAGAGCCGGGAAGCAACGGTCGATTTCACTGGAACGTCGCAACAGCGCCCGGATAATTTCAACGCGCCGGAGCCGGTGACGCGTGCCGCCGTGCTCTATGTCTTCCGGGTGCTGGTCGAGGCCGACATCCCGATGAATGCAGGTTGCCTGAGGCCTATCCGCATCGTCATACCCCAAGGCACCATGCTTTCGCCGCGCTACCCGGCGGCGGTCGTCGCCGGCAATGTAGAGGTGAGTCAGGCGGTCACCAACTGCCTCTTCGGAGCGGTGGAGGCGCAGGCCGCGGCGCAGGGAACGATGAACAACCTGACTTTCGGCAATGCCGACTACCAGTATTACGAGACGATTTGCTCCGGCGCGCCGGCCGGCCCCGGCTATGACGGCGCCGATGCGGTTCACACGCACATGACCAATTCGCGCCTCACCGACCCGGAAATCCTGGAGACGCGCTTCCCGGTGGTGCTCGAAGACTTCCACATCCGCAAGGGCTCGGGCGGACGCGGCAAGTGGTCGGCGGGCGACGGTACACAGAGGACGATCCGCGCGCGCGAGCGGCTGGACTTCGCGATCCTTTCCGGCCACCGCCGCGTCCGGCCGTTCGGCCTGAAGGGCGGTGGGCCGGGCGAACCCGGCCGCAACTTTGTCCGCCGCAATGACGGCCGTATCGAAGAACTGCCTGGCTCGGCCCATACCGTGCTCGAGGCGGGCGAGGCTTTCACGGTCGTGACGCCGACTGGCGGCGGTTATGGGAAAGCCTCGTAACGCCAAGGCTTCGCGGATTGCCCCTTCTCCCCCCCTGCGCGCGGCAGCGACATAAGGGCAGACATCGAGCGTCCGCTCAAAGTGCCGCAAGGCAACGTTCGACGCGGCTCCAGGTGAGCCGGGCGGCTTCGGAATCGTAATCGACAAGGGTGGCGTCGGTATAAATATGCCCGGCACCGGGATAGATGAAGACTTCCAGGGCGACCGGAGTCCGTTCGGCATCAGCACGCCAGGCGGCAACTTCGTCTGCCGGTTCGAAGATATCCGGATCGGCGAGATGGACCTGCACCGGCAGCCCGCGTCGCGCATTTGCCGGAATTTCGGCGATGCTGTGCAGAAAGAGAATTCCGGCCGTCTCCGGCCGCTTCGGCCACAGGCTGGCGGCGACAGCAGCGCCCATGGAAAAACCGCCGAGAACGGCATCGGCAGGCAGATCCGCGACCGCCCGCTCGGCGCGCTCGCAAAGGGTGCTCCAGCCGATCTCTTCCTTCAGGGCAAAGCCCTCCTCGATCGAGGAAGCAACCCGGCCTTCGTAGAGGTCGGGCGTGAACACCTCGTGGCCTGCCACGGTCAGGCGCTCGGCGACGCCCCGCTCGAACGGGCGCAGGCCGTAGACGGAATGGAAGAGGATCACTGTCGTCATGCAGGGCTCCCTGGGGTGTTGGTCGCAGGATGCACTTGAGCACGCGGAGCCGTCGACGGCAACGGGTGCGTCCATGACCTGCAATCCGTTTCGAAGAACGATGGCGGCGCCCCCGAGGGAGGAGAAAGGGCGCCGCCTGTCGGTCGACTCTTCGGTGAGGGGAGGGAATGACGAGTCGACCCTCTTACGCTTCCAGTCGCTTCGGGCAAAAGCGACCGCGTCTAACGTCTCGCCCGGCGGATGGTTCCGAGAAAATCGCGATGCGTGAGGGGGACGTTCGGCGCCGTAGATGGGAGAAGAGCGGGAATGCTCAAGGCGAGGGTCGCAGAGCGATGCAGATGGGGCTGGGGCGGCGTCGCTCTGCGACCCTCGCGCGCCCGGGCGGCAGTTGGGGCTTTCCGTTATCCCGTGAACGCGCAACCACCGGCATAGGTTAAGGGAACTCGGCACGCAACGGTCCTAGGACCTATGGCCGGAAGCCTCGGACTAAGGTCTTAGATCACGATGTTTTCAGGTCGGGTCGACCTAAAAACATAAACGTGATCGATTCCAAGAAGTTGAGACGCCGGATGCGGGCGGAAAACCGCACACACTTTTCCTCATCCGGCTCTAGGGCAATTCCGGGAAAAGAGCGCAGCTTCAAAGGTCTAGACGGGAACGGCGGTGGAGTATTTGACGCTCTTCAAGGCGAAGTGAGACGACGAGTTCGCCACTGCCTCGTGGGTGAGGATGCCGCGCATCAGCAGGCGCTCGTAGTCGGCCACATCGGCAACGAGGACCCGTAGCAGGTAATCCCAGTCGCCCGACATGGAGTAGCATTCGAGAACTTCTTCGTGGCTTTCCACGAAGCGTTCGAAATTCCGGCGCGCAACCGGATCATGGGACTTCATGCGAACCTGGCAGAAGACGTTCAATCCGCGTCCGACCAGGTCGGGATTGACGAGGCTCACGGTCTTAACCAGCACCCCCGCCGTCTCCAGTGCCTTGATGCGCCGCCAGCAGGACGCCGGCGAGGCACCGACCGCCTCCGCCAGGGCTGCATGGCTGATGTCGCCCCGGTCCTGGAGGATCCCTAGAATTTTTCGGTCGATCGCATCGAGATTGAATGAATTCATCATAAATCCCTCGAAACCGAAACAGCTTCATCAAACCCTAGCCAAAAAAGGATCAGATTGAAACCGTTTTGCGCGTCTAGCGGCGTAGTCTTGATCTCGGAGAACTGGAGGAGACCCTGATGGCTCAGGCCGCACTCAAAAAGGACCGGCGCAACGCACCGGACGAGAGCATCGACTGGAAAAAGGTCGTGCAACTTCTGCTCCTGTCGCGCGCGCTCGACGAGATGGAGGAGCAGCGCCTCGTCCCTGAGAAGAAGATTCTCTACCAGTTCTCGGCACGCGGCCATGACATGGCGCAGATTCTCCTCGGACTTCACCTCACTGGCAGGCACGACGCGGCATGCGGCTATTATCGCTCGCGCCCGCTGCTGCTGGCGCTCGGCGTCGATCCGGCGGACGCGCTCGGCTCGGCGATGGGGCGCGCGGGCGGATATTCCGACGGCCGGGACATCGGTGTCGTCTTCAACTATCCCAACCCGCACGGCGCCTCGGCTTTGCCGATGTGCGGAGGGGTCGGCACCCAGTATACCCCGACGGCCGGCTGGGCGCAGGCGATCACCTATTTCAGCGAAGTTCTCGGAAAAGAGGAATATCAAAAGGATATTGCCGTCGTGCTGGGCGGTGATGGTTCGGTCGCCTCCAACGGCTTCTGGTCCGCTCTGACGATCGCGACGACGCAGGGCCTGCCGCTGCTCTTCTATATCGAAGACAACGGCTTCGGCATCTCCGTTCCCTCGAGCTTCCAGACGCCCGAAGGCAATATTGCCGGCAACCTCGCCGGCTGGAAAAACTTGACCGTGCTCGACGGCGACGGCTCGGATCCGGAAGAGGCCGCCCGGCTGACGAAAGGCGCCGTGGAACTGGTGCGCGAAGGGCGGATGCCGGTGCTGCTCAGGCTCGAGGTGCCCCGCCTCGAAGGACACAGCTTCCAGGATACCCAGACCTACAAGAGCGAGGAGCTCGTCAGGAGCGAATGGGCACACGATCCGTTGCCGCGGCTGAGGGACTATATCGTCCCAGCCATGTTGAGCGCCGAGGAATGGAACGAAGCTGCGAGAGACGCGAAGGCGGCCGCCGAACGGGCGCGCGTCGAGGCCGAATCCCGGCCGGTCGCCGATCCCGAAACCGTCACCAGCCATGTCTTCTTCGAAGGCCGAATGCAGGTCATGGGCGGGCAGCACCCTGCCGGCTATCGTCCGCCGAAAACGACGGAGACGGCGACGGGCGACGGCCAGAGGATCAACATGGTGACGGCGATCCGCCGCACGCTCGATCACGAGATGACGGTGAACCAGCGGGTCGTCCTCTTCGGGGAAGATATCGGCCCGAAGGGCGGCGTTCATGCCGTGACCCTCGGGCTGCAGGAGAAATTCGGTACCGCCCGCGTCTTCGACACGTCGCTCTCGGAGGAGGGCATCATCGGCCGGGCGGTCGGCATGGCGCTCGCGGGCCTCGTGCCGGTGCCGGAAATCCAGTTCCGCAAATATGCCGAGCCCGCGATCGAGCAGCTCAACGATTGCGGCACGATCCGCTGGCGGACCAGCAACCGCTTCGCCGCGCCGATCGTCGTGCGGATGGCGGGGGGATTCTTAAAATGCGGCGATCCGTGGCACAGCCAGACGAACGAGGTCGCCTTCGTCCACCAGCCCGGCTGGAAGATCGCCGTTCCCTCCAATGCCGAGGACGCCGTCGGGCTCCTGCGCACCGCCTTGCGCGGCAACGATCCGGTGATCTTCTTCGAGCACCGGGCGATGCTCGACCATCCCTGGGCGCGGCGGCCCTATCCCGGCGATGCATTCGCCCTGCCCTTCGGCAAGGCGAAATTCACGCGCGAAGGCCGCGACATCACCATCGTCACCTGGGGCGCCATGGTGCCGCGTTGCGAAGAGGCGGCAGAGGGGATCTCAGCCGACGTGATCGATCTGAGAACCCTGATGCCATGGGACAGGAAAGCGGTCATCGCATCCGTGCGCCGCACCCGCCGGTGCCTCATCGTCCACGAGGACCTCGCAACGGCGGGTTTCGGCGCGGAGATTGCCGCAGCCGTCGCCGACGAAGCCTTCATCGATCTCGACGCGCCGATCTCGCGCCTCACCATGCCGGATATTCCCAGCCCCCATAATCCCGCCCTGCTCGACTGGGCGGTTCCTTCGACGGAACGCATACGCCGGAAGATCATCGACCTTCTGGAGTTCTGAGGATGGGCGGCTTCATCGACATCCAGGCTCCGCTGGAGCAGGAGGGGACCAAAGCGGTCGTCCGCAATTGGCTCAGGAAGATCGGCGATCCGGTCAAATCGGGCGATCCCCTGGTCGAGCTCGAGACCGACAAGGTGACCCAGGAGGTGTCGGCGCCCGCCGACGGGGTGCTCGCGGAAATCCTGATGCGGAATGGCGACGATGCCACGCCCGGCGCCGTTCTCGGCCGGATCGGCAGCGAGGCTGCCGGGGCGGGACACGCGCCGCACTACTCGCCGGCCGTACGGCATGCCGCGGAAGAATATGGCCTCGATCCGGCCACCGTCACCGGCACCGGCCGCGGTGGCCGCGTCACGCGCGCCGACATGGACAGGGCGTTTACCGCCCGGCAGGAAGGCCCTGCTTCGGTCGCGGCCGAGGCTGGCGACAGAGGAGCCGCACCCAAGTCGCGCAGGATACCGCATAGCGGCATGCGCGCCGCGATCGCCGAACATATGCTCAACTCCGTCACGACGGCGCCGCATGTGACGGCCGTGTTCGAGGCCGATTTCTCGGCGGTGATGCGCCATCGGGACGAGCATGGGAAGAGGCTTGCCGCGGACGGCACCAAGCTCTCCTATACGGCCTATGTGGTTTCAGCCTGCGTGGCGGCGATGCGCGCGGTCCCCGAGGTCAACAGCCGCTGGCACGAGGATGCGCTCGAAACATTCGACGACATCAATATCGGCGTAGGTATTTCCCTTGGGGACAAGGGCCTGGTCGTGCCGGTGATCCATCGGGCGCAGGATTTGTCGCTTGCCGAGATTGCGGCCCGGCTGCAGGACCTGACGACGCGTGCGCGCTCGAACGCGCTCTCCCGCGCGGACGTGACGGGCGGCACCTTCACCATTTCCAATCATGGAGCCTCCGGATCGCTGCTCGCGGCGCCGATCATCATCAACCAGCCGCAATCGGCGATCCTCGGCGTGGGCAAGCTCGACAAGCGGGTGATCGTCCGCGAGGTGGACGGCGCCGACACGATCCAGATCCGTCCGATGGCCTATGTGTCGCTGACGATCGACCATCGTGCGCTGGACGGCCACCAGACGAATGCGTGGCTGACGCATTTCGTCCGCGTGATCGAGACCTGGCCGAAGTAATCCACTCCACCCCTGCGGCCGTCACCGAAACGGCGATTGAAATCGATTACATTTTCTGGCTTCATGTGCCGGCAAGATTTGGGAGGATCTTATGAAGAAATTTTTCGCATTTGCGCTGGGCACGGTCGCGTCCATCGTCCTGTCGGCATCCGCTCACGCCGAGACCTTTAAAATCGGTCTCTCCAACGGTTGGGTCGGCAGCGAGTGGCGTACCCAGATGATCGACGAGGCAAAGGCCGCGGCTGCGGAATGGAAGGAAAAAGGCGTCGACGTCGAGGTCTCCGTCCAGAGCGCCAATGTCGACGTGCCGGGTCAGATCGCGCATATCCGCAACTTCATCGCGGAAGGGGTGAACGCCATCATCGTCAACCCCAACAGCCCGACCGCCTTCGATCCGATCTTCGCCCAGGCGAAGGAAGCCGGCATCCTGGTGATCGCCACCGATGCGGAAGTCTCTTCGCCGGATGCCATCTATGTCGGCATCGACCAGACCGCCTGGGGTGCCGCGGGCGCCAAATGGCTCGCCGAAACGCTCGGCGGCAAGGGCAAGGTAGTTGCGATCAACGGCGTCGCCGGTCATCCCGCGAACGAGATGCGCGTCGCCGGCTACAAGAGCGTCTTCAAGGATCATGCGGACATCCAGGTCGTCAACGAGGTCAATGCCAACTGGGACCAGGCCCAGGGCCAGCAGGCGATGCAGAACATCCTTGCCACTTATCCGGACATCAACGGCGTGCTGGTGCAGGACGGCATGGCGGCCGGCGCCTGGAAATCGATCATGGACGCCGGCAAGGCCGGCCAGATCGCGGCGACCGGCGAAATCCGCAAGGACTTCATCGACCTCTGGATCAAGGAAAAGCTGAATTCGGGCGCGACCGTAAACCCGCCCGGCGTCATGGCGAGCGCCCTCAACGTCGCCGTCCTGATGCTGCAGGGCAAGGAACTGAAGGAGCCGGCAAAGGCCGGACAATACGGCAACGCGCTCTACCTGCCGATTCCCTTCATCGACTCGAAGAACGTGGCGGAAGCCGCAAAGCAGCTCGAGGGCAAGCCCGGCTATTATTCCTATACGAGCTCGCTTTCGATCGAAGAGGCGGAAGCGCTGTTCAAGTGAGCCTTTCGGCAGAGCCCACGGTGCCGCGAGTCCTGGTGGGCGAGCGGTACCCGGCAGCGGCGTCATGGGTTTGACGCATTCATTCTTCCTCATCCCTGTGCCTGTCACAGGGATCCAGCAGCGCCGCGTCGGCGGCGCGGGAGAATCCTTTCGGCCCAAGGATCTGGGCTGGCTGGATTCCTGTGACGAGCACAGGAATGAGGAACGGGAGGAGGGCCTCCCCAAACCGAAGCGAACGGACGAGTTTCCATGTCGAAGTTGAAACTGAGCGGCGTGAGCAAGGCTTACGGCGCGACCCTGGCGCTCCGCCGCGGCGACCTTGAGCTCATGGCCGGCGAAGTCCATGTCCTGATGGGTTCCAACGGCTCGGGAAAAAGCACCCTCTGCAAGATCATTGCGGGCAGCGTGCGGCCCGATGGCGGCAAGATCTTCGTCGACGACCAGCCGGTGACGATCAGTGGACCGCGCTCGGCGCGATCTCACGGCATCGGCATCTTCTATCAGGAACTCAGCCTCGCCGCGCGCCGCTCGGTCGAGGAGAACATCTCGCTTGGCAAGCTGCCGGTCAAATCGCGGGTCTTCATCGATCGCTCGGAGCTCCGGCAGCGCGCGGCGCGCTATATCGGCCTTTTCGACGGCGTCTGCGGCGAAGGGTTTTCCGCCGACACACTCGTCGGCAACCTGCGCCCCGACCAGCGTCAGCTCGTCGAGATCATGAAGGCGCTGGCGAGCGAGGCGCCGCTCCTCATCTTCGACGAGCCGACCTCGGCGCTCGACCGAGCCCAGGTGGAGCGCTTCTTCGAAATCCTGCGCGATCTCAAACGTCGCGGACGCGGCATCATCTTCATTTCGCACCGCATGGACGAGATCAAGGCGATCGGCGACCGCGTCACCATCATTCGCGACGGCGAGACCATCACCACGCTCAATCTGGGCGAAACCGATCCGGCGACCGTCATCCGGTTGATGGTCGGCGGTGCCGGCGACATGCCGGCATCGCAATCGTCGGTGCCGGCGGTGGTGGAGGGAGAGGGAGGCACAGCGCTGACGGTGCGCGATCTTTCCGGCCGCGGTTTCCGTAATGTGAGTTTCGAGGTTGGCCGCGGCGAGATTCTCGGCTTCGGCGGGCTGCACGGCCAGGGCCAATCGGCGGTGCTCAGAGCGATCTTCGGCGCCGGTTCGATCGCCTCGGGCGAAATCCTGATCGGCGACAGCCGTTTCGACGCTTCGAACCCGCGTGACGCGATCCGGCGCGGCTGCGCCTATGTCTCCGGCGACCGCAGCCGCGACGGCGTCATCAGCGGAAGGCCGATCATCGAGAACGTCACGCCGATCCATTATCTGCGCGACCGGCTGATGATCGCTCGGCCGGGCAAGTTGCGCGCCAAGGTAGCGCCGGCGCTCGACAGCATGCACACCAAATTCGCGAGCCTCTTCCACCCGATGGGTTCGCTTTCGGGCGGCAACCAGCAGAAGGTGATCATCGCCCGCTGGCTGATCGACCGCCCCGACGTGCTGCTGCTCGACGACCCGACCAAGGGCATCGACCTGTCGGCCAAGGCGGACCTCTTCGCGCTGATCCGGCAACTGGCCGCGGAGGGGCTCGGCATCGTCCTCTATTCGTCGGAGGATGCCGAACTGCTCGGCAACGCCAACCGCATTCTCGTCTTCAACGGCGGATCGGTCAGCCGGGAGCTCACCGGGGCGGACCGCACCCGCTACAATCTGTACCAAGCCGCTTACGAGGCCGCGTGATGGCAGAGACCGCAACCGTCCCGACATACCGGCGCGCCGGCGGCATCGGCAGGCTGCTGGAGCGCTATCCTTTCCTGCCCGCGCTCGTGATCGTCGCAGCGCTCCTTCTCCTCAACGGCTTCTTTTCGCCGAACAGCTTGACATTCCGGGCTCTGACCGGGCTGCTCAGCACCTATATGGCGCTGATCCTGCTCGCGATCGCGCAGACCTACGTCGTCTATGCCGGCGACATCGACCTCTCGGCCGGCGCGATCCTCTCGCTGGTCAACGTCGCGATCGTGGTCCTGATGGAGCGCTGGGGAGGGGGCGCCGGCGCGGTGTTCCTGGCACTGGCCATCGGTCTCCTCCTCGGGCTCGCCTGCGGGCTCGTGAACGGCCTCGTGGTCGCGGCTCTGCGGCTGCAGGCGATCGTCGCGACATTCGCGACCAGCATCTTCTTCACGGGCCTTGCGCTCTACATCCTGCCGGTTGCCGGCACGCCCGCGCCGGCGCTCTTCTGGCGCACCTATGGCGGGAGGCTTTTCGGCGTTCCCTTCGTCTTCTACATCCTGGCGGCCCTCGTCATCCTCCTCGCGGTGATGAGCCGCACCAGGCTGGTCACGCAACTGCTTGCCGTCGGCGACGACCAGCAGGCGGCCTACCAGACCGGGCTGCCTGTCATAGCGACCCGGATCAAGGGCTATGTGCTCTGCGGCCTCTTCTCCGCGCTCGCCGCCTTCTGCATCACCGGCGACACCGCAAGCGGCGATCCGCTGGTCGGCGGCAAGATGACGCTCTACAGCGTCGCGGCGGTCGTGCTCGGGGGCAGCGCGCTCTCCGGCGGCTGGGGCACCGTCGTCGGCTCGCTGCTCGGGGCGCTGACGATCGGGCTCATCAACTCGGTCGTCTTCTTCATGGGCACGCCGTCCGAGTGGCAGAACTTCGTGCAGGGCCTTGCGATCCTCCTCGTCCTGATGGCGGGCGTGCTTGCCGGCAGGAGGGCGCGCTCATGAGCCGGGTGGTGTCCTTCGTCCGTCAGCCGATCGTCGTCGCGCTCGTGCTCATCGTGCTTCTCCTTTATCTCGGCGAGGCGCTGTCGCCGGGCTTTGCGACCGGCGGTCAGATCCTGCGGCTCCTGATCGTCGCCTCGCTGCTCGGCATCGTCGCGGCCGGCCAGAACGTCGTCATACTCGGCGGACGCGAAGGAATCGATCTCTCGGTCGGCGGCGTCGTCTCGCTCTCGGCAATCCTTGCGGGCAACGTCATGAACGGCGCCGATGGCGGCATCCTGCCGGCCGTCGCCGCCTGTCTCGCGGCCGGCGCCTTCTTCGGCCTCTTGAACGGGCTCGGCGTCACGCTCCTCAGAATCCCGCCGCTGGTGAAGACGCTCGGAATGCTGGGGGTGCTGCAGGGGCTTCTCGTCGTCATCCGGATGGGAATTCCCTCCGGCCAGGCCGCGCCCGCGCTCTCGCGCTTCGTCACGCAACCGCTCGCCTATGGCATTCCCGGCATCATCTGGCTGTGGATCGTGATCGGCATCCTCCTGGCGCTCATGCTCAACCGCACCGTCTTCGGCCACCGCATCTATGCAATCGGCTCGAACGAGCACGCGGCCTACATGGCGGGCGTGCCGGTCAAGCTCGTCCGCATCGCGCTCTTCATGATCTCCGGCATGTTCGCCGCGACCGCCGGACTCTGCCTGCTCGGCTATTCCGGCACGTCCTTCGCTAATGTCGGCGAGCAGTACATGCTCCCCTCGATCATCGCGGTCGTCTTCGGCGGCACATCGCTTGCCGGGGGCAAGGGCGGCTACACCGGCACCATGGCGGGCGCGGTCCTGCTGGTCATCCTGCAGAGCATTCTGACGACGATCAACATCGAGGAGTCCGGACGCCAGATGGTGTTCGGCGCGACGCTGCTCCTGCTCATGATGTTCTATGGACGCGGCCGGGCGATGCGCGCATGAGGGACCGCCGAAGATGAGGGACCGGCCGAAGATCAAGGACATCGCCGAGAAGGCGGGCGTGTCGGTGGCCACCGTCTCGCGCGCCCTTGCCGCTTCGACGCTGGTGACCGCCGAGACGCGCCAGCGCGTGCTCGACCTGGCGCGCGAGCTCGATTACCGTCCGAATGTCAGCGCCCGAAATCTGCGCACCCGCAGGTCCATGACGGTGCTGATGGTCGTGCGCGATGTCGGCAATCCCTTCTACCTCGACATCCTCAAGGGCGTCGAGGCGACGGCGCGCGAAGCCGGCTATGCCGTGCTGATGGGCAATACGGAGAACGACCCGGCCCGCGAGACCGAGTATTTCAGCATGCTGCGCGACGGACATGCCGACGGCATGATCCTGATGACCGGAAAGCTGCCGTCCGCCGGCGACTGGAACCATCTGCCCGTGGTGGTGGCGCTGGAAATGATCGAGGGCTCGGGCCTGCCGCATGTGCAGGTCGACAACGTCGCCGCGGCCCGCGGGGCCGTCCAGCATCTGATTTCACTCGGCCATCGGAGGATCGCTCATATATCCGGGCCGGTTCCCGAGCCGATGAGCGTCTATCGGCGGGAGGGGTTTCGCCTGGCGATGCGCGATGCCGGGCTGACGATTCCAGCCGGCTACGAGGTGCGGGGCGACTTCCTGATCGAAAGCGGCGAGGAATGCTGCCGCTCGCTCTTCTCTCTTTCAGATCCGCCGACGGCGCTTTTCGTCGCCAATGACGAAATGGCCTATGGCGCCGTCCACGAATTGAGACGAATCGGACGCGACGTGCCGGGCGACGTGTCGGTCGTCGGCTTCGACGATCTCTATCTGAGCAAGGCCTTCTATCCGCCGCTGACGACGGTCGGCCAGCCGCGCTCCGAGATCGGCCGCACCGCCATGGCGGTGCTCCTTGGAATTCTGGCGGGCGGCTCGGAGGTGGCCGAACCGATCGTGCTGCCCACGGTTCTGAAAGTCCGAGGCAGCACGGCGCCGCCACTTATCTGAAAGCGCATGCGGGCGGCAGGAGGCAGTCGCCGCTCATTATCGGGGAGGAAAGAATGACCACATTACCGAAACAGACCTTGCGCGTCGGCTTCGTCGGCACCGGCTTTATCGCGCATTTCCACCTCAAATCGCTCATCGGGGTACGCAATGTCGAGGTGACCGGCGTCTACAGCCGCAATCCCGAAAACCGCGCGCGCTTCGTGAGCGAAGTCGAGGCGCTCGATCTCGGCGAGTGCCGCGCGCATGAGAGTCTCGAATCGCTCCTGTCCGCCGGCGACGTCGATGCGGTCTGGATTCTGTCGCCGAACTACACCCGGCTCGACGTCATGCGGACGCTCCACCGGGAGATCAAGGCGGGACGCGGCAAGATCTTTGCGGTCGCCTGCGAGAAGCCGCTTGCGCGCACTGTGGCGGAGGCACGCGAGATGCTGCACCTGGCCGAGGATGCCGGTCTCAACCATGGCTATCTCGAAAACCAGGTCTTCTGCACACCGGTGCTGCGGGGCAAGGAGATCATCTGGCGGCGCGCCGCCTCGACCACCGGCCGGCCCTATCTCGCACGCGCCGCGGAAGAACATGCCGGTCCGCACGAGCCCTGGTTCTGGCAGGGCGACAAGCAGGGCGGTGGGGTGCTTTCCGATATGATGTGCCACAGCGTTGAGGTGGCGCGCCATCTGCTCACGGCGCCCGGTGCCCCCCGCAATTCGCTGAAGGTCAAGTCGGTGAACGGCACGGTGGCGAACCTCAAATGGACGCGGGCGGGCTATGCCGATGAGCTGCGCCGCCGCTTCGGTGAGGATGTCGACTACCGCCGGCGCCCATCGGAGGATTTCGCCCGCGCCACCGTGGCGCTGGAGGACGAGGAGGGCAACGAACTGATGATCGAGGCAACGACCTCCTGGGCCTATGTCGGCGCCGGCCTGCGCATCCAGCTCGAGCTTCTCGGGCCCGAATATGCGCTGGAGTACAATTCGCTCGGCACCGGCTTGAAGATATTCCTGTCGCGGGCCGTGCAGGGCACCGAGGGCGAGGACCTCGTCGAAAAACAGAATGCCGAGCAGGGCCTGATGCCGGTGCTTGAGGACGAGGCCGGCGTCTACGGCTATACGGACGAAAACCGCCACATGGTCGAATGCTTCCGCAAGGGGATAAAGCCGCTCGAAACCTTCGAGGACGGCCTGGCGGTCGTCGAAATCCTGATGGGCCTCTACCGCTCCGCCGAGATCGGCGCGACGCTGCATTTCCCCGCGCCGGAGCTGGAAGACTATGTGCCCGTCGTGGCGCGAACGGGGGCGTAGTTCTTTCGCTCAACCAGGTCGGGAACCTTCCTGCCGGAGCGCGGTTTGCTTCGGCATGCCGAAAGATGCAAATCAGCCGACCGTTCTCATTACCGGCTCGAGCGGTTTCCTGGGCCAGGCGATCGCGCATCGCCTGAGGGACCGGTATCGCGTCATCGGGCTCGACCTGTCCCCTCCGAAGGGCGAGTCCGAGACCGAAGAGACGATCAAACTCGACATCACCTCCGACGAAAGCGTGAGAGAGGCGATCGAGACGGCGGGTAAGCGTAGCGGCGGGCGCCTTGCTTCCGTCATTCATCTTGCCGCCTATTACGACACCACCGGCAAGGACAACCCCAAATACGGTGCCGTCAATGTCGAGGGCACGCGCCGGCTGCTGGAGGCGCTGCAGGGCCTTCCCACCGAACAGTTCATCTATGCAAGCACGCTGCTGGTGCAGGCACCCAGTCCGGCCAAGGGTGCGCGGATCAACGAGGATGATCCGCTGGACCCCGCCTGGGCCTACCCCAAGTCGAAGGCCGAGACCGAGGCGGTAATCGCCAAACATCGCGGCGCGATCAGGACCGCGACTCTTCGCCTCGCCGGCGTCTATGACGAGGACTGCCGAGCCGCTTTCATCGCCCAGCAGATCGCCCGCATCTTCGAGCGGCTCCCGACGGCCTATCTGTTCAGCGGCGATCTGGACGCGGGCCAGCCCTATCTGCACAAGGACGATCTGGTCGAGGCTTTCGCGCGCACCGTCGGCCACCGCAACGAATTGCCCGACGATTGCGTGTTCCTGATCGGCGAGGAGGAAACGCTCTCCTATGGCGACTTGCAGAAGCGTATCGGCCGGCTGATCCACGGCGAGGACTGGCGCACGCTCGCCCTGCCGAAGAGCCTTGCCAAGCCGGGGGCATGGATGCAGACCGAGGTGCTCGACGAGGAGTCGGAGATTAAGCCGTGGATGATCGAGAACTCGGACGATCATTACGAGATCGACATCTCCCGTGCCCGCAAAAAGCTCGGCTGGGAGCCGAGACACAGCCTAGCTGCGACGTTGCCGGAAATGATCCGGCGGCTCAAGCAAGACCCGACCGCCTGGTACGCGAAGAACAAGCTGGAGCCCTCCGTGGTCGCCGCCTCGGATCCGGAAATCGAGCAGGCGGAGAAACGCCTGGCGGAGCCGCTGGAGCGCAGCGACGCTGAAGTCGAAGTTGCCGTGGAAGAACACCGGCTGCGCACGCTCTGGGCGCCGCTGGCAAATGTCGCTCTCGGCCTGTGGCTCGTCTCCTCGCCGGCGACGCTCGGCCTTTTCGACCCCGTCGGCGTGCCACTGCCGCCGGCGCTCGGCCACGAGATCGCGGAGCCCGCCATACGCAATGCCCGACTCGGGATCAGCGAGATCCTGTCCGGATTGCTCGTTGCGGCATTCGCGCTTTTCGGCATGTACCGGCGCTGGTCCCATGCGCAATGGATCACGGCAGCGCTCGGCGTCTGGATCATGCTGGCCCCGCTTGTCTTCTGGACGACGAGTGCTGCGGCCTACGCCGTCGATACGCTTGCCGGCATGCTGATCGTGGCTTTTGCGGTTATGATTCCGCCGACACCCGGCATAAGGCTGCGGGCGCTCGCGGCCGACGACGACCGGCCGCTCGGCTGGAGCTATTCGCCGTCCTCCTTCACCCAGCGCATGCCGATCGTCGCGCTCGCCTTCGTCGGCCTCTTCGTCTCGCGCTATCTCGCCGCCTATCAGATGGGCCATGTCGACGGGCTCTGGGACCCGTTCTTCGGCCCGGGCGAGGCCCCCGTCCGCAACGGCAGCGAGGCGGTCGTGACGTCCTGGGTTTCCAAGGGCTTTCCGATCGCCGATGCCGGCCTGGGCGCCTTCGCCTATGCGCTTGACATTCTGGCCGGCGCGATCGGAGACAGTCGCCGCTGGCGCACCATGCCCTGGATGGTGCTCCTCTTCGGCCTGCTGATCGTGCCCCTCGGCGCCGTCAGCGTCTCCTTCATCATCATCCAGCCGCCGCTTATCGGCGCACTCTGCACGCTCTGCATCATCCAGGCGGCCGTCACCGTCGTGCTCATCCCCTATTCGATCGACGAGGTGCTCGCGACCATCCAGTATCTCTGGCGCGTAAGAAAGGCGGGCGAGCCCTTCTGGCGGACGTTCTGGATGGGCGGCCCGGCCATTTCGGAGGACCAGACGCCGGCCCCCGACCTCAACCGGCCCGCCTCCGAGCTGCTGAAGGAATTCATCGTCGGCGGCGTCAACTTCCCCTGGACGCTGGTCGCGAGCGCTCTGCTCGGCGCGGTCCTGATGACGACGCCCATAGTTTTCGGCAGCGTCCCGCCGCTCTATCACAGCGACCACATTCTCGGCTGCGTCGTGATCCTGGTTGCCGTCACCGCCATGGCGGAGGTCGTCCGTCCGGTGCGTTTCCTGAATGTGCTGCTCGGCGCCTGGGTGGCGGCTTCGCCCTTCCTGCTTGCCGGCGGCAGCACGGTCGCCACCGTGGCCAATCTCGCGATCGGCCTGGCATTGATCGCGCTCAGCCTTCCGCGCGGCACGCGCAGCGAAGAACATTATGGGGGCTGGGACCGGGCGATCGTCTGAACGGACGGGCACTCCTCAAGACGCGATTGCGTCAACTCATCTGCGCAAGCACCATGACGAGCAGGAAGCCGGCGGCATTGGCGATCGCGGAGGATTGCTGGAACTGGTGCGACTCCGCTTCCGGCACGAGGTCGGTAATCGTCAGGTAGAACATCCCGCCCGCTCCCGTCGCGAAAAGAAAACCGGTGACCGGCTGGGCCAGGCCTTTCAGGAGGAACCACCCTGCCACGGCGGAAACGAAAAGGGAGAGTCCGATGAGTGATGTCCATCCGAGTGTCCGGCGCTTTGCGTTCTTCCGCTCCTCGTCGAGCGTCAATTCGCCGATGCTCATTCCCTCGCTGAAATTGTCGATGCAGATCGCGAGACCCACGATCAGCGCCACCTCAGGCTCGAAGGTCGCGCCGACACCGATCGTCATGCCTTCGATCAGCTCTTCCGCACTCGTGCCGCCGGCGAGCACCGCGACATTGCTCCCGCGCGGCCTGCGCCGCCGGTGCAGGCGATCGACCTCGGCCTTCTGATCCGCTTCCGGTCCGGCCATTTTCCAGCGGTTGACGTAGAGGTCGAGAATATAGACGAGTCCCAGGCCGAGCAGAAACCCGGCAACGGCAAGCGGAAGACCTGCAAGTTCCATGGAGGTGGGCATCATCTCGAAAGCGAAGGTGCCCATGAGGACGCCGGCCGCGAAGCCGACGGCGATCGAGAGCACGAGGCTGGACGGCCTGAGCGAGATCGCCACCAGGCCGCCCAGGGGCGATGCGACGGCCGCCGCCGCCGCAATTCCCAGGATGATCAGGAGATCATTATTCATCGCTGCCCAGGGTGGTCATCAGCGGGGGGAGGTGCGCGAGTACCCCCTTGTGATCGCATGCCGAAGGCGGCGCCGAGAACGAGGGGACACACCCGCAGTCCCGAAAGGCGGATGTGGTCCGCGCATCGACCGCGCTCCTTGCCAGAGCTCCAACCTGCCCCCTGGCCAAAAGTTCCGGACGGCCGTGCGCAAGTGCGTAGCTGTCTCAATCAAACAGTGAAACGCTCTATCGTGCCGCCTGTTCCAGGAACTGAGTGACCGCCGACAGGAAGGCCGAACGACCCGTTTCGCTACGGTCGAGATGCACGAAGTGGGTAGCGTGTGGAAGCTCGACGAGGCTTGCTTGCGGCGCCTCCCGCGCAATCGCCGCTGCATCCTCCGGACGGCTCCAGAAGTCGTGTTGTGAGCGGATGACGAGCACCGGCATCGTCAATGCCGCCGCACTCCACTGCTTGCGGCCGAACGCCAGTTCAAAACTGTCGGCCATCGCGCCGCTAGGAGAGCGGAAGCTCGGCGGCGTTCTCTCCCCGGAGGTGGGGTCGGAGGACAGCGCCATGTCGGCATAGGCGCGGGCGACAGCGGGGTCGCGCCACTCGGATTTATCGGGAACGGGGATGCTCTTGTCCCAGGCCGCAAACAGACTTTCCGCTGTGTTGAGCCGATAGGCGCCAAGCGCAGCCATGTTTAAACTGCCCGGACGATCGGGAGCCTCGAGCGGCGAGCCTCGCCCGAGCGTCGGATGCCGGTCGGAGGCACCGTAAAGGCTGTTGTAGAGGATCAGTCGTTCCACGCGAGCCGAATGGCGGGCGGCAAAGGCGGCGGCCCATTGTCCTCCCGTCGCCCAGCCGAGAATGCTGACCTTGCCGTCGCCGCTCCATTCCGCAACCGCCTCGACGGCGGCGGCGATGTCGGAGACCGCTTCATCGGTTCGCATAAGAGGCGTGCCTCCACCGGGCGGTGCATCCATTTCGTGCGGCCGGCTTGAGGCACCATAGCCGCGGAGATCGACGAGGTAGACCGAATGGCCCTCCGCAGCCAGCTCGGCCGCGATCGAGCCGCCCGGCACCGCGAGATCGAACGAGGCGACCGATGGCACGCGCGCGCCATGGATCAGCAGAACGGCCGACGCCGCTTGCTGCCGTTCGGCAGGCCGCACTTCGCGCACGAAAAGCCTTTCGCCCCCGGCAAGCGTCACGAAGCGGTCGGTGCGCACCAGTTGATCGTCACCCGCAAAAACCGGCGCGGCGAACACAGTTGAGATGAGGGCGAGGAAAATCGCGTTGAGTCTTGTCATGTCAATACTCCCGACAATCTGAACGCCGCCAAATATTGCCCGCCTCCGCATTCAAATCGATGATGAATATGGGAAACTTTGATATCATCTGCATATGGAACTTCGTCACCTACGTCATTTCGTCGCCGTGGCCGAAACCCTGCATATGGGGCGCGCCGCGCAGCGGCTCGGCATGGCGCAGCCGCCGTTGAGCCAGTCCATCGCCCGGTTGGAAAGGGAGCTCGGCGTAAAACTTTTCGAGCGCGCACACCGCCGGCTTGCACTGACCCGGGCGGGCGCGTCGCTGCTTCCCGAGGCGCGACGGACGCTTCAAGATGCGGAGGCGGCACGGGCGGTTGCCCGCGGCGCGGGTACCGGGACCGCCGGCGACGTCCGGATCGGTTTCGTCTCCGCTGCGTTGTACGAGCTGCTGCCGTCGCTGGTGGTCTCGCTGCGGCAGGAGTTTCCGATGATTCGGCCCGTGCTCACTGAAATGGCGACGAATGAGCAGGTGGCCGCGCTTGCGGAGGGAACGATCGATTTCGGCATATGCCATCCGCCGCTCGGCAGCTCGGAACGACTGGATATCATCCCAGTCGCCGACGAGACGCTCATTGCCGCCATACCGGAGGACGGGCGTACTGGTCCGGTCACCATCGCCGAGCTTGCCCGAATGGGATTGGTGCTCTTCCCCGCCGCCCAGGGCCCTTCCTTGCACGCCAGCATTCTCAACGCCTTCGCGGAAGCCGGGCACGACGTTTCGATTCAGCAGCCGGCGACGCGTGCGCTGACCATGCTTTCTCTCGTTGCCGCAGGGGTCGGTGCCGCTCTTCTACCACGCTCTACAGAGCGCATATCGTTCAAGGGCGTTCGCTTCGCTCCCATCAAAGGTCTGCAACTGCCCGCCCTGCCTGTTGCCGCGATAGCGCGGCGCCGCCCGCGTCCCTTGATCGTCGACACGGTGCTCGGCGTGTTCAACCACAGCTTGGAAGCAGGTACCGGCGAAGAGAACCGGCTTGGCGCAAACAAGCTCACGACGGCATGATCTGCTGATAGGTACATTGGCGCGGGTCCTTGTCCGGCCGCCAGCGCATGAGTTTCGTACCGTGACGGAAGCGCCGGTTGCTAACATGGTCGAACCGGACTTCGACGACCAGTTCCGGGCGAACCGGCTCCCATTCGCCGCTGCGCTCGCTGCTCCAGCGGCTGGGCCCGCCCGGCGCTTTGCCGGTGAAGCCCGGCGGCTCCCGCAATGCTTCGAGCTGGTTGGTCAAGGCGGGCCGCTCCTTGTCCGAGATCGTCGCGGTAAAGCCCACATGGTTCAGCAGTCCCTCGGTGTCGTAAAGGCCGAGCAGAAGCGAGCCCACCAAAGAGCTGTCGCTCTCGTAACGGAAGCCGCCGACGACGCAATCGGCCGTCTTCAGCCGTTTGACCTTCACCATTGCCCTTTCGCCGCATTCGTATACGCCGTCGCGCCGCTTTGCGACCACCCCGTCGGTTGCACCCGCCTCCCATGAGGTGAGCCACCGCTCGGCCTCCTTGATGTCGAGCGTGAAGGGCGAAGACTCCAGCATCTCAGCAACGGTGTTCTTCTTGGCGAACGCTTCGAGGCAGGCGCGGCGGGTTTGGAGGGGTTCACCGGTCAGGATCGTTCCGTCCGTGCCGGCCAGCATGTCGAACAGGATGAGCTTGGCCGGCGTCTCCTGCGAGAGCTTCTGCACGCGACTTGCCGCCGGATGCAGGCGCATCTGCAGGGCGTCGAAGGAGAGGCGCCCGTCGACCTCGATCACCAGTTCGCCGTCGAGGACGAACATGTCCGGCTCCAGCCGGCGCAAGAGGGCGACGATCTCCGGGAAGAAGCGCCCGAGCGGCTTGCCGGATTTCGCCCTTATATCGACTTCGTCGCCGGACTTGAACGCAAGGCAGCGAAAGCCGTCCCACTTCGGCTCATACTGCCATGCGTCGCCGCCCGGAAGCTCGGTCGCGGATCGCGCCTCCATCGGCGCCGTGCTGACGGGCAGGGGAAAGCCGCCCGCCTTCTTCGCCGCGCTTGACGGAGCGGCCTTCTTCGTCGGCTTTCCATGTGCGGACGACGCCATCGTCGACTCCGTCTAAGCCATCGGCCTATTTCAGCTTGACCGAGGGTTCTCTTCCCCAGACGCGCAGTTTACCGATCTCCGTGAGGAAGGCTGCCGCACTCGCAGCGTCGGTGAGTTCGATCGTTCCCTCATCGAGCAGTTCCGCAATGCCGGCCCTTTCGAGAAGGGGAACGGCGGCGCCGGCATAGCCGATATATTTGCAATGGGCGAAGGCGTCGGCCACGAAATCGCGCGCGGTGGCGACGTTGATCAGATCCGTGACGGCCTCTGCGGAAGGAAGCAGGACCACCGCGTCGTAAAGTACCGACGGGCCGCCGTCGAGCATCTGGTGGGCGGCGATGCGTTTTCCGTCGGAGGCGGTGAAGCCGCCGACTTTCGGCGCGATCAGCTCGAAGGCCGCCTTCTCCTTCTCGACCGCCGCTATCAAGGCGTCGAGAAGCGCGCCGTCCGCGCCGTCCGTCGCCAATATCCCGAGCTTGCGGCCCTCGAAACGCTTCGGCCCACGCTGGATGATGCTGAGGGCCGGCGACGGGTCGAGGTCCTGGCGGGTGGCAACGGCCGCATCCGCCGGCTTCGGCATCGTCTCCAGGCCGAGGGCGTGGCCGACCTTTTTCCCCAAGGTTTCATCGATGTTGAGAAGATGCGCGACCATCCGCTCGCGGATCACCGGCGTCTCCACCTTGCTCAATTCGAAGGTCAGGGCGTCGGCGATGTGGCGCTGCTCGGGCGGCGTCTGGCTGATGAAGAACTGCCGGGCCTGGCTGTAATGGTCGGCAAAGCTCTCGGCGCGGATGCGCAGCTTGGGCCCCTGCTCCTCGGAAGGAAAATGGCGGAAGCCTTTCATGGGCGACTCGCGCGGGCCCTCGCCCCAGGAATTGGGCTGGTAGTTCACGCGCCCGACGGGGTTGCGCATGGCCATGTGGCCGTCCTGCTGAAAGTGCTGGAAGGGACATTTCGGCGCGTTGATCGGCAGATGGGTGAAGTTCGGGCTGCCGAGCCGCTTCAGCTGCGTGTCCAGATAGGAGAAGTTGCGCCCCTGCAGCAATGGATCGTCGCTGAAGTCGATGCCCGGCGGCACGTTCTGCGTCATGAAGGCGACCTGCTCGGTTTCGGCGAAGAAATTCTCCGGCATGCGATCGAGCACCAGCCGGCCCACAGGCTTCGTCGGCAGCACTTCCTCCGGGATGATCTTGGTCGGATCGAGAATGTCGAAATCGAACTTGTCGGCGAAGTCCTGATCGAAAAGCTGCACATGCAGGTCCCATTCCGGGAAGTTGCCGGACTGGATGGCTTGCCACATGTCGCGCCGGTGGAAGTCAGGATCGGCACCGTTGATCTTCACGGCCTCGTTCCACACGACCGACTGCAGCCCGAGCTTCGGCTTCCAATGGAATTTGACGAAAGTGGACTCGTCCTTGGCATTGACGAAACGAAACGTATGGACGCCGAAGCCTTCCATGAACCGGAAGGAGCGCGGGATCGCCCGGTCCGACATGACCCACATGATCATGTGCATGCTTTCCGGCGTCAGGCTGATGAAGTCCCAGAAATTGTCGTGGGCGGACTGCGCCTGGGGAAACTCCCGGTCCGGTTCGGGCTTTACCGAATGTATGACGTCGGGAAACTTGATTGCGTCCTGGATGAAGAAGACCGGGATGTTGTTGCCGACGAGGTCCCAATTGCCCTCCTTGGTGTAGATCTTGACCGCGAAACCGCGAACGTCGCGGGCGAGGTCGAAGGAGCCCTTGCTTCCGGCGACCGTCGAGAAACGCACGAAGGCGGGGGTTCGCTCGCCCGGGCGCTGGAACAGATCCGCCCGGGTGTAGGCTGCAAGCGATTCGTAGGTCTCGAAGAAGCCATGCACCCCGTAGCCGCGGGCGTGCACGACACGCTCGGGAATGCGCTCGTGATCGAAGTGGAAGATCTTCTCGCGGAAGTGGAAATCCTCGATGAGCGTAGGGCCGCGTTCGCCGGCGCGCAGGCTGTTCTGGTCGTCGGCGACGGGGCCGCCCTGGGCGGTCGTCAGGACGGGCGTGTCGCCTTCGGCGATCTGGTGAAGTTCTCCACCGTTGCCGCGTGTCGCTTTCTGGTCATGAATGGTGGCCGGTTTCGTATTGTTCGGCGCAGAGGGTTTCTTGGCCATGGCAGCACTCCTTGGTCGAGGGCGGATGGGCACGAAACCTTGGCGAGGGAGGTTGGTTCCTTTCTACGCGAAATTTACACGGCTCAACCTGGCCGTCGAAGGGCGACCACCAGATCACGATGATTTTAGTTCGTAGCGGATTGGTAGCGCGTCGGCGCGCCAGACGATGCGGCGTGGACGGAAACGCCAATAGCGCTCGGCGCCGTCGGGAGGCACGCCGTTAGGAGCTTCGGACAGGAGCTCGGCCTCGCCGCTCATCTGCAGGAGGCCGCCCGTGGAGAAGTCCGGGAAAGTGAGCCCGGCGCGCGGATTGACCGCGATGTTGCCGAGCGTGTTGAAGAAGCGGTTGCCGACGAAATCCGGTATCGTCAGCCAGCCGTCTCCTCCGGCACGCACGAATCCCGCGGGACCGCCACGATGGGAGACGTCGAGCTGCCGGCCTCCGGCGAGATCGGCATAGGTTGCGACGAAGAACGTGTCCGCCTGCGCCACCAGAGCACGCGCGGCGGCGTCGAGCCCGAAGCTCGAAACGGGCGGCGCGGCAGGCGGCTCGGACGGGTCGCGCACGAAACGGACCTGCCGGAGCTGGATGTATTTCGGACAGTTGCCGAAGCTCTGGTCGACGCCGAGATCGAAGCCGCCGGCATGCCGCTTAAGCGTGCCGTTCAGCCGGTTGCGCCGGCGGGTGCCGAGATCGATTCCGAGGAGCGCGAGGGGAGCGCCGTCCTCCATGCCCGCCTCGGCGGGGTCCGTCGGTTCCCGCGGGAGCTCGACGGTCAGTCTTTTTTGGTCCGGCGCGTGGAGGAAGCCGGGTTCGCCCGCCCTGAGCGTCGCCCAGGCGTCACCGTCGCGGTCAACCGAGCCCAGCACGACCATCGGCAGAAGCGGATAGAATTCCCGGTGCTGGTCGATCAGGTGGTCGCGCATGACGCGGCGCCCGACCTCGTCCATGCGCGTTTCCACACCCAACCGCTTCTGCAGGGCGATTTCGCCCTCGTGCCAGGGCGAATGTGCAAGGATGGGAGCCTCCATGACGATTGTTCCCTTGGTTGCGTGAATGTTGGGCATCTGTGAGCTCGTTCGCAGACGCCCAAGGGGACGTCGGCGGTAACACCCGCCGCTTGCCCAACCTCCCTCATTCCTGTGACAAGCACAGGGATGAGGGTCGAGGGCGGTTGCAGTCCTTCGATACTCTTCAAAGCACGTGCCGTGGGAAATGGCTTCCCGCAAGCGGACCTCGTCACAACGCCTCGCTAAGCCGCCAGCCCCACCGGCGTCTTTTCGAACTCGACGAATCCCGGCAATGCCTCGATGCGGGCGAGCCAGGCGCGGATCTCCGGATAGGGCTGGAGATCGACGTCGCCTTCGGGGGCGCGCGCTACGTAGCTGTAGAGCGCGACATCGGCGATCGTCGGCCGGTCTGCGGCAATCCAGCCTCTGCCTTCCAGCTCCTGCTCGATCAGCGCCAGGATCGCATGCGAACGGGGGATCACCTCTTCCGGTCGGTAGGGCGCCTTGAACACGTTGATGAGCCGCGCCTGGGCCGGACCATGGGCGATCTGGCCGGCAGCCACCGAAAGCCAGCGCTGAACGGCAGCCGCGCCCACGGCGTCTTCCGGCAGCCAGTCCGGGCGGCCGGTCTTCTTCGCCAGATAGACGAGAATGGCGTTGGAATCCGAGATGATCGTGCCGGCGTCGTCGAGCACCGGAACCTGACCGAAGGAATTGAGCTTCAGGAAATCCGCTTGCTTGTGCTCTCTCCTGGCGAAATCGACGACCACCAGCTCATGCTCGATACCGAGCAGTGAGAGGAACAGGCGGGCGCGGTGCGCGTGGCCGGAGAGGGGATGGTGATAGAGCTTCATGTCGGCCTCGTTGAATCGATGGAACGACCTCAGGATGATTGTTATCCGCGGAGTTGATAAGCTCTGATGAAAACACTAGACCATTTCACATGGTGCAATAATCGAGGGGAAGTCGATGGATCGCTGGCAGGCGATGCGGATCTTCGTGCAGGTGGTCGAAAGCGGCGGCTTTGCGCCGGCCGCCAAGGTGCTGCATATGAGCCCGCCATCGGTCACCCGGGCGGTGGCGAAGCTGGAGGACCTGATCGGGACGCGGCTTCTGGTCCGCACCACCCGTTCGCTGAAACTGACTGCGGCGGGCGAAGGTTATGTGGCCGATTGCCGGCGTATCCTCGCGGAAATCGCCGAGGCGGAAGCCAATGCGGCTGGCAGTTTCACCGCTCCGGCGGGGTTGCTCACGGTAACGGCGCCCGCGCTCTTCGGGCGCATCCACGTGCTCCCCGTCATCCTCGATTTCCTCGATCACTATCCGGCTATGCAGGTCAAGACCATCTTCGTCGACCGCGTGACCAACCTGGTCGACGAAGGGCTGGATGTGGCGATCCGCATTGCCTCGCTCCCGGCCTCCGGGCTCGTTGCGCGCCGGATCGGCTCGGTCCGGCAGGTGCTTTGCGGCTCGCCGGATTATTTCGCCTGCTTCGGCGAGCCCGGCAGCCCGCAGGAGCTTGCCCGTCATCGGATCATCGGGCGCGAGGGCCTCTTCGGCCACTCGGAATGGCTCTTCGGACGCGACAACAATATCCGCGTTCCGATCAGCCCTCGTCTCATCTGCAACACCAATGACGCGGTCCTTGCCGCGGCTGTGGCGGGCTGGGGATTGTCCCGGTTTCAGTCCTACCAGGTGGCACCCGATGTGATTGCCGGCAGGCTCAAGGTCATTCTTGCCGACTACGAGCGCGAGCCGGTGCCGATCCACATCGTGCATGCGGAAGGCCGCATGGTCTCGGCAAGGGTGCGCGCCTTCGTGGACTTCGCCGCCGTCCGTTTTCGGCGCCATGCGGGTCTTGGCACCGAGCTTTGAAGACCTTTACCGGTCGTCGCCGCGCACCCGCAGCAGCACGCGTTCGAGCGCATCCGTGAGCGCCCGGTGGCCGCCACCGCGGTCGAAATCCGCCAGAACCTGCTCGTTCAATCCGCCCTTGGTCGAAAATTCGCGGGCGAGTTCTTGGAGCGGCGTCCCCTCGTCCCTGACCGCCCTCTGCGCGAGGCTGGCAAAGAGCGGCGCGATATAGGCGCGTGCTTTGTCGCGGTCGAGGCCCTTCTCGGCGAACCAGGCGGTCGTCCGGTCGAGAATGCCGAGATAGGTCGCCATCAGAGCGCTTCCGACGGCAAGCAGATCGTATTCCTCCCTGGTTTCGCATTCGACCGCTGTTCCGAGTGCCGCGAAGATCGCGGCAACGGCGCGGTTCGGCGGATAGATCGCCGTCACGCCCTCGCGCTCGGCGACGAAGGGCAGGGGGATTGCCTGGGTGAGCTCCACCTCCTCGCCAATCCAGCCGAGGAGCGTCGGACGGTCGGTGGCGGCAATGACGCTGACGACCTTCTGGCCCTTGCGGAACTTGAGCTTGGGGATCACGTCCTCGGCGATTTGAGGACGCACGGCGAGGAACAGCACGTCGGCCGCGTCCACCGCTTGCTGATTGTCCTTGACGATCCGAACGAGCGGGAAGCGGCCGGCAAGCCGGGCAGCAATCTCCCGGTTGCGCGGGGAGACGAGAATCCCGGCGACGTCGAGCCCGGAGCCGACGATGCCCGTCACCATCGCTTCGGTGATGGCGCCGGTACCGATGAAGCCAATACGCATCGCTGTTCACTCCCTTGATTCGTGAATGGCGACATTAGATCAATTCCGGAAAACTGCGTCACGAACGCAGCCGTTTTCCCTCTCCGTCGAACACCAGAACCGAAACCGGATCGAAGCGGGCGGTCAGGCGGTCGCCGGTCTTGAGTCCGCGGCCGTTCTTCGTTTCGACGACGATCAGCTCGCCATTGCCGTGGCGGGCATAGGCGAAGGTCTCGCCGCCGAGATGTTCCAGCATGTCGATGGTGAGGTCTAGCGCTGCAGGACCGGCTTCATTGAAATGCTCGGGCCGGATGCCGATCGTCACCGCAGTTCCCGCCGCCGCCTGCAGGCGGACGGGGATCTTCGCGTCTCCATAGTCCGGCAGGCGCGCGTAGGCCTGGTCCTTGTCGATTTCGATCACGCCTTTCAGGAAATTCATCTTCGGCGATCCGATGAAACCGGCGACGAAAAGGTTGGCCGGGTCGTCATAGAGGTCAAGGGGCGAGCCCACCTGTTCGACCACGCCGGCGCGCATGACGACGATCTTGTCGGCGAGCGTCATCGCCTCGACCTGATCATGCGTCACGTAGACGATGGTGGTGGCGAGCTGCTTGTGCAGCCGCGCGATCTCGATGCGCATATGCACGCGGAGCTCCGCGTCGAGGTTGGAAAGCGGCTCGTCGAAGAGAAAGATCTTCGGATGGCGGACGATCGCCCGGCCGATCGCCACGCGCTGGCGCTGGCCGCCCGAAAGCTGCTTCGGCTTGCGGTCGAGCAGCGCCCCGAGTTCCAAGATATGGGCGGCCTCGTTCACCCGCTTCTCGATCTCGGCCCTGGGGACGCCCGCGAAACGGAGCGCGAAACCCATATTCTCGCGGACCGTCATATGCGGATAGAGCGCATAGGACTGGAACACCATGGCGATCCCGCGCTTGGACGGGTCGACATCGTTCATCCGGACGTCGTCGATCGTCAGGTCGCCGGAGGTGATCTCCTCGAGCCCGGCGATCATCCGGAGCAGCGTGGACTTGCCGCAGCCGGACGGTCCGACGAAGACGACGAACTCGCCGGACTTTATGTCGAGATCGACGCCCTTGATGACCTCGATACCGCCATAGGATTTACGGACATCGCTGAGTTGGAGTTCGCTCATGCGCTCGCCGCTCCGTCCGCCAGGGCGACGAGGTCGAGCTTCGCCGCGCCGAGCCGCGACGACGCGACCGAGACGACGATGGCGCCGGCGGCGCCCGTGGACTCCAGCCAGAAACCGGCGGAACCGCCCTGGAGGACGATGCGGGCCGGTCCGACGAGGCGCGCCGGACCATGAATCTCGATGTCGACCGCATCGTTCAGGAAAGGCAGGACGTTGCCGGCCTGGTCGAGCGCGCGCAGGATGACGCGAACGCTGTCGCGGCCTTCGGCACGGAGCGTCTTGCTGTCCGCCTCGACCTGAAGCGTCGTAGGTACGGGGTCGGCGGCCATGCGGAGATCGGCGACCGGCTTGCCGGCGATGAAGCCGGTAAATTCCGCGCTCTCCCACTTCATGCCCCAGACTCCGAGCTCGTCCTTGGTGAAGTGGCGGTGGTCGATGACGACCGGTGGATGCGGCAGATGCGGGAAATTCTCGCGATCCGGGCCGACGCGCTTGGTAAGCGAGCCGTATTTCAATTCGATCTCGTCGCAATTCGTCAGCACGATCAAGGGCAGCACGCCGCCGATGTTGCGCTCACCGCGCGCCCAGAAGGTCGCCGGCTTCATCACGATTTCCTCGGAGGGATCGCACTGGCTGGCATAGACATAGGCCGCGAATTTCGGCTCGCGGAACATGTCCATGACGCCGTGATAGCAGATCCGGTCGCCGGAGCCGAAATCCTTGTGGGTGTTGTAGTCGAACATGCACCAGCCGATCGCACCGGAGATGCCGGGATCGCCATAGGCCGCATTCAGCACCTCCAGATGCCGGCGAACATGCTCGGCCTGGCGCTGCTCCTGGTCATAGATCTTCGTCGGATACATGTGGCCGCCGAATTCGGTGATGAGATAGGGCACCTTGCGGGGAAGCCCGGTGCATTCCTGCTGCGGGCGAAGCGCCGTGCGCGGCCGGTTCGAGCCCGGCAGTTCCTCGTTGCCGAGGATGAAGTCGTTCATCGTGTAGACGTCTTCCAAAAATTCGCTGTCGGTGATGTAGCGCACGCCGCCCGTCTGCCGTGTCGGGTCGAGCTCGCGGGCGAGGCGATTGGTCTCGGCATAGAAGTCGTGCGAATCCTGCGACTCGTTGATGCGCACGCCCCAGATGACGATCGACGGGTGGTTCCAGTCGCGCTCGATCATGCGGCGGACGTTCCGGATAGCCTCCTGTTTCCATTCCTCCCCACCGATATGCTGCCAGCCGGGGATTTCTTCGAAGACGAGGAGCCCGATGCGGTCGCAATGGTCGAGGAACCATTTCGACTGCGGGTAATGCGAGGTGCGCACGAGATTGCAGTGAAGCCTGTGCTTCATGATCTCCGCGTCGCGCTCTTGGGCGGTGCGCCCCATGGCGTAGCCGACATAGGGGAAGGATTGGTGACGGTTCAGCCCGCGGATCTTCAGCGGGCGGCCGTTGAGCCGGAAGCCTTCGGTCGTGAACTCCGCCGTGCGGAAGCCGAAATGCGCGGCGAAGCGGTCGGAGCCCTGACCGGTCCTGAGCTCGACTTCGATCACGTAGAGCACCGGATCATCGATATTCCAAAGGGAAAGGCCCTTGAGGCCGTCCATTTCAAAGGCGAGGCTCTGGCCGGTCGTCTCGCCGGCGACCTCGGCCAGCACTTCGCCGGCCGCATTCTTGAGGAGCGCCGAGACAGTGCCGGAGAAGGATAGCCCTTGCGGATTGGAAAGGTCACACCGGAGGGAGACGGCCTTGGTGTCGGAGAGCACGTCGCGGGTCTCGATCTTGATATTGGCGATGGAAACCGGATCGGTGACCTTCAGCCAGACGTCGCGATAGATACCGGCATAGGTCAGATAGTCGATCCGGCCGCCGAAAGGCGGGATCTCCGGATTTTCGCTGCCGTCGATCTTCACCGTGATGAGATTGTCGCCTTCCAGGAGCCTGTCCGTCAGGCGCGCCTCGAAAGGCGTGTAGCCGTCCCTATGCGCCACGATCTCTTCGCCGTTGAGATACACGACCGTATCGGCCATTGCCGCGTCGAAGACGAGCGAGACCTCGCGCCCGGAGAAGTCCGGGTGCCAGGCAAGAACCCTCTGGTAGGTGAAGGCGCGCTGGTAGCATCTCTCGTCGAAATAGTTGAACGGCAGTTCGACGGCATTGTGCGGCAGGCTGATCGGCTGACCCGCCCGGAGCGTTCCGGCGTCGGCGGCGTCGAAGCCTTCGGAGAAGACCCATGAATCATTGAAGGAAGTAACAGAGCGCATCATCGTTCCTATTTGACTGAGCCCAGCATGCCCTGGACGAACTGGCGTTGCATGAAGAAGAAAACCGCAAGCGTCGGCAGTGTCGCGAGAATCGTCCCGACCATGACCACGCCGTAATCGGGGTAGTAGGCGGAGGCGAGCGACGAGATGACCAGCGTGATCGTCTTGGTCTCATTGGTCTGGAGCACGATCAGCGGCCAGAGATAGTTGTTCCATGCGGTCATGAAGACGATGACGAAGGCGGCCGCATAGGTCGAACGCATGACCGGCACGTAGATGAATAGGAATATCTGCCATTCCTTGAGCCCGTCGACCTTGGCCGCGTCGCGCAGCTCGGACGGGAAGGCCTTGGTGCTCTGCCGGAAATAGAAGATCACGAAGGCGGAGCCGATCGAGGGCAGGACGACGGCGAGATGCGTGTTGATGAGACCTGCCTTCCCCATCATGACGAAGAGCGGGATCATCAGCGCGGCGAAGGGGATCATCAGGGTCAGCAGCATCGCCCGGTAGACGCGCTCGCGTCTTCGCGAGCGGAACATCTCGAAACCGTAACCGGCGAGCGAGGAGACGGCGAGCGTGAGCACGGTCGCAACGATCGCGATCTTGGCCGAGTTCCAGAAGACGAGCGGCACGTTCACCAACGTGAAGAAGTTGGCGACATTGGTTGCAAAGGCTGCGCCCGGCAGGAGCTTGCCCTTGATGATGTCGATCGACGAATTGGTTGCGCCGAGCACCATCCAGATGAACGGAAAGACCGAGAGGAAAGCCATCAGGCCGAGGAAGCCATAGGTGGCTGCCATCGCCGCGAAACGTCCAAATCCGTTCATCGGTCACGCTCCCTTGCTGCGAAGAACTGCACGAAGGCGAGGAGCGCGACGAGGACGACGATGACATAGGAGACCGTCGCCGCATAACCCAGGTTCGGCATGAAGCGGAAGGTCAGGTTGTAGATGTAGAGCGACAGGGTGAGCGTGGCATTGGACGGGCCGCCCTTGCCCTCGGTCAGGTTATAGACCTCGTCGAAAAGCTGCAGCGTGCCGATCGTCGAAATGACTGTCGTGAAGAGGATGACCGGCTTCAGCAGAGGGATGGTGAGGTGGGTGAAGCGCGCCCAGGCCGGAACGCCGTCGATGCGCGCCACCTCGTAGATCGACCTGTCGATGTTCTGAAGTGCCGCAAGATAGAAGATCATGTTGTAGCCGGTCCAGCGCCAGGTGATGGCAAGAATGACGAGAACCTTCGCCCAGAAGGGATGCGTCAGCCACGGAATGGGCGAGGCGGCGAGACCGATCGCCTGGAGCGTCGAATTGACGATCCCGTCGGTTGCGAACATGCCCTTGAAGAGCACCGAATAGGCGACCAGCGAACTGACGCAGGGCAGGAAGATCGCCGTGCGGAAAACCCCTCGGCCGACGAGCCGGGGATTGTTGAGGAGCGACGCCAGGATCAGCGCGAGCAGGATCATGATCGGCACCTGCACGACGAAATAGGTCATCGTGTTCGTGAGCGCTTTGATGAAGACCGGATCGTTCCAGAGCCGAACGATGTTTGCGAAGCCCGCGAACTTCAGCGTCATGCCGCGGCCGGACTGGAACGACATCCAGAGCGACCACGCGATGGGATAGACCATGAAAAGGGTGATCAGCCCCAGCGCCGGGGCGACGAACAGCCAGCCATTGACGTCGTAATATCGGCCGATACCGCGGCGCGCTCGAACCATGTTCCCCTCCTGGAAGGCCGGACAGCCGGAAATTGGCCGCGGCAAGAGCCGCGGCCGGAAACGGCGGGCGCATGCCCGCCGTTTCCACCGCATCACTGGATCTGTGCGCTGACCTCGGCCTCGATCGCCTGCAGCACCTCGTCGACCGGCGTTCCCTGCGTCACGGCCGGCAGTTGCGCAGTGACGGCGAGATCCGCCTCGTTGGTGAAGATGCCGTAATTGACCGAGGGGACTTTCGCCAGCCAGTCGGAGAAGTTCTGCCAGACCTTCTCGCCGCCGAAGAAGGGGTCGGCCGCCTCATAGGCTGCGCCGCCGCGGGCGGCGAGCAGCGAGCCGACTGCACCCCGGTCCTGCAGGATCTTCTGATAGAAATCGATGTCCTTGGCGTAGATCTCGTTCAGGAAGTCGATGGCTTCCGCCTTTTCTTCGGAGCTTTCGAGTACGTACCAGCTCGAGCCGCCGAGATTGGAGGCATGGGTTGCGCCTTCGATCGAGAGCGCCGGGATGGGTGCTACTCCCCAGTTGCCGGACTGGTCCGGCTGCGCCTTGACGGTGCCGGTGATCCAGACGCCCGTGACGACGGTCGCGACGTCGCCGGAGGTGAAGGTGCCCACCCAGTCGGACCAGCCGTTGGCGGGCTTGTAGATATTCGCCTGCATGATCTTGCCGATGGTTTCGAGCGCCGCCTTCAACGCCGCATTGCCGGCGATGTTCGGCTTGCCTTCCTTATCGAAATACCATTGCCCGGCCGATTGCATGATGATGCGCACGAGACCGGCGTCGTTCGGGTCGAGGCCCATCATCTTCTTGCCGGTCTTCTCTTCGACCTGCTTTCCGATCTCGATGAAGCGGTCCCAGGTGAGATCCTGCATGTCTTCCGGCTTGAAGCCGGCGGCTTCCAGATAATCCTTGCGGTAATAAAGACCCGTGACGCCGGAATCGAAAGGCATTCCGTAGACCTGCCCGTCGAGGGTCATGAGCTCGACCTTGTAGGGGGCGAAACCCGAATAATCGACGGTGCCGGACAGAGGCGCGAAGGCGCCCGGGAAGGATTGAAGATATTTCTGAGCGCCGTAATCCTCGATGAGCACGATGTCGGGGAGCGCGTCGGCGGTGCCTGACGAAAGCCCGGTCTGCAGCTTCTGCTCGACGTCGAGCTTGGCGAAATCGACGATGTTGAAGGTGACGTCCGGATGCGTTTTCGTATAGCGGGCGCCCGCCTCCTTCATGATCGCGACGTTGAAATTCGGGTCCCAGCACCAGATGGTGATTTCCTTGGCCTGCGCCGCGGTCACCCCCAGGAAGCTTGCGCCCGCGAGAGCCAGCCCGGCGATACGCGGCAGATAGGCACGCGTCTGAATGTCCATTGTTCCCTCCCGAAATCGTGTTCCCCGAGACAGTCCTCTCTGTCCCGGCGGGAGTATTTCTCAAAACTCGGGTAGACGCAATTATTTTCAGTAAATTTTTACCTCGCTTTTATGAGCGGCGACGGCGCTTTCGGCCGTCTAGCCTGCACAAGCCATCTTGCTAGCATCGCATGCGTCTCCTATATTGGGGGAAAGGAGTATTGAGGCATGGGTGCCCCACAGCTTTCGGTCCGAAGTGCAAAAGCGCGTGATCTGGCGCGCCGACTTGCACGGCGAGAGAACCGCTCCATCGCTGACATCGTCGAGCGTGCTCTTGAGTTATATGAAACCAGAGAAGCTGGCCGAGAGCCTGCGAGTGCTTTCTATGCGCGCTTGTTCGAGAGTTGCGGCACGGACATCGACCTCGAGGGTGTGATCAGAGAGAGCCGCAAGGCTCATCCGGGTCCTGACCTTTGATTTTCGTAGACACCAACGTCATTTCGGAAACGCTGCGCAAGACACCTTCCGAAGCCGTCATCGCTTGGCTCGTGCGCTATGATGCAGAGCTTGCACTCCCGACGGTTACGATCGCCGAAATCGCCTATGGCATCCAGAAAATTGTGCCGGATCAGCGCGCCGGCCGTCTGCAGCATGGCCTCGATGGTTGGCGGCAGCGCTTCGCCGACCGGATATACGGTCTGACGGAAGAAGCGGCGATGGAATACGGTGAAATCATGGGTACGGCATCGAGGCACGGCCACGTCATGTCGGCGCCGGATGGGATGATTGCCGCTATAGCCAGAGTGAACGGCGGGCGATTGGCCACGCGCAACCTGGCGGATTTCGCCACGGCAGGGCTCGAATTGATTTCACCCTGGGATTTTTAGAACCGGCTCGGCCGATACGATATCATCTGCCTTGTTCGCGGTCTCGGCCGGCGCCGGCGTGCTGCCGCGCCAGACGATTTCCGTCCCGAAAACCACCTTCTTGGCGACCTCGCGGCCCGAAAGCCGCTCGAGCAGCAGGTCGACGGCGGTTTCGCCGATCAGTTCCGCCGGGATCTTCACCGTGGAAAGCGGCGGCCCGAGAAACTGCGCGACCGGGATGTCGTTGAAGCTGGCGACCGCGATATCTTCGGGAATCCTGAGCCCCATCTCGTGGATGGCCCTGTAGGCGCCGAGCGCCATATTGTCGTTGCAGGTGATGAGGATCTTCGGCGGATTGGGCTTCGACAGCATCGCCTTGGCAAGCTTGTAGCCGCTGTCCGGCGTCATCGGCTCGACCATGCACAATTCCGGATCATAAAGCCCGGCCCTGGTCATCCAGTCGATATAGGTGCGGCAACGGCGCTCCGAATGGATGTTGTCGGGCCCGTAGAAAGCGTCGATCCAGCCGATGAAGCCGATGCGCCGGTAGCCCATGGCATGCACCGCCTCCAGGAGCCGGGTCATCGCCAGCGAGACGTCGCTGAGCACGGTGTCTTCCATGTCTCCGGCGGGTGCGTAATCGGCAAAGACGAGGTGGCGGCTGTGGCGGCGCAGCCATTCGAGCTCATCGCCGTAATAGTGGCCGACGGCCACCACGCCCGAGGCGCCCTCCAGGATCGTCGCTTCCGGAGGGTTGCCGGTGAGAAAGACCTTGACGACTTCGCTCTTCAGCGCCTGGCAGCGGCTCTCGATGCCAAGCCGAACGCCGACATAATAGGGATCGGCGAGTTCCTGGGCGGGATCGAGGAAGTGCACGAGCGCGATCTTCAGCCCGACGCCGACCGCTTGTGCGGCGGCACGACTGCGATTGCGTGGCGTCGCATAGTTGAGCGCTTCCGCCGTTTCGATGATCGCCTGGCGTTTCCTGGTGGAGATAGACAGTGTCGGATCGTAGTTGAGGACGCGCGAGACGGTTGCCGACGATACGCCGACGGCCGACGCGATTTCCTTGATTGTGACCATTCGGTTCCATCCGTCCTTCTGCCGTGCCGCGCTGGAGTATTCCGTTTAGTAAATTTTTATCGCGGCTTTTTCAATCGCAAGCCGCAGCCAACGTGGTCACGGATTCGTTGGTCCTCGCATTGCGGCCCGTGGCAGGTACGCTCGCATACATGCCGGTGGTGCGGAACTCGGTCGGGCTCGCGCCGAAGACGCGGCGGAATACCTTGGCGAAATAGTTGGGGTCCTCGAAGCCGGACAGGATGGCGACTTCCTTGACCGGCAGATCCGCGGTCTTGGTCAGCAGCTTTACGGCCCTCTGCAGGCGCTTCTGCAGCACGAATTCCGCCGGCGGCATGCCTTCGCTGGCGGCGAAGGCCCGGGAGAAATGGGCGCGGCTCAGGCCCGAAATGCGCGCGAGCTCCTCGACCGGAAGTGGCTTGTCGAGATTGCCCAGGATGTGATCGATCACGTGCTGCATCTTCCGGTATTCTTCACTAAGGACCGGATGCGATCCGAAGACATCGTCATAGAGCGCCATCGCCGCCTCATAGGCGATCGCCGAGGCGCTGCCCGGTGTCTCGCCGCCGGCGATGAGGCGCAGGCTGCAGTCGGCAAGATGTTCCACGGTATCCGGCTGCAACCTTATGATGGGACCGGTGACGGCGAGAATGGCGCGGTGGATCCTCAGCGCTTCCTCGCCGTTCATGGAGATCCAGAAGAATTCCCAGCGCCCGCCTTCCTCCAGCCAATAGCGGTGATTGTGGGGGACGAGCAGGAGCAGCGTCTCGCCCGGACGCACGCGGTGGGTGCGGTTTTCATATCGCAGGTTGCCGGCCCCGCCGATCGTGTGCTGCAGGACGGTGAAGGGCGTCTGGCCGCGCTTGCGGCCGTCCCAATCGTAGCTTGCATCGGTCCTGATCTCGTAGCCGGTACTCGTCGGCATCGTGTGCAGGCTCTGGCGTCCCCGCGGCAGTGAGACCGTCCGCATCGCCGGTCCCCGATCGATCAGTTGCTGCAGCACAGAATTACCCATGAAAGCACAATACCTCTCTAGTCGCGCACCCGATTATACACATAATGCCCCCAGATCGCGCAAGACATACGGTTATCGCGGCGTTTGACGAGGGGTTGGCGAGGAGGATGCCGCATTGCCGATCCCGGTCAGCCAATGAATTGATTTTACCCTTTTAGCGCGTAGGTCGCAGTCTGAGGAGGAATAGCACGGCCATGGCCAGCTTCAAGATCGCCATCATCGGCGCCGGCAGCATCGGCTTCACCAAGAAGCTCTTCACCGACATTCTTTCCGTGCCGGAGCTCCGGGACGTCGAGTTCGCGTTGACGGATCTGAGCGAGCACAACCTCGCCATGATCAAGTCTATCCTCGACCGGATCGTCGAGGCGAACGAACTGCCCACGCGGGTGACGGCGACGACCGACCGCCGCAAGGCGCTGGAAGGTGCGCGCTACATCATCAGCTGCGTGCGCGTCGGCGGCCTCGAGGCCTATGCCGACGATATTCGCATTCCATTGAAGTACGGCGTCGACCAATGCGTCGGCGACACGATCTGCGCCGGCGGCATCCTCTACGGCCAGCGCAACATTCCGGTGATCCTGGATTTCTGCAAGGACATCCGCGAGGTGGCTGAGCCCGGCGCCAAGTTCCTCAACTATGCCAACCCGATGGCGATGAACACCTGGGCGGCGATCGAATACGGCAAGGTCGACACGGTCGGTCTCTGCCACGGCGTCCAGCACGGGGCCGAGCAGATCGCCGAGATTCTCGGCGCCAGGGACGGGGAGCTCGACTACATCTGCTCCGGCATCAACCACCAGACATGGTTCGTCGATGTCCGTCTCAACGGCCGCAAGGTCGGCAAGGACGAACTCGTCGCCGCCTTCGAGGCACATCCCGTCTTTTCCAAGCAGGAGAAGCTCCGGATCGACGTATTGAAGCGCTTCGGCGTCTATTCGACCGAAAGCAACGGACATCTGTCCGAATACCTGCCCTGGTACCGCAAGCGTCCGGACGAGATCTCCAGATGGATCGACATGTCGGACTGGATCCACGGGGAGACCGGCGGGTATCTCCGCTATTCGACCGAGACCCGCAACTGGTTCGAGACCGAATATCCGCGCTTCCTCGAAGAGGCGGGCCGGCCGCTGGAAACGATCAGGCGCTCGAACGAACATGCGAGCCGCATCCTCGAAGCGCTCGAGACGGGTCGGGTCTATCGCGGCCACTTCAACGTCAAGAACAACGGCGTGATCACCAACCTGCCGGCAGATGCGATCATCGAATCCCCCGGCTTCGTCGATCGGTTCGGCATCAACATGGTGGCAGGCATCACGTTGCCGGAGGCCTGTGCGGCCACCTGCATCTCGTCGGTCAACGTCCAGCGCATGTCCGTTCATGCGGCGATCACCGGCGACATCGATCTCCTGAAGCTCGCGGTGCTGCACGACCCGCTGGTCGGCGCCATCTGCACGCCGGAGGAAGTCTGGCAGATGGTCGACGAAATGGTGGTCGCGCAGGCCAAATGGCTGCCGCAATATGCCCATGCGATCGACGCGGCCAAGGAAAGGCTCGCCCGCGCCACGGTCGCCACCCGGGAGTGGAAGGGCGCCGCGCGTCGCGAGGTGCGCTCGATCGAGGAGATCCGCGCGGAGAAGGAAGCGGCGAAGCTGCGCGCTGCGGGGTAGAAGAGTGGCTACCTCTGCCCGGAATTGCCCCTCACCCTAACCCTCTCCCCGCAGGCGGGGAGAGGGGGGACTTAGGCGGGCGCTGCGAGTCTCCTTCTCCCCGCTGGCGGGGAGAAGGTGGCCGGCAGGCCGGATGAGGGGCAATCCCCGGTCGGGGCGGATAGCAGGGCAAATCGCCCGCAATCGAGATGACGCGCGAGGTCACCTGCGTGAGGAGATGCGGGTGCCACGAAGGAAGAGGAGCGCCGGCCGCCCCGGCTCGGCGAAGACAGGAGGGAGAACCTGGGACAATGAAAACGCATCGACTGAATATGACCGCGAGCCTGCTGATCGGCATATCTGCCTTTGCCGTGCAGGCCTTCGCATCCGAGCCGACCGTGGTGCCCGAGCAGCCGCCCTTTCCGGCACAGGGCAAAATCACCTATGTGTCGCGCGATTCCATTCTCGAGTTCAAGGCGCTGCCCGAATACAGGGAGCCCGAATGGGTCACGGAGAAATTCGTCAAGGCCGGCAAGCTGCCGCCGGTGGCCGAGCGGCTTCCGAAGGAGCCGATGGTTTTCAAGGCCGGCAACATGCCGGACGGCATGGGCGTCTATGGCGATGTCATGCGCCACGTCATCGGTGGCCGGCCGGAAGGCTGGAACTACAGCGCCGGCCAGACTCAAGGATGGGGCGGCATCGACATCGGCATGTTCGAGTGCCTGACGCGCACCGCGCCGCTCTTCCAGGTCGAGGCCGACGATATGGAGCCGCTGCCGAATCTGGCGAAAAGCTGGGACTGGTCGGAGGACGGCCGCAAGCTGACCATGCATCTGATCGAGGGCGCGAAATGGTCGGACGGCGATCCCTTCGACGCCGATGACGTCATGTTCTACTGGGAGGACAATGTCCTCGACTCGAGCGTTTCGCCGTTGAACGGCGCGACGCCCGAAACCTTCGGCGAGGGCACGACGCTCAAGAAGATCGACCAGTATACGGTCGAATGGACCTTCAAGGAGGCCTTCCCGCGCCAGCATCTTTTCGCAATGGCCTACGGTACCTTCTGCCCCGGCCCGTCGCATATCCTCAAGACCAAGCATCCGAAATATGCCGGCACGACCTATAACGAATACAAGAACGGCTTCCCCGCCGAATATATGAACCTTCCGGTGATGGGTGCATGGGTGCCGGTCGCCTATCGTCCTGACGACATCATCGTGCTGCGCCGCAATCCTTATTACTGGAAGGTCGACGAGGCCGGCAATCAGTTGCCCTACCTCAACGAGCTCCACTACAAGCTCTCGACCTGGGCCGACCGCGACGTGCAGGCGATCGCGGGTTCGGGCGATATCTCGAACCTCGAACAGCCGGAAAACTTCGTGGAGTCGCTGAAGCGCGCCGCCAATGAGAGCGCCCCGGCGCGGCTCGCCTTCGGCCCGCGCGTCATCGGCTACAACATGCACATGAACTTCTCCGGCAATGGCTGGGGAGACCCGGACGAACGCGCGAAGGCGGTGCGGGAGCTCAACCGCAATCTGGACTTCCGTAAGGCCGTCACCATGGCGGTCGACCGCAAGAAGCTTGGGGAGGCTCTGGTGAAGGGCCCCTTCACGGCGATCTATCCGGGCGGGCTTTCCTCCGGCACGAGCTTCTATGACCGGAACTCCACCATCTACTACCCCCACGATCTCGAAGGCGCCAAGGTGCTTCTCGAAAAGGTGGGGCTCAAAGACACGGACGGCAACGGCTTCGTCAATTTCCCGGCCGGCAAGCTTGGCGGCCGCGACGTCGAAATCGTGCTGCTCGTCAATTCCGACTACAGCACCGACCGTAATCTTGCCGAAGGCATGGTTGGGCAGATGGAGAAGCTCGGGCTCCGGGTCGTCCTCAATGCGCTCGACGGCAAGCAGCGCGACGCCGCCAATTATGCCGGCCGCTTCGACTGGATGATTCATCGCAACACGGCGGAATTTGCATCCGTGGTGCAGAATACGCCTCAGCTCGCCCCGACCGGCCCGCGCACCAGCTGGCATCACCGCGCTCCGGAAGGCGGTGAAGTCGATGTCATGCCCCACGAGCAGGAGCTCGTCGACATCGTCAACAAGTTCATCGCCAGCAACGACAATGACGAGCGAACGGAGCTGATGAAGCAGTACCAGAAGGTGGCCACCACCAATGTCGATACCGTCGGCCTGACGGAGTATCCGGGCGCGCTGATCATCAACAAGCGCTTCTCGAACATTCCTCCTGGCGCGCCGATCTTCATGTTCAACTGGGCGGAAGACACGATCATCCGCGAACGGGTCTTCGTTGCCGCCGACAAGCAGGGCGACTACGAACTCTATCCCGAGCAGCTTCCCGGCAAGCCCGGCGAAAGCGGCCCGATCAACTGAAGCTGAACCGCCTCCGCCGGCTCCGAGGAAAGGAGCCGGCGAGGGTGCAAGCCCTTCACGCCGCCGCGAGCCGATGCAGGCATGGCTCTCGCGGAACTCGAGACAGAAGGAAACGGCATGTTCAGATTTCTGCTTGTCCGAATAGCCTCTGCCATTCCGGTGCTGCTCGTCCTGAGCGTGGTGACCTTCGGCATCATCCAGGCACCGCCGGGAGATTACAGCGACTACATCCGCTCGCAGCTCATCAATCAGGGCGGCGCCTCTTTCGAGGAGGCGGATGCCCAGGCACAGGCCTATCGCAAGGAGCATGGCCTCGATAAGCCGCTGCCGATCCAGTACGTCAACTGGATAACGGGCATCGTGACGCGCGGCGATTTCGGCCACAGCCTCTACTACAACAAGCCGGTAGCCGACGTGGTCGGCGAGCGCCTGCCGCGAACGCTGGCGTTGGCGCTCGTATGCCACATTCTGGCGTCGGTGATCGGCATCGCTTTCGGGATCATCGCGGCGACGCGGCAATATTCCTGGATCGACAGCCTGCTTTCGACGGTATCGTTCCTCGGCATGACGGTGCCGCGCTTCCTCATGGCGCTGATCATCGTCTATATCCTCGTCTTCCATTTCAATGTGAGCGAGATCAACAGCTTCCATTCCGCCCGCTACGGCGGGGCGCCCTGGTCCTGGGACAAGTTCGTCGACCTCATCAAGCATGTCTGGCCGGTCGTGGCGATCGCCACCTTCGGCGGGCTCGCCTACAATATGCGGGTGATGCGGGGCAATCTCCTCGATACGCTGAACGCGCAATATGTCGAAACCGCACGCGCCAAGGGCCTGAGCGAGGGCGCGGTCGTCATGCGCCATGCGGTGCCGAACGCTTTGCACCCGCTCATCATGTATCAGGGCGTCGTGCTTCCCTACATGCTGACCGGCGAGATCGAGACGGCGATCATCTTCGCGCTGCCGACCGTCGGGCCGGCGATCGTCGGCTCCATGTGGGTGGGCGACGTCTATGTGACGGCGACCTTCATGCTGGTCCTCTCCGCGACGCTGATCGTCGGCAACATCATCGCCGACATGATGCTCGCCGCGCTCGATCCGCGCGTGCGCACGGGAGGGGGGGTATACGCATGACCATCGAAGCCGAAAGCACTCTTCCGGTGGCGATCGAGCCCGAGGAAAAGCACCACCACGAGAGCTACTCCGCTCTCGTCTGGCGCCGGTTGAAGCGTTCCTGGACCGGCCTGCTCGGCCTTGTCCTCGTCTGCCTCCTGATCCTGATGGCGGTCTTCGCCGAGTTCCTGTCGCCCGTCGATCCGAAGGCGACGGACGTAGCCTTCGCTCAGCCGCAGACGATCAGCTTCCGGGACAAGGAGGGGAATTTCGTCTTTCCGCCGAGGAGCTATCCGGTGCGGGAGACGGAGGAGCTCGATCCCGTTACCTTCCAGCCGATCATCGGACCGGATTACGACAACCCGCAGGTCCTCGGCTTCTTCGTCAAGGGCGCACCCTACAGGCTCTTCGGGCTGATCCCGGCCGAGCGGCATCTGTTCGGTGCCGTCGACGGTACGCCGGTGCATCTGCTCGGCACCGACAAGTTCGGCCGCGACGTGCTGTCCCGCATCCTCTACGGCTCGCGCATCTCGCTGATGATCGCGCTCACCGTCGTCTTCATCGTCACCGTGGTCGGGACCACCGTCGGCATGGTGTCCGGCTATTTCGGCGGGCGCTTCGATGCCTGGGTGCAGCGTTTCGTCGAACTTGTGCTCGCCTTCCCGCAATTGCCGCTCTATTTGGCGCTCGCCTCACTGATCCCGGTCACCGCGCCGACCAATGTCTTCCTCGCCTTCGTCATCATCGTGATGTCGGCGCTCGGCTGGGCGCAGATGTCGCGCGAGGTGCGCGGCAAGACCCTGGCGCTTGCGCGGATCGAATATGTGCGGGCGGCGATCGCCATCGGCGCCACGGACCGGCGCATCATATTCCAGCACATCTTCCCGAATGTGATGAGCCACGTCATCGTCGCGGTGACGCTCGCCATCCCGCATGTGGTGCTGCTCGAGTCCTTCCTTGGTTTCCTCGGCTTTGCGGTCAAGCCGCCGCTGATCTCCTGGGGGCTGATGCTGCAGGACACGGCGAATTATTCCGCGATTGGTTCCTATCCCTGGATTCTCTCGCCGGTCGCCTTCGTGCTCGTCACCGTTTTCGCCTTCAATGCGCTGGGCGACGGCCTGCGCGACGCAATCGACCCCTATTGAGGAGCATGCCGATGGTAACGATCGAAAGCATTGTCCCGGCACCAGAGGAACGGCGCGACCGCGATATGAAAGATGAGAGGCCGGTGATCGATGCCCGAAAGGTGGCGGTATCCTTCAAGGTCGAGAACGGCACGGTCCAGGCGGTGAAGGATGTTTCCTTCCAGCTTTACCGCCGCGAGACGGTGGCGATCGTCGGCGAATCCGGCTCCGGCAAGTCGGTGACCGCGCGCACCGTCATGGGGCTTCTGTCGAAGCGCGCTACGATCGCGCCGCAGGCGCGCATCGAATATGACGGCAGGGACGTGTTGAAATTCTCGAAGAGAGAGCGCCGGGCGCTGCGCGGCGACCGCATCTCGATGATCTTCCAGGAGCCGATGAGCTCGCTGAACCCGGTCTACACGATCGGCAGCCAGATCATCGAGGCGATCCGGGCGCATCGCCGCGTCAGCCGGCGCGCCGCCGCCGAGCGGGCGCTGGAGCTCTTGCGTCATGTCCAGATCCCCGACCCGGAAGCACGGCTCAACCAGTATCCGCATCAGCTTTCCGGCGGCCAGCGTCAGCGCGTGATGATCGCCATGGCTCTTGCCAACGATCCGGACGTGCTGATTGCCGACGAGCCGACGACGGCGCTCGACGTGACGGTGCAGGCGCAGATTCTCAACCTCATCCGCAAGCTGCAGCAGGAGCTCGGCATGGCGGTGATCCTGATCACGCATGACCTGACGGTGGTCCGCCAATTCTCCGATTACGTCTATGTCATGCAGCTCGGCGAAGTGAAGGAACACAACACGACCGAGGCGCTCTTTGCCGATCCGCAGCACGCCTATACGCGGCGGCTGCTTTCCTCCGAACCCTCCGGTTCGGCCAATCCGCTGCCGGACGACGCGCCAATCCTGCTCGACGGCCGCAATGTCCGTGTCTCCTTTACCGTGAAGAAAGGCGGGTTCTTCAGGCCGGAATTCAAGGAGCTCGTCGCGGTCGACGGGCTCAGCCTCAATCTTCGCCGGCACGAGACCCTCGGGCTCGTCGGCGAGTCCGGTTCCGGCAAGACCACTTTCGGCCAGGCGCTGATCCGGCTTCTCAACACCGATGGCGGCGAGATCTATTTCGAAGGCGAGCCGATCCACGACAAGGACCGCAAGGGCATGCGGCCGCTTCGTTCGAAGATCCAGATCGTCTTTCAGGATCCCTTCTCCTCGCTCAACCCGCGAATGTCGGTCGGCCAGATCATAGAGGAGGGTCTGATCGTCAACGGCATCGGCGAAAACCGAAAGGACAGGCTGAAACGGGTCGAGGACGCGCTTGTCAGCGCCGGCATGCCGTCGAACATCCTTTCGCGCTTCCCGCACGAATTTTCCGGTGGCCAGCGCCAGCGCATCGCGATCGCCCGCGCCGTCGCGCTGGAACCGGAATTCATCCTGCTCGACGAGCCGACCTCGGCGCTCGACCTCTCGGTGCAGGCGCAGATCATCGACCTCCTGCGCCGGCTGCAGGACGAGCGCGGCCTGAGCTATCTCTTCATCTCCCACGACCTGAAAGTCGTGCGCGCGCTCTGCCACCGCGTGGTCGTCATGCAGGACGGCAAGATCGTCGAAGAGGGGCCGGTGAGCGAAATCCTCAACAATCCCAAGACTGCCTACACGGAGCGGCTGGTAAAGGCCGCCTTCGAAGTGGCCGCGTGAGTTCAAACAGAGGCTATCCCATGACGAGACAACCCAGGATTACTTTCATCGGTGCCGGTTCCACCGTTTTCATGAAAAACATCATCGGCGACATATTGCAGCGCCCGGCGCTTTCGGCCGCGACCATCGCCCTGATGGACGTCAACCCCGAGCGGCTCGCCGAAAGCGAGATCGTCGCCGGCAAACTGGCGCGCACACTTGGCGCCGATGCCAGGATCGAAACCCATTCGAACCAGCGCAAGGCTCTGGAAGGAGCGGACTTCGTCGTCGTCGCCTTCCAGATCGGCGGTTACGAGCCCTGCACGGTCACCGACTTCGAAGTGCCTAAGAAATACGGGCTGCGTCAGACGATCGCCGACACGCTGGGCGTCGGCGGCATCATGCGCGGGCTCCGCACCGTGCCGCATCTCTGGAAAATCTGCGAGGACATGCTCGAGGTCTGCCCCGAGGCGATCCTTCTGCAATATGTGAATCCCATGGCGATAAACACCTGGGCGATCGCCGAGAAATATCCGGCGATCAAGCAGGTGGGCCTCTGCCATTCGGTGCAGGGCACGGCCTTCGAGCTTGCCCGGGACCTCGACATTCCACTCGACGAAATCCGCTACCGCGCCGCCGGCATCAACCACATGGCGTTTTATCTCAAGTTCGAGCACCGCCAGAAGGACGGCAGCTATCGCGATCTCTATCCGGACCTGATCCGCGGCTACCGCGAGGGCCGCTTCCCCAAGCCCAGCCACTGGAACCCGCGCTGCCCCAACAAGGTGCGCTACGAGATGCTGACGCGGCTCGGTTATTTCGTCACCGAGAGCTCGGAGCATTTCGCCGAGTACACGCCCTACTTCATCAAGGACGGGCGCCCCGATCTGATCGAGAAATTCGGCATTCCGCTCGATGAATATCCGAAGCGCTGCGTCGAGCAGATCGAGCGCTGGAAGGGGCAGGCGGCCGCCTTCAAGGAGGCGGAGACGATCGAAGTCGCGGAGAGCCGCGAATATGCCTCCTCGATCATGAATTCGGTCTGGACCGGCGAACCTTCGGTCATCTACGGCAACCTCAGGAACAATGGCTGCATCACCTCGCTGCCGGAAAACTGTGCGGCGGAAGTGCCCTGCCTCGTCGATTCATCCGGCATCCAACCGACCTATATCGGCGCCCTGCCGCCGCAGCTCACGGCCCTGATCCGCACCAACATCAACGTCCAGGAATTGACTGTCCAGGCGCTCGTCACCGAGAACCGCGAGCATCTCTATCACGCGGCGATGATGGATCCGCATACCGCCGCCGAGCTCGATCTCGACCAGATCTGGTCGCTCGTGGACGATCTGCTCGCGGCGCACCGCGACTGGATCCCGGAATGGGCCCGTGTGACGAAGAAGGTAGCGGCCGCCTGATTTCTTCTCCCGGTCAGGCGACCAAAACGGCCCCGGAACCGCTCGGTTCCGGGGCCGAATTGTTATGCGGACTGGCGCAACCGCCGCACTCGAGATGCTGGGTTTCAGGGTGAAGACCTAAGACCGGGCGCAAGCCTGTAGTCCAATAGACGTGGTCTGGGAGATGTGGGACAGCGGCTATACGGAGCGCACGCAGGCAACAGTCATGTTTTGCGAAAGGCAGCGCTTTCCGAAACTGGTCTTGGCGGCTTCAAGCCTGCTTTCGACAATGCCTGACTCAAAGGCCGTAACCCACAGTAAGGAAGCTTTAATGATTGAACGATTCCGTAACGTCCTGATCCGCGCGACAGTTGGCGGCCTCGCTTTCAGCGCCATCGCAGTGCCCGGCGCGATGGCCGAGGAGACCAAGGAGCAGGCTCAGGCCGAGTTCGTGAAGCGTGGAACGCTCTCGTGCGACGTCGCAGCAGGCATCGGTCTGGTGCTGGGTTCGTCGAAGGCGCTGGAGTGCGTTTTCGAAGCGGACGGTTTGAAGGCACCACAAAAATATACGGGTACGATCGACAAGCTGGGCCTTGATATCGGCATAACGGCGGAAAGCCAGCTGGTTTGGGCAGTTTACGCGAAGCCGAAAACCAAGCTCAAGGGTGCTCTTGCCGGCAACTATTCCGGCCTTTCCGCCGAATTCGCAGCAGGATTGGGCCTGGGGGCGAAATCCCTGGTCGGCGCGAAAAAGGAGATCGCGCTGCAGCCGCTGAAGATCGAGGGTCAGACCGGACTGAACGTCGCTGTTGGAATTGCCAGTGTTAAGTTGACGCCGGCGAAATAGACGGCACGAGCGGCTTCGCCGCATTCGTCACAGCGCCGCGCGTCTCATCGGACGCGCGGCGCTGTCGCGCTTTTATCTGCTGCCCGTTTCCTTTAGAGCGTTTCAGTGTTTCAAAGAGACACTGAAACGCTCTAAGTCTTTGAAGTTAAGCACTTCACCACGGAAAACCCCTGCACAGTTTTCCTGGAGGTGCTCTAATCGGAGACGATGAGGAACCGTGCGGCAGATCTCCAAAGGTTGGTCGGATGCAGGCGAATGGCGAAAATTCGGCAGAGCAGGGCTCGAGGATCATCCGGCCAATTTTGGATGAAACGCCGCTCAGGGCCGCAAGCTTTATCGTCACCATCTACGGCGACGTGGTGGAGCCGCGCGGCGGCGCGATCTGGATCGGCAACCTGATCGAGATCTGCGCGGGCGTCGGTATCAGCGAGACGCTTGTGAGAACCGCCGTGTCCCGTCTCGTCGCCGCCGGCCAGCTCGCCGGAGAGCGGGAGGGACGGCGCAGCTTCTATCGGCTGACGGATGCCGCACGCGCGGAATTCGCCGCGGCGGCGCGGGTGATCTTCGGACCGCCGGAGGAAGCGAGCTGGCACTTCGTGCAGCTGATGGGTTCGTCGGCCGAGGAGCGGATGCAGATGCTCGAGCGCTCCGGCCATGCGCGGCTGGGCCCCCGGCTCGCGGTCGGCGTGCGGCCGTTCCCGAGCGCGATCATGCCCGCCGTGGTCTTCCGCGCGGAGCCTGCCCAGGGTGCGAGCGAGTTGAAGGCCTTTGCCTCGGGCTGTTGGGACCTCGGACCTCACGCGCAGGCATACCGGCGGTTTCTCGCCTGCTTCGGCAAGCTCGCCGTTCTTCCGGATACCGCTAGGGCGATTGCTCCCGCCGAGTGCCTTTCTGCACGCCTCCTCATGGTACACCAGTTCCGCTTCGTTACGCTCCGCGAGCCGCGCCTGCCGGCCGAGATTCTGCCCGCTGATTGGCCAGGCGACGAAGCCCGCCGCCTGTTTGCCCGGCTGTACCGCAGCCTGTCTCCCCAGGCGGACCTGCATGTCGCGCGGAACTGCGTCACGCTTACGGGTCCGCTGCCGAAGGCGACCGGGGCGACGGAGCATCGGCTTCGAATGCTGTGCGGTGAAGCTGCGCCTGGGAAATCCGGCAACCCCGTTTAACGTGCCGCGCTCCTTCGTTCCTCATTCCTGTCACGAGTACGAAGATGGACGAAAATACCCGCCCGATCTCACTCGCTAAATGTCACAGAAAAATGTGTAAATGACGTTGAAGTGTGACATGTCCTGCGCTAAATTCTAACGGATCGGTCAAAAGGAACTGCATCGACATCACTCCCGAACGCCTCCGGCGGAGGAGAGAGCAGCATGTATGCTCAAATGGTGAAGACGGATGCCCCTCGGGTCAAAAGCCCCGACGATATGGACCCGCAAGAGCGCGCTTTCCAGGAGCGGATCGACGCGGGTCAGAAGATCGAGCCGAAGGAATGGATGCCCGAAGGCTACCGCAAGACGCTCATCCGCCAGATCAGCCAGCACGCCCATTCCGAGATCGTCGGCCAGCTTCCCGAAGGCAACTGGATCACCCGCGCCCCGACGCTGGAGCGCAAGGCGATCCTGCTCGCCAAGGTTCAGGACGAGGCGGGGCATGGTCTCTATCTCTACTGCGCCGCCGAGACACTGGGGGTGAGCCGCGACGCGCTTTACGAGCAGCTCCATACCGGCAAGGCCAAGTATTCGTCGATCTTCAATTATCCGACGCTCAGCTGGGCGGATATCGGCGCCATCGGCTGGCTGGTCGACGGCGCGGCGATCATGAACCAGGTGCCGCTGCAGCGCTGCTCCTACGGCCCCTATTCGCGCGCGATGATCCGCATCTGCAAGGAGGAGAGCTTCCATCAGCGGCAGGGCTACGACATCCTGATCAAGATGATGAAGGGCACGCCTGACCAGAGGGCCATGGTGCAGGACGCACTGAACCGCTGGTGGTGGCCGTCGCTGATGATGTTCGGCCCGTCGGACGACGCCTCGGTCCACTCGGCCCAGTCGATGGCGTGGAAGATCAAGCAGAACTCCAACGACGAACTCAGACAGAAATTCGTCAACCAGACGGTTCCACAGGCCGAATATCTCGGCCTGACCGTCCCCGATCCGGATCTGAAGTGGAACGAGGAAAAAGGTGGCTACGATTTCGGCGAGCCGGACTGGAACGAATTTTTCGAGGTGATCGCCGGCAATGGCCCTTGTAATGCCGAGCGTCTCGGCGCGCGCAGGAAGGCCTGGGAGGACGGCGCCTGGTTCCGGGACGGCCTGACGGCGCATGCCGAAAAGGCCGCACTTCGCGCGCAGCCGGTCGCCGCCGAATGAACATCGGGAGCGAGACGTTATGTCCAGCGAATGGCCCCTCTGGGAAGTCTTCATCCGCGGCCAGCACGGCCTGAACCATCGCCATGTCGGCAGCCTGCACGCACCGGATGCCGAAATGGCGATCAATAACGCCCGCGACGTCTATACCCGCCGCAACGAGGGCGTCAGCATCTGGGTGGTGCGTTCGAGCGACATAGCGGCAAGCGCGCCCTCGGAAAAAGGCCCGTTGTTCGAGCCTGCGAATGCGAAGGTCTACCGGCACCCGACTTTCTTCGACATTCCGGATGAGGCGGGGCACATGTGATGGTTCAGGCAACCGCGATGCAGGCGGTCGTCGACAGGGCCGCTCTCTTCGACTTCCTGCTCGGCATGGGCGACAATACATTGATCCTCGGCCATCGTCTTTCGGAATGGTGCGGCCACGCCCCGGCTCTCGAAGAGGACATCGCGCTCGCCAACACGGCACTCGACCTCATCGGCCAGACGCAGCTCTGGCTCGGCCTTGCAGGCGAGGTCGAAGGAAAGGGCCGCAGCGCGGACGATCTTGCCTATCTCCGCGACGCGCGCGACTTCCGCAATCTGCTGCTCACCGAGCGGCCGAACGGCGATTACGGCGGGACGCTGATGCGTCAGTTTCTGTTCGATGCATGGCACTATCTCGCACTGAAAGGCCTTCGCAGCTCCTGCGAGCCGCGCATCGCCGCGATCGCCGAGAAAGCGTCGAAGGAGGTGGCCTACCATCTCGAACGGAGCCGCGATCTCGTGATCCGCCTCGGTGACGGAACGGCGGAAAGTCACGCCCGTATGCAGGAGGCGCTGGTCGATATCTGGCCCTATACCGGCGAGATGTTCGTGAGCGCGGCGCACGACCTCGTCCTTGCGGCCGCCGGCGTCGCGCCGGAGCCGGAGAGCTTGAAGGCCGAATGGCATGCGCTGGCCGCTGAGACACTTCGCGCGGCGACGCTCGAAAAACCGGAGGACCGCTATATGCACAAGGGCGGCAAGCGCGGCCTCCATACGGAGCATCTCGGCTATGTGCTCGCCGAGATGCAGTTCCTGCAGCGCGCCTATCCCGGCGCCAGCTGGTAGGAGGCTCATATGGCAACGGCGATACGCCCCTCGATCGCGGATGTATGGCACTGGCTGTCGCAAGTGCCGGATCCGGAAATTCCGGTCATCTCCGTGACCGACCTCGGCATCGTCCGCAACGTCGACTGGGATGGCGAAACGCTGGTGGTGACGGTGACGCCGACCTATTCGGGCTGTCCCGCCACGGCGGTCATCAATCTCGATATCGAGCGGCGGCTCAAGGAGAACGGCATCGAGAGTGTCAGGCTCGAACGCCAGCTCTCGCCCGCCTGGACCACCGACTGGATCAGCGCCGAGGGCCGCGAAAAGCTTGAAAGCTATGGCATTGCGGCCCCCGTCGACGGCACCGGAGCGGAGGGCAGGCTGTTGAAACGGATCGAAGGCCTCGAGGGCGGCGCGGCGCTGACGGTCTCCTGTCCGCGCTGTGGCTCCGCCCGGACCGATAAGGTCAGCCAGTTCGGATCGACGCCCTGCAAAGCGAGCTATCGCTGCCGGGACTGTCTGGAGCCCTTCGATTATTTCAAATGCATCTGACGTAATGCGAGGCGGGAAGAACGCTCAAATGGCACGTTTTTATCCTCTTCAGGTCACCGAAGTCCGGCGCGATACGCGCGATGCCGTGGTCGTGACGCTCGAGCCGCGCGAGGAGGACCGCGCCGCCTTCGATTTCACGCAAGGGCAATATCTGACGTTCCGCCGCCTCTTCGGCGGCGAGGAGCTGCGCCGTTCGTATTCGATCTGCGCCGGTCTTGACGAAGGCGCCCTGAAGGTCGGCATCAAGCGCGTCGATGACGGCTGCTTCTCCAGCTGGGCAAATGAGGAGCTCGAGCCCGGAGACACGCTGGAAGCCATGCCGCCGATGGGCGCCTTCTTTACGCCTATCGAGCCGGAGGCCGCCAAACACTATCTCGGCTTTGCAGGCGGCAGCGGCATCACGCCGGTGCTCTCGCTCATAAAGACGGTGCTCGCGCGCGAGCCGCGGTCCGCGTTCACGCTTGTCTACGCCAACCGCCACTTCAGCTCGATCATGTTCCGCGAGGAACTGGACGACCTCAAGAATCTCTATCTGGGGCGGCTTTCCGTTCTGCACGTCCTCGAGAGCGAAGCCCAGGAGATCGACCTGTTCAGCGGGCGGCTCGATCGGGAAAAATGCACTGCCCTCTTCCGGAGCTGGATCGACGTAACGTCGGCCGATACCGCCTTCATCTGCGGGCCGGAACCGATGATGCTTGGCGTTGCCGCAGCACTTCGCGCGCATGGCCTTGGCGACGACCGGATCAAGTTCGAGCTGTTCGCCGCCTCCCAGCCCGGCCGCGCCCGGCGCAAGGTCGAAACCGCCGCCGGCGCCGACAGCCGGGCGCGCTGCGAGGCGACCGTCACACTCGACGGCGCCACGCGCAGCTTCACATTTCCGAAAGAGGGGATGAGCCTCCTCGAAGCGGCGCTCGAAAACAGGATGGACGCGCCATTCGCCTGCAGGGCGGGGGTCTGCTCCTCGTGCCGCGCCAAGGTGCTGGAAGGCGAGGTGGAGATGGAGAGCAACAATGCGCTCGAGGACTACGAGGTGGAGCAGGGCTATGTGCTGACCTGCCAATCCTATCCGCTCAGCGACCGGATCGTCGTCAGCTACGATCAGTGACCGCCGATGCCGAGCCGACGCTGAAGCTGAACTGACGGGAGGACCATCCGATGAACGTAGTGGCGGACCGGCCGCGCCGGCTCGAAAGCTATATCGCCGGCGCCTGGATGCGCGGATCGAAGGACGGCGTGACCCTTTGCGACGCTGCGACCGGCGCGCCGGTGGCGCTCGTCGATTCCAGCGGCATCGATTTCGCTGCTGCGCTTGCCTATGGACGCGAAAAGGGCGGGCCGGCGCTCCGCCGCATGTCGTTCCACGAACGGGCGATGATGCTGAAGGCGCTTGCCCAGGCACTGATGGAGCGCAAGGAGGAATTCTATGCGCTGTCCACCGCCACCGGCGCCACGCGCCCGGACAGCTGGATCGATATCGAAGGCGGCATCGGCACGCTTTTCTCCTACGCCTCGAAGGGCAGGCGGGAACTGCCGAACAGCCATGTGCTCCTCGACGGCGACGTCGAGGCGCTGTCGCGCGATGGCACCTTTTCCGCCCAGCATATCCTGACGCCGCGTCAGGGCATCGCGGTGCACATCAATGCCTTCAACTTTCCCTGCTGGGGCATGCTCGAAAAGCTCGCGCCGACGCTGCTGGCGGGGATGCCTGCGATCGTCAAGCCTGCGAGCCAAACCGCCTATCTCGCCGAGCTGGTGGTACGGCGGATCGTCGACACCGGTTTGCTTCCGGAAGGGGCGCTCCAGCTCGTTTGCGGCTCCCCGGGCAATCTTCTGGATCATGTCGGCGACCAGGACGTGGTGACCTTCACCGGCTCGGCCACGACCGGGCGCAAGCTCAAGACCCATCCCGCGATCGTCGGTAATTCGGTGCGCTTCACCATGGAGGCCGACAGCCTCAATGCGGCGGTTCTCGGGCTCGATGCGGCCCCTGGAGCGGAGGAGTTCGGTCTTTTCGTCCGCGAAGTCGCCCGCGAGATGACGTCGAAGGCCGGGCAGAAATGCACGGCCATTCGCAGGGTGATCGCCCCGCGGGCCCATTGCGACGCGCTGATCACCGCTCTCGGCGAGCGGCTTGCCAAGGTTCCGCTCGGCGATCCCGCCGACGAGAACGTGCGGATGGGGCCGCTCGCAAGCCGTGATCAGCGCGAAGAGGTGAGGGCGCGCATCCTCGATCTCACCACGGATGCAGAGATCGTTGCGGGCGATCCGGCAAGACCGCAGCTTGTCTCCGGCGATGCGGAGGCGGGGGCTTTCCTCAATCCCGTTCTTCTCTATTGCGATAGTCCCGACGCAGCGCGGTCGGTTCACGACGTCGAGGCCTTCGGCCCCGTGAGCACGGTCATGCCCTATGATACGGCGGAAGAGGCGGTTGACCTCGTCAGGCGCGGAAGGGGGAGCCTCGTCACCTCCGTCTTCACCAATGATCCCGATATTGCGCGGGAGCTGGTGATCGGCATGGCGCCGTTCCACGGCCGCGTGATGATCGGCAACCGCCTGAGCGCGAAATCGTCGACCGGGCACGGCTCGCCCTTGCCGGGTCTCGTCCATGGCGGCCCCGGCCGGGCCGGCGGCGGCGAGGAACTGGGCGGCATGCGGGGCGTCAGGCACTACATGCAGCGCACGGCCGTCCAGGGCGCGCCGGGCCTCGTCGCTGCCGTCACCGGCCGCTGGATGGAGGGTGCGCCGGCGCGGTCCGGGGGCGAGCACCCCTTCCGCAAGTCGCTCGCCGAGCTGCGGGTCGGCGACCAGATCGTCACGGAGACGCGCACCGTTACGCTCGAAGACATCGAGCACTTCGCCGAATTTACCGGCGATACCTTCTACGCGCATATGGACGAGGAGGCCGCACGCGCCAATCCGTTCTTCGACGGCCGGGTCGCGCATGGCTATCTCGTCGTCTCTCTGGCCGCCGGTCTCTTCGTCGATCCCGCCCCGGGGCCGGTGCTCGCAAATTACGGCGTCGACGGGCTGCGGTTCCTGACGCCCGTCTATCCCGGCGATGCGCTTCAGGTCCGGCTCACCTGCAAGGAGATCAGTCCGCGAATAAACTCCGACTACGGGGAGGTGCGATGGGACTGCCGCGTCACCAACCAGACTGGCGCAACCGTCGCCCAATATGATGTATTGACGATGGTGGCGAAGACCGGAAGCGGGGAAGAATGATGACGGAGCAGGAGACGCGGCATCTGGTGATGACCGTTCTGATGACGCCGGACATGGCGAATTTCAGCGGCAAGGTGCATGGCGGCGCGCTTTTGAACCTGCTCGACCGGGTGGCCTTCTCCTGCGCGTCGCGCTTTTCCAAGCAATATGCGGTGACGCTCTCCGTGGACCAGGTGATCTTCAAGGAGCCGATCCATGTCGGCGAACTCGTCACCTTCCGCGCGGCCATCAACTATGCCGGCCGCACCTCGATGGAGGTCGGAATAAGGGTGGAGGCGGAAAACATCCGGGCGGGCACGCGGCGGCACACCAATTCCTGCTATTTCACGATGGTCGCCGTCGACGATGCGGGCCGGCCCGTCACGGTTCCGGAGTACCACCCGGAGACGGCAACCGAAAAACGCCGCCACCAGGCGGCCGAGCTGCGCCGCACACTTCGGCGGGAATTCGCCCATCGGCTGAAGACGGTCGCCGAAACGGGGCGGGATGTTGGGGAGTAGGACTGCTCGTCTGGCTCCGACACCGCCCGCTCGTCACCGACCCCTGAATTCCGGGTTGCGTTTGTCGAGGAAGGCTGTCACGCCCTCTGCATAGTCGGCGCTGCGGCCGGCTTCGCGCTGCAGGTCGCGTTCGAGGTCGAGCTGTTCGTCGAAGGAATGGGTGGCGGCGGCCTGGATCGCGCGCTTGGTCAGACCGAGCCCCCTGGTCGGCCCGGCAGCGAGCCGAACGGCGAGCGCGGAGGCCTCGTCCATCAGCGCCGCGTCGTCGACGGCGCGCCAGATCAGGCCCCAGCTCGCTGCCGTCTCCGCGTCCAGCGGTTCGGCCGTCATCGCCAGCGCCTTGGCGCGCGCTTCGCCGACGAGCCGCGGCAGGCTCCAGGTTCCGCCGGAATCGGGCACCAGTCCGATTTTCGCGAAGGCCTGGATGAAGCGGGCGGAACGGGCGGCAAGCGTGATGTCGCAGGCAAACGCGATGTTGGCGCCGGCCCCCGCGGCAACTCCGTTGACGGCGCAGACGACCGGTTTCTCCAGGCTTCGGATCAGCTTCAGGAGCGGGTTGTAAAAGGTTTCGATCGTGCGACCGAGGTCCGGTGCGCCGCCCTTGCGGGGATCGCGGTCGCCGAGGTCCTGGCCCGCGGAAAAGCCGCGCCCCGCTCCCGTCAGCATCACGGCACGCACATCGTCGTCCGAACGGGCGCGCTCGAAGCCGGCGCGCAGTGCGAGATGCATTTCCTCGTTGAAGGCGTTGAGCTTGTCGGGCCGGTTGAGCGTCAGGCGCAAGACGCCGGCCTCAAGCGCCGACAGTACGGTGTCGGAATCGGGCATGTTTCCTCCCTGCACCCTCTGGGCCTCGCCAATAAAAGCCTTGCATGGACCGATCGGCCGGTCAATCATGCCCCGCACGGAGGACGAGCATCGTGCCCCTCAGCATCGTGCATAGAGGCGGGATCGCCGTCGTCGCCACCGGCAATCCCCTGCGCTACGTTTTTCACGCCGAGCGCGCCGCACGGCGCCCACCGGCGCTTGCCGGCATCGAGCCGCGCCCGATCCGTTCGGCGGCGGTGATCGGCGGCGGCACCATGGGAACCGGCATCGCCGCGGCGCTGCTTCACGCCGGTCTTCCGCTCGTCCTGGTCGAGCGTGACGAGGCGGCGGTGGAACGGGCGCTTGCCAGGCTGCGCACAATCTTCGACGGGGCGGTGAAACGCGGGCGCATCTCCGCCGGGCTTGCGGCCGAGCGCCTTGCAGGCGTCACGGGCTCGACGGATTATACCGCGATCGCGGAGGCGGATCTGATCATCGAGGCGGTCTTCGAGGATTTGGACGTGAAGCGCGATGTCTTTCGAAGGCTCGCCGCCGTCTGTCGCGCTGACGTCATTCTCGCGACGAACACATCCTATCTCAATCCCGAACGGATCGCCGCGGACATCGGGAGCCGGGAGCGGTTTCTCGGGCTGCATTTCTTCAGCCCGGCGCAGGTGATGAAGCTTCTCGAAATCGTGCCCACGCAAGCGACGGCGCCCGACGTGCTGGCGACCGGTTTCGCGCTGGCGCGGATGCTCAACAAAATCCCCGTACGCGCGGGTATCTCGGACGGTTTCATCGGCAACCGGATTCTCAAGGTGACGCGGGCCCAGGCCGAGCGGCTGCTGCTCAGCGGCGCGACACCGGCCGCCGTCGATGCCGCCCTGCGCGCCTTCGGGCTGCCGATGGGACCATTCGAGGCGCAAGACCTCGGCGGGCTGGATATCGCCGCCTTCCAGCGCGGTGCCGCCCGCGCCCGCGGCGAGACGACTTTTGCGCCGGTTGCCGATCGCCTCTCGGCGATCGAGCGCTTCGGGCAGAAGAGCGGCGGCGGCTGGTACGACTACGCGCCGGGCGACCGCACGCCACGGCCCTCCGCGACGGTCGCCCGCATCATCGCGGAGGAGGCTCGGGGCTGGCCCCGGCGCGATTGGGGCGAGGCGTCCATCGTCGGCTGCGTCCTCTGGCCGATGGTGAACGAGGCTGCGCGGATTCTCGAAGATGGAACGGCTCTGAGGGCTTCCGATATCGATCTCGTGGAGATCCACGGCTACGGCTTTCCACGCTGGCGGGGCGGACTGATGCATCATGCCGAGGCGCACGGGCTTCACAAGGTCGCGGGGGAGCTGAGTGCGCTTGCGGAGGCGGGGCTCGCCGATCCCCCTTGCGATCCGCTGCTCCGGGCTGCCTCGCGAGGCAGCTTCCTTTGACGGGCGCCCCCGGGGCCACGGGGCGGGCATTTTGTCTCGGCAGGCCGAGCCGGGTTGCGCAAACAGTCACGTTTTCCTAGGAGGACCGTTTCGGATTTAAGAACAGACAGGTCCTGCCTTGATCGAGACCCCATACTACCTCATCGACAAAGCCAAGCTTACCCGCAACATGGAAAGGATCGCCCATGTGCGCGAGAAATCCGGCGCCAAGGCTTTGCTGGCGCTGAAGTGCTTCGCCACCTGGTCGGTTTTCGACCTCATGCGCGACTATATGGACGGCACCACGTCGTCCTCGCTCTTCGAGGTGAGGCTCGGCCGCGAGCGGTTCGGCAAGGAAACCCATGCCTATAGTGTCGCCTATGGTGACAACGAGATCGACGAAGTGGTCTCTCACGCCGACAAGATCATCTTCAACTCGATCTCGCAGTTGGAGCGTTTTGCCGACAAGGCGGCGGGCATCGCGCGCGGACTGCGACTCAACCCTCAGGTGAGTTCCTCGAGCTTCGATCTCGCCGATCCCGCGCGTCCCTTCAGCCGCCTCGGCGAGTGGGACGTGGCGAAGGTCGAGCGCGTCATGGACCGGGTCAACGGCTTCATGATCCACAACAATTGCGAGAACAAGGATTTCGGCCTCTTCGACCGGATGCTCGGCGAGATCGAGGAAAGGTTCGGCGCGCTCATCGCCCGCGTCGATTGGGTCAGCCTCGGCGGCGGCATCCACTTCACCGGGGACGACTATCCGGTCGACGCCTTTTCGGCGCGCCTCAGGGCATTTTCCGACCGCTACGGCGTTCAGATCTATCTGGAGCCGGGCGAAGCTTCGATCACGAAGAGCACGACGCTGGAAGTGACGGTCCTCGACACGCTCTACAACGGCAAGAATCTCGCCATCGTCGACAGTTCGATCGAGGCGCATATGCTGGACTTGTTGATCTATCGCGAGACCGCCAAGGTTTTGCCGAACGAGGGGTCGCATAGCTACATGATCTGCGGCAAGTCCTGCCTCGCCGGCGACGTCTTCGGCGAGTTCCGCTTCGCCGAAGAGCTTAAGGTCGGCGACCGCATCTCGTTTCAGGACGCCGCCGGTTACACGATGGTCAAGAAGAACTGGTTCAACGGCGTGAAGATGCCGGCGATCGCCATCAGGGAACTTGACGGAAGCGTCAGGACCGTCCGCGAATTCACCTACGCGGACTACGAGCAGAGCCTCTCCTGAGGCTTCACGCAAGCAAGACGGGTAGAAGGAGATATCCCCCGAAATGAAAAAGAACGTTCTCATCATCGGCGCCGGTGGCGTGGCACAGGTCGTGGCGCACAAATGCGCCCAGAACAGCGATGTATTGGGAGATATTCATATTGCCTCACGCACGGTCGACAAGTGCCGCAAGATCGTCGAGTCCGTACGCGAAAAGAAGAGCCTGAAGACCGAGGTGAAGCTGGAGGCGCATGCGCTCGATGCGCTCGACGTCGAGGCGACGAAGGCGCTCATCGTCAGCACCGGCTCTCAGATCGTGATCAATGTCGGCTCCGCCTTCGTCAACATGTCGGTGCTACGCGCCTGCATGGACACGGGTGTGGCCTATATGGACACGGCGATCCATGAGGAGCCGAACAAGATCTGCGAAACGCCGCCGTGGTACGGGAACTATGAATGGAAGCGCGCCGCCGAGTGCAAGGAGAAGGGCATCACCGCCATTCTCGGCGTCGGCTTCGACCCGGGCGTGGTCAATGCCTATGCCCGTCTCGCCAAGGACGAATATTTCGACAAGATCACGGATGTCGACATCGTCGATATCAATGCCGGCAACCACGGCAAGTATTTCGCCACCAACTTCGATCCGGAGATCAACTTTCGCGAATTTACCGGCGTCGTCTATTCTTGGCAGAAGGGTGCCTGGCAGACGAACCGGATGTTCGAGGTCGGCAAGGAGTTCGACCTGCCCGTCGTGGGCAAGCGCCAGGCCTATATGACCGGCCATGACGAGGTTCACTCGCTGTCGAAGAACATGGACGGGGCCGATGTGCGCTTCTGGATGGGCTTTGGCGACCATTACATCAACGTCTTCACGGTTCTGAAGAACCTGGGCCTCCTGTCCGAGCAGCCGGTCAAGACCGCCGAGGGCCTCGAAGTCGTGCCGCTGAAGGTGGTAAAGGCGGTCCTGCCCGACCCGGCGTCGCTCGCGCCTGGCTACGAGGGCAAGACCTGCATCGGCGATTTCGTCAAGGGCCTGAAGGACGGCAGGGAACGCGAGGTGTTCATCTACAACGTCGCCGACCACAGGCAAGCCTATGAAGAAGTGGGCTCGCAGGGCATCTCCTACACGGCCGGCGTTCCGCCGGTGGCGGCCGCCATGCTGATCGCCAGCGGCGAGTGGGACGTCAGGCAGATGGCGAATGTGGAAGAACTGCCCCCGCGGCCGTTCCTCGATATCCTCAACCGGATCGGCCTGCCGACCCGCATCAAGGATGAACAGGGCGATCGGCCGCTCAGCTTCTCCTGAGGAGCGGGACGAGGAAAAGTATGTGTGGTTTTCCGCCCGCATCCCGCTCTAACTAAAATCATTGTGATCTGAAGCTTAAACGCCAGCACCCCCCCTCATCCGGCCTGCCGGCCACCTTCTCCCCGCAGGCGGGGCGAAGGGGACTCGCGGCAGCGTCGTACTCGTCCCCTCTCCCCGCGCGCGCGGGGAGAGCGTTAGGGTGAGGGGCAAGCTGCTGCCACCTTCGTCGCCCACACCACTCGCGAAAATCATACTTATTTGGTGAGAAAACCTTTTCTCAGCTTGACTCTCGCATTGAGAAAAGGTTTTCTCATTGTGACTCTCGGGAGGAGGCGAAACTGAATTCACAGCGCAGCAAGGGGCATCGGGTCACCATTCACGATCTGGCGAGGGTCGCCGGCGTGAGCGTTTCGACCGTTTCGAAGGCTCTCAACGACAATGGTCGCATGGCTGCCGACACGCGCGAGCGGATCAAGAATCTCGCGGCGGAGATCGGCTTCCGGCCGAACGCGCTAGCGCGGGGGCTCTTGAGCAACCGCAGTTTCACCGTAGGCCTTCTGACGAACGACACCTATGGGCGCTTCACGCTGCCGGTCATGGCCGGGGTTTCGGAAGCACTGGTGGATCATGGAGTATCGGTCTTCCTGTGCGCCATAGAGGACGACCCGGCGCTTGGGAAAATTCATGTCGACGCCATGCTGGACAAGCAGGTGGACGGCATCATCGCGACAGGCAAGCGGGTCGACAGGTCTCTCCCGGTCGATCTCGCCGGCCTGCCGGTGCCGGTCGTCTATGCTTTCACCAAGGGCGAGCCCGGCAGCGTGACGCTGACCTCGGACGACGGTCACGGTGCGAGGCTGGCGGCGGAACGGCTGAAGAAGATGGGCCGCAAGCGGTTGTTGCACATCACGGGCCCGCTGGAATTCACCTCCGCGGTCGAGCGCGCCGAGGCATTTCGGGCCGTTGCGGGCGGTGGGGCGCCGGTCCTGCATGGAGTCTGGTCGGAGGCCTGGGGTCACGAGGCGATCGACCGCATCTGGAATACGGGCGGCGAAAGGCCCGACGGCATCTTCTGCGGCAACGACCAGATCGCCCGGGGCGTGGTCGATGCGCTGCGCGAACGCGGCGGGAGGGTGCCGGAGGATGTCTCCGTCATCGGTTTCGACAATTGGGAGATCATGGCGGCGCAGACGCGGCCGCCGCTGACGACCGTCGACATGAACCTGAAGGAGCTTGGGCGGGAGGCCGGGCTGATGGTGCTCGCGCTTGCGGAGGGCCGGACGATCGAGCCCGGCCTGCGCAAGCTGCCCTGCAGGCTTGTCGTACGGGACTCCTGCGGAGGCGTGGGACGACAGAACTGATTGAGGAGATGGGGTTCACCCGAGGTGGCCCCGCATTTGGGAGGAATGCGAAATGTTCAAGAAACTGATGGCAGCGACGGCCCTCATATCGGCCAGCATGATTTCGGCCGCTTCGGCCGAGACGATCAGCATGTGGGTCCGCTCGGGTATCGGCGACTCGTTCAAGGAAGTCGTCAAGGCCTACAATGCAGGTCACGAGAACAAGGTGGAGCTCACCGAAGTGCCTTTTGCCGAGCTCGTGCAGAAATATGCCACTGCGATCGCCGGCGGCCAGGCGCCAGACGCGCTTTCGCTCGACCTGATCTACACGCCGGCCTTCGCCGCCGCCGGTCAGTTGGAAGACCTCACCGACTGGTCGAAGGCGCTGCCCTACTTCAATTCGCTCTCGCCCTCGCATGTGAAGCTCGGCACCTATGAGGACAAGATCTACGGCCTGCCGCTCACGGTCGAGACCTCGATCTTCGCCTGGAACAAGGACCTCTACAAAAAGGCCGGCCTCGACCCCGAAAAGGCGCCGAAGACCTGGGAGGAGATCACCGCCAATGCCGAGAAAATCCGCGCGCTCGGCGGCGACACCTACGGCTTCTACTTCTCCGGCGGCGGCTGCGGCGGCTGCATGATCTTCACCTTCACGCCGCTGACCTGGGGCGCGGGCGCCGACATCCTTTCGGCCGACGGCAAGACCGCGACGCTCGATACGCCGCAGATGCGCAAGGCCGTCGACATTTACCGCAACATGGTCGAGAAGGACCTCGTTCCTGCGGGTGCCGCGAGCGACAACGGCGTGAATTTCCTCAGCTTCACCAATGGCAAGATCGGCCAGCAGAGCCTCGGCGCCTTCGCCATAGGCACGCTGGTGACGCAGCATCCCGAGATCGATTTCGGTGTGACGCTGATCCCCGGCGTCGACGGCAAGCCGTCCTCCTTTGCCGGCGGCGACAACTTCGTCGTCACCAAGGGAACGCCGAAGCTCGAAGAGGTCAAGGAATTCCTCGAATATACCTATTCGCCGGAAGGCCAGAAGATCATGGCGAAATTCGGCAGCCTGCCCACCCGCGGCGACATCGCCAATGAGGTGCTCGAAGGCCTCGACCCGCGCCTGAAGGTCGGCATGGAGGCGATCGCCGTCGCCCAGACGCCTTATACGCTGCAGTTCAACGACCTGATCAACAGCGCCAACGGGCCGTGGGCGACCTTTACCAATGCCGCGATCTATGGCGACGACGTCGACGGTGCGTTCTCGAACGCACAAGACGAGATGCAGTCGATCATCGACGCGGGGCAGTGAGGCTGGCACGAAAGGTGTGCTGCTTCGTGAATGGCGGATGGGGGACATCCCCCCTCTGCCCTGCCGGGCATCTCCCCCACAAAGGGGGAGATCGGCAAGAAGCAGGGCCTGCGCCAACCCGCGAACATGAATATGCCGAGAGGGTGTTTCCCCCCTGCCGCCGATGCCTCGAAACCCTTGAAAGCGCATCCATGACGACGTCAGCACTCACATCCGCCACCCGCCGGCGACGCCCGAAGCGGCAAGCCGGATGGCGCGGCCTCATCTATATCGCGCCCGCCATGGCGCTCGTCACGCTCTTCTTCGTGCTGCCGGTGCTGTTCACGCTGTGGATGAGCCTGCACAAATGGCCGCTGCTCGGCGAGCCGGCCTGGATCGGCCTGCGCAACTATACGCGGATGTTCACCGATGCGCGGTTCTTCAACGCGCTCGGTTTCACCGCCCACTATACCCTGATCGTCACGATAGCGATTTTCGCGGTCGCCTTCCCGCTGGCGATTTTCGTGGAGAAACAGAGGCCGTTGGTCTCGCTCTACCGGACCATCGTCTTTCTGCCTGTCGTGGTGGGGCTCGCGTCCGCCTCGCTGCTCTGGGTGTGGCTCGCCAATGTCGACAGCGGGCTCTTCGCGCCGCTCTTCGATATACTGGGCCTGACCTCCGGACGGATCAACCTGCTCGCCAAGTTCGATACCGCGTTTCTGACGATCATCGTCATGGTCGTCTGGAAGATCGCCGGCTTCACCATGATTATCCTGCTGACCGGGCTGCAGGCCATCCCGGCCGAACTGACAGAGGCCGCGCGCATCGACGGCGCCGGCCGCTGGCAACGCTTCCGCCACCTGACGCTGCCCCTGATGCGCCGGACCATGGCGCTGGCGCTCATCCTTTCGGTCACCGGCTCGATCCTCGCCTTCGACCAGTTCTACATCATGACCAGCGGCGGTCCGCAGAACAAGATGATCTCCGTCGTCTACTATATCTTCAACCAGTCCTTCGTGTCCTTCAATCTCGGCTACGGCGCGGCACTGTCGATCGCGCTCCTCCTGATCCTGGTGACGCTCAGCGTCGTCCAGCTCTGGCTGCTCAAGGTGGGGGATGAACGCCCATGAGGACGCGCCGCGAAATCCGCGCCCGCAAGGCGCTCCGGGACAGGATCGTCTATCACGGCATCGGCATCGGCACGGCCTTCTTCTTCCTGGCGCCCTTTGCCGTTTCCTTTCTTGCCTCCTTCCGGCCGAACAGCGAATCCGGCAGGCCGCCGCTGCCGCCATGGCCGATCTCGGGGCTGAGTTTCGACGCCTACCGGGCGCTCGACAGCTTCGGTGCCGGCATCTGGCAGCACATGTTCAATTCGCTCCTCGTGTCGATCGGAACGGTCGTCCTGACCGTCGCGGTCAGCGTGCTCGCCGGCTACGGCTTCTCCCGCTACCGCTTCCCGTTCAAGAACGCGCTCTTCGTACTGATCATCGCGACGCTGATGGTCCCGTTCCAATCGATCCTGACGCCGCTCTTCATCATTCTGGCGCGGCTCGGGCTCAACAATTCGCTCGTCGGGCTGATGCTCGTCTATGTGACGCTGCAGCTTCCCTTTTCCGTCTTCATGATGCGCAACGCCTTCGATGCCGTGCCGAAGGAGATCGAGGAAGCGGCGCGCATCGACGGCGCCCGCGACCTGAAACTTCTCGTCCGGGTGCTGTTGCCGCTGGTCATGCCCGGGATTGCGACCGTGTCGATCTTCGCCTTCCTCAATGCCTGGAACGAATTCTTCGCCGCGCTCGTCCTCCTGTCCAGCAACGACAATTACACGCTTCCCGTTCTGATGACCGCCGTGCGCGCCGGCCGTCTCGGCGCGATCAACTGGGGCGCGGTGCAGGCCGGCGTCGCGGTGATGGTCGTTCCCTGCCTCTTCGTGTTCCTTCTTCTGCAACGCTATTACATGCGCGGGCTGATGGCCGGCGCGGTGAAATGATCCGAGAGAAAGTGACCTCATGACAAAGACCGTGAAAGACCGCCAGTTTCGCCCCGTTGCCGTTCCCGATGTCGAACTCGGTGGATTCTGGGGCAAATGGCAGGATGCCGTCTGCCGATCCACCGCCGAAACCCTGCTCGACCGCTGCGTCGAGGCGGGCATGATCAAGGCGATCGACGTCAGTCAGCCGAGCCCCGGCATCGTCATCCCCATCCAACCCTGGGGCGGTACCACGCAGATGTTCTGGGACTCAGACCTCGGCAAGTCGATCGAGACGATCGCCTATTCGCTCTACCGCCGCCCCAATCCGGAACTCGAGGCGCGCGCCGACCGGATCATCGACATGTACGAGAAGCTGCAGGACCAGGACGGATATCTCAATGCCTGGTTCCAGCGCGTCCAGCCCGACAGGCGCTGGACCAATCTGCGCGACCACCACGAGCTCTATTGCGCCGGCCATCTGATCGAGGCTGCCGTCGCCTATTACCAGGCGACCGGCAAGCGCAAGCTTCTCGACATCATGTGCCGCTTTACGGACTATATGATCACGGTCTTCGGGCGCGGCGAAGGGCAGATCCCTGGTTATTGCGGCCATGAGGAGATCGAGCTCGCGCTCGTCAAGCTTGCGCGCGTGACGGGCGAGAAGAAGTATCTCGACCTTTCGAAGTTCTTCATCGACGAGCGCGGCACCGAGCCGCATTTCTTCACCGAGGAAGCCAGACGCGATGGCCGCGATCCGGAAAGCTTCATCCAGAGGACCTATGAGTACGGCCAGGCGCACCAGCCGGTGCGCGAACAGACGAAGGTCGTCGGCCACGCCGTGCGCGCGATGTACCTCTATTCCGGCATGGCCGATATCGCGACCGAATACAGGGACGACAGCCTGACGGCAGCCTTGGAAACGTTGTGGGACGACCTCACCACGAAGCAGATGTACATCACCGGCGGCATCGGCCCGGCTGCGTCGAACGAGGGTTTCACCAGTTATTACGACCTGCCCAACGACACGGCCTATGCCGAGACCTGCGCTTCCGTCGGCCTTGTCTTCTGGGCGAGCCGCATGCTCGGCCGCGGCCCGGACCGCCGCTATGCCGACATCATGGAACAGGCGCTCTATAACGGCGCCTTGCCGGGCCTTTCCATCGACGGCAGGACTTTCTTCTACGACAATCCGCTCGAAAGCACCGGCAGGCACCACCGATGGAAGTGGCATCATTGCCCCTGCTGCCCGCCCAATATCGCGCGGCTCGTGACCTCGATCGGTTCCTATATGTATGCGGTCGCCGAGGACGAGATCGCCGTCCATCTCTACGGCGAAAGCACGGCGCGGCTGAAACTCGCGAGCGGCGCCGAGGTCGAGCTCAGGCAAGAGACCAACTATCCCTGGGAGGGGGCGATCGCCTTCACGACGAAGCTCGACAGGCCGGCGAAATTCGCGCTGTCCTTGCGCATACCGGAATGGGCGGCGGGCGCGACGCTCAGCGTCAACGGTACGATGCTCGATCTCTCGGCGCATCTGACCGGCGGCTATGCCCGCATCGAACGCGAATGGTCGGACGGCGACCGCGTGGCGCTTTACCTGCCGCTGGCGCTTCGGCCGCAATATGCCAATCCGAAGGTGCGGCAGGACGTCGGCCGCGTGGCGCTGATGCGCGGTCCGCTCGTCTACTGCGTCGAGGCCACGGACAATGGCGAGGACCTGAACGCAATCGCGCTTCCCCGCGAACTGCCGCCTGCCGAGACCGTCGTGCTCGACGATCTGAACGGTGCGGTCGCCATCGACATTTCCGTCGAGCGCGAGGAAACGGAAGACTGGGGCAAGGCGCTTTACCGCCAGACGAGGCCTGAGCGCCGCCCGCACAAAGCACGCTTCGTGCCCTATCATCTCTGGGACAACCGGGCGCCGGGCGAGATGCTCGTCTGGGTCCAGGCGGACAAGTAGGCGATCTCCAGGATGGCGAACGGCATCAGCAACAAGAGTGTCGTGCTCAGCGACATACGCAAGAGTTATGGCGGCCTGGAGGTTATCCATGGCATCGACCTGACGATCGAGGAAGGCGATTTCGTCGTTTTCGTCGGCCCGTCAGGCTGCGGGAAATCGACCCTGCTGCGCATGATCGCGGGGCTCGAAGAGGTGACCGAGGGGGAGATCGCCATCAAGGGCAGGGACGTGACAGACCTCGACCCCTCCGAGCGCGGCATCGCCATGGTCTTCCAGTCCTACGCGCTCTACCCGCATATGAGCGTCAGCGAAAATCTCGGTTTCGGGCTCAAGATGGCCCGAACCGACCCGGCCGAAATCGCGCGCCGCGTCGCGCAGGTCTCGGCCATCCTCAAGATCGACCATCTGCTCGACCGAAGGCCCGGCCAGCTTTCCGGAGGCCAGCGCCAGCGCGTGGCGATCGGCCGGGCGATCGTGCGCAAGCCCGACGTCTTCCTGTTCGACGAGCCGCTTTCCAACCTCGATGCGGAACTGCGCGTCTCGATGCGCATCGAGATTGCCCGCCTGCACCGCGAGCTCGGCAACACGATGGTCTATGTCACCCACGATCAGACGGAAGCGATGACGCTGGCCGATCAGATCGTCGTGCTTCGGGACGGCCGGATCGAGCAGGCCGGCAGCCCCCGCGACGTTTACGAGGACCCGGCCAACATGTTCGTGGCAGGCTTCATCGGTTCGCCGCGGATGAATTTCCTCGATGCGGAATGGCAGGGGGACGGGACGATCCGGGTCGGCGAGACCACACTCGAGGCAGCGATCGACGGCGGCAGTCTGAAGCACGGCGAGCGCCTGCTTCTCGGCATACGGCCCGAACATATCGCGGTGGCGGAGCCGGGGCCGGAACGGATCGCTGCCCAGGTCGAGTTCTCGGAATATCTCGGCGGAACGCGCTACCTCTATTGCCAGCTCGAAGACGGCCAGAGCCTCGTCGTCGAACAGCGCGAGGGCCCGAACTGGCAGGCGGGGGAAAGACTTTCTTTCGCCGTGCCCGATGACCGAAGGCGGTTCTTCGCCGAAGACGGGCGGCGTTTGCGGTAG